>ERZ809296.356-NODE-356-length-80492-cov-6.623768_pt1 | contig 80492 bp, 33 predicted proteins | sample MGYA00520511_ERZ809296 | MGnify/ENA primary metagenome ERZ809296 (study PRJEB31576, sample SAMEA3212662) | Homo sapiens | biome: human-gut; feature: human gut; material: fecal | place: Sweden | collected 2012 ...
CTCCGCCGGGGCAGGGGCCGGACAGGCCGCTGTCTCCAGCCGGGCGGCGGCCGCCGCCGGGCTGAGGGGCTCTCCCGGAGACAGCTTGGCCGGGAATCGGTCCCAGTATTCCTCCAGGATGTCCCGCCCGCTGGTCACCAGCTTGGCCCCCTGCTGGATCAGCAGGTTGGGGCCCTGGCTCATGGGGGCGTCGATGTTCCCTGGCACGGCAAACAGGTCCCGGTTCTGCTCCAGCGCCCGGTCCACCGTGATCATAGTGCCGCTGTGAGGGCGGCATTCCACCGCCACTACCCCCAGGCACAGGCCGCTGAGGATGCGGTTGCGCACCGGGAAGTGCTCCCCCCGGTGCTCCGTCCCCGGCGGGTACTCGGAGATGAGGGCCCCGGCGGCGGCCACGTCCTCATAGAGCCAGCGGTTCTCCCGGGGGTAGGGTACATCCACTCCGCCCCCCAGCACCGACACCACCGGTCCGCCGCCCTTCAAAGCGCCCTGGACGCTGGCCGTATCGATGCCCTGGGCCATGCCAGACACCACCAGGGCCCCGCCCCGGGCCAGCTCCAGGCCGAGCCGCCCCGCCGAGCCGATCCCATAGGGGGTGGCCTCCCGTGCCCCCACCATGCACACCGCCGCCTCCTCGTCGAAGGCGAAGGTCCGGCCCCGGATGTACAGCGCCAGAGGCGGGTCGGGCAGCTGCCGCAGCCGCTCCGGGTAGTCGGCGTCCTGGAGGGTCATGATCCGCAGGTCCAGGCGGGCGCAGTCCTCCAGGATGCGCTCCGCCCCGCCGGTGTCCTTGTCCAGCAGGGCGCGCCGGGCCGCCGGAGTCAGGTCCTCCACCAGGGCGTACTCCTCCGGGTCGGCGTAGAAGGTCCGCTCCGGGGTGACAAAGTGGTCCAGCACCCGCAGGGCGCCGGCATTCCCCAGCCCCCTGCGGCCGGTGAGCCACAGCCAGTATTTCAGCGTCGCCAATTTTCTTCCCTCCGTCCCGCTCCTCCGGTAAAATCCCCCTTTACAAACGTCCCCGCCTCCTGTATGGTAGGAGATAGGAATAAGGAGGTGCTGTTCCCATGGTCTCCCTTCGGCGGCCCCATTACGCCTGGATCATCTGTCTGGGCGGCGCCCTGTCCCTGTTCGCGGTCATGGGGATGGGCATCAACGTGTTCTCCGTGTATCAGCCCTACATCATCCAGCTCAACGGCTTTTCCAACGCCCAGGGCTCCTGGATCACCACCACGCGCAGCCTCTTCACCCTGGCCGCCATGCTGACAGTGAATCAGCTGTGCGCCCGGATCGGACTGCGTCTGGTGATGACCCTGGGGGTAGTGCTGCTGGCCCTGTCCTGCTTCTGCTTCGGCCTGGCCGACAGTTTCCCCCTCTACTGTGCCGCGGGGGCCCTCACCGGTCTGGCCTACGGCTACGGCGGCATGGTCCCCCTCTCCCTGGCGGTGGGCCACTGGTTCCGGGACCGGCGGGGCCTGGCTCTGGGGCTGGCCGCCGCGGGCAGCGGCGTGTCCACCATCTTTGTCCCCACACTGATCACCGGGATCATCCAGGCCCACGGCATGCGCGCCGCCTTTCTGCTGGAGGGGCTGGCGGTGCTGGTGCTGGGGCTGCTGGTCTTTCTCCTGGTCCGGGACGTCCCCGGCGACCTGGGCCTGGAGCCCTACCACCTGGGCGGTCCGGAGACTCCGGCGCCGCCGCCCCGCCCCGCGCCGGCGGGCATGACTCCCGCCCTCCGGCTGTCCCTGCTGCTGGCTGTCTTTCTCATCGGCGGCCCCGGCGGGCCCGGTTTCTCCCACCTCACGGTGCTCTACACCACCGCCGGCTATGACAGCGCCTCCGCCGCTCTGCTCATCTCTTACCTGGGGCTGGTCATCTGCGTATCCAAGATCCTCTGCGGCCAGATCTATGACCGCTTTGGCAGCCGGGCGGGCAACTGGTACGTCCATCTGGTCTTTCTGGCCGGACTGCTCCTGTGCTGTCTGGCCCACCTGGGTGGGATGCTCCCCGCTTTCGCGGCCATGACCCTGTTCGGCCTGGGCCTGCCCATCTCGGCGGTGACCTTTGCCATCTGGTCCGCCGACCTGTTCGGGGACGCCCAGTACGAGGGTGCGGTGCGCTCCCTCACTGTGTCCTACGCTCTTGGGATGCTCCTCTTCGGCCCCATCCCGGGCCTGCTGGCTGACCGCTTCCACAGCTATGTTCCGGCCTATGCCCTGTTCGCCCTGTGTCTGGCCGTCTCACTGGTCATCATCCAGCGGGCCTACCGAAAGCTGGACGCAGGACACCGGCCCCGCCGGGATTAGCGGCCCATCTCCCAGAGCACCACCGCGGCGGCCGCGGCGGCGTTCAGGGACTCACACCGCTCCCGCATAGGGATCTTCAGGGCCCGCTGGCTCATAGCGAGCAGTTCCGGCGAGACCCCGCGCCCCTCGCTCCCGATCACCACGGCGGACCGGCTCAGGTCCGCCGTTTTGATATCCTCCGTATCCTCCCGCAGGGCGGTGGCGTACAGCGCCAGTCCTGACCGCTCCAGCAGGCCCGCCAGCCTCTCCGGGCCGGTCTCCCACACCGGGAGCCGGAAACAGGCCCCCATGGTGGCCCGCACCACCTTGGGGCCGAAGGGGTCCGCACATCCGTGGACCAGGAGCAGGCCGTCCGCCTCCAGGGCATCGGCGGTGCGCCAGATAGTGCCTACGTTCCCCGGGTCCTGGAGACCGTCCAGCACCAGATAGCGCCCGCCCTCCAGGCGGGGCGGCGGGGCGGTGTCCCACATCCGGCACAGGAACAGCGCCCCCTGGGGGGACTCCATGGGGGAGATGGAGGCCATCACATCCTCCGGCACCCGGACCGTCCGCACCTCCGGCGGGAGCTCCGGCCCGTCCAGCCCCTCCGAGTACACCACCGTCTCCAGGGGCGCTCCCCACTTCAAGGCCTCCTCCAGCAGCTTGACGCCGTCCCCCAGGAACATCCCCGCTGAGCGCCGGGCGCCGCGGCTGGAGGCCAGGCGGCGGATCTGGACCAGGAGGGGGTTCTTCCGGCTGGTGATCCACTCCTCTCTCACAGCCGCTCCACCTCTCTGATATCCTCGTTCCGTCCCAGCACCACCAGCTCGTCCTCCTCCTGAAGGGCGTACTCACCTCCGGGGGAGATGGTCATGCCGCCCCCCCGGCGGATAGCGATGATGTTCAGGCGGTGTCTGGCCCGCACGTCCAGTTCCCGGATGCTCTTCCCCTGCCACTGGCGGGGACAGCGGCACTCCATGATGGAGTACTCCTCCGACAGCTCGATAAAGTTGAGGATGTCCCCGTTGGCCAGGTTCCGGGCCAGGCGCAGGGCCATCTCCTGCTCCGGAAAGACCACCCGGTCGGCGCCGATCTTCTCCAGCACCCGGTGGTGGACGGCGCTGCGGGCCTTGCCCACCACCTGGGGCACTCCCAGCTCCTTCAGGTTGAGGACGATGAGGGCGCTGGTGCCCACGTCGTCCCCTGCGGACACCACAGCACAGTCAAAGTTCCTGGCTCCCAGGGCCCGGAGGACCTCCGGGTCCCGGGCGTCTCCGGCGGCGGCGTGGGTCACAGAGCCCGCCACCTCCTGGACCCGCTCCTCCCGCAGATCCACCGCCATCACTTCGTGGCCCAGGGCACACAGCTCACAGGCCAGCGATGTGCCGAATCTGCCCAGTCCGATCACCAAAAAGCTTTTCATAGACATCTCCTTCAGCCGATCATCACATCCACACTGGGGTAGCGGATCTTATTCTCTCCCCGGTCCCGGATCAGGAACGCAATGGAGAAGGACAGCACGCCCACCCGGCCCAGGAACATCATCGCGATGATGATTCCCTGGCTCAGCGGGGACAAGCCGGTGGTGATCCCCATGGTCAGCCCCACGGTCCCCATGGCCGAGGCCACTTCGAAGGCGGCAGCCAGGTAGGGGACCCCGTCCGCCAATGTCAGGGCGATGGACCCGGCCAGGAACAGGCAGGTCACCACCAGGGTCAGGGTCATGGCATTGAGCACCCGGGCCTGGGGGATGGTCCTCCGCCGGAGCACCACCTGGTCTCTCCCCCGCAGGCCGGCCCACAGTGAGATCAGCAGCACGCCGGCGGTGGCCGTCTTGATGCCGCCGGCGGTGGAGCCGGAGGAGCCCCCGATCAGCATCAGCACCACGGACAGGGCAGCCGCCCCTTCCCGCAGGGCCCCCTGGTCCAGAACGCTGTACCCTGCTGTGCGCAGGGTCACCGACTGAAAGAGAGCATTGCCCACCTTCTCTCCCGCCGTCATACCACCCAGGGTCTCCAGATTGTTCCACTCTGCCCCCAGAAAGAACAGCCAGCCCCCCAGGATCAGCGCCCCGGTGACGGCAAGCACCATTCTCGAGTAGAAGGACAGCCGCCGCCAGCTCCGATGCTCCAGGCAGTCCTCCCAAACAAAAAAGCCCAGGCCGCCCAGCACGATCAGGCACCCGATGGTGCCCAGCACCACCGGGTCCTCCCGGAAGCCCGCAAGGCTGGAGAAGGCCCCGGTGTGCTCCCCCATCAGGTCGAATCCGGCATTGCAGAAAGCGGACACGCTGTGAAAGATGGAGTACCACAGCCCCCGCCCCCAGCCGAAGAGCGGGACGAAGCGGGTAGCCAGCAGGATCGCACCACAGCCCTCCAGCAGAAAGGTACCCATGAGGGCGTGGCGCACCACCCGCACTACCCCGGACATCCCATTCAGATTAAATGCGGAGGCGATGGCCAGCCGCTGGGACAGGCCGATGCGCCGCCGCAGCAGCAGAGGGATCAGGCTGATCAATGAGACAAATCCCAGCCCGCCCAGCTGGATCATGGCCAGGATCACCCCCTGACCGAAGGGAGTCCAGTGGAGCGCGCTGTCCACCAGGACCAGACCGGTGACGCAGGTGGCGGAGGTGGCGGTGAACAGGCAGGTCAGCCAGGGGGTGAACTGCCCGTCCCGGGCGGAGATAGGCAGGTGGAGCAGAAAAGTCCCCAGCAGGATGATGGCCCCGAAGCTCACCACGATCAGGCGGGTAGGGTTAAAATTCTGATTGGACAACAGGCGCAGCACGCTGCCTCCCCCTTCTGCCGGGGCCGGAGCCCCCGGCTCCCCTGTCCCGATGCAGAACAGCATACCGGCAGTTCCCCCTGTCAGTATGCTGTGCGGCCCGGGCCCTCCGTGGATTCATACAAAGTTGAGTATAGCATACCCTCCCAGGATATTCAAGTCAACGATTTTTCTCCCCCGCCCCGTATTTTCATACCTTATATATAAAAAGGAGTGTCCGGTGCCGGAGGTTGGGCTGCAAATTGAACAGCCTTCCTCCTTTTCTTCCCCTAGGTTTCGGATAAACGCCCCCCGTTTCCGGTAAAATAGTACCACACTGGAAGAAAAGGGGAGTTTTTGTATGAAAGATCACCATGTGCCCCAGGAACATCTGTCTGCCTTTGCCCGGAGGCTGGCGGAGGAGGAGCGGAGCGCGGGGACAGTGGAGAAGTACCTGCGGGACGCAGGGGCCTTTCTGGAGTGGCTGGCGGGGGCGCCGGTGAACCGGGAGGCGGTCACGGGCTGGAAGGCCCACTTGGTCCGCTCCGGCTACCGCCCCGCCACCATCAACTCCATGCTGGCCGCCCTCAACACCTTTCTCCGTTTCATCGGCCTGGAGGACTGCCGTGTCCGCGCCCTGCGGGTGCAGCGCAGACTCTTTCAGAGCGAGGAGCGGGAGCTGAGCCGCCAGGAGTACCAGCGCCTGCTGGACACCGCCCGCACCTTGGGCCGGGACCGCCTGGCCCTGGTCATGGAGACCATCTGCGCCGCCGGCATCCGAGTCAGCGAGGTGCGCTATATCACTGTGGAGGCCGCCCGTTCCGGTCAGGCGGATATCGCCCTCAAGGGCAAGGTCCGCACCATCCTCCTCCCCGGCAAGCTGTGCCGCAAGCTGCTCAAGTACGCCAGACAGCAAAAAACCGCTTCCGGCGAGATCTTCCTCACCAAAAGCGGCAAGCCTCTGTCCAGGCGGCAGATCTGGGCGGAGATGAAGCGCCTGTGCCTCCGAGCCGGGGTGGCCCCCACCAAGGTCTTCCCTCACAACCTGCGCCATCTCTTTGCGCGCACCTTCTATCAGGCCACCCGGGACGTGGCCAAGCTGGCCGATGTCCTGGGGCACTCCAGCATTGAGACCACCCGCATCTATCTCATCTCCACCGGTGCCCAGCACCGCCGGGATCTGGACCGCCTGCGCCTCGTCTGCTAGACAAAATCAATATTTTGCATCCAGCGACCAGGAAAGGCCGCAGGAGGCTACATAGATTTCTGGTAGATTATAGCACAGGCCGATGGAAAATTCAAGCTGGAGCTGCTAAATTTGCGCAAAGACCAGCCATATGAGCCCAAATTGCTCATACGGCTCGATCTTCACGCCCTTTTTCCCTCAGGAGCGCCGCCGGCGCTCTTTTTTTCTGCCCGAACAGCTCCTTCCCCGGGATAGAACGCGGCAAAATATTGATTTTGCCTACAACTGGGGGGCGAGAGGGGAGAACGGCATGGAACTGGTGATGGAACAGGAGGCCCCGGCAGGGGAGGTATGCCTCACGCCGGAGGCCATGGACGCCTATCTGGACACCCTGCGCCAGCAGGGCCGGAGCGCAGACACCCTGGCGGCGTACCGGCGGAGCATCTATGGGCTGTACCGGTCGCTGCCGCCGGACAAGCGGGTAGGCCGCGGGACGCTGGACCGCTGGCGGGAGACGCTGGAGGACCAGGGGTATCTTCCCCGGACTATCAATGTGCGGCTGGCGGCGGCCAACGGCCTGATGACCTATCTGGGCCACCGGGAACTCCAGGCCACCGCCGCCCTCCCGCCCCCGGCGGAGGTGGAGCGGCCGGAGCTGACCCGCGGGGAGTATCTGCGTCTGCTGTCCACCGCCCGGGTTCTGGAGAAGGAGCGGCTCTACCTGCTGGTGAAGGTATTCGGAAGCACGGGCCTGTCGGTGGGGGAGCTGCCCCGGCTGACGGCGGAGGCGCTGGATGGGCGGGGACCCAGCCCCGTGCGTCTGCCGCCGCCGCTGGCGGAGGAGCTGCGGGGCTATGCGGCCCGGCAGGGCATCACCGCAGGACCGGTGTTCCGCAGCCGGAACGGGCAGCCCATACGGCGGACCCAGGTGACGGGCGAGATCCGGTCCCTGTGCCGGGACGCCCGGGTGCCGGAGGAAAAAGGGAACCCACGCTGTCTGCGCCGGCTGTGGCAGGAGACCCAGGATGCCATCCGGGTCAGTGTGGACCAGCTGGTGGTCCAGGCCTTCGACCAGATGATGGAGGCGGAACAGTTCTCCGTGGGCTGGGATGCCGGAAAGGGGGTGGGGATGATGTGACCACACCCCCCAGCTCTCGATTGCGCTGGCATGAATATCAGCTACTAAGGAGGAAAGAAATGACATGAAAAAGCGATTCTTGGCCGTATTGCTGACCCTGTGCATGGTGCTGTCCCTGCTTCCGGTGTCCGCCTTTGCGGCGCCGGGAGGGTCAGAGTATGAGATAGGAGATACGTTTGAAACGACCGACCCCGATCAAAAGCCGCCGGAAAACATTCCGGATGGGACAGAGTGGGTAGGGCCCGACGCTGAGCGGGGAGATCTTACCTGCAAAGAGGAGGAACACGCCCACTCTCTGGACAGCTGCTACAGCCATGACTGTGTACATGAGCACAATGACGACTGCTATCCCACACAGTGGGTGAAGTGTACGAAGGAGGACAATCCGGACCATTATAATAGGCTCGGGTTCCATAAAGACGATACAGGGTGCACGTGGCACTCCTTCAGCATCCTAGATTGGGCATGGGGATACCAAGTAATTGACAAAACCGAAGGCCCCACCGAGTGCAGGCACGAATGTTCTCTCAAAACCGGATGTTACACATTGACCTGCAGCAAGGAGGAGCACCAGCATGGTGATGCCTGCTACCAGTGGGCCTATACCTGGACGCTGGAGGAAAAGACCGATGAGAATAACCAGAGGGACCAGTGGCGCAACTGGTGGCCCGTGTATTGGAGCTTTGACGAATATTACGGATTGGGGAATGAAGAGATCACGGACCCCTCTCTGGTAACGGTGTCCGCCGGGGCGAAGGATGTCACTTATACAGGGAAAGAAGTATCCCCTCAGGATGCCCTGGATGATTCGGAGGCGGCCAACGCGGGCCAGCTGATCCGCAGCGACCTGGACATCCGGGTGGCGGAGGGCTACTATCTCTCCTCCTACCGTCTGGTGTGCGGAAACTATACCGGGTGCGGTGTGGTCGAATATGGTGACGCTGTCACCATCGAGCCGGACGAAAACGGGGATTATTCCGCTGTAACGCACGTTTCCATTGACGAAAATGATTTTGATCATTGGCGCAATGTCGGCGGCTTAGGCCGAAACTATCCCACCTCAAAACCTAGTGAAGCCAACTGGAGCAACAGCTATCTAGGCGGGAACACCATTTATCCCTTCTATCTGCTGCTGGAGTTAAAGGAAGATGAGAACACCTATCAGATCCAGTATGATTGGGGCGACCAAAGCGAGGCACTGACTGAGTACGATGTTCCTGAAACTCAGACCGGTCTGAAGCGCAATGAGGAAGTCCAAGCCGCCATTCCTTCTGACGAGGCGGTCCAGGCCGCGCTGGCTACGGGCTATGTCTTCGACGGCTGGACCATTTCCGGAACAGGATATGAGGACGGCTCCAAGGTGGACGCAGGCGGAAAGGTCGTCATCCGCGGCAGCGATCTGACCCTGACCGCCAAGTGGGTGGAGGCCGGGACGCCTGAATTTCTGAACAGCATCAAAGTCACCGTGAGCTGCACCAACCAGGCCGCGGGCCATGCAGGTTCTCAGCCGATGACCTTGACGGCAGGGGATTATACCACATCCTCCCGGGTGGTGGACCGCCATCTGGAATATACGGTCACCATTTCCTCTGAGCGCTTCGTGACGGCGTATAATGAGACCACCAGTGCGACTCACACCCCCGCGAAAGATACGGCCACAGTCACTTATGTGTATCACAACGGCTGGAAGCTGAAAAGCGGGAGCAAAGAGGCGGTCACGTTCCAGGTGGCCTGTGAGGACCAGTACACGGTGACCGTCAAGTATGTGATGGATGATGCGGATCAAACGGAGATCCAAACTTCTTATGTCAGCGAAGAGATGTCCAAGGGGTCTCCCTATGATGTGAGCGACCAGATCCCTGACTCGATCACATATAAAGGTCAGAGCTATGCCAAAGACACGGTGAAGGGGGCGACCTCCGGCACGCTCACCGGCAATGTGGAGATCACGGCGGTTTACAGCCTGGATGAAGTCGGCGGCGAGAATGGCGGCGGCGACGGTGTCCCGGACAAGTACCAGAAGAAAGTGACCTTCCAGGTGGTAAACGGGACCTGGGAGGATGGCACCAGCGCCGCCAAAGTCACCTATGTGACGCTGATGAAGGACGGCAAGTGGGACATGAACGGCAGCGCCTACCTGACAGCCCCCACCGGAATGAAGCCGGACGCTGGCTATGGTGGCACGGACGGAACGCAGGGCGGCTGGGATACCACGCCTCCTGCCACAGTTTCCGGGACCGATGATGTGACGTACACCTATACCTTTGCCAAAAGCACCACCCCCATTGTCCCCGGCAATGTTCTGTATGTTGTGGAGCACTACAAGGCAAACGACGATGGAACTTATCCTGTGTCCGCGACGGAGACGGAGCGCTTCTCCGGGGCGATCGGGGCAGAGGTAACGGCCACCCCAAAAGTGTATGAGGGGTACTGTCTGGACCCTGCGCTCTCCAATACGACCGGTACGCTGACCAAAATTGAGAAGCCGGAAGATATCGTGACGCTGAAGCTGTATTACGCCGTGGACAAAGTCGGCGGCGAAGATGGCGGCGACGGTACCCCGGATCAGTACCAGGCCCAAGTGATCTATCAGGTCGTGGGGGGCACCTGGGCAAACGGAAGCACGGAAATTGAACAGGTCTATCATTTGTCGGAATATGATGAGACCTCTGACAAATGGGTCGAGGTCAGTCCCGCGCCGACTTTGACGAATATTCCTGACACCACAAAAGTTGAGCCTGATGCAGCGCACATCCTGAGCGGCGCGTGGGATGATGAGTCCCCCGTGGCCGGGGCGGCATTGACGGCGGGGACCAGCACCACCTACACCTACAGACTTACTGCGGCGGCACCCGCCATGACGGTGGAGAAAACAGCTCAGGAGGCATCTGTCCGTGTGGGAGAGCAGATCCACTACACGATCACAGTGCGCAATACCGGCAATGCGCCCCTGACTGATGTGACGATTGAAGACACCCTGTGGAGCGCCGGCACGGTGATCCGGGTAGGGGACATCGATCATACCCTCAGCGACAGCAGCTACACCATCTCCAGCATTGGAGTGGGCGACAAGGTCATCATCACCTATGCCTATACCGCGGCGCAGACAGACGTGGCGGCAGGCGTGACGAATACCGCTGCCGTGACCGCAGATGAGATCGAGGACGCAGTTACAGATACGACTGATCCGGTGCCGGTGACCGCTTACTCCCTGACCTATGACGCCAACGGCGGCCGCATCGCCGGGGAGACCACATTCGTAGTCCCGGACCTGGCCCAGCAGACTGGTTATGAGCTGGGGGAAGAAGATGACTACACCGCCCCCACCCACACTGACACCGAGGGTACAGCGGTCCTCTTCCTGGGCTGGACCACCACCGACAACCATGAGAAGATCTATGACGCGGGCGAACAGCTGCCCACTCTGGTATCCGAAGTCAACATCCCGGCGGTGGCCACGGTCTACGCCGTGTGGGCCTATGACCGGAACGGCGACGGTACCCCCGACGCCCGGCAGATCATGATCCAGCCCGCCGATATCACCATCTACACCGGCGGCAGCAGCTATGAGAGCGTGGTCAACGGCAGCGGAAACGAGATCGGCGCCACCGACAACGGACTGCCCGTGCCAGGCTTCTACATCACCCTGCCCAGTGATTTGAATGAGCGGCTGATCAAACACGCAGATCCCGCCGATGTTGTCACCAATGAAAATGGACAGCAGGTGGTGGACCTGTCCAAATATCTGACCTTTACTTACAACTTCGGCGGAGAACAGCGGATCTGGAAGCTGGAGCGGTACGACAACAATCCCGGCAACACCAGCATGGCCTATGACCGCTACATCTACCGCATCCTGCCCGCTGAAACCCCCAATGGCGAGGTCCCCATCCGCCTCCAGTTCACCGATCAGGACGACCCTGATTCCTTCATGACCAGTGACGACTTTACTGTCCAGGTGAACAGCGTGTTCCGGCAGTATGACATGACCATCTATGCCGGAGATCTGGAGCAGCAGCGGGTCAAGGCCGAGCTTACGGTAGGCGCAGACACGGAGCAGTACAGCGCGGCAGTGGGATCCGGTACGCTGACCATCCGGGGCGTGACTGATCTCGACACCGCCACCACCCCCGTGGTCAATGAGCCCCCCACCAATGAGGTGAACAGCATCACCGCCCATATCCCCGCAGACGCCGCTCTCTACATCAATGAGAGCAGGCTGGAGGTCGCTGATCCTGATGCTGTGCATCTGCTGGTGGACAGCATCGTCCCCGACCAGGGCAATACCCTGCACAACAGCGCGGTGGATGGATTCAACTCCATCACCGAGGACCACAGTGCGGATCTGCGCTACCTGGACCTGGTGGACACCAGCAACGGCAACGCCTATGTCACCACCGACGGGGAGATCACCCTCTACTGGCCCTACCCCGATGGAACGGATCGGAACAGCGAGTTCCAGCTGGTCCACTATGCGGGCCTGGACCGCAACAGCAACACCGACCTGGAGCAAGGCAACTACACCATGGAGCTCTACTCCACTGAGGACGGCACCCTGGTGGCCACGGATGAAGGCATCCGCTTCACTGTGGACTCCTTCTCCCCCTTCGCCCTGTTCTGGGAGGATGAGGATGACGATGACGACCGGGATGATGACGATGATGACGATGACGACGACGACCGCGGGCACGGCGGCTCCGGCGGAACACCTCAGCTGAACAAGGAGGACCACTTCGCCTACGTCTCCGGCTACCCCGACGGCACCGTGCAGCCCAACGACCCCATCACCCGTGAGGAAGTGGCCACCATCTTCTTCCGCCTGCTTACCGACGCGTCCCGGGCGGACTACATTACCGAGCGGAACCCCTTCCCTGATGTGGAGTCCAGCCGCTGGTCCTTCTACTCCATCACCACCCTGAACAACGGCGGCATCATGACCGGCCGCACCGGCGGCGACTTTGACCCCGGCGCCTACATCACCCGTGCCGAGTTCGCTGTGGTGGCCGCCCAGTTCTCCGACGCCCGGTACTCCGGCCCGGACAAGTTCAGCGATATCTCCGGCCACTGGGCCCGGGAGTACATCAACCGCGCCGCCGCTGAGGGCTGGATCGCCGGTTATCCCGACGGCACCTACAGCCCCGACCGGAGCATCACCCGCGCTGAGGTCATGGCCCTCATCAATGAGGTGCTGGACCGCGCCCCCGACACCGATCACATGCTGGACGACATGATCCACTGGCCGGACAACCCGGAGGACGCCTGGTACTATGAAGACGTGCAGGAGGCCACCAACTGCCACACCTACCGCTGGAGCGGCAGTCTGGAGCGGTGGATCCAGATCACTGACATGCGTACCTATGCTGACCTGGTCCGGGACGCCCTGCGCAGCGCACGATAATCTCCTGATCTGGCTGGAGCCCGGCTCCGGCGGCTCCTTTCCAGCGCCTCCGGGGCCCTTTCCCCCGCAAAAGGCCCGCCGCTGCGACAAATTCGCAGCGGCGGGCCTTCTATTCTCATTCTAATTTTGCGTAAATCATCAGTCCAGGGTTTTCATTGCGTGGGGATTGAAAAATGCAGTTTCGTCATATGCCATCATGTATCGCAAATCAATCATTTTGAAACGCTGTGTTCTGATCGAAAATTTCCGCTCCGGCGTCATAGACCAGCTGGGAAACTTTTTCGAGGCCAGTGCCCCTGGAAACACCTATCCCAAGAAAAGGTAATGATCAGCGCCGGACAAGCCAGCGCCTGGCCGAAATTCGCCCACATTCTGGGGCATGACGAGTGGATCGACATACCGGAGTTCCAGCGTGTGGAGGACCGCGTCAAAAACCGCGTGCTGCTGGACCCCATGATTGCGGAGGAGACCTCAAAATTCGAAAAAAACGTGCTTCTGGAGCGGCTGGCAGAGGCCAAAATCGCGGCGGCGCCGGTCATGACAGTGGCCGATGTGGCCAATGCCCCCCCTTTCAGGGATGAGCGAAGCATGTACACAGAGGTCACCCACCCCCAGCTGGGTCCTGTCAGGATCACGAATCAGGCCGTCAAGATGTCGGAGACGACCCCCTATGTGAGGGGCCGCGCTCCCCTGCTGGGCGAGCACAACGATGAGGTCTACCAGTTCCTCGGCTTTACACCGGAGGAGATCTCCGCATGGCGGGAAAAGGGCGTTATCTGAACTTCCTCTCCCTCCAGATCTCCGCCTGCCCCCGCCCTGGGTCGTGGGGCGGCACCGGCCAAAACAGAACAGGCGGCGCGGCACTCCGGGATGCACTCCCGGGTCCGCTCTGCCTCTTTTTATGTTCCTTTTCAGCTCTGCACCGGTCCCGCCCTCTGCTCGCACAGGAGGCTGTTGGACAGGATGGACAGGAACTGCGCCGCGCAGGGGCGCTGAAGCAGCGGACGGCGGGCCAGTCCCTCCAGCATGGCACGATTCTGCTCCCACACCACGGTGATCACGGTCCGGATGTTCCGCTCCACCGCCTTCCAGTTTGTCCCATACCGCTTCGCTACATCCGGATAGAGCCATTTGGTGACCAGCAGGAGCCGGTCCTGCTGCTGGACACAGAGCAGCACTGCATAGGCGGTGTAGGAGAACCCCCTGTAATTTGCCGTGGCGCCCAGCCGGCACAGCATGTCACATACCTCCGCCGTCCCGATCTCCGTTCTATACTGTGCCATTTTGGTCCGCCTGCTCCACTGTCTGACGAAATTTCTGTATCAGCTCCTCCACCCCGGGACTTTCCAGGAAGAGCAGGAAGAACATCAGAGACGGTGCGGACAGGCAGTAGCGCTCCTTTTCCAGATCCGCATAGGAACGTGGCTCGATGCGCAGGCGTTCCGACATCTCTTCCTTAGACATGCCCCGCTGTTCCCGTGTCTCGGCCATGTACCCATTCAGAAACTTTTTGACCAGCTTGGTATATGCATGCATTTCATTTCCCTCCAAATTTCGACAATACTGTAAGCAGAATCCTACCATCATTGGATGCATACTTCCATGAGGTGCACCTCATTCAGATAAAAAAGAATAAAAATATTCTTAATTTTATGTGGTGTATGCTTCTGTACGGTCCCGTCATGCCTTATGCCTATCTTGTTTCCCCTTGGCATATTTGCTATAATAGCTCTGAAAAAGGAGGCGTCCCTTATGGAACTGGTCCAACGGCAGACTCAACAGCTCACCCAGCAGACGCTCCAGAGCCTCGCGCTCCTTCAGATGAGCACAGTGGAATTGGAGGCTTATGTTCAGGAGCTCGCCCAGGAGAACCCTATCATCGATCTGGAGCCGCCCCGCTCCGAGCAGGAAGCTCCCCGGGATCAGGAGCTCTTCCGCCGTGTGAAGTGGCTGGAGGACAGCGACCGTCAAAATCGCTATTACCAGCGCTTGGACGCCGAGGAATTGGACCCGCTGGCCCAGGTGGGGACGGATGGCGGTCTGGAGGAATCCCTCTCCAATTTTCTCTTCCGCCAGATCCAGCAGCTCGATCTGGATGAGTCTGCCAAGCAGCTTCTGTGCTACCTGTCCGCCTGTCTGGACGAGGATGGGTATTTCCGCATCCCACTGGACGAGCTCTCCCGGACTTCTGGCATCTCCCAAAGGCGGCTCGCCCGCACTCTGGAGCTACTGCGCTCCCTGGAACCCGCAGGTGTGGGGGCTTCCTCCCTCTCCCAGTGTCTGGAGCTTCAGTTGCTCCGCATCCATGAGGAGGGCCCCGCCCTTGCCATTGTTCGGGACTGCCTGGAGGAGCTGGCCAAAAAACATTATCATGCCATCTCCGCCCGCCTCTCCATCTCTCAGGAGGAGGTCCGGTCCGCCGAACGGCTGATTCGAGAGCTGAATCCCCGTCCCGGTTCCATCTTCGCGCTCCCCAGCGAGATCTCCTATATTCAGCCGGATATTTTCATTGAAGAGATGGACGGACATTTCACTGCCCGCCTGCGGAACAGTGACCGTCCCTACTTCCAGATCAACTCCTATTACCGCAGTCTCCTGACCCAGTCCGATGACGCCCAGGTGCGGGAATATCTTACCTTGAAGCTCCGCCAGGCCGAAAACGTGCTCTGGGCCATTGGTCAGCGGGAGACCACGCTTCTCCGGTGTGCCCAGGCTATCGCCGGCCGCCAGCAGGACTTCTTCCGATCGGGGCCCAGCGCCCTGCGGCCCCTGCGCCTGTCCGACATCGCCCAAGAGCTGGAGATCCATGAATCCACGGTCAGCCGCGCCATTCGGGACAAATATGTCCAGTGTCCCCGGGGGGTCTTTCCCCTCCGTCATTTTCTCTCCCGCCGGGCCGCCGGGGAGAGCGGTGCCGAGGTCGGCAGCTGTGCCGCCAAGGAACTGCTCCGCCGCCTGATTCGGGAGGAGGACAGCACCAAGCCTCTCTCCGACCAGAAGCTATGCACCCTGCTGACGGAGCAGGGCTGCCCCATCTCCCGCCGTACCGTGGCCAAATACCGCGAGGAGCTGAACATCCCCAGTGCCTCTGGGAGAAAGCGGCCGTAGCCCGGCACTGTTCAGGCCCGGGCCAGTCCGTCCACCCGGAGGACCACGCCGGTGATATAGGATGCCTGCTCCGAGGCCAGGAATACGAAGGCCTCCGCGACCTCCCCCGGCTGCCCCACACGCCCCAGGGGGATCTGGGCCTCCAGAGGAGCCAGCACCTCCCGCGGCACTGCCCGCAGCATGTCCGTCTCGATGATGCCCGGGGCCACCGCATTGACCCGTATCCCCTTCGGCGCCAGCTCCCGGGCCAGGGACAGGGTGAAGCCGTTGACCGCGAACTTGGAGACCGGATAGGCGACGCCGGCGGGCTGTCCATAGAAGCTCACCATGGAGGAGGTGTTCAAGATCACGCCTCTGCCCTGCCTCTCCATCCAGGGCACCGCCCCACGGGCACAGTGGAACATTCCCTTTACGTTCAGGTCCATCACCCGGTCAAAGAGCTCCCCGGTGTACGCCCCAAAGGGCGTGCTCTCTGAGACCCCCGCGTTGTTGACCAGGATGTCGATCCGCCCATGCTCCGCCCCGATCCGGTCAAAGGCCGTCCGGACCTGCTCCGGGTCCTCCAGGCTGGGCCAGATGCCCCATACCCGGGCCTCCGGCAGCTCCGCCTTCAGCTGGGATACCGCCCGCTCCGCCGTCTCGCTCCGGCTGGCGCACAGCACCACTTCCGCCCCCTCCTTCAGGAAGGCTCTCACCACCGCATATCCGATCCCCCGGCTCCCGCCGGTCACCACCGCGATCTGATCCTTCAGTTTCATGGCCCTCTTCCCCTTTCTTCTGTACGTTCCAATTCCGTTTTGTGTGCCCGGGGAAACGCTTCCCCTGCCGTTCCAGCCCCCTACGGGATGAGAACTCACCAACGGATCGGGACTTTTGGTATCATGCCCCCTATGCCCCCCTTTCATCCCTTCCTAGACGCAAGAGGAGCGGCGCGCTTCCCCCACAGGAAGTGCGCCGCTCCTCTCTTCAATAATATCTGATCCGGGCACCGATCTGGCCCTCACGCCTCGAACTCCCGCTGCACCTCCCCTTCAATCTTCTCCAGCAGTGCCTGCTCTTCCAGGCTGAGCCGGACGTCCGCCCGGGTCAGGAAGCCATATTCATAGTCCATGAACGCGGGCCGGATGGGCACCGCCGCCAGCTCATTCCGCGCCATGATCTTGGAGTGGATGTGACAGGAGATCATCACCAGGTGGTCCATGGACTCCAGCATATCCAGGTTGCCCGCCCGGCCCACGCCGTGGCAGATCCCTTTGGCCGGGGGCAGCGGGGAGCGTTCCGGCTGAAAATGCACCCCTATGGGGTCGAAATAGGTCACATTCAGCATCAAAAGGGCCTCATCGTACCGGATGGACGGCGGGACCGTCTCCGGGTGGTAGAGGCTGCTGGTCCGGCGGACCACCCCGTAGGCCGGGCTCTGGGCCAGGGGGTGGTAGCGCAGGTTCCGCCGGGCAAAGTAGGCGAAAAGCTCTTCCCGCATCTCTGTTCCAAAGGTGAGAAAGGCGGCCAGGGATGCCCCCTTTCCCACCCGGTCAAAGAGCTCCCGGCAATCATAGTACTCCTCACACTGGATGGACCAGTCCGGCAGGCCCCGGGCCGTCTCCAGCACCGTGTTGACAAACAGGGAGGAGGGGACACAGGCAAAGTGGACCCGGCGCCGGCTCTCCTGACGGCACTCCCGCGCCAGGTCGGAAAGCCGGTCCAGCAGCGTCTCCGCCTCCGTCAGGAACCGCTCCCCCTGGGGCGTCAGGCTCATACCCTGTCTGGTACGGAGGAACAGGGGAAAGCCCAGGGACTGCTCCAGCTCCCCGATGGCCCGGCTCAAGTTGGGCTGGGCCAGGTATAGGGCCCGGGCCGCCTGGGTCACAGAGCCATAGCGAACTACGGCTAAGGCGTATTGCAGGTATTTCAGATCCAGTTCTTCCAATGCGATCCCCTCCCGGCTCTCTCTTTTCCGGCTCCCGATCTTTGTGTGTATTTTCCGTCCCCTCAGGCAGAAGCGCCAGGCTCCCCTTGTCCCGGAGACACAAAACGAGATCATGTCGTTAAATTATATCATTTTTGATATGGAAAGCAAATGCATTTTATATTTTTCAAGCCGGCTCCGCCATGATAGTATAATTTACAACAAAACAGCTGTATTTGGAAAAAAATCTGGCTATCTGCCAAGGGAGGAACACCATGGGTTATTTTGATGTGGCAAATTCCCCGCTCCTCTACGTCCTGGTCACCGCCGGGGTCCTGTATATCGTGGGGCTGTCCGCCGTCTTTCTGCGCAAGTCCTGGAGGCGGTGTCTGGAGCTTGGGATCTCCAAGGAAAAGCTGAGCGCCGTGGCCCGCAGCTCGGCGGTCTTCACCATCGTCCCCTCTGTCTCCATCGTCATCGGGCTGTTCACCCTGTCCACTGTACTGGGCATCCCATGGCCCTGGTATCGGCTGTCGGTGGTGGGCTCGGTGAGCTATGAGCTGATGGCGGCAGACATGGTGGCCGACGGCATGGGCTACGGCTCCGTAGGCGAGATGGCCGCCCAGGCCGACCACACCGTCTTCGGCGCGGTCATGTTCGTAATGAGCATCTGCATCCTGGCCGGCATCATCATCAACATCTTCGCGGTGGAAAAGATCCAGACTGGGATGAGCACCCTGAAGAAAAAGCGGGGCGACTGGGGCACCATCGTCAACTCCTGCTTCTTCCTGGGGATCGTGGCCGCCTTCACGCCGCTGATCTTTGCCTCCGGAACAGTTTACGCCCTGACCTTCCTCATCAGCATGGGAGTGGCGGCCCTGTGCGCTTTGTGCATGAGGCGCTTTCATCTCAAGTGGCTGGGGAGCTTCATCATGTCCATCTCTCTGATCGTCAGCATGGCCGCGTCCGTCCTGCTGGAACAGATATTTTAAAAGGAGGCTCGTTCTCACATGAAGCAGTCTGAAAGCTACGACCGCTCCATCCACCGCACGGGCCGGCTGGGCAGCATCCTGGCCATCGCCTGGATGCTGGGCATCCCTGCGGTGATGTGCACCGTCTATCACATGTTCCCTTCCATCCCGGACCTGCTGCTGTTCGGCAGCGGCCTGCTGGCCCTGTATGTCCCCACCGCCATCTCAGAGGTCATCACCTACGTCCCCATGCTGGGCTCCGCCTCTTACATCACCTTCATCACCGGGAACATCTCCAACCTGAAGCTCCCCTGCGCCCTGAACGCCCTGGAGATGGCGGATGTGGAGCAGAATACCGACGCCGGAGACGCGGTGGCCACGGTGGCGGTGGCCGTCTCCTCTATCGTGACCACCGTTATCATCGTACTGGGCGTCCTCCTTCTGGTCCCTCTCCAGCCCATTCTGGAGAGCGAGCCGGTGAAGATCGCCGGAAGCTATATGCTCCCGGCGCTTTATGGGTGCCTGTTCCTCAGCCAGATGACCAGCAAGGCGGGCGGCACTATCATCAAGGGCAAGCTCAAGGCCGCCGTCCTCCCCGGCGTACTGGTCTTTCTGATCCACGTGTTCGTCACACCAGTCAACCGCGGCATCGCCATCCTGGCCTGCATCCCCCTGTGCATCCTGTGCGCCTGGGTGCTGTACCGGATGGGGCAGATCCGGGTGGTCCATCTTCCCCAGGGTGGGGACCGGTGACCGGAAAGGAGAGTACATCGTATGAATTATCTTCAGAGCGCTCAGGCGCTGTATGAACAGATGGTCCGGGACCGCCGGCACCTCCACCAGCATCCCGAGGTGGGGATGGACCTGCCCGAGACCTGTTCCTATGTCATGGCACGGCTGACCGAGATGGGCTATCAGCCCCGGCGGCTGGGAGGGGGCGTCACCGCCACCTTGACCGGAAAGCCCGACGGGAAGGTGTTCCTGCTCCGGGCCGATATGGACGCTCTGCCCATGCGTGAGGAGAGCGGGCTCCCCTTCGCCTCTCAGCGCAGCTGTGCCCACACCTGCGGCCACGACATGCACACCGCCATGCTGCTGGGGGCGGCCCAGCTGCTCCGGGACCGGGCAGCAGAGCTCAACGGCACTGTCAAGTTCATGTTCCAGCCCGGCGAGGAGGTCCTGTCAGGGGCCAGATCCATGATTGAGGCCGGCATCCTGGAAGATCCCCATGTGGATGCGGCCATGGGTGCCCACATGATCCCCATGATTCCAGCGGGCCTGGGCGGCTACGGCACCGGCGTGGTCTCCGCCTCCAGTGACCACCTGGTCATCCGGGTGGAGGGCCGCGGAGGCCACGGCGCCCATCCCCAGTCCACCGTGGACCCTATCAACATCGGCGTCCACATCCATCTGGCGCTCCAGGAGCTGCTGAGCCGGGAGGCGGACCCCGCTGAGCTGGTGGTCCTCACCTTCGGGAAGTTCCAGGGGGGAGACGCGGCCAACATTATCCCCTCCTCTGCGGTGCTGGAGGGCACCCTGCGCACCTTCAGCGAGCCGCTGCGCACCCACCTGCTGGAACGGATCGACACCATCTGCACCTGCACAGCGGAGGCCTTCCGGGGCAGAGCCCAAGTCACCGATCTCTGCTCCACCTGCTCCCTCCAGATCGACGGGGATACTGCCGCCGCCGTCGCCCAGGGGTGGCAGCGGGAGGGACTGAAAATGCTCCAGCAGGGTGAGAAAATGAGCGGTTCCGAGGACTTCGCCGAGATCGCCGCCCGCGTCCCCTCCACCTTCTTCGTGGTGGGAGGCGGCACCGCCCAGGACGGCTGCGGTGTCAGCCTCCACAATCCCAAGATCCGCTTCCGGGAGGAGGCGCTCATCTACGGTGCCGCCGCCTACGCCTCCGGCGCAGCCATGTGGCTGGAGCTGCACTGAGGGACGTCATGGACGCGCTGCTGGAAAAGCTGGTGGAGGAAAATCGCCCCTTCACCCGGGAGGGCCGGGTGGCTGGCTACATCCCGGAGCTGGCCAAGGCGGACCGGGACGAGTTGGGCATCTGCGTGGTGTCCAGCGACGGACGTATCAGCTCCGCGGGGGAGTACAGGCGGACCTTCACCATTCAAAGCATCATCAAGCCCATCCTGCTCCTCCTGGCGCTGATGGACAACGGGGAGGACACGGTCCGCGCCCGGGTGGGAGTGGAGGCCACAGGCAAACCCTTTGACGCCATCAACTATACGGACCAGGCCCTGCTCAGCGAGCATCTCAATCCCATGGTCAACATGGGAGCCATCCTGCTGTGCACCCTGATCCACGGGACGAGCTATTCCCAGCGGCTGGAGCGGCTGCTGGAGCTGACCCGCCGGCTGGCTGGAGATCCCAGCCTGTCGGTGGACGAGGCGGTCTACCGCTCGGAAAAACAGACCGGCAGCCGTAACCGGGCCATGGCCTTTCTGCTGGAGAGCTGCGGACTGCTTCATGACGACCCGGAGGAGGTGCTGGACTGTTATTTCCGGGCCTGCTCCATCAGGGTGGACTGCCGGGACCTGGCCCATATCGCCTGCACCTTCGCCGGCCGGGGCCGCCGCTCCCCCTCCGGCGAGCGGCTGTTCCCCGCCCGATATGCCCACTATGTCAACGCCGTGCTGATGACCTGCGGCATGTACAACGGCTCGGGGGACTTCGCCGTCAAAGTGGGACTGCCAGCCAAAAGCGGCGTGGGGGGCGGCATCATGGCGGTCTCCCCTGCCCGTATGGGCATCGGCATCTATTCCCCCGGGCTGGACGAAAAGGGAAACAGTCTGGCTGGCATCCGGCTGCTGGAACAGCTGGGCCGCCGGCTCAGCCTGAGCATATTCTGACCCCGCATCTCCGCCATTCAGGCGAAAAACGGTCTCCAGAGGCAGCTCCGGAGGCCGTTTTTCCTCTTTCCATCCCCTCTGCCGCCGTCTTTCCTCCATTTCCCAGAAAAAAATTAGATGAGAGTATTTGACAAAGGGTTTCAAATGTGTTACAATTCGGTTACAACATTAAAATTTCCTTAAGGAGGCAGACCATGGCGTCTGAAAAGATCCCTCTTTCCTATAAGGGCCATCCCCTGCGCCGGAAAGACAACCTCATCTACTACGGCACGATGGCCGAAAAGTACATCATCATGCTCCAGATCCTGGACACTAAGAAGGTGGACGATCTGGATGTGGCCACAAAGGTGGCCGTTCAGCTCCAGTTGACCGATCCCGACCTGAAGAGCCGGGACCGGGTGGTCAAAAAGACAGAGAAGGACAGCTTATACACCGCAATGGACGTGGCCACGGTCTGGCTGGACCGGGCACTGAGCACGAAGTAAAGAGCCGCCCGCGCTCCAGAAACAGAGATATGACGATCAGGAGGACTTCCGCCATGCACTTTTCTCAGTCTTTTGCTGCCAAGCTGACCGCCGGCCTGCTGGCTGTCACCGGTATGATCGCTCCGGCTTTTGCTGTGTCCGGCACAGTGGACGCCGAGGGCGGTCTTCGTCTGCGCAACGCTTCCAGCACCGACGCCGCCGTTCTGGAGACCATCCCCGACGGCTCCCAGATTGAGGTGTCTGGTATTACCGAAAGCGGCTGGTACCAGGTCTCCTTCCAGGATACTCAGGGCTATGTCTCCACCGATTATGTAGTGCTGTCTGAGACTGTAGAACTGCCCACTGTGGCGGAGCCCGTCTACGGCAAGGTCACGGAGGGCCCCTTGAATGTCCGCTCCGCCCCCAGCACCGACAGTGAGAAGGTGGACTCCTTCTCTACTGGCAAGGTCCTCACCATTCTGGAGACCCTGGACGGCTGGTACAAGGTGGAAGAGGGCTATGTGTCCGCGGACTATGTGACCATTATCGACGCGGCCGAGGCCGCCTCTTCCGGCTCCGCCTCCGAGGTGGTGGATCTGGCCATGCAGTATCTGGGCTATCCCTACTGTTACGGCGGCTCCTCCCCCAGCGGTTTTGACTGCTCCGGCTTTGTCCGCTATGTCTACTCTCAGTTTGGCTGCTCCCTCAACCGCACTGCTTCCGCTCAGATGAGCAACGGCACCTCCGTCTCTATGAGTGAGCTCCAGCCCGGCGATCTGGTCTTCTTCCTGAAGTCGGGCAGCGGTGCCAGCCGTGCCTCCCACGTGGGCATCTACATCGGCGGGGGCCAGTTCATCCACGCCTCCACCTCCAGCACCGGCGTCATCATCAGCGACATGGACAGTGCCTACTACACCACCGGCTTCGTGGGCGGCCGCCGGATCCTCTGATTTTCTTCCCCTACGTTATACCGGACAGGCAGACCCTGCGGGGCCTGCCTGTCCTTTTTCTGTTTGTGTATTTTTTCTGCTTTTCGGGCATACTGTGCTCAGATACGCCCCGCGGCATCCGCTGGCCGGGGAGGAAAGGAGCACATCATGAACGCTACTGTCAATTCCAACTGCATCGGCTGCGGTCTGTGCGTCAGCATCTGTCCGGAGGTCTTTGAGATCGGAGACGACGGACTGGCTCAGCCCATTCAGGAGGTCACTGAGACCCTGGAGAAGACCGCCTCCCAGGCCAGGGAATCCTGCCCTGTCAATGCCATCGACCTGGAGTGAGCACTTCCGCCCCCTTTCCCTCCGGCAGCGGTCCTTCCGCCGTCCGGAGGGCTCTGTTGTATGCTCGCCTTGTTGTATCTTTCATAACGGCCACGGCTGCCAATTCTTCCGGCGGCCGTGGCTATTTTTGTTCCCCGCATCTGTGGCGTGGGATGCTGTTTCTCGACAGTCAGTATATGCTGGTACCACGGCGGCGGGTGTAGATAGGACAAGTATAGGGCGAGGTCCCACCCACACGACGTATCCCCTTGGAGACATCTTAACAGCCGGAGTCTGGGGAAAATTTTCCTCCCTGCGGCAGCCCAGCGCCTCTGCAGTGGTGAGAAAACGAACGTGACCAGGTTTTCTTTGCCTTTTTTCCAAGTGTGTGCTATAATTAAAAAAATGTTACCCGGCATGGCCCGCATGGCCCCTGCCGGTTTTCTCGTGTTCCGGCGGTATTTTTTGAAAAGGGGCGTCTTTCCATGGAAAAACACAGCGCTGTCCGCGACTCCTGGGGGTCTAAATGGGGGTTCATCCTGGCCTGCATCGGCTCTGCGGTGGGGATGGGCAACATCTGGCTCTTCCCCGCCCGTGTCTCCCAGTACGGCGGGGCCACCTTTCTCATCCCGTACCTCATTTTTGTGGTCATCATCGGCTCTACCGGGGTGATCGGGGAGATGGCCTTTGGACGGGCCACCCGCTCCGGCCCCATCGGTGCCTTCGGCTATGCCACCAAGCTGCGCTTCGGCCATGAGCGGCCCGGCCGCCTGCTGGGCCTGATCCCGGTGCTGGGCTCCCTGGCCTTGGCGATCGGCTACTCGGTCGTCACCGGCTGGATCTTCAAGTACACCGCCGACGCTCTCACCGGCACCCTGTCCCGCATGTCCGGCCTGGACGCTTTCGCCGCCCACTTCAATGCCACTGCTGCTGGAAATGTTCCCTGGCAGCTCGTCGGCATGGCGGTGACCATCGCCATTCTGGCTTTCGGCATTGGCCGTGGGATCGAACTGGCCAACAAGGTCATGACCCCCCTGTTCTATGTCCTCTTCGTCGGGCTGGCCATCTATCTGTTCACCCTGCCCGCTTCCGGAGCGGGCTATCAGTACATCTTCGTCCTGGACCCCAAGGGGCTGCTGGACCCAGTGGTGTGGATCTATGCCCTGGGGCAGGCCTTCTTTTCCCTTTCGGTAGCGGGAAACGGCACCCTGATCTACGGCTCCTACCTCAGCCGCAGCTCCAATGTTCCCTCTGACGCCAGGATGGTGGCCGTCTTTGACACTGTGGCCGCTCTGCTGGCCGCCCTGGTCATCATCCCCGCCATGGCGGTGGCCGGCCAGCAGCTGGACCAGAGCGGCCCCGGCCTCATGTTCATCTATCTGCCCAACGTGCTCAGCACCATCCCCGGCGGCTGGCTGATCCTGATCCTTTTCTTTGCTGCGGTGATCTTCGCGGCCCTCACTTCTCTGGTCAACCTGTTCGAGGCGCCTACCGCCACTCTCCAGGAGCTGTTCCACCTGAAGCGCCCCGCCGCCGCAGCCATCACCGGGGGAGCAGGCATCCTGGTTGGGCTGGTCATCGCCCCCATCGTGGACCCCTGGATGAACATTTGCTCCATCTACATCTGTCCCCTGGGTGCGCTGCTGGCGGCGGTCATGTTCTTCTGGATCTGCGGCAGGCAGTTCGTGGAGGAGCAGGTGAACCTGGCCCGGACCAGGCCCTTAGGCCCCTGGTTCTATCCCCTGGGAAAGTACCTGTTCTGCGGGGTCACCCTGGCAGTGCTCATTCTGGGCTCCGTGATGGGCGGCATCGGCTGACTGCTGCATCCCTCTCCACTGTTCCGGTAACGGCCGGACCCGTTCTAACGGGTCCGGCCGTTTTCTGCCTATTTTGCCCCAAACATTAAGATTGTATTAAGATATCTCCCTTTTTGGTTGAGCCAGCCGCAAAACCATGGTAAACTGTTATCAAAGCGCATAAAATAATTTATATTTTTGCTCAGTTCCACTTTGTACCCCTGGGCCGAAATTTCCCCTTTCTGCTCCCGGCCCCACAGGGAGATTGGCGCCCACAAAGGAATTGGGACGATATTCTCTATCGAGGTGATGATTTTGCTCCGGGAACATATGCAAAATTGGAGGGATCAGATGGGCCAGAGCAAGACCATCCTTCTGGAAAAGCTGCGGGAGGCCCTCTCCTCCGTACTCCCCATCGTGCTGATCGTTTTGGTCCTGTGCTTTTCCATCGCTCCCATCCCCACCGCCACCCTAATGACTTTCCTCATCGGGGCGGTGCTGCTGATCGGTGGGATGGGGCTGTTCACACTGGGGGCCGATCAGGCCATGACCCCCATTGGCGAGCGGGTAGGCGCGGCCATGACCCGCTCCCGCAAGCTGTGGATCGTGGTGTCGGTAAGCTTCCTCATTGGAGTCATCGTCACCGTGTCCGAGCCCGACCTCCAGGTCCTGGCCACCCAGGTCCCCGGCGTGCCCAACCCGGTGCTCATCGGGGCGGTGGCCGTAGGGGTGGGGATCTTCCTTGTCATCGCCCTGCTGCGCATCCTGTTCCGGGTCCCCCTGAACCGTCTCTTGGTGGGCTTCTATCTGGTCGTGTTCACCCTTGCCGCCTTTATCCCCGGGGACTTTCTCGCCATCGCCTTTGACTCTGGAGGCGTCACCACCGGCCCCATGACCGTCCCCTTCATCATGGCCCTGGGCCTGGGCGTCTCCTCCATCCGCAGCGACGCCGACGCCTCTCAGGACAGCTTCGGCCTGGTGGCTCTGTGCTCCATCGGCCCCATCCTGGCCGTGATGGTCCTCTCCCTGCTCTACCCCGCCTCTGGGGCCTACACCCCTGTCTCCATCCCAGAGGTTCCGGACAGCCGTGCCCTCTGGAAGCTGTTTGAGGAGGGTCTCCCCGAGTACATCGCAGAGGTGGCCCTGTGTCTGGCCCCCATCGCCGCCTTTTTTGTCGTGTTTCAGGTGGTATCCCTGAAATTAAAAAAGAAAAAGGTCTTGAAAATCGTAGTCGGTATTTTATATACTTATATTGGGCTGGTACTGTTCCTCACCGGCGTCAATGTGGGCTTCATGCCCGCCGGCAACTATCTGGGCTATCAGATCGCCACCCTGCCCTATCGCTGGGTCCTGATCCCAATCGGCATGCTGATGGGCTGGTTCATCGTCCAGGCGGAGCCGGCGGTCCACGTGCTCAACAAGCAGGTGGAGGAGATCACCTCCGGTGCCATCCCCGGCCGGGCCATGAGCACCAGTCTGTCCATCGGCGTGGCGATGTCGATTGGACTGTCCATGGTGCGGGTGCTCACCGGGATCTCCATCTTCTGGCTGCTGATCCCCGGCTACCTGGCCGCTATCATCATGTCCTTTTTCACGCCGAAGATCTTCACCGCCATTGCCTTCGACTCCGGCGGCGTAGCCTCCGGCCCTATGACCGCCACCTTTCTGCTCCCCTTCGCCATGGGAGCCTGCGACGCCATTGGCGGAAGCATCATCACCGACGCCTTCGGCGTGGTGGCCATGGTGGCCATGACGCCGCTGATCACCATCCAGATGCTGGGACTGCTCTATCAGTACCGCCTGAAGAAGAATGGCACCAGCGGAGAGCAGACCGCCCCGGCGGATGATGACATCATCGAGCTCTGAGGGCGCTGCCGCCCCCACGACGCGAGGAGGAGTGACCGCTATGAGCGGATTGGATCTTATCATCACCATCACTGACCGGTCCAAGTGTGAGTTGTTTATCAACTGGTTCCGCGGCCGTGACATCCCGCTGGTTCTCACCGCGCTGGGACAGGGGACCGCCACCACGGAGATCCTGGACTGTCTCGGGCTGGAGGCCTCGGAAAAATCGGTCCTGTTCTGCCTTGCCCCCCATTCCCGGTGTATGGTGCGCAGGGCGGCCCGGGACCTGTGGCTGGACGTGCCGGGCAACGGCGTACTGATGACGGTGCCCGTGTCCAGCATCGGCGGCACGTCCGTCAAGGAATATCTGACCCAGAATCAGGAGGGGGAGGAACCCATGGAGAGAGAGATCGCCCATGAGCTAATCTTGGTGATCGCCAATCAGGGGCATACAGACCAGGTCATGGAGGCCGCCCGCGGCGCGGGCGCCACCGGCGGGACCACCATCCACGCCAAGGGGACCGGTATGGAACTGGCCAAAAAGTTTTTCGGCGTCTCTATCGCCTCTGAGCGGGAGTTGGTCTTTATCCTGACCCGCTCCCAGGACAAGAAGAACATCATGAAGGCCATCATGGCCCAGGCCGGCATTCAGACGCCCGCCCAGGCTATGGTCTTCTCCGTTCCGGTGAGCGACATCGCCGGCCTGCGTCATTTGGACCAAGCAGAGTCCTGAACCGAACCAGACAAATAGCAAGCCCTCCGGCGCCGCGGCGCCGGGGGGCTTGCTCTGTCCCCGCCTTCTGTCTCCGCTGTCCCCAGAGGCTCAGTTTCCCCCATCCAGGGGCAGGCAGACCGTCAGTTGGAAGCGCCCGCCCTCCGCCTTTGCCTCCAGGGAGCCGCCCCGGCGGCGGGCGATCTCTTCCATCCCCGCCAGGCCAAAGCCGTGGGCCTCCCGCTCCCCCTTCGTTGTCACAAAGGCTCCGTCCGGTCCCCGCTTTACGGGACGTCCCAAGGCATTCTCCACCCGCAGCATCAGCAGCCCCTTGTCCGCCCGGGCCCTCAGCCGCACCGTCCGGTCCTCCGCCCCCGCTGCCCCCTCGATGGCGTTATCCAGGGCATTTCCCAGCAGGGCGCACAGCTCCGGCGCCGGGATATCCATCTGCTCAGGCAGGCTGACCTGAAATTCCCCCGTCAGCCCCGCCTCCTCCAGGGCGGCGGCCTTGGAGGCAAGGACCACATCCACGGTCTCATTACCGCAGAAGCGCCTGTGTCCGGTGAGGGCTGGGGAACCGCCCAGCTGCCGCAGATACCGCTCCGCCTCCTCCCAGCTGCCCCGCTCCAGCAGACCCAGCAGGGCGGACAGGTGGTTGCGCATGTCATGGCGCAGGGCGCGCACCTGGGCCTGCTCCTGCCGGAGCCCCTGGTAGTACACCTCCCGCAGTCCGGCCAGCCGGTTCTCCTCCTCCAACTCCTCGTGCCGGGAGAGCACGGCCAGGGCTGCCAGCAGGGCCAGGGCGGACAGGGAGGCAAAGGGCAGGATGGTATAGGCGATCCCCTCCACGAAGTGATCCACCAGCTCGTCTCCCACCATTCCGGTCCCCCATAGGGAGAAGGACAGGGTGGCCATCAGGGGGGCCAGCGTCAGCCCGCCCAGCAGCTTCCACAGGCGGGAGGACAGGCGCACAGGTCTCCGCACCAGCTTCCAGATCACCGGCACCAGCACCGCCCAGCATACCAGCTTCACCAGATTGCTCCCCACCCTCTCCCCGTTGTGCGACACACTGTTGATCGCCTGTTTGAGCACTGTATCCGCCATCATCCCAATGGGGACCAGCAGCGTATAAAAGATGCCTCCAGCCACCAGCCGGGCCTGAGGGCGTCCCCCGCCGCACAGGAGGAATACCGTCAGGAAGGGGAGGAACAGAAGGATGGGGTTGTGGTCCCCCACCCAGGCGGGCAGCCCCAGGGTGAACCCAAGCAGCAGATACAGCGCCCCCCGGCGCGGCCAGCTCCGGCACGGCCCCAGCACCCGCTCCACTGTCGAGCCCATGGCTGCGCCTCCCAGCAAGAGCGGCCCCCATTGCAGCAGCTCCTTCCATACAGGCAGAACGATCATTCCCATTCCCTCCCTACTCCAGCGCCGCCCGTGTCAAGGCAAGCAGCGCCTCCCGCTGGCAGGAGCGGCTGATGGGCAGGATCTCCTCCCCTACCCACACCTCGCTCCCTGTCACCCGGTCCACCGCCCCCGCCCGGACCAGATACCGCTGGTGGATGCGGACGAACTCCGCCCCCAGCTGGGCAGCCACCTGGTCCAGCTTCCCGTAAAAAATATAGGCGCGCCTGGGGGTGACGCAGGTCACCTGCCTCCGGTCTGAGCGGAAGTACAGGATGGCGTCCCGCCGGATGCGGTAGAACACCTCCCCGCTGCGGCAGAAGAAGAGCTCCTCCTCCTGCCGCTGAAGGGCGGTCAGCGCTCGGGTGAGGACCTTCTCCAGTTCCTCCGCCCCGGCGGGCTTGAGCAGGTATCCCAAGGCTCCCACCTCATAGCCGTCAAACACATAGTCACTGTACCCTGTGACAAATACCAGCTGGAGGCTCTGGTCTGCCTCCCGCAGGGCCCTGGCCGTGTCCATGCCGTTGGTCCCCTCCATCTCGATGTCCAGGAACACCAGATCCAGCTCCCCCGCATGCCGGTCCATCCAGCCCAGCAGCGCATCTCCGGAGGAGAACTCCAGCAGCCGCGCCGGCGCGGACCGCCCCTCCAGCGCCCGCTCCAGCAGCACCCGCAGCTGGAAGCGGGATTCCCGTGCGTCGTCGCAGATCCCGATCTGAAGCAAACCGTCCACCTCCCATGGCCTTGTGCCGCGCCTCCCCGCCGGGGCGGCCCCTGTTTTCCCGGAATTTTTCTCCCTCTCAGTGTACAGAGAGTATGATACCACATTTCTGCTTCCCTTCCAAACCAAGTTTGACAGCAGAGCGGTCAAATATGACATCCCATCCCCAAAATTTTCACCCGGCCCGCCGTCTGTGACAGGGGCGGTTGCTTCCCATCCACCTCCCCTGCTATGCTGGGAGCAGAAAGGAAGGATCACTATGCTCTCTGTACAAGATCTGCACAAAAGCTATCAGGTAGGCAAGACCACCTATGAGGTGCTCAAGGGCGTGTCCCTGGAGGTGGCAAAGGGGGAATTTGTGGCCGTAATGGGCCCCTCCGGCTCGGGTAAGACCACCCTGCTCAACTGCATCTCCTGCTACATCCCCGCCGACTCGGGCAGCATCCGCCTGGGCAGCCAGGAGCTGGCCCGGCTGGACGAGGACACCCTGGCCGCAGTGCGCAACAAGAAGCTGGGCTTCGTGTTCCAGGACTTCCTGCTGCTGGACGGCCTCACGGTCCGGGACAACATCCTCCTGCCCCGCATCATCGCCGGGGAGACCGGAGGCGACATGGAGCAGGCCGCCGACCGCCTGTGCGGCATCTTCGGCATCGGTGCCATCCGGAACAAGTATCCGGCAGAGATCTCCGGCGGAGAGAAGCAGCGCACCGCCGTGGCCCGCGCCCTCATCAACCACCCCATGCTCCTGCTGGCCGACGAGCCCACCGGAAATCTGGATTCCCGCTCCTCCCGGGCGGTGATCGACGCCTTTCTCCAGGCCAAGGCGGACCTGGAGGCCACCATCTTCATGGTGACCCACGACTCCTTTGCCGCCTCCTTCTGCGACCGGGTGATCATCCTGCGGGACGGGGGGGTGTGGCGCACCCTGGCCCGCGGCGAGAAGGACCGACGCACCTTCCAGGACGAGCTGCTGGACGCGGTGCGGGAGATGGGGGAGGCGAGCGCCCAATGACACGTTTCTCCCAAGTGACCGCCGCCCTGCGGCGGAAGAGCCTGGGGCAGTATGCCCTGCTCACCCTGTGCTGTTTCGTCTCCGTGCTCCTCATCACCGCCTACGCCTCCATGATGGGTTCCCCCACGGTGCTCTCCGTCTTTCCCGAGGGGGGCGACAGCCGCAAGCAGATGACCATGATCTTCGTGCTGGCTGTCCTGGGCTGCGGCGTATTCACCACCTACGCCTCCGGCCTGTTCTTCCGCCACAAGTCCCGGGATGTGGGCATCCTGCTGGCCCTGGGTGCCTCCAAGGACCAGCTGCGCCGGGTGCTGGCGGGGGAGCTGGCTCTGATGTCCCTGTCCGCCTGTGCCCTGGGCGCCCTGCTGGGCACCCCGCTGGCCTGGTTCATCTGGCAGGGGTTCCGGCTCCTGCTGGTGGACTCAGAGGAGATGGCCCTGGCCTTTGACCCCCATGCCTATCTGCTGGCCCTGGCCTTCTCCCTCTTTGTGGTTGTCATGCTGTTTGTTATGCTGGGCCGCTTTTTGCGGCGGACCAACATCCTGGACGTGGTCAACGAGTCCCGGAAGTCTGAGCCCATCCGTGCGGTCCCCCGGTGGTACGGTCCTCTGGGCATCATCCTGCTGGCGGCGGGCGGCTTTCTGGGCTATATGGCCCCCAAATTTTTTATTTTGGTCCTTCACTGGTACGCCCCCGATGCCCTGACGGCCCTGTTCTATCTGCCCGCCCTGGCCGGCCTCTACATGATTCTCCTCCACACGGTAGTCAACGGCTGGCGGCGGGGCAGCAGCCGCTACAGGGACCTGATCACCTCCAGCATGATGAAGTTCCAGGGACGCCAGACCGTGCGGAATATGGTGGTGGTGACGGTGCTGGCCGCCGGGGCCTACTTTGCCGCTTTCTATATCCCTATGCTGAGCAGCGGCACCTCGTCCACAACGGAGGACCGGGAATTCGATTACCTGTTCCACTACCGGGCTGACCAGGACATGCCCGGCCGGGAGGAGGTGCTCCATCTGGCAGAGGAGATGGGAGTGACTGTCACCCGCTACGCCCAGCAGTCCGGTGCGGTGCTCGCCTACGACGGCTACGCCGATGTTGTATCGGAGGGCCCCCTGGGCGCCACCTACGATGTGGTCTACTGTGAGGAAACTGCCTCTGATGTGTTCCTGTCGGAGAGCGCCTGGAACATCCTTACCGGGGATGACCTGGATCTGGAACCCGGTACAGCGGCCACAGTCTATGACCGCAACGGGGATAGCAGCGGCGCCGGGAACAGCATCTCCCTGGTCACCAACCACCTCACCGGGGAACAGCTGGCCGTCACGCCGGCCGAGCCCCTGCGCAGCACCTCCCTTCTGGGATACCGGGTGCTGGACGACGGGGATTATGCCCGCATCACCCAGGGCCTGCCCGATGAATGGCGGGAGGTGGTGGCCGTCTTTGACGTGGAGGACGAGGAGGACACCTACTTCTTTGCAAGGGCCCTGTTCGACGAGATCGTGGACCGCTCCGGCCCCGAGGTGGCCCTCTTCGACGGTTGGGACCCGGTGGTCCGGGACCGTTATCTGGCAGAGAAGGGCTACTACTTCCTGGACCCGGCCCATCTGGAACCCAATGGATTTTCTCCCATTGAATATGACCAGCGGGATTCCAGCAACTTCCGGAATTCCTGGAAATACATGCCCCGCTTCCGGGTGCTGGACCAGGCGGACTTCACCACTACCATGGCGGTCTTTCTGATGCTGTTCGTCTTTGTCTCCATCGTCTGCTTTGCCGCTATGGTGGTCATCCTCTTTACCCGCTGCATGACCATCGCCATGACCAACGCCCGGGTCTATGACGACCTGCGGCATCTGGGGGCCTCCAGCGCCTTCCTCCGCCGCACGGTAAAGGGGCAGATCTCCCGGGTGTTCTTCGTCCCCCTGTGCACGGGCACCCTGCTGATCTACGCCTTCTTCGCCATGATCCTGTACTTCAACAGCGGCAGCTTCACTCCCGGCGAGCTGGCCGGCCTGGCCAACTGCGCCCTGGTGGTCCTCGTCCTCTCTCTGTTCTTATATGGCATGTACCGCTTCACCCTGGGCCGGGTATGCTCCGCCCTTTCCATCCGGTCCTCTTCCCGGCCCCGCTGACCTCCTTCCCCTCTCTCACCCCATCCCATGCATTTTCCCCATCCATTTATTAAAATTTCTCACTGGAAAGCGGCAGTCAAAACAGCTATAATAAAGACGAAAGCGCAGGAAAAATTGTAAATTTTGTCTAATTGCTGTCTTTAGACTCCGCTGACAGCGATGCCCGCGCCCAGTACGCACCAACAAACGAGGGAATGAGGAGGAAATCATCATGCGCAAACGAGCTTTGTCCCTGCTTCTGGCAATGGCCCTGGTCCTGGGCCTGTCTGTGGGCGCCTCCGCGGCCTCCGCCGCGCCCACCGATCTCAACCGGTATCTGCTCTCCCACACCAGCAGGAGCGGCGAGACCCGCTCCCTGCCCATCGACCGCACTGAAGTCAATGAGCACCCCGTCATCGGCTATTACACCTACACCTTCCAGGACGGCGAGGCCGCCGGCCGCTCCTTCAAGCTCTATGTGGGCCAGCACGCCGCCCTCCGCGCCTACATCACCGTCATAGCCCTGCCCGACGGCATTGCGGACCCCTACGCCTTCCTTCAGGAGCAGGGCTGGCTGGAGCAGGCCGACACCTATGGCGAGCTCCTCTTTGTCCTGGAGCCCGGCCAGGGCGGCTGGGGCACCCCTGACAGCGAGGCCGCCTATCTGGAGGCCTGCCTGGGCGAGGTGATCGGCAACGACGCCGGCGGCACCCGCGAGACCGCCCCCGGCGGCGTGGTCCAGACCGGCAAGGTGACCCTCAGCGACGGCACCACCTGTTCCTTCTTCACCGGCCACTCCTGCAACTACTATGTAGGCTACGGCGAGGGCTGCGCGGTGCTGGAGTCCTGGACCGCCGAGAACCCCCTGTACGTCATCAGCCAGGCCTTCATCGGCGGCAAGAGCGTGGGCTCCGGCTATCTGGACCAGGCCGCTGCCCGCACCTATAACGGCTATAACGTGAGCACCTATCACCCCGGCTATAGCGATGAGGACTTCACTGCCACCCTGACTGACATGAAGAACGACGGTGCCATCGCCTCCGCGAAGTTCATGACCAATGCGGATGTCCCTGTGCCCACCCTCTTCGCCGGCTATCCCCAGGGGGATGCCAGCGTCAGCTACTGGAAGAACGTCAATGACGCCTATGCTGTCCCCACAGTGGATGGGCTGTATCGTCAAAGCATCTCCTCCAGCTCCTGGACTACCCGCTATGCCAACCAGAACGCCAAGACATGGGACCCCAATACCCGCTACGGCATCTCTCAGGTCCGGGTGGAGGACGGCGCTGACCTGAACGCCGCCCAGATCCGGGACTTCCTGGCCGCCTACACCCGCTACACCTATCAATTTGCTTACAGCAACAACCTGGCCTACCGTCTGGACTACTATCAGGCCACCAAGGCTGCCCGGACTGCTGCGGAGAGCGGCAAGGCCATCGCCACCTATACCTTCGATGGCTATGACGGCAACGATGCCACTGTGGAGCTGCGGGCCCTGGAGTCCACCCGGGTCTCCGTCCCCGGTAGCTTGGTGGGCGGTACAGTGTACTCCTGCATCTCCGCTTTCAACGACTATGACAGCAACGGCGTCCTGGACCCCCGCGAGTCTCTGATTTACATCCCCGACTCTGTGAAAAACAACAGTGCTGAGGGCGCTCCTGTCCTAGTGGTCTTCCCCGGTATGACTCAGGCCGCCTCTACCTTTATGGACTGCTCCGGCTACTGGGCCGTGGCCAACGACGAGGGCTGCGTCCTGCTCATCATGGGCGAGTATTGCAACTCCAGCGCCGCCAGCCTGATTTATGGCGATGAAGAGGACAACGTCAACATGACCCGCTCCGCCCTGCTGCTGCTGGACCAGGTGGTCAGCAAGCAGGCTGGTGTCCAGATGGACCTCACCCGGGTGTACGGCACCGGCCATTCCTTGGGCAGCCGGACGGTCCAGACCCTGACCCACAACAGCGAGGCCTACTACTTCGCCGCTGTGGCCTCCACCTCCTTCAACAACACCCAGTTTACCGCTGACAGCATGATGCCCAGCTATCTGCTGGCCGGTCAGGCCGACATCGACAGCTTGGTGGCCGCTCCCTGGCTCTCCGGTGATAACAATTCCATCCATGACTGGGTCACCGGCGCGCAGAAGATGAACGGCCTGGATGTGACCTTCACCCCCAACGACCACGCCAGCTTCCTGGCCGCCTGCTCCAGCTATGACGAGAGCGGCCGCTACTACACCTACACCTGGGCGGACAGCAACAGCATCCCCCTGGTCCAGTTCACCCGCACCCTGGCCCGGGAGCACAACTGCTACCCCGAGGAGTTCCGGCTGGCCTGGGACTTCCTGGAGCACTACCGCCTGGCCGAGGACGGCACCCGCTATTACAGCCCCTCCGCCTTTGCCAACAACGACGCTGTGACCATCACTAAGGGCTGAAGCCCCTTCTTCCAACTGAACTGCCCCGGCGCGGTCCTGAGACCGCGCCGGGGCAGTTTTCTCTCCTGTTTCAGAAAAAGGGCATCTTTTTTCTGCCCGCGCATATAGATCCATAAGGGACCGCGCACGTTCCGTGCGGCCCGCTCTGCGCCGGGAGGTGAGCCCCATGGGCCGTCTGTTCTCCAGAAGAAAATACCGGGACTTGATGCTGGGTCTGGCTCTGCTGTGCGCTGTTCTGGCCCTGATGCGCTGGCCCCAGGAGAGCATGGCCGCCGCCCGGGACGGGCTGGCCCTGTGCGGCAATGTGATCATCCCCTCCCTTTTTCCCTTCTTTGTCCTCTCCTCCCTGGTGGTAGAGCTGGGGATGAGCCGCTACCTGGGCCGTCTGCTGGAGGGGGTCATGGCCCCCCTGTTCCGGGTGGGGGGCGCCTGCTCCTCCGCCCTCGCCCTGGGCTTTGTGGGGGGCTACCCGGTGGGGGCCCGCACTGCCATCGCCCTATACGAGAACGGCCAGTGCTCCAAAACAGAGGCAGAACGGCTGCTGGCCTTCTGCAACAATTCAGGTCCCGCCTTTATCCTGGGGGTGGTGGGCACCGGGATCTTCGCCAGCAGCCGTGCGGGGCTGCTCCTCTATCTGGCACATATCGCCGCTTCCCTGTGCGTAGGCCTGCTCTTCCGCTTCTACCGGCCCGGCGAGGGACCCCGGCCGGGACGACATGCGGCCCCCCAGTTCCAGGCAGCCAGCTTCCCCGTGGCCTTCACCCACTCCATCACCGGGGCCCTGTCCTCCACCCTGAACATCTGTGCCTTCGTGCTGTTTTTCACGGTGGTCATCCGGATGCTCTTTCTCTCCGGCGTCATGGGCGCTCTGGCCGGCGGGGCGGCCGCTCTGCTCTCCCCCCTGGGGCTGGATCAGGCATGGGCTCAGCGGCTCATCACCGGCCTGTTGGAGCTCTCCTCCGGGGTCTCCTCCCTCACCGGAGCGGGCACGGTGACCGGCCGGCTGTCCATGGCCGCCTTCATGCTGGGGTGGGCCGGCCTCTCTGTCCACTGCCAGGTGCTGGCCTTTCTGGGAGACAGCGGCCTGTCCCTGCGGACCTACCTCACCGGCAAGCTGCTCCATGGCGGCCTCTCCGCCCTTTTCACTGCCCTGCTGGTCCGCCGCTTCCCCCTGGAGGCGCCGGTCTCCTCCTACCTGGCGGAACAGGTGGAGGGCATCGCCAGCCTGGACTTTCAGCGTGCCCTAACCATCTCCACCGCGGCCGCCTGGGGCGTCTGGCTGCTCTTTGTGGCACTGGCCGTCTATATGGTGAAAAAAAGCAGTGGAAAACCCAGGCCAAAGAGAGTATAATGGTCCCAACAACGCATTGGGAGGGACCTTCATGGGCCTGTTTCAAAAAAAGATCGAACCCCGCTGCACCTACTGCGCCCGTGGGCGCGCCCTGAGCGAGGATCAGGTGATCTGCGACCGGAAGGGGGTCATGTCTGCCGGTTCCAGCTGCCGATCCTTCAAGTACGACCCATTGAAACGGGTCCCTCCCCGCCCGGCTAAGGCGGATTTCTCCAGGCTGAAGGACGAGGATTTTGTCCTCTGAACCTGGACGTTCTCAGGAGCCTGCCAGCCAGGCAATGGGCGGAGAGACTGTCATTCCCGAGGTACACGCCCTTGGAAATGACGAAATCAAACTTTTATTCCGTCGCCTGCGGGTGGCGGAATTCCTCACAGGAGAGCTTTTTCCACAAGCCGAGGCGGCCTCCGCATCTGCGGAGGCCGCCCTGTTCTTGTTCCACCGCTGCTCTCCCGGCCGGGAGCCGGGCCCTTACAGCATCTTGTACAGCATGGCAGCCCCTACCACTCCGGCGTCGTTGCCCAGGGAGGCTCTCTCCAGGCGCGGCGGCTTGGACTTGTCAAAGCAGCCCGCCAGCACCAGCCCCCGCAGGGGGTCCAGCAGCAGGTCGTCCTCTGCGTTGCTGATGCCGCCGCCCAGGCAGATGATCTCCGGCTGGAGGATGTTCACCAGGTTGATCAGGCCGATGGACAGCCCCTCAAGATAGCGGTGAAGCACCTTCTTTGCCGACAGGTCCCCCAGCCGGGCAGCCTGGAAAGGGATGCGCCCGTCCACGCGGAAGCGGTCCCCCTGGCACAGCTCCCACATCACGCTGCCCGGGTCCCGCTCCATGGCCTCCTGGGCAATACGGATCAGGGCAGTAGCGGAGCCGTACTGCTCCCAGCATCCCCGGTTCCCGCAGCCGCACAGCACGCCGTTGGGCCGGATGATCATGTGGCCCACCTCCAGCCCGGACTGGGCGAAGCCGGTGTACAGCTTGCCGCCCACCACCAGGCCGCCTCCGATGCCGGTGCCCAGGGTGACCACCACTGCGGGGTCGCAGTCCTTGGCCGCGCCGGCCCAGTACTCACCGATAGCGGCGCAGTTGGCGTCGTTGCCCAGATAGACGGGCACGTCCCACTCCGCCTGGAACATCTCCCGGATGGGAGTGTTGTCAAAGGGCATGTTGGGAGTCTGGATCACATAGCCCGTCTTGTTGTCCACCAGACCGGGCAGGCCCAGGCCCACTGCCTTGATCTGATCTGCGGCGAAGCCCCCCACCTCCGCCGCCTGCTGGGCCAGCTGGGCGGACTGGCGGCACAGCTCTGCCGGGTCCCACGCCTTGTTCACCGGACGGCTCACCTTGTTGATGATCTTTCCCGCTCCATTGGTCAGTCCGGCCACCATGTTGGTGCCGCCGATGTCAAGCCCGATATACATCTCATTCATCTCCCACACCCATCTTCCGGGCAAAATGTTGATCCATTCTTCTGGTCAGCTCCAGCGCCGCGTTGTGGCCCATCTTGCGGTTGCGGTTGTTCATGGCCGCCACCTCCACGATGCTGGCCAGGTTCCGGCCCGGCTTCACCGGGATGGTCAGGGCGGGCAGCTGCACCCCCAGGATCTCGGTGTAGGTGTTCTCCAGGCCCAGGCGGTCATAGACTGCGGTGTCATCCCAGGGCTCCAGCTTGATGACCATATCGATCTCCTGATTCATCTTGATGGCCCCCATGCCGAACAGGCGGCGTACATCGATGACCCCGATGCCCCGCAGCTCCATGTAGTGGCGGATCAGCTCCGGGGCGGAAGCCACCAGGGTGCCATGGTTGGTCTCCTTGATCTCCACCGCGTCGTCCGCGATGATGCGGTGGCCGCGCTTGATCAGCTCGATGGCCACCTCGCTCTTGCCCACGCCGGACTCTCCCTGGAAGAGCACCCCCTCGCCGTAGATCTCCATCATCACGCCTGACCGGGTGATCCGGGGAGCCAGATGGTTGTAGAGACTGCCGATGAGAGAGCTCATAAAAGCCGAGGTCTGCTCCTGGGTGCGCAGCACGGTGCGCCCGTATTTCTGGGCCATCTCCATACACTCTGGGAACGGGTCGATGCCCCGGGTATAGATCAGGGCAGGCACCGGGTAGGAGAGCAGTCGGTCAAAGCTCTCCCGGCGCCGCTCTTCACTCATGCCGCTGACATAGGTAGTCTCGGTCAGTCCCATCACCAGCAGGCGCTTGGTGTCAAAATGCTCAAAAAAGCCGGACAGCGGAAGTCCGGGGCGGTTTACGTCCAGGGTCCGCAGCGGGATATTCTGGTAGTCCTCTCCCTCGTGGAGGAGCTCCAGGTGGAATTCCTTGATGATCTCGCCCAGACGGACGCTGTTTTGGGTCTCTGTCACAGGGTGCACCCCTCTCCTATATTCTGGTTCTGGATTAGTATAGCTCATTTCCACCCGGCACGCAAGAGAACAGCTGTTTTTTCTTGTCCTATTTTACACAGGCAGGAGATGCTGCCCTCTCCTTTTTCGTCAAAACTGCCAGAGCGTGCCCGTAAAATTTTCAGGGGCGGCCGGCCACAGGCTGCCCCTGCCCTTCCACTCCTGAGAATAAGCGGAGTTTTTGAAAAAAACTCTTGCATTTTCACGCAACATCTGGTATTATATCAGTCGATGCTTCTATAAGCGTACTCTCATAGCGAGGAGGTAAGCAACATGGCTAAATGCGAATTCTGCGACAAGGGCGTCACCTTTGGCATCCAGGTCTCCCACTCCCACCGCCGTTCCAACCGTGTCTGGAAGCCCAATGTGAAGCGCGTGAAGGCGATCGTGAAGGGCACTCCTACCCACGTGTACGTCTGCACCAGATGCCTCCGTTCCGGTAAGGTCACCCGCGCTGTGTGATTGGAATAAGGCTGACAAAAAACCTCTGTACCACACGGTACAGAGGTTTTCTCTTTACACCGGGGATGCCTCCAGCTCCTCCAGATCTGTCCGCTCCACCAGGAAGGCCATGAAGGAGCGCCGGGTGACGATCCCGCAGAAGCAGTTCCGGTCGTCCACGATGGGGATGAAGTTCTGCCGCAGAAGCGCCTGGGCCACCTGATCCGGAGTGGCCCGGATACCCAGCGGCGGGCAGAAGTCCGGGCGGAGAAGGCCCCCGATGCGGTACTTCTCGTGAGCCTTCCTGTCGGTGGTACCCACAGCCAAAATATGACGCAGGAAGTCCCCCTCTGTGATGCTGCCCAGGTATTCTCCCTGGTCATTCAGCACCGGGATGGCGGTGTATCCATGCTGCCGCAGCAGCTCCAGTCCCTGACGCACCGTGTCCCCTGTATGTAAAAACACGGTCAGAGCCTTGGGAGTCATGATTTTGATGATATTCATATTGGTCTCCTTGCAGTTTCGTATCGATACCCAGTCTGAGAAATCTCCCCAGCCGTTCTCCGCATCTCGGCCTGCGGCCTCTTTCCTTCTATCATAAAGGAAACGGCTCCCTTTTGCAACTGTTCTCTGTAGGATATTGTAAAAAGGGCCTGGGCGGCTGTGCACAGCCGCCCAGGCCCTTTTTACAATATCCTACAGAGAACAGTTGCAAAAGGGAGCCGTTTCCTTTATGATAGAAGGAAAGAGGCCGCAGGCCGAGATGCGGAGAACGGCTGGGGAGATTTCTCAGACTGGGTATCGATACGAAACTGCAAGGAGACCAATATGAATATCATCAAAATCATGACTCCCAAGGCTCTGACCGTGTTTTTACATACAGGGGACACGGTGCGTCAGGGACTGGAGCTGCTGCGGCAGCATGGATACACCGCCATCCCGGTGCTGAATGACCAGGGAGAATACCTGGGCAGCATCACAGAGGGGGACTTCCTGCGTCATATTTTGGCTGTGGGTACCACCGACAGGAAGGCTCACGAGAAGTACCGCATCGGGGGCCTTCTCCGCCCGGACTTCTGCCCGCCGCTGGGTATCCGGGCCACTCCGGATCAGGTGGCCCAGGCGCTTCTGCGGCAGAACTTCATCCCCATCGTGGACGACCGGAACTGCTTCTGCGGGATCGTCACCCGGCGCTCCTTCATGGCCTTCCTGGTGGAGCGGACAGATCTGGAGGAGCTGGAGGCATCCCCGGTGTAAAGAGAAAACCTCTGTACCGTGTGGTACAGAGGTTTTTTGTCAGCCTTATTCCAATCACACAGCGCGGGTGACCTTACCGGAACGGAGGCATCTGGTGCAGACGTACACGTGGGTAGGAGTGCCCTTCACGATCGCCTTCACGCGCTTCACATTGGGCTTCCAGACACGGTTGGAACGGCGGTGGGAGTGGGAGACCTGGATGCCAAAGGTGACGCCCTTGTCGCAGAATTCGCATTTAGCCATGTTGCTTACCTCCTCGCTATGAGAGTACGCTTATAGAAGCATCGACTGATATAATACCAGATGTTGCGTGAAAATGCAAGAGTTTTTTTCAAAAACTCCGCTTATTCTCAGGAGTGGAAGGGCAGGGGCGGCCTGTGGCCGGCCGCCCCTGAAAATTTTACGGGCACGCTCTGGCAGTTTTGACGAAAAAGGAGAGGGCAGCATCTCCTGCCTGTGTAAAATAGGACAAGAAAAAACAGCTGTTCTCTTGCGTGCCGGGTGGAAATGAGCTATACTAATCCAGAACCAGAATATAGGAGAGGGGTGCACCCTGTGACAGAGACCCAAAACAGCGTCCGTCTGGGCGAGATCATCAAGGAATTCCACCTGGAGCTCCTCCACGAGGGAGAGGACTACCAGAATATCCCGCTGCGGACCCTGGACGTAAACCGCCCCGGACTTCCGCTGTCCGGCTTTTTTGAGCATTTTGACACCAAGCGCCTGCTGGTGATGGGACTGACCGAGACTACCTATGTCAGCGGCATGAGTGAAGAGCGGCGCCGGGAGAGCTTTGACCGACTGCTCTCCTACCCGGTGCCTGCCCTGATCTATACCCGGGGCATCGACCCGTTCCCAGAGTGTATGGAGATGGCCCAGAAATACGGGCGCACCGTGCTGCGCACCCAGGAGCAGACCTCGGCTTTTATGAGCTCTCTCATCGGCAGTCTCTACAACCATCTGGCTCCCCGGATCACCCGGTCAGGCGTGATGATGGAGATCTACGGCGAGGGGGTGCTCTTCCAGGGAGAGTCCGGCGTGGGCAAGAGCGAGGTGGCCATCGAGCTGATCAAGCGCGGCCACCGCATCATCGCGGACGACGCGGTGGAGATCAAGGAGACCAACCATGGCACCCTGGTGGCTTCCGCCCCGGAGCTGATCCGCCACTACATGGAGCTGCGGGGCATCGGGGTCATCGATGTACGCCGCCTGTTCGGCATGGGGGCCATCAAGATGAATCAGGAGATCGATATGGTCATCAAGCTGGAGCCCTGGGATGACACCGCAGTCTATGACCGCCTGGGCCTGGAGAACACCTACACCGAGATCCTGGGGGTGCAGCTGCCCGCCCTGACCATCCCGGTGAAGCCGGGCCGGAACCTGGCCAGCATCGTGGAGGTGGCGGCCATGAACAACCGCAACCGCAAGATGGGCCACAACGCGGCGCTGGAGCTGACCAGAAGAATGGATCAACATTTTGCCCGGAAGATGGGTGTGGGAGATGAATGAGATGTATATCGGGCTTGACATCGGCGGCACCAACATGGTGGCCGGACTGACCAATGGAGCGGGAAAGATCATCAACAAGGTGAGCCGTCCGGTGAACAAGGCGTGGGACCCGGCAGAGCTGTGCCGCCAGTCCGCCCAGCTGGCCCAGCAGGCGGCGGAGGTGGGGGGCTTCGCCGCAGATCAGATCAAGGCAGTGGGCCTGGGCCTGCCCGGTCTGGTGGACAACAAGACGGGCTATGTGATCCAGACTCCCAACATGCCCTTTGACAACACTCCCATCCGGGAGATGTTCCAGGCGGAGTGGGACGTGCCCGTCTATCTGGGCAACGACGCCAACTGCGCCGCTATCGGTGAGTACTGGGCCGGCGCGGCCAAGGACTGCGACCCCGCAGTGGTGGTCACCCTGGGCACCGGCATCGGAGGCGGCCTGGTGGTGGGCGGCAAGCTGTACACCGGCTTCGCCCAGTCCGGGCTGGAGGTGGGCCACATGATCATCCGGCCCAACGGCGTGCTGTGCGGCTGCGGGAACCGGGGATGCTGGGAGCAGTACGGCTCCGCTACTGCCCTGATCCGTATTGCCCAGGAGGCCATGGAGCGGGACCCGGGCAGCGTGATGTGGGAGCTGTGCCAGGGGGACCGCTTCCGCGTGGACGGGCGCATCCCTTTCCAGGCTGCCCGGCTGGGGGACCTGTCGGCAAAGAAGGTGCTTCACCGCTATCTTGAGGGGCTGTCCATCGGCCTGATCAACCTGGTGAACATCCTCCAGCCGGAGATCATCTGCCTGGGCGGCGGCATCAGCAACGCAGAGGACGACCTGCTGCTGGACCCCCTGCGGGGGCTGGTGCTGGCGGGCTGCTTTGACAAGTCCAAGCCGCCGCGCCTGGAGAGAGCCTCCCTGGGCAACGACGCCGGAGTGGTAGGGGCTGCCATGCTGTACAAGATGCTGTAAGGGCCCGGCTCCCGGCCGGGAGAGCAGCGGTGGAACAAGAACAGGGCGGCCTCCGCAGATGCGGAGGCCGCCTCGGCTTGTGGAAAAAGCTCTCCTGTGAGGAATTCCGCCACCCGCAGGCGACGGAATAAAAGTTTGATTTCGTCATTTCCAAGGGCGTGTACCTCGGGAATGACAGTCTCTCCGCCCATTGCCTGGCTGGCAGGCTCCTGAGAACGTCCAGGTTCAGAGGACAAAATCCTCGTCCTTCAGCCTGGAGAAATCCGCCTTAGCCGGGCGGGGAGGGACCCGTTTCAATGGGTCGTACTTGAAGGATCGGCAGCTGGAACCGGCAGACATGACCCCCTTCCGGTCGCAGATCACCTGATCCTCGCTCAGGGCGCGCCCACGGGCGCAGTAGGTGCAGCGGGGTTCGATCTTTTTTTGAAACAGGCCCATGAAGGTCCCTCCCAATGCGTTGTTGGGACCATTATACTCTCTTTGGCCTGGGTTTTCCACTGCTTTTTTTCACCATATAGACGGCCAGTGCCACAAAGAGCAGCCAGACGCCCCAGGCGGCCGCGGTGGAGATGGTTAGGGCACGCTGAAAGTCCAGGCTGGCGATGCCCTCCACCTGTTCCGCCAGGTAGGAGGAGACCGGCGCCTCCAGGGGGAAGCGGCGGACCAGCAGGGCAGTGAAAAGGGCGGAGAGGCCGCCATGGAGCAGCTTGCCGGTGAGGTAGGTCCGCAGGGACAGGCCGCTGTCTCCCAGAAAGGCCAGCACCTGGCAGTGGACAGAGAGGCCGGCCCACCCCAGCATGAAGGCGGCCATGGACAGCCGGCCGGTCACCGTGCCCGCTCCGGTGAGGGAGGAGACCCCGGAGGAGAGCTCCAACAGGCCGGTGATGAGCCGCTGAGCCCATGCCTGATCCAGCCCCAGGGGGGAGAGCAGAGCGGCCGCCCCGCCGGCCAGAGCGCCCATGACGCCGGAGAGAAAGAGCATCCGGATGACCACCGTGAAAAACAGCACGAAGGCACAGATGTTCAGGGTGGAGGACAGGGCCCCGGTGATGGAGTGGGTGAAGGCCACGGGGAAGCTGGCTGCCTGGAACTGGGGGGCCGCATGTCGTCCCGGCCGGGGTCCCTCGCCGGGCCGGTAGAAGCGGAAGAGCAGGCCTACGCACAGGGAAGCGGCGATATGTGCCAGATAGAGGAGCAGCCCCGCACGGCTGCTGGCGAAGATCCCGGTGCCCACCACCCCCAGGATAAAGGCGGGACCTGAATTGTTGCAGAAGGCCAGCAGCCGTTCTGCCTCTGTTTTGGAGCACTGGCCGTTCTCGTATAGGGCGATGGCAGTGCGGGCCCCCACCGGGTAGCCCCCCACAAAGCCCAGGGCGAGGGCGGAGGAGCAGGCGCCCCCCACCCGGAACAGGGGGGCCATGACCCCCTCCAGCAGACGGCCCAGGTAGCGGCTCATCCCCAGCTCTACCACCAGGGAGGAGAGGACAAAGAAGGGAAAAAGGGAGGGGATGATCACATTGCCGCACAGGGCCAGCCCGTCCCGGGCGGCGGCCATGCTCTCCTGGGGCCAGCGCATCAGGGCCAGAACAGCGCACAGCAGAGCCAGACCCAGCATCAAGTCCCGGTATTTTCTTCTGGAGAACAGACGGCCCATGGGGCTCACCTCCCGGCGCAGAGCGGGCCGCACGGAACGTGCGCGGTCCCTTATGGATCTATATGCGCGGGCAGAAAAAAGATGCCCTTTTTCTGAAACAGGAGAGAAAACTGCCCCGGCGCGGTCTCAGGACCGCGCCGGGGCAGTTCAGTTGGAAGAAGGGGCTTCAGCCCTTAGTGATGGTCACAGCGTCGTTGTTGGCAAAGGCGGAGGGGCTGTAATAGCGGGTGCCGTCCTCGGCCAGGCGGTAGTGCTCCAGGAAGTCCCAGGCCAGCCGGAACTCCTCGGGGTAGCAGTTGTGCTCCCGGGCCAGGGTGCGGGTGAACTGGACCAGGGGGATGCTGTTGCTGTCCGCCCAGGTGTAGGTGTAGTAGCGGCCGCTCTCGTCATAGCTGGAGCAGGCGGCCAGGAAGCTGGCGTGGTCGTTGGGGGTGAAGGTCACATCCAGGCCGTTCATCTTCTGCGCGCCGGTGACCCAGTCATGGATGGAATTGTTATCACCGGAGAGCCAGGGAGCGGCCACCAAGCTGTCGATGTCGGCCTGACCGGCCAGCAGATAGCTGGGCATCATGCTGTCAGCGGTAAACTGGGTGTTGTTGAAGGAGGTGGAGGCCACAGCGGCGAAGTAGTAGGCCTCGCTGTTGTGGGTCAGGGTCTGGACCGTCCGGCTGCCCAAGGAATGGCCGGTGCCGTACACCCGGGTGAGGTCCATCTGGACACCAGCCTGCTTGCTGACCACCTGGTCCAGCAGCAGCAGGGCGGAGCGGGTCATGTTGACGTTGTCCTCTTCATCGCCATAAATCAGGCTGGCGGCGCTGGAGTTGCAATACTCGCCCATGATGAGCAGGACGCAGCCCTCGTCGTTGGCCACGGCCCAGTAGCCGGAGCAGTCCATAAAGGTAGAGGCGGCCTGAGTCATACCGGGGAAGACCACTAGGACAGGAGCGCCCTCAGCACTGTTGTTTTTCACAGAGTCGGGGATGTAAATCAGAGACTCGCGGGGGTCCAGGACGCCGTTGCTGTCATAGTCGTTGAAAGCGGAGATGCAGGAGTACACTGTACCGCCCACCAAGCTACCGGGGACGGAGACCCGGGTGGACTCCAGGGCCCGCAGCTCCACAGTGGCATCGTTGCCGTCATAGCCATCGAAGGTATAGGTGGCGATGGCCTTGCCGCTCTCCGCAGCAGTCCGGGCAGCCTTGGTGGCCTGATAGTAGTCCAGACGGTAGGCCAGGTTGTTGCTGTAAGCAAATTGATAGGTGTAGCGGGTGTAGGCGGCCAGGAAGTCCCGGATCTGGGCGGCGTTCAGGTCAGCGCCGTCCTCCACCCGGACCTGAGAGATGCCGTAGCGGGTATTGGGGTCCCATGTCTTGGCGTTCTGGTTGGCATAGCGGGTAGTCCAGGAGCTGGAGGAGATGCTTTGACGATACAGCCCATCCACTGTGGGGACAGCATAGGCGTCATTGACGTTCTTCCAGTAGCTGACGCTGGCATCCCCCTGGGGATAGCCGGCGAAGAGGGTGGGCACAGGGACATCCGCATTGGTCATGAACTTCGCGGAGGCGATGGCACCGTCGTTCTTCATGTCAGTCAGGGTGGCAGTGAAGTCCTCATCGCTATAGCCGGGGTGATAGGTGCTCACGTTATAGCCGTTATAGGTGCGGGCAGCGGCCTGGTCCAGATAGCCGGAGCCCACGCTCTTGCCGCCGATGAAGGCCTGGCTGATGACGTACAGGGGGTTCTCGGCGGTCCAGGACTCCAGCACCGCGCAGCCCTCGCCGTAGCCTACATAGTAGTTGCAGGAGTGGCCGGTGAAGAAGGAACAGGTGGTGCCGTCGCTGAGGGTCACCTTGCCGGTCTGGACCACGCCGCCGGGGGCGGTCTCGCGGGTGCCGCCGGCGTCGTTGCCGATCACCTCGCCCAGGCAGGCCTCCAGATAGGCGGCCTCGCTGTCAGGGGTGCCCCAGCCGCCCTGGCCGGGCTCCAGGACAAAGAGGAGCTCGCCATAGGTGTCGGCCTGCTCCAGCCAGCCCTGCTCCTGAAGGAAGGCGTAGGGGTCCGCAATGCCGTCGGGCAGGGCTATGACGGTGATGTAGGCGCGGAGGGCGGCGTGCTGGCCCACATAGAGCTTGAAGGAGCGGCCGGCGGCCTCGCCGTCCTGGAAGGTGTAGGTGTAATAGCCGATGACGGGGTGCTCATTGACTTCAGTGCGGTCGATGGGCAGGGAGCGGGTCTCGCCGCTCCTGCTGGTGTGGGAGAGCAGATACCGGTTGAGATCGGTGGGCGCGGCGGAGGCCGCGGAGGCGCCCACAGACAGGCCCAGGACCAGGGCCATTGCCAGAAGCAGGGACAAAGCTCGTTTGCGCATGATGATTTCCTCCTCATTCCCTCGTTTGTTGGTGCGTACTGGGCGCGGGCATCGCTGTCAGCGGAGTCTAAAGACAGCAATTAGACAAAATTTACAATTTTTCCTGCGCTTTCGTCTTTATTATAGCTGTTTTGACTGCCGCTTTCCAGTGAGAAATTTTAATAAATGGATGGGGAAAATGCATGGGATGGGGTGAGAGAGGGGAAGGAGGTCAGCGGGGCCGGGAAGAGGACCGGATGGAAAGGGCGGAGCATACCCGGCCCAGGGTGAAGCGGTACATGCCATATAAGAACAGAGAGAGGACGAGGACCACCAGGGCGCAGTTGGCCAGGCCGGCCAGCTCGCCGGGAGTGAAGCTGCCGCTGTTGAAGTACAGGATCATGGCGAAGAAGGCGTAGATCAGCAGGGTGCCCGTGCACAGGGGGACGAAGAACACCCGGGAGATCTGCCCCTTTACCGTGCGGCGGAGGAAGGCGCTGGAGGCCCCCAGATGCCGCAGGTCGTCATAGACCCGGGCGTTGGTCATGGCGATGGTCATGCAGCGGGTAAAGAGGATGACCACCATAGCGGCAAAGCAGACGATGGAGACAAAGACGAACAGCATCAGAAAGACCGCCATGGTAGTGGTGAAGTCCGCCTGGTCCAGCACCCGGAAGCGGGGCATGTATTTCCAGGAATTCCGGAAGTTGCTGGAATCCCGCTGGTCATATTCAATGGGAGAAAATCCATTGGGTTCCAGATGGGCCGGGTCCAGGAAGTAGTAGCCCTTCTCTGCCAGATAACGGTCCCGGACCACCGGGTCCCAACCGTCGAAGAGGGCCACCTCGGGGCCGGAGCGGTCCACGATCTCGTCGAACAGGGCCCTTGCAAAGAAGTAGGTGTCCTCCTCGTCCTCCACGTCAAAGACGGCCACCACCTCCCGCCATTCATCGGGCAGGCCCTGGGTGATGCGGGCATAATCCCCGTCGTCCAGCACCCGGTATCCCAGAAGGGAGGTGCTGCGCAGGGGCTCGGCCGGCGTGACGGCCAGCTGTTCCCCGGTGAGGTGGTTGGTGACCAGGGAGATGCTGTTCCCGGCGCCGCTGCTATCCCCGTTGCGGTCATAGACTGTGGCCGCTGTACCGGGTTCCAGATCCAGGTCATCCCCGGTAAGGATGTTCCAGGCGCTCTCCGACAGGAACACATCAGAGGCAGTTTCCTCACAGTAGACCACATCGTAGGTGGCGCCCAGGGGGCCCTCCGATACAACATCGGCGTAGCCGTCGTAGGCGAGCACCGCACCGGACTGCTGGGCGTAGCGGGTGACAGTCACTCCCATCTCCTCTGCCAGATGGAGCACCTCCTCCCGGCCGGGCATGTCCTGGTCAGCCCGGTAGTGGAACAGGTAATCGAATTCCCGGTCCTCCGTTGTGGACGAGGTGCCGCTGCTCAGCATAGGGATATAGAAAGCGGCAAAGTAGGCCCCGGCGGCCAGCACCGTCACCACCACCATATTCCGCACGGTCTGGCGTCCCTGGAACTTCATCATGCTGGAGGTGATCAGGTCCCTGTAGCGGCTGCTGCCCCGCCGCCAGCCGTTGACTACCGTGTGGAGGAGAATCATGTAGAGGCCGGCCAGGGCGGGCAGATAGAACAGGGCCGTCAGGGCATCGGGGGCGTACCAGTGAAGGACCAAAATAAAAAATTTGGGGGCCATATAGCCCAGAAAGCCGCCCGCCGCCAGCAGGATGATGCCCAGAGGACCGTACCACCGGGGGACCGCACGGATGGGCTCAGACTTCCGGGACTCGTTGACCACGTCCAGGATGTTGGTCCGCCGCAAAAAGCGGCCCAGCATAACAAACAGCATGACAACCACAAAGAGGGAGAAGGCCAGGGCCAGCAGATAGGCATGGGGGTCAAAGGCCAGGGCCATCTCCTCTGAGTCCACCAGCAGGAGCCGGAACCCCTGCCAGATGAACCAGGCCAGCGGGGTGCCCAGCAGGGCGCCCAGGGCACAGGCGGACAGGGACATCAGAGCCAGCTCCCCCGCCAGCACCCGGCGCAGCTGGTCCTTGGAGGCACCCAGGGCCAGCAGGATGCCCACATCCCGGGACTTGTGGCGGAAGAACAGGCCGGAGGCGTAGGTGGTGAATACGCCGCAGCCCAGGACAGCCAGCACGAAGATCATGGTCATCTGCTTGCGGCTGTCGCCCCCCTCGGGAAAGACGGAGAGCACCGTGGGGGAACCCATCATGGAGGCGTAGGCGGTGATGAGGAGCACGGAGACGAAACAGCACAGGGTGAGCAGGGCATACTGCCCCAGGCTCTTCCGCCGCAGGGCGGCGGTCACTTGGGAGAAACGTGTCATTGGGCGCTCGCCTCCCCCATCTCCCGCACCGCGTCCAGCAGCTCGTCCTGGAAGGTGCGTCGGTCCTTCTCGCCGCGGGCCAGGGTGCGCCACACCCCCCCGTCCCGCAGGATGATCACCCGGTCGCAGAAGGAGGCGGCAAAGGAGTCGTGGGTCACCATGAAGATGGTGGCCTCCAGGTCCGCCTTGGCCTGGAGAAAGGCGTCGATCACCGCCCGGGAGGAGCGGGAATCCAGATTTCCGGTGGGCTCGTCGGCCAGCAGGAGCATGGGGTGGTTGATGAGGGCGCGGGCCACGGCGGTGCGCTGCTTCTCTCCGCCGGAGATCTCTGCCGGATACTTGTTCCGGATGGCACCGATGCCGAAGATGCCGCACAGGCGGTCGGCGGCCTGCTCCATGTCGCCTCCGGTCTCCCCGGCGATGATGCGGGGCAGGAGGATGTTGTCCCGGACCGTGAGGCCGTCCAGCAGCAGGAAGTCCTGGAACACGAAGCCCAGCTTCTTGTTGCGCACTGCGGCCAGGGTGTCCTCGTCCAGCCGGGCCAGCTCCTGGCTGCCCAGGCGGATGCTGCCCGAGTCGGCGGGGATGTAGCAGGAGATGCAGTTGAGCAGGGTGGTCTTACCCGAGCCGGAGGGGCCCATTACGGCCACAAATTCCCCCTTTGCCACCTCCAGGGACACGCCCTTGAGCACCTCATAGGTGGTCTTGCCTACCTGATAGCTTTTGTGCAGATCTTGTACAGAGAGCATAGTGATCCTTCCTTTCTGCTCCCAGCATAGCAGGGGAGGTGGATGGGAAGCAACCGCCCCTGTCACAGACGGCGGGCCGGGTGAAAATTTTGGGGATGGGATGTCATATTTGACCGCTCTGCTGTCAAACTTGGTTTGGAAGGGAAGCAGAAATGTGGTATCATACTCTCTGTACACTGAGAGGGAGAAAAATTCCGGGAAAACAGGGGCCGCCCCGGCGGGGAGGCGCGGCACAAGGCCATGGGAGGTGGACGGTTTGCTTCAGATCGGGATCTGCGACGACGCACGGGAATCCCGCTTCCAGCTGCGGGTGCTGCTGGAGCGGGCGCTGGAGGGGCGGTCCGCGCCGGCGCGGCTGCTGGAGTTCTCCTCCGGAGATGCGCTGCTGGGCTGGATGGACCGGCATGCGGGGGAGCTGGATCTGGTGTTCCTGGACATCGAGATGGAGGGGACCAACGGCATGGACACGGCCAGGGCCCTGCGGGAGGCAGACCAGAGCCTCCAGCTGGTATTTGTCACAGGGTACAGTGACTATGTGTTTGACGGCTATGAGGTGGGAGCCTTGGGATACCTGCTCAAGCCCGCCGGGGCGGAGGAACTGGAGAAGGTCCTCACCCGAGCGCTGACCGCCCTTCAGCGGCAGGAGGAGGAGCTCTTCTTCTGCCGCAGCGGGGAGGTGTTCTACCGCATCCGGCGGGACGCCATCCTGTACTTCCGCTCAGACCGGAGGCAGGTGACCTGCGTCACCCCCAGGCGCGCCTATATTTTTTACGGGAAGCTGGACCAGGTGGCTGCCCAGCTGGGGGCGGAGTTCGTCCGCATCCACCAGCGGTATCTGGTCCGGGCGGGGGCGGTGGACCGGGTGACAGGGAGCGAGGTGTGGGTAGGGGAGGAGATCCTGCCCATCAGCCGCTCCTGCCAGCGGGAGGCGCTGCTTGCCTTGACACGGGCGGCGCTGGAGTAGGGAGGGAATGGGAATGATCGTTCTGCCTGTATGGAAGGAGCTGCTGCAATGGGGGCCGCTCTTGCTGGGAGGCGCAGCCATGGGCTCGACAGTGGAGCGGGTGCTGGGGCCGTGCCGGAGCTGGCCGCGCCGGGGGGCGCTGTATCTGCTGCTTGGGTTCACCCTGGGGCTGCCCGCCTGGGTGGGGGACCACAACCCCATCCTTCTGTTCCTCCCCTTCCTGACGGTATTCCTCCTGTGCGGCGGGGGACGCCCTCAGGCCCGGCTGGTGGCTGGAGGCATCTTTTATACGCTGCTGGTCCCCATTGGGATGATGGCGGATACAGTGCTCAAACAGGCGATCAACAGTGTGTCGCACAACGGGGAGAGGGTGGGGAGCAATCTGGTGAAGCTGGTATGCTGGGCGGTGCTGGTGCCGGTGATCTGGAAGCTGGTGCGGAGACCTGTGCGCCTGTCCTCCCGCCTGTGGAAGCTGCTGGGCGGGCTGACGCTGGCCCCCCTGATGGCCACCCTGTCCTTCTCCCTATGGGGGACCGGAATGGTGGGAGACGAGCTGGTGGATCACTTCGTGGAGGGGATCGCCTATACCATCCTGCCCTTTGCCTCCCTGTCCGCCCTGGCCCTGCTGGCAGCCCTGGCCGTGCTCTCCCGGCACGAGGAGTTGGAGGAGGAGAACCGGCTGGCCGGACTGCGGGAGGTGTACTACCAGGGGCTCCGGCAGGAGCAGGCCCAGGTGCGCGCCCTGCGCCATGACATGCGCAACCACCTGTCCGCCCTGCTGGGTCTGCTGGAGCGGGGCAGCTGGGAGGAGGCGGAGCGGTATCTGCGGCAGCTGGGCGGTTCCCCAGCCCTCACCGGACACAGGCGCTTCTGCGGTAATGAGACCGTGGATGTGGTCCTTGCCTCCAAGGCCGCCGCCCTGGAGGAGGCGGGGCTGACGGGGGAATTTCAGGTCAGCCTGCCTGAGCAGATGGATATCCCGGCGCCGGAGCTGTGCGCCCTGCTGGGAAATGCCCTGGATAACGCCATCGAGGGGGCAGCGGGGGCGGAGGACCGGACGGTGCGGCTGAGGGCCCGGGCGGACAAGGGGCTGCTGATGCTGCGGGTGGAGAATGCCTTGGGACGTCCCGTAAAGCGGGGACCGGACGGAGCCTTTGTGACAACGAAGGGGGAGCGGGAGGCCCACGGCTTTGGCCTGGCGGGGATGGAAGAGATCGCCCGCCGCCGGGGCGGCTCCCTGGAGGCAAAGGCGGAGGGCGGGCGCTTCCAACTGACGGTCTGCCTGCCCCTGGATGGGGGAAACTGAGCCTCTGGGGACAGCGGAGACAGAAGGCGGGGACAGAGCAAGCCCCCCGGCGCCGCGGCGCCGGAGGGCTTGCTATTTGTCTGGTTCGGTTCAGGACTCTGCTTGGTCCAAATGACGCAGGCCGGCGATGTCGCTCACCGGAACGGAGAAGACCATAGCCTGGGCGGGCGTCTGAATGCCGGCCTGGGCCATGATGGCCTTCATGATGTTCTTCTTGTCCTGGGAGCGGGTCAGGATAAAGACCAACTCCCGCTCAGAGGCGATAGAGACGCCGAAAAACTTTTTGGCCAGTTCCATACCGGTCCCCTTGGCGTGGATGGTGGTCCCGCCGGTGGCGCCCGCGCCGCGGGCGGCCTCCATGACCTGGTCTGTATGCCCCTGATTGGCGATCACCAAGATTAGCTCATGGGCGATCTCTCTCTCCATGGGTTCCTCCCCCTCCTGATTCTGGGTCAGATATTCCTTGACGGACGTGCCGCCGATGCTGGACACGGGCACCGTCATCAGTACGCCGTTGCCCGGCACGTCCAGCCACAGGTCCCGGGCCGCCCTGCGCACCATACACCGGGAATGGGGGGCAAGGCAGAACAGGACCGATTTTTCCGAGGCCTCCAGCCCGAGACAGTCCAGGATCTCCGTGGTGGCGGTCCCCTGTCCCAGCGCGGTGAGAACCAGCGGGATGTCACGGCCGCGGAACCAGTTGATAAACAACTCACACTTGGACCGGTCAGTGATGGTGATGATAAGATCCAATCCGCTCATAGCGGTCACTCCTCCTCGCGTCGTGGGGGCGGCAGCGCCCTCAGAGCTCGATGATGTCATCATCCGCCGGGGCGGTCTGCTCTCCGCTGGTGCCATTCTTCTTCAGGCGGTACTGATAGAGCAGTCCCAGCATCTGGATGGTGATCAGCGGCGTCATGGCCACCATGGCCACCACGCCGAAGGCGTCGGTGATGATGCTTCCGCCAATGGCGTCGCAGGCTCCCATGGCGAAGGGGAGCAGAAAGGTGGCGGTCATAGGGCCGGAGGCTACGCCGCCGGAGTCGAAGGCAATGGCGGTGAAGATCTTCGGCGTGAAAAAGGACATGATGATAGCGGCCAGGTAGCCGGGGATCAGCAGCCAGAAGATGGAGATCCCGGTGAGCACCCGCACCATGGACAGTCCAATCGACATCGCCACGCCGATGGACAGACTGGTGCTCATGGCCCGGCCGGGGATGGCACCGGAGGTGATCTCCTCCACCTGCTTGTTGAGCACGTGGACCGCCGGCTCCGCCTGGACGATGAACCAGCCCATCAGCATGCCGATTGGGATCAGGACCCAGCGATAGGGCAGGGTGGCGATCTGATAGCCCAGATAGTTGCCGGCGGGCATGAAGCCCACATTGACGCCGGTGAGGAACAGTACCAGCCCAATATAAGTATATAAAATACCGACTACGATTTTCAAGACCTTTTTCTTTTTTAATTTCAGGGATACCACCTGAAACACGACAAAAAAGGCGGCGATGGGGGCCAGACACAGGGCCACCTCTGCGATGTACTCGGGGAGACCCTCCTCAAACAGCTTCCAGAGGGCACGGCTGTCCGGAACCTCTGGGATGGAGACAGGGGTGTAGGCCCCAGAGGCGGGGTAGAGCAGGGAGAGGACCATCACGGCCAGGATGGGGCCGATGGAGCACAGAGCCACCAGGCCGAAGCTGTCCTGAGAGGCGTCGGCGTCGCTGCGGATGGAGGAGACGCCCAGGCCCAGGGCCATGATGAAGGGGACGGTCATGGGGCCGGTGGTGACGCCTCCAGAGTCAAAGGCGATGGCGAGAAAGTCCCCGGGGATAAAGGCGGCAAGGGTGAACACGACCAGATAGAAGCCCACCAAGAGACGGTTCAGGGGGACCCGGAACAGGATGCGCAGCAGGGCGATGACAAGGAAGATCCCCACCCCTACGGCCACCGCCCCGATGAGCACCGGGTTGGGCACGCCGGGGACCTGGGTGGCCAGGACCTGGAGGTCGGGCTCGGACACGGTGACGATGACTCCAATGAGGAAGCTTACCGACACCACGATCCACAGCTTGCGGGAGCGGGTCATGGCCGCGCCTACCCGCTCGCCAATGGGGGTCATGGCCTGATCGGCCCCCAGTGTGAACAGCCCCATCCCACCGATCAGCAGCACCGCCCCGATGAGGAAAGTCATTAGGGTGGCGGTGGGGATGGGAGCGATGGAAAAGCACAGGACCAAAACGATCAGCACGATGGGGAGTACGGAGGAGAGGGCCTCCCGCAGCTTTTCCAGAAGGATGGTCTTGCTCTGGCCCATCTGATCCCTCCAATTTTGCATATGTTCCCGGAGCAAAATCATCACCTCGATAGAGAATATCGTCCCAATTCCTTTGTGGGCGCCAATCTCCCTGTGGGGCCGGGAGCAGAAAGGGGAAATTTCGGCCCAGGGGTACAAAGTGGAACTGAGCAAAAATATAAATTATTTTATGCGCTTTGATAACAGTTTACCATGGTTTTGCGGCTGGCTCAACCAAAAAGGGAGATATCTTAATACAATCTTAATGTTTGGGGCAAAATAGGCAGAAAACGGCCGGACCCGTTAGAACGGGTCCGGCCGTTACCGGAACAGTGGAGAGGGATGCAGCAGTCAGCCGATGCCGCCCATCACGGAGCCCAGAATGAGCACTGCCAGGGTGACCCCGCAGAACAGGTACTTTCCCAGGGGATAGAACCAGGGGCCTAAGGGCCTGGTCCGGGCCAGGTTCACCTGCTCCTCCACGAACTGCCTGCCGCAGATCCAGAAGAACATGACCGCCGCCAGCAGCGCACCCAGGGGACAGATGTAGATGGAGCAAATGTTCATCCAGGGGTCCACGATGGGGGCGATGACCAGCCCAACCAGGATGCCTGCTCCCCCGGTGATGGCTGCGGCGGCGGGGCGCTTCAGGTGGAACAGCTCCTGGAGAGTGGCGGTAGGCGCCTCGAACAGGTTGACCAGAGAAGTGAGGGCCGCGAAGATCACCGCAGCAAAGAAAAGGATCAGGATCAGCCAGCCGCCGGGGATGGTGCTGAGCACGTTGGGCAGATAGATGAACATGAGGCCGGGGCCGCTCTGGTCCAGCTGCTGGCCGGCCACCGCCATGGCGGGGATGATGACCAGGGCGGCCAGCAGAGCGGCCACAGTGTCAAAGACGGCCACCATCCTGGCGTCAGAGGGAACATTGGAGCTGCGGCTGAGGTAGGAGCCGTAGATCAGGGTGCCGTTTCCCGCTACCGAAAGGGAAAAGAAGGCCTGCCCCAGGGCATAGATCCACACCACTGGGTCCAGCAGCCCCTTGGGGTCCAGGACGAAGATGTACTGATAGCCCGCTCCGGAAGCGGGCAGGGTGAACAGATAGATGGCCAGCCCGACGAAGAGGACATAGAACAGGGGGGTCATGACCTTGTTGGCCAGTTCGATCCCACGGCCAATGCCGAAAGCCAGAATGGCGATGGTCACCGCCATGCCGACGAGCTGCCAGGGAACATTTCCAGCAGCAGTGGCATTGAAGTGGGCGGCGAAAGCGTCCAGGCCGGACATGCGGGACAGGGTGCCGGTGAGAGCGTCGGCGGTGTACTTGAAGATCCAGCCGGTGACGACCGAGTAGCCGATCGCCAAGGCCAGGGAGCCCAGCACCGGGATCAGGCCCAGCAGGCGGCCGGGCCGCTCATGGCCGAAGCGCAGCTTGGTGGCATAGCCGAAGGCACCGATGGGGCCGGAGCGGGTGGCCCGTCCAAAGGCCATCTCCCCGATCACCCCGGTAGAGCCGATGATGACCACAAAAATGAGGTACGGGATGAGAAAGGTGGCCCCGCCGTACTGGGAGACACGGGCGGGGAAGAGCCAGATGTTGCCCATCCCCACCGCAGAGCCGATGCAGGCCAGGATGAACCCCCATTTAGACCCCCAGGAGTCGCGGACAGCGCTGTGTTTTTCCATGGAAAGACGCCCCTTTTCAAAAAATACCGCCGGAACACGAGAAAACCGGCAGGGGCCATGCGGGCCATGCCGGGTAACATTTTTTTAATTATAGCACACACTTGGAAAAAAGGCAAAGAAAACCTGGTCACGTTCGTTTTCTCACCACTGCAGAGGCGCTGGGCTGCCGCAGGGAGGAAAATTTTCCCCAGACTCCGGCTGTTAAGATGTCTCCAAGGGGATACGTCGTGTGGGTGGGACCTCGCCCTATACTTGTCCTATCTACACCCGCCGCCGTGGTACCAGCATATACTGACTGTCGAGAAACAGCATCCCACGCCACAGATGCGGGGAACAAAAATAGCCACGGCCGCCGGAAGAATTGGCAGCCGTGGCCGTTATGAAAGATACAACAAGGCGAGCATACAACAGAGCCCTCCGGACGGCGGAAGGACCGCTGCCGGAGGGAAAGGGGGCGGAAGTGCTCACTCCAGGTCGATGGCATTGACAGGGCAGGATTCCCTGGCCTGGGAGGCGGTCTTCTCCAGGGTCTCAGTGACCTCCTGAATGGGCTGAGCCAGTCCGTCGTCTCCGATCTCAAAGACCTCCGGACAGATGCTGACGCACAGACCGCAGCCGATGCAGTTGGAATTGACAGTAGCGTTCATGATGTGCTCCTTTCCTCCCCGGCCAGCGGATGCCGCGGGGCGTATCTGAGCACAGTATGCCCGAAAAGCAGAAAAAATACACAAACAGAAAAAGGACAGGCAGGCCCCGCAGGGTCTGCCTGTCCGGTATAACGTAGGGGAAGAAAATCAGAGGATCCGGCGGCCGCCCACGAAGCCGGTGGTGTAGTAGGCACTGTCCATGTCGCTGATGATGACGCCGGTGCTGGAGGTGGAGGCGTGGATGAACTGGCCCCCGCCGATGTAGATGCCCACGTGGGAGGCACGGCTGGCACCGCTGCCCGACTTCAGGAAGAAGACCAGATCGCCGGGCTGGAGCTCACTCATAGAGACGGAGGTGCCGTTGCTCATCTGAGCGGAAGCAGTGCGGTTGAGGGAGCAGCCAAACTGAGAGTAGACATAGCGGACAAAGCCGGAGCAGTCAAAACCGCTGGGGGAGGAGCCGCCGTAACAGTAGGGATAGCCCAGATACTGCATGGCCAGATCCACCACCTCGGAGGCGGAGCCGGAAGAGGCGGCCTCGGCCGCGTCGATAATGGTCACATAGTCCGCGGACACATAGCCCTCTTCCACCTTGTACCAGCCGTCCAGGGTCTCCAGAATGGTGAGGACCTTGCCAGTAGAGAAGGAGTCCACCTTCTCACTGTCGGTGCTGGGGGCGGAGCGGACATTCAAGGGGCCCTCCGTGACCTTGCCGTAGACGGGCTCCGCCACAGTGGGCAGTTCTACAGTCTCAGACAGCACTACATAATCGGTGGAGACATAGCCCTGAGTATCCTGGAAGGAGACCTGGTACCAGCCGCTTTCGGTAATACCAGACACCTCAATCTGGGAGCCGTCGGGGATGGTCTCCAGAACGGCGGCGTCGGTGCTGGAAGCGTTGCGCAGACGAAGACCGCCCTCGGCGTCCACTGTGCCGGACACAGCAAAAGCCGGAGCGATCATACCGGTGACAGCCAGCAGGCCGGCGGTCAGCTTGGCAGCAAAAGACTGAGAAAAGTGCATGGCGGAAGTCCTCCTGATCGTCATATCTCTGTTTCTGGAGCGCGGGCGGCTCTTTACTTCGTGCTCAGTGCCCGGTCCAGCCAGACCGTGGCCACGTCCATTGCGGTGTATAAGCTGTCCTTCTCTGTCTTTTTGACCACCCGGTCCCGGCTCTTCAGGTCGGGATCGGTCAACTGGAGCTGAACGGCCACCTTTGTGGCCACATCCAGATCGTCCACCTTCTTAGTGTCCAGGATCTGGAGCATGATGATGTACTTTTCGGCCATCGTGCCGTAGTAGATGAGGTTGTCTTTCCGGCGCAGGGGATGGCCCTTATAGGAAAGAGGGATCTTTTCAGACGCCATGGTCTGCCTCCTTAAGGAAATTTTAATGTTGTAACCGAATTGTAACACATTTGAAACCCTTTGTCAAATACTCTCATCTAATTTTTTTCTGGGAAATGGAGGAAAGACGGCGGCAGAGGGGATGGAAAGAGGAAAAACGGCCTCCGGAGCTGCCTCTGGAGACCGTTTTTCGCCTGAATGGCGGAGATGCGGGGTCAGAATATGCTCAGGCTGAGCCGGCGGCCCAGCTGTTCCAGCAGCCGGATGCCAGCCAGACTGTTTCCCTTTTCGTCCAGCCCGGGGGAATAGATGCCGATGCCCATACGGGCAGGGGAGACCGCCATGATGCCGCCCCCCACGCCGCTTTTGGCTGGCAGTCCCACTTTGACGGCGAAGTCCCCCGAGCCGTTGTACATGCCGCAGGTCATCAGCACGGCGTTGACATAGTGGGCATATCGGGCGGGGAACAGCCGCTCGCCGGAGGGGGAGCGGCGGCCCCGGCCGGCGAAGGTGCAGGCGATATGGGCCAGGTCCCGGCAGTCCACCCTGATGGAGCAGGCCCGGAAATAACAGTCCAGCACCTCCTCCGGGTCGTCATGAAGCAGTCCGCAGCTCTCCAGCAGAAAGGCCATGGCCCGGTTACGGCTGCCGGTCTGTTTTTCCGAGCGGTAGACCGCCTCGTCCACCGACAGGCTGGGATCTCCAGCCAGCCGGCGGGTCAGCTCCAGCAGCCGCTCCAGCCGCTGGGAATAGCTCGTCCCGTGGATCAGGGTGCACAGCAGGATGGCTCCCATGTTGACCATGGGATTGAGATGCTCGCTGAGCAGGGCCTGGTCCGTATAGTTGATGGCGTCAAAGGGTTTGCCTGTGGCCTCCACTCCCACCCGGGCGCGGACCGTGTCCTCCCCGTTGTCCATCAGCGCCAGGAGGAGCAGGATGGGCTTGATGATGCTTTGAATGGTGAAGGTCCGCCTGTACTCCCCCGCGGAGCTGATACGTCCGTCGCTGGACACCACGCAGATGCCCAACTCGTCCCGGTCCGCCTTGGCCAGCTCCGGGATGTAGCCAGCCACCCGGCCCTCCCGGGTGAAGGGGCGATTTTCCTCCACCAGCTTTTCCAGCAGCGCGTCCATGACGTCCCTCAGTGCAGCTCCAGCCACATGGCTGCGCCGGAGGCGTAGGCGGCGGCACCGTAGATGAGCGCCTCCTCCCGGAAGCGGATCTTGGGATTGTGGAGGCTGACACCGCAGCCGTCCTGGGCGGTGCCGCCTCCCACCACGAAGAAGGTGGAGGGGACGCGGGCGGCGATCTCGGCGAAGTCCTCGGAACCGCTCATTTTCTCACCCTGCTGGAGCATTTTCAGTCCCTCCCGCTGCCACCCCTGGGCGACGGCGGCGGCAGTATCCCCGTCGATCTGGAGGGAGCAGGTGGAGCAGAGATCGGTGACTTGGGCTCTGCCCCGGAAGGCCTCCGCTGTGCAGGTGCAGATGGTGTCGATCCGTTCCAGCAGGTGGGTGCGCAGCGGCTCGCTGAAGGTGCGCAGGGTGCCCTCCAGCACCGCAGAGGAGGGGATAATGTTGGCCGCGTCTCCCCCCTGGAACTTCCCGAAGGTGAGGACCACCAGCTCAGCGGGGTCCGCCTCCCGGCTCAGCAGCTCCTGGAGCGCCAGATGGATGTGGACGCCGATGTTGATAGGGTCCACGGTGGACTGGGGATGGGCGCCGTGGCCTCCGCGGCCCTCCACCCGGATGACCAGGTGGTCACTGGAGGCGGAGACCACGCCGGTGCCGTAGCCGCCCAGGCCCGCTGGAATCATGGGGATCATGTGGGCACCCATGGCCGCATCCACATGGGGATCTTCCAGGATGCCGGCCTCAATCATGGATCTGGCCCCTGACAGGACCTCCTCGCCGGGCTGGAACATGAACTTGACAGTGCCGTTGAGCTCTGCTGCCCGGTCCCGGAGCAGCTGGGCCGCCCCCAGCAGCATGGCGGTGTGCATGTCGTGGCCGCAGGTGTGGGCACAGCTGCGCTGAGAGGCGAAGGGGAGCCCGCTCTCCTCACGCATGGGCAGAGCGTCCATATCGGCCCGGAGCAGGAACACCTTCCCGTCGGGCTTTCCGGTCAAGGTGGCGGTGACGCCCCCTCCCAGCCGCCGGGGCTGATAGCCCATCTCGGTCAGCCGTGCCATGACATAGGAACAGGTCTCGGGCAGGTCCATCCCCACCTCGGGATGCTGGTGGAGGTGCCGGCGGTCCCGGACCATCTGTTCATACAGCGCCTGAGCGCTCTGAAGATAATTCATACGATGTACTCTCCTTTCCGGTCACCGGTCCCCACCCTGGGGAAGATGGACCACCCGGATCTGCCCCATCCGGTACAGCACCCAGGCGCACAGGATGCACAGGGGGATGCAGGCCAGGATGGCGATGCCGCGGTTGACTGGTGTGACGAACACGTGGATCAGAAAGACCAGTACGCCGGGGAGGACGGCGGCCTTGAGCTTGCCCTTGATGATAGTGCCGCCCGCCTTGCTGGTCATCTGGCTGAGGAACAGGCACCCATAAAGCGCCGGGAGCATATAGCTTCCGGCGATCTTCACCGGCTCGCTCTCCAGAATGGGCTGGAGAGGGACCAGAAGGAGGACGCCCAGTACGATGATAACGGTGGTCACGATAGAGGAGACGGCCACCGCCACCGTGGCCACCGCGTCTCCGGCGTCGGTATTCTGCTCCACATCCGCCATCTCCAGGGCGTTCAGGGCGCAGGGGAGCTTCAGGTTGGAGATGTTCCCGGTGATGAAGGTGATGTAAGAGGCGGAGCCCAGCATGGGGACGTAGGTGATGACCTCTGAGATGGCGGTGGGGACATACAGGGCCAGCAGGCCGCTGCCGAACAGCAGCAGGTCCGGGATGGAAGGGAACATGTGATAGACGGTGCACATCACCGCAGGGATGCCCAGCATCCAGGCGATGGCCAGGATGCTGCCCAGCCGGCCCGTGCGGTGGATGGAGCGGTCGTAGCTTTCAGACTGCTTCATGTGAGAACGAGCCTCCTTTTAAAATATCTGTTCCAGCAGGACGGACGCGGCCATGCTGACGATCAGAGAGATGGACATGATGAAGCTCCCCAGCCACTTGAGATGAAAGCGCCTCATGCACAAAGCGCACAGGGCCGCCACTCCCATGCTGATGAGGAAGGTCAGGGCGTAAACTGTTCCGGAGGCAAAGATCAGCGGCGTGAAGGCGGCCACGATCCCCAGGAAGAAGCAGGAGTTGACGATGGTGCCCCAGTCGCCCCGCTTTTTCTTCAGGGTGCTCATCCCAGTCTGGATCTTTTCCACCGCGAAGATGTTGATGATGATGCCGGCCAGGATGCAGATGCTCATTACGAACATGACCGCGCCGAAGACGGTGTGGTCGGCCTGGGCGGCCATCTCGCCTACGGAGCCGTAGCCCATGCCGTCGGCCACCATGTCTGCCGCCATCAGCTCATAGCTCACCGAGCCCACCACCGACAGCCGATACCAGGGCCATGGGATGCCCAGTACAGTGGACAGGGTGAACAGCCCGATGACGATGGAGACAGAGGGGACGATGGTGAAGACCGCCGAGCTGCGGGCCACGGCGCTCAGCTTTTCCTTGGAGATCCCAAGCTCCAGACACCGCCTCCAGGACTTGCGCAGAAAGACGGCGGACAGCCCCACGATATACAGGACCCCGGCGGTGACCAGGACGTAGAGGAGCGGGGAATTTGCCACATCAAAATAACCCATGGTGTTCCTCCCTTGGCAGATAGCCAGATTTTTTTCCAAATACAGCTGTTTTGTTGTAAATTATACTATCATGGCGGAGCCGGCTTGAAAAATATAAAATGCATTTGCTTTCCATATCAAAAATGATATAATTTAACGACATGATCTCGTTTTGTGTCTCCGGGACAAGGGGAGCCTGGCGCTTCTGCCTGAGGGGACGGAAAATACACACAAAGATCGGGAGCCGGAAAAGAGAGAGCCGGGAGGGGATCGCATTGGAAGAACTGGATCTGAAATACCTGCAATACGCCTTAGCCGTAGTTCGCTATGGCTCTGTGACCCAGGCGGCCCGGGCCCTATACCTGGCCCAGCCCAACTTGAGCCGGGCCATCGGGGAGCTGGAGCAGTCCCTGGGCTTTCCCCTGTTCCTCCGTACCAGACAGGGTATGAGCCTGACGCCCCAGGGGGAGCGGTTCCTGACGGAGGCGGAGACGCTGCTGGACCGGCTTTCCGACCTGGCGCGGGAGTGCCGTCAGGAGAGCCGGCGCCGGGTCCACTTTGCCTGTGTCCCCTCCTCCCTGTTTGTCAACACGGTGCTGGAGACGGCCCGGGGCCTGCCGGACTGGTCCATCCAGTGTGAGGAGTACTATGATTGCCGGGAGCTCTTTGACCGGGTGGGAAAGGGGGCATCCCTGGCCGCCTTTCTCACCTTTGGAACAGAGATGCGGGAAGAGCTTTTCGCCTACTTTGCCCGGCGGAACCTGCGCTACCACCCCCTGGCCCAGAGCCCGGCCTACGGGGTGGTCCGCCGGACCAGCAGCCTCTACCACCCGGAGACGGTCCCGCCGTCCATCCGGTACGATGAGGCCCTTTTGATGCTGAATGTGACCTATTTCGACCCCATAGGGGTGCATTTTCAGCCGGAACGCTCCCCGCTGCCCCCGGCCAAAGGGATCTGCCACGGCGTGGGCCGGGCGGGCAACCTGGATATGCTGGAGTCCATGGACCACCTGGTGATGATCTCCTGTCACATCCACTCCAAGATCATGGCGCGGAATGAGCTGGCGGCGGTGCCCATCCGGCCCGCGTTCATGGACTATGAATATGGCTTCCTGACCCGGGCGGACGTCCGGCTCAGCCTGGAAGAGCAGGCACTGCTGGAGAAGATTGAAGGGGAGGTGCAGCGGGAGTTCGAGGCGTGAGGGCCAGATCGGTGCCCGGATCAGATATTATTGAAGAGAGGAGCGGCGCACTTCCTGTGGGGGAAGCGCGCCGCTCCTCTTGCGTCTAGGAAGGGATGAAAGGGGGGCATAGGGGGCATGATACCAAAAGTCCCGATCCGTTGGTGAGTTCTCATCCCGTAGGGGGCTGGAACGGCAGGGGAAGCGTTTCCCCGGGCACACAAAACGGAATTGGAACGTACAGAAGAAAGGGGAAGAGGGCCATGAAACTGAAGGATCAGATCGCGGTGGTGACCGGCGGGAGCCGGGGGATCGGATATGCGGTGGTGAGAGCCTTCCTGAAGGAGGGGGCGGAAGTGGTGCTGTGCGCCAGCCGGAGCGAGACGGCGGAGCGGGCGGTATCCCAGCTGAAGGCGGAGCTGCCGGAGGCCCGGGTATGGGGCATCTGGCCCAGCCTGGAGGACCCGGAGCAGGTCCGGACGGCCTTTGACCGGATCGGGGCGGAGCATGGGCGGATCGACATCCTGGTCAACAACGCGGGGGTCTCAGAGAGCACGCCCTTTGGGGCGTACACCGGGGAGCTCTTTGACCGGGTGATGGACCTGAACGTAAAGGGAATGTTCCACTGTGCCCGTGGGGCGGTGCCCTGGATGGAGAGGCAGGGCAGAGGCGTGATCTTGAACACCTCCTCCATGGTGAGCTTCTATGGACAGCCCGCCGGCGTCGCCTATCCGGTCTCCAAGTTCGCGGTCAACGGCTTCACCCTGTCCCTGGCCCGGGAGCTGGCGCCGAAGGGGATACGGGTCAATGCGGTGGCCCCGGGCATCATCGAGACGGACATGCTGCGGGCAGTGCCGCGGGAGGTGCTGGCTCCTCTGGAGGCCCAGATCCCCCTGGGGCGTGTGGGGCAGCCGGGGGAGGTCGCGGAGGCCTTCGTATTCCTGGCCTCGGAGCAGGCATCCTATATCACCGGCGTGGTCCTCCGGGTGGACGGACTGGCCCGGGCCTGAACAGTGCCGGGCTACGGCCGCTTTCTCCCAGAGGCACTGGGGATGTTCAGCTCCTCGCGGTATTTGGCCACGGTACGGCGGGAGATGGGGCAGCCCTGCTCCGTCAGCAGGGTGCATAGCTTCTGGTCGGAGAGAGGCTTGGTGCTGTCCTCCTCCCGAATCAGGCGGCGGAGCAGTTCCTTGGCGGCACAGCTGCCGACCTCGGCACCGCTCTCCCCGGCGGCCCGGCGGGAGAGAAAATGACGGAGGGGAAAGACCCCCCGGGGACACTGGACATATTTGTCCCGAATGGCGCGGCTGACCGTGGATTCATGGATCTCCAGCTCTTGGGCGATGTCGGACAGGCGCAGGGGCCGCAGGGCGCTGGGCCCCGATCGGAAGAAGTCCTGCTGGCGGCCGGCGATAGCCTGGGCACACCGGAGAAGCGTGGTCTCCCGCTGACCAATGGCCCAGAGCACGTTTTCGGCCTGGCGGAGCTTCAAGGTAAGATATTCCCGCACCTGGGCGTCATCGGACTGGGTCAGGAGACTGCGGTAATAGGAGTTGATCTGGAAGTAGGGACGGTCACTGTTCCGCAGGCGGGCAGTGAAATGTCCGTCCATCTCTTCAATGAAAATATCCGGCTGAATATAGGAGATCTCGCTGGGGAGCGCGAAGATGGAACCGGGACGGGGATTCAGCTCTCGAATCAGCCGTTCGGCGGACCGGACCTCCTCCTGAGAGATGGAGAGGCGGGCGGAGATGGCATGATAATGTTTTTTGGCCAGCTCCTCCAGGCAGTCCCGAACAATGGCAAGGGCGGGGCCCTCCTCATGGATGCGGAGCAACTGAAGCTCCAGACACTGGGAGAGGGAGGAAGCCCCCACACCTGCGGGTTCCAGGGAGCGCAGTAGCTCCAGAGTGCGGGCGAGCCGCCTTTGGGAGATGCCAGAAGTCCGGGAGAGCTCGTCCAGTGGGATGCGGAAATACCCATCCTCGTCCAGACAGGCGGACAGGTAGCACAGAAGCTGCTTGGCAGACTCATCCAGATCGAGCTGCTGGATCTGGCGGAAGAGAAAATTGGAGAGGGATTCCTCCAGACCGCCATCCGTCCCCACCTGGGCCAGCGGGTCCAATTCCTCGGCGTCCAAGCGCTGGTAATAGCGATTTTGACGGTCGCTGTCCTCCAGCCACTTCACACGGCGGAAGAGCTCCTGATCCCGGGGAGCTTCCTGCTCGGAGCGGGGCGGCTCCAGATCGATGATAGGGTTCTCCTGGGCGAGCTCCTGAACATAAGCCTCCAATTCCACTGTGCTCATCTGAAGGAGCGCGAGGCTCTGGAGCGTCTGCTGGGTGAGCTGTTGAGTCTGCCGTTGGACCAGTTCCATAAGGGACGCCTCCTTTTTCAGAGCTATTATAGCAAATATGCCAAGGGGAAACAAGATAGGCATAAGGCATGACGGGACCGTACAGAAGCATACACCACATAAAATTAAGAATATTTTTATTCTTTTTTATCTGAATGAGGTGCACCTCATGGAAGTATGCATCCAATGATGGTAGGATTCTGCTTACAGTATTGTCGAAATTTGGAGGGAAATGAAATGCATGCATATACCAAGCTGGTCAAAAAGTTTCTGAATGGGTACATGGCCGAGACACGGGAACAGCGGGGCATGTCTAAGGAAGAGATGTCGGAACGCCTGCGCATCGAGCCACGTTCCTATGCGGATCTGGAAAAGGAGCGCTACTGCCTGTCCGCACCGTCTCTGATGTTCTTCCTGCTCTTCCTGGAAAGTCCCGGGGTGGAGGAGCTGATACAGAAATTTCGTCAGACAGTGGAGCAGGCGGACCAAAATGGCACAGTATAGAACGGAGATCGGGACGGCGGAGGTATGTGACATGCTGTGCCGGCTGGGCGCCACGGCAAATTACAGGGGGTTCTCCTACACCGCCTATGCAGTGCTGCTCTGTGTCCAGCAGCAGGACCGGCTCCTGCTGGTCACCAAATGGCTCTATCCGGATGTAGCGAAGCGGTATGGGACAAACTGGAAGGCGGTGGAGCGGAACATCCGGACCGTGATCACCGTGGTGTGGGAGCAGAATCGTGCCATGCTGGAGGGACTGGCCCGCCGTCCGCTGCTTCAGCGCCCCTGCGCGGCGCAGTTCCTGTCCATCCTGTCCAACAGCCTCCTGTGCGAGCAGAGGGCGGGACCGGTGCAGAGCTGAAAAGGAACATAAAAAGAGGCAGAGCGGACCCGGGAGTGCATCCCGGAGTGCCGCGCCGCCTGTTCTGTTTTGGCCGGTGCCGCCCCACGACCCAGGGCGGGGGCAGGCGGAGATCTGGAGGGAGAGGAAGTTCAGATAACGCCCTTTTCCCGCCATGCGGAGATCTCCTCCGGTGTAAAGCCGAGGAACTGGTAGACCTCATCGTTGTGCTCGCCCAGCAGGGGAGCGCGGCCCCTCACATAGGGGGTCGTCTCCGACATCTTGACGGCCTGATTCGTGATCCTGACAGGACCCAGCTGGGGGTGGGTGACCTCTGTGTACATGCTTCGCTCATCCCTGAAAGGGGGGGCATTGGCCACATCGGCCACTGTCATGACCGGCGCCGCCGCGATTTTGGCCTCTGCCAGCCGCTCCAGAAGCACGTTTTTTTCGAATTTTGAGGTCTCCTCCGCAATCATGGGGTCCAGCAGCACGCGGTTTTTGACGCGGTCCTCCACACGCTGGAACTCCGGTATGTCGATCCACTCGTCATGCCCCAGAATGTGGGCGAATTTCGGCCAGGCGCTGGCTTGTCCGGCGCTGATCATTACCTTTTCTTGGGATAGGTGTTTCCAGGGGCACTGGCCTCGAAAAAGTTTCCCAGCTGGTCTATGACGCCGGAGCGGAAATTTTCGATCAGAACACAGCGTTTCAAAATGATTGATTTGCGATACATGATGGCATATGACGAAACTGCATTTTTCAATCCCCACGCAATGAAAACCCTGGACTGATGATTTACGCAAAATTAGAATGAGAATAGAAGGCCCGCCGCTGCGAATTTGTCGCAGCGGCGGGCCTTTTGCGGGGGAAAGGGCCCCGGAGGCGCTGGAAAGGAGCCGCCGGAGCCGGGCTCCAGCCAGATCAGGAGATTATCGTGCGCTGCGCAGGGCGTCCCGGACCAGGTCAGCATAGGTACGCATGTCAGTGATCTGGATCCACCGCTCCAGACTGCCGCTCCAGCGGTAGGTGTGGCAGTTGGTGGCCTCCTGCACGTCTTCATAGTACCAGGCGTCCTCCGGGTTGTCCGGCCAGTGGATCATGTCGTCCAGCATGTGATCGGTGTCGGGGGCGCGGTCCAGCACCTCATTGATGAGGGCCATGACCTCAGCGCGGGTGATGCTCCGGTCGGGGCTGTAGGTGCCGTCGGGATAACCGGCGATCCAGCCCTCAGCGGCGGCGCGGTTGATGTACTCCCGGGCCCAGTGGCCGGAGATATCGCTGAACTTGTCCGGGCCGGAGTACCGGGCGTCGGAGAACTGGGCGGCCACCACAGCGAACTCGGCACGGGTGATGTAGGCGCCGGGGTCAAAGTCGCCGCCGGTGCGGCCGGTCATGATGCCGCCGTTGTTCAGGGTGGTGATGGAGTAGAAGGACCAGCGGCTGGACTCCACATCAGGGAAGGGGTTCCGCTCGGTAATGTAGTCCGCCCGGGACGCGTCGGTAAGCAGGCGGAAGAAGATGGTGGCCACTTCCTCACGGGTGATGGGGTCGTTGGGCTGCACGGTGCCGTCGGGGTAGCCGGAGACGTAGGCGAAGTGGTCCTCCTTGTTCAGCTGAGGTGTTCCGCCGGAGCCGCCGTGCCCGCGGTCGTCGTCGTCATCGTCATCATCGTCATCATCCCGGTCGTCATCGTCATCCTCATCCTCCCAGAACAGGGCGAAGGGGGAGAAGGAGTCCACAGTGAAGCGGATGCCTTCATCCGTGGCCACCAGGGTGCCGTCCTCAGTGGAGTAGAGCTCCATGGTGTAGTTGCCTTGCTCCAGGTCGGTGTTGCTGTTGCGGTCCAGGCCCGCATAGTGGACCAGCTGGAACTCGCTGTTCCGATCCGTTCCATCGGGGTAGGGCCAGTAGAGGGTGATCTCCCCGTCGGTGGTGACATAGGCGTTGCCGTTGCTGGTGTCCACCAGGTCCAGGTAGCGCAGATCCGCACTGTGGTCCTCGGTGATGGAGTTGAATCCATCCACCGCGCTGTTGTGCAGGGTATTGCCCTGGTCGGGGACGATGCTGTCCACCAGCAGATGCACAGCATCAGGATCAGCGACCTCCAGCCTGCTCTCATTGATGTAGAGAGCGGCGTCTGCGGGGATATGGGCGGTGATGCTGTTCACCTCATTGGTGGGGGGCTCATTGACCACGGGGGTGGTGGCGGTGTCGAGATCAGTCACGCCCCGGATGGTCAGCGTACCGGATCCCACTGCCGCGCTGTACTGCTCCGTGTCTGCGCCTACCGTAAGCTCGGCCTTGACCCGCTGCTGCTCCAGATCTCCGGCATAGATGGTCATGTCATACTGCCGGAACACGCTGTTCACCTGGACAGTAAAGTCGTCACTGGTCATGAAGGAATCAGGGTCGTCCTGATCGGTGAACTGGAGGCGGATGGGGACCTCGCCATTGGGGGTTTCAGCGGGCAGGATGCGGTAGATGTAGCGGTCATAGGCCATGCTGGTGTTGCCGGGATTGTTGTCGTACCGCTCCAGCTTCCAGATCCGCTGTTCTCCGCCGAAGTTGTAAGTAAAGGTCAGATATTTGGACAGGTCCACCACCTGCTGTCCATTTTCATTGGTGACAACATCGGCGGGATCTGCGTGTTTGATCAGCCGCTCATTCAAATCACTGGGCAGGGTGATGTAGAAGCCTGGCACGGGCAGTCCGTTGTCGGTGGCGCCGATCTCGTTTCCGCTGCCGTTGACCACGCTCTCATAGCTGCTGCCGCCGGTGTAGATGGTGATATCGGCGGGCTGGATCATGATCTGCCGGGCGTCGGGGGTACCGTCGCCGTTCCGGTCATAGGCCCACACGGCGTAGACCGTGGCCACCGCCGGGATGTTGACTTCGGATACCAGAGTGGGCAGCTGTTCGCCCGCGTCATAGATCTTCTCATGGTTGTCGGTGGTGGTCCAGCCCAGGAAGAGGACCGCTGTACCCTCGGTGTCAGTGTGGGTGGGGGCGGTGTAGTCATCTTCTTCCCCCAGCTCATAACCAGTCTGCTGGGCCAGGTCCGGGACTACGAATGTGGTCTCCCCGGCGATGCGGCCGCCGTTGGCGTCATAGGTCAGGGAGTAAGCGGTCACCGGCACCGGATCAGTCGTATCTGTAACTGCGTCCTCGATCTCATCTGCGGTCACGGCAGCGGTATTCGTCACGCCTGCCGCCACGTCTGTCTGCGCCGCGGTATAGGCATAGGTGATGATGACCTTGTCGCCCACTCCAATGCTGGAGATGGTGTAGCTGCTGTCGCTGAGGGTATGATCGATGTCCCCTACCCGGATCACCGTGCCGGCGCTCCACAGGGTGTCTTCAATCGTCACATCAGTCAGGGGCGCATTGCCGGTATTGCGCACTGTGATCGTGTAGTGGATCTGCTCTCCCACACGGACAGATGCCTCCTGAGCTGTTTTCTCCACCGTCATGGCGGGTGCCGCCGCAGTAAGTCTGTAGGTGTAGGTGGTGCTGGTCCCCGCCGTCAATGCCGCCCCGGCCACGGGGGACTCATCATCCCACGCGCCGCTCAGGATGTGCGCTGCATCAGGCTCAACTTTTGTGGTGTCAGGAATATTCGTCAAAGTCGGCGCGGGACTGACCTCGACCCATTTGTCAGAGGTCTCATCATATTCCGACAAATGATAGACCTGTTCAATTTCCGTGCTTCCGTTTGCCCAGGTGCCCCCCACGACCTGATAGATCACTTGGGCCTGGTACTGATCCGGGGTACCGTCGCCGCCATCTTCGCCGCCGACTTTGTCCACGGCGTAATACAGCTTCAGCGTCACGATATCTTCCGGCTTCTCAATTTTGGTCAGCGTACCGGTCGTATTGGAGAGCGCAGGGTCCAGACAGTACCCCTCATACACTTTTGGGGTGGCCGTTACCTCTGCCCCGATCGCCCCGGAGAAGCGCTCCGTCTCCGTCGCGGACACAGGATAAGTTCCATCGTCGTTTGCCTTGTAGTGCTCCACAACATACAGAACATTGCCGGGGACAATGGGGGTGGTGCTTTTGGCAAAGGTATAGGTGTACGTCACATCATCGGTCCCGGAAACTGTGGCAGGAGGCGTGGTATCCCAGCCGCCCTGCGTTCCGTCCGTGCCACCATAGCCAGCGTCCGGCTTCATTCCGGTGGGGGCTGTCAGGTAGGCGCTGCCGTTCATGTCCCACTTGCCGTCCTTCATCAGCGTCACATAGGTGACTTTGGCGGCGCTGGTGCCATCCTCCCAGGTCCCGTTTACCACCTGGAAGGTCACTTTCTTCTGGTACTTGTCCGGGACACCGTCGCCGCCGCCATTCTCGCCGCCGACTTCATCCAGGCTGTAAACCGCCGTGATCTCCACATTGCCGGTGAGCGTGCCGGAGGTCGCCCCCTTCACCGTGTCTTTGGCATAGCTCTGACCTTTATATGTGATCGAGTCAGGGATCTGGTCGCTCACATCATAGGGAGACCCCTTGGACATCTCTTCGCTGACATAAGAAGTTTGGATCTCCGTTTGATCCGCATCATCCATCACATACTTGACGGTCACCGTGTACTGGTCCTCACAGGCCACCTGGAACGTGACCGCCTCTTTGCTCCCGCTTTTCAGCTTCCAGCCGTTGTGATACACATAAGTGACTGTGGCCGTATCTTTCGCGGGGGTGTGAGTCGCACTGGTGGTCTCATTATACGCCGTCACGAAGCGCTCAGAGGAAATGGTGACCGTATATTCCAGATGGCGGTCCACCACCCGGGAGGATGTGGTATAATCCCCTGCCGTCAAGGTCATCGGCTGAGAACCTGCATGGCCCGCGGCCTGGTTGGTGCAGCTCACGGTGACTTTGATGCTGTTCAGAAATTCAGGCGTCCCGGCCTCCACCCACTTGGCGGTCAGGGTCAGATCGCTGCCGCGGATGACGACCTTTCCGCCTGCGTCCACCTTGGAGCCGTCCTCATATCCTGTTCCGGAAATGGTCCAGCCGTCGAAGACATAGCCCGTAGCCAGCGCGGCCTGGACCGCCTCGTCAGAAGGAATGGCGGCTTGGACTTCCTCATTGCGCTTCAGACCGGTCTGAGTTTCAGGAACATCGTACTCAGTCAGTGCCTCGCTTTGGTCGCCCCAATCATACTGGATCTGATAGGTGTTCTCATCTTCCTTTAACTCCAGCAGCAGATAGAAGGGATAAATGGTGTTCCCGCCTAGATAGCTGTTGCTCCAGTTGGCTTCACTAGGTTTTGAGGTGGGATAGTTTCGGCCTAAGCCGCCGACATTGCGCCAATGATCAAAATCATTTTCGTCAATGGAAACGTGCGTTACAGCGGAATAATCCCCGTTTTCGTCCGGCTCGATGGTGACAGCGTCACCATATTCGACCACACCGCACCCGGTATAGTTTCCGCACACCAGACGGTAGGAGGAGAGATAGTAGCCCTCCGCCACCCGGATGTCCAGGTCGCTGCGGATCAGCTGGCCCGCGTTGGCCGCCTCCGAATCATCCAGGGCATCCTGAGGGGATACTTCTTTCCCTGTATAAGTGACATCCTTCGCCCCGGCGGACACCGTTACCAGAGAGGGGTCCGTGATCTCTTCATTCCCCAATCCGTAATATTCGTCAAAGCTCCAATACACGGGCCACCAGTTGCGCCACTGGTCCCTCTGGTTATTCTCATCGGTCTTTTCCTCCAGCGTCCAGGTATAGGCCCACTGGTAGCAGGCATCACCATGCTGGTGCTCCTCCTTGCTGCAGGTCAATGTGTAACATCCGGTTTTGAGAGAACATTCGTGCCTGCACTCGGTGGGGCCTTCGGTTTTGTCAATTACTTGGTATCCCCATGCCCAATCTAGGATGCTGAAGGAGTGCCACGTGCACCCTGTATCGTCTTTATGGAACCCGAGCCTATTATAATGGTCCGGATTGTCCTCCTTCGTACACTTCACCCACTGTGTGGGATAGCAGTCGTCATTGTGCTCATGTACACAGTCATGGCTGTAGCAGCTGTCCAGAGAGTGGGCGTGTTCCTCCTCTTTGCAGGTAAGATCTCCCCGCTCAGCGTCGGGCCCTACCCACTCTGTCCCATCCGGAATGTTTTCCGGCGGCTTTTGATCGGGGTCGGTCGTTTCAAACGTATCTCCTATCTCATACTCTGACCCTCCCGGCGCCGCAAAGGCGGACACCGGAAGCAGGGACAGCACCATGCACAGGGTCAGCAATACGGCCAAGAATCGCTTTTTCATGTCATTTCTTTCCTCCTTAGTAGCTGATATTCATGCCAGCGCAATCGAGAGCTGGGGGGTGTGGTCACATCATCCCCACCCCCTTTCCGGCATCCCAGCCCACGGAGAACTGTTCCGCCTCCATCATCTGGTCGAAGGCCTGGACCACCAGCTGGTCCACACTGACCCGGATGGCATCCTGGGTCTCCTGCCACAGCCGGCGCAGACAGCGTGGGTTCCCTTTTTCCTCCGGCACCCGGGCGTCCCGGCACAGGGACCGGATCTCGCCCGTCACCTGGGTCCGCCGTATGGGCTGCCCGTTCCGGCTGCGGAACACCGGTCCTGCGGTGATGCCCTGCCGGGCCGCATAGCCCCGCAGCTCCTCCGCCAGCGGCGGCGGCAGACGCACGGGGCTGGGTCCCCGCCCATCCAGCGCCTCCGCCGTCAGCCGGGGCAGCTCCCCCACCGACAGGCCCGTGCTTCCGAATACCTTCACCAGCAGGTAGAGCCGCTCCTTCTCCAGAACCCGGGCGGTGGACAGCAGACGCAGATACTCCCCGCGGGTCAGCTCCGGCCGCTCCACCTCCGCCGGGGGCGGGAGGGCGGCGGTGGCCTGGAGTTCCCGGTGGCCCAGATAGGTCATCAGGCCGTTGGCCGCCGCCAGCCGCACATTGATAGTCCGGGGAAGATACCCCTGGTCCTCCAGCGTCTCCCGCCAGCGGTCCAGCGTCCCGCGGCCTACCCGCTTGTCCGGCGGCAGCGACCGGTACAGCCCATAGATGCTCCGCCGGTACGCCGCCAGGGTGTCTGCGCTCCGGCCCTGCTGGCGCAGGGTGTCCAGATAGGCGTCCATGGCCTCCGGCGTGAGGCATACCTCCCCTGCCGGGGCCTCCTGTTCCATCACCAGTTCCATGCCGTTCTCCCCTCTCGCCCCCCAGTTGTAGGCAAAATCAATATTTTGCCGCGTTCTATCCCGGGGAAGGAGCTGTTCGGGCAGAAAAAAAGAGCGCCGGCGGCGCTCCTGAGGGAAAAAGGGCGTGAAGATCGAGCCGTATGAGCAATTTGGGCTCATATGGCTGGTCTTTGCGCAAATTTAGCAGCTCCAGCTTGAATTTTCCATCGGCCTGTGCTATAATCTACCAGAAATCTATGTAGCCTCCTGCGGCCTTTCCTGGTCGCTGGATGCAAAATATTGATTTTGTCTAGCAGACGAGGCGCAGGCGGTCCAGATCCCGGCGGTGCTGGGCACCGGTGGAGATGAGATAGATGCGGGTGGTCTCAATGCTGGAGTGCCCCAGGACATCGGCCAGCTTGGCCACGTCCCGGGTGGCCTGATAGAAGGTGCGCGCAAAGAGATGGCGCAGGTTGTGAGGGAAGACCTTGGTGGGGGCCACCCCGGCTCGGAGGCACAGGCGCTTCATCTCCGCCCAGATCTGCCGCCTGGACAGAGGCTTGCCGCTTTTGGTGAGGAAGATCTCGCCGGAAGCGGTTTTTTGCTGTCTGGCGTACTTGAGCAGCTTGCGGCACAGCTTGCCGGGGAGGAGGATGGTGCGGACCTTGCCCTTGAGGGCGATATCCGCCTGACCGGAACGGGCGGCCTCCACAGTGATATAGCGCACCTCGCTGACTCGGATGCCGGCGGCGCAGATGGTCTCCATGACCAGGGCCAGGCGGTCCCGGCCCAAGGTGCGGGCGGTGTCCAGCAGGCGCTGGTACTCCTGGCGGCTCAGCTCCCGCTCCTCGCTCTGAAAGAGTCTGCGCTGCACCCGCAGGGCGCGGACACGGCAGTCCTCCAGGCCGATGAAACGGAGAAAGGTGTTGAGGGCGGCCAGCATGGAGTTGATGGTGGCGGGGCGGTAGCCGGAGCGGACCAAGTGGGCCTTCCAGCCCGTGACCGCCTCCCGGTTCACCGGCGCCCCCGCCAGCCACTCCAGAAAGGCCCCTGCGTCCCGCAGGTACTTCTCCACTGTCCCCGCGCTCCGCTCCTCCTCCGCCAGCCTCCGGGCAAAGGCAGACAGATGTTCCTGGGGCACATGGTGATCTTTCATACAAAAACTCCCCTTTTCTTCCAGTGTGGTACTATTTTACCGGAAACGGGGGGCGTTTATCCGAAACCTAGGGGAAGAAAAGGAGGAAGGCTGTTCAATTTGCAGCCCAACCTCCGGCACCGGACACTCCTTTTTATATATAAGGTATGAAAATACGGGGCGGGGGAGAAAAATCGTTGACTTGAATATCCTGGGAGGGTATGCTATACTCAACTTTGTATGAATCCACGGAGGGCCCGGGCCGCACAGCATACTGACAGGGGGAACTGCCGGTATGCTGTTCTGCATCGGGACAGGGGAGCCGGGGGCTCCGGCCCCGGCAGAAGGGGGAGGCAGCGTGCTGCGCCTGTTGTCCAATCAGAATTTTAACCCTACCCGCCTGATCGTGGTGAGCTTCGGGGCCATCATCCTGCTGGGGACTTTTCTGCTCCACCTGCCTATCTCCGCCCGGGACGGGCAGTTCACCCCCTGGCTGACCTGCCTGTTCACCGCCACCTCCGCCACCTGCGTCACCGGTCTGGTCCTGGTGGACAGCGCGCTCCACTGGACTCCCTTCGGTCAGGGGGTGATCCTGGCCATGATCCAGCTGGGCGGGCTGGGATTTGTCTCATTGATCAGCCTGATCCCTCTGCTGCTGCGGCGGCGCATCGGCCTGTCCCAGCGGCTGGCCATCGCCTCCGCATTTAATCTGAATGGGATGTCCGGGGTAGTGCGGGTGGTGCGCCACGCCCTCATGGGTACCTTTCTGCTGGAGGGCTGTGGTGCGATCCTGCTGGCTACCCGCTTCGTCCCGCTCTTCGGCTGGGGGCGGGGGCTGTGGTACTCCATCTTTCACAGCGTGTCCGCTTTCTGCAATGCCGGATTCGACCTGATGGGGGAGCACACCGGGGCCTTCTCCAGCCTTGCGGGCTTCCGGGAGGACCCGGTGGTGCTGGGCACCATCGGGTGCCTGATCGTGCTGGGCGGCCTGGGCTTTTTTGTTTGGGAGGACTGCCTGGAGCATCGGAGCTGGCGGCGGCTGTCCTTCTACTCGAGAATGGTGCTTGCCGTCACCGGGGCGCTGATCCTGGGGGGCTGGCTGTTCTTTCTGGGGGCAGAGTGGAACAATCTGGAGACCCTGGGTGGTATGACGGCGGGAGAGAAGGTGGGCAATGCTCTCTTTCAGTCGGTGACCCTGCGCACAGCAGGGTACAGCGTTCTGGACCAGGGGGCCCTGCGGGAAGGGGCGGCTGCCCTGTCCGTGGTGCTGATGCTGATCGGGGGCTCCTCCGGCTCCACCGCCGGCGGCATCAAGACGGCCACCGCCGGCGTGCTGCTGATCTCACTGTGGGCCGGCCTGCGGGGGAGAGACCAGGTGGTGCTCCGGCGGAGGACCATCCCCCAGGCCCGGGTGCTCAATGCCATGACCCTGACCCTGGTGGTGACCTGCCTGTTCCTGGCCGGGTCCATCGCCCTGACATTGGCGGACGGGGTCCCCTACCTGGCTGCCGCCTTCGAAGTGGCCTCGGCCATGGGGACCGTGGGGCTGACCATGGGGATCACCACCGGCTTGTCCCCGCTGAGCCAGGGAATCATCATCGCGATGATGTTCCTGGGCCGGGTGGGCGTGCTGTCCTTCTCCATTGCGTTCCTGATCCGGGACCGGGGAGAGAATAAGATCCGCTACCCCAGTGTGGATGTGATGATCGGCTGAAGGAGATGTCTATGAAAAGCTTTTTGGTGATCGGACTGGGCAGATTCGGCACATCGCTGGCCTGTGAGCTGTGTGCCCTGGGCCACGAAGTGATGGCGGTGGATCTGCGGGAGGAGCGGGTCCAGGAGGTGGCGGGCTCTGTGACCCACGCCGCCGCCGGAGACGCCCGGGACCCGGAGGTCCTCCGGGCCCTGGGAGCCAGGAACTTTGACTGTGCTGTGGTGTCCGCAGGGGACGACGTGGGCACCAGCGCCCTCATCGTCCTCAACCTGAAGGAGCTGGGAGTGCCCCAGGTGGTGGGCAAGGCCCGCAGCGCCGTCCACCACCGGGTGCTGGAGAAGATCGGCGCCGACCGGGTGGTCTTTCCGGAGCAGGAGATGGCCCTGCGCCTGGCCCGGAACCTGGCCAACGGGGACATCCTCAACTTTATCGAGCTGTCGGAGGAGTACTCCATCATGGAGTGCCGCTGTCCCCGCCAGTGGCAGGGGAAGAGCATCCGGGAACTGGACGTGCGGGCCAGACACCGCCTGAACATCATCGCTATCCGCCGGGGGGGCGGCATGACCATCTCCCCCGGAGGTGAGTACGCCCTTCAGGAGGAGGACGAGCTGGTGGTGCTGGGACGGAACGAGGATATCAGAGAGGTGGAGCGGCTGTGAGAGAGGAGTGGATCACCAGCCGGAAGAACCCCCTCCTGGTCCAGATCCGCCGCCTGGCCTCCAGCCGCGGCGCCCGGCGCTCAGCGGGGATGTTCCTGGGGGACGGCGTCAAGCTGCTGGAGGAGGCCTTGAAGTGGGGAGCGCCCCTGGAGACGGTGGTGTACTCGGAGGGGCTGGACGGGCCGGAGCTCCCGCCGGAGGTGCGGACGGTCCGGGTGCCGGAGGATGTGATGGCCTCCATCTCCCCCATGGAGTCCCCCCAGGGGGCGCTGTTCCTGTGCCGGATGTGGGACACCGCCCCGCCGCCCCGCCTGGAGGGCGGGCGCTATCTGGTGCTGGACGGTCTCCAGGACCCGGGGAACGTAGGCACTATCTGGCGCACCGCCGATGCCCTGGAGGCGGACGGCCTGCTCCTGGTCCACGGATGTGCGGACCCCTTCGGCCCCAAGGTGGTGCGGGCCACCATGGGGGCCTGTTTCCGGCTCCCGGTGTGGGAGACCGGCCCGGAGAGGCTGGCGGGCCTGCTGGAGCGGTCAGGACTGGCGCTGTACGCCACCGCCCTGCGGGAGGATACGGAGGATATCAAAACGGCGGACCTGAGCCGGTCCGCCGTGGTGATCGGGAGCGAGGGGCGCGGGGTCTCGCCGGAACTGCTCGCTATGAGCCAGCGGGCCCTGAAGATCCCTATGCGGGAGCGGTGTGAGTCCCTGAACGCCGCCGCGGCCGCCGCGGTGGTGCTCTGGGAGATGGGCCGCTAATCCCGGCGGGGCCGGTGTCCTGCGTCCAGCTTTCGGTAGGCCCGCTGGATGATGACCAGTGAGACGGCCAGACACAGGGCGAACAGGGCATAGGCCGGAACATAGCTGTGGAAGCGGTCAGCCAGCAGGCCCGGGATGGGGCCGAAGAGGAGCATCCCAAGAGCGTAGGACACAGTGAGGGAGCGCACCGCACCCTCGTACTGGGCGTCCCCGAACAGGTCGGCGGACCAGATGGCAAAGGTCACCGCCGAGATGGGCAGGCCCAGGCCGAACAGGGTCATGGCCGCGAAAGCGGGGAGCATCCCACCCAGGTGGGCCAGACAGCACAGGAGCAGTCCGGCCAGAAAGACCAGATGGACGTACCAGTTGCCCGCCCGGCTGCCAAAGCGGTCATAGATCTGGCCGCAGAGGATCTTGGATACGCAGATGACCAGCCCCAGGTAAGAGATGAGCAGAGCGGCGGAGGCGCTGTCATAGCCGGCGGTGGTGTAGAGCACCGTGAGGTGGGAGAAACCGGGCCCGCCGGGGCCGCCGATGAGAAAGACAGCCAGCAGCAGGGACAGCCGGAGGGCGGGAGTCATGCCCGCCGGCGCGGGGCGGGGCGGCGGCGCCGGAGTCTCCGGACCGCCCAGGTGGTAGGGCTCCAGGCCCAGGTCGCCGGGGACGTCCCGGACCAGGAGAAAGACCAGCAGCCCCAGCACCAGCACCGCCAGCCCCTCCAGCAGAAAGGCGGCGCGCATGCCGTGGGCCTGGATGATCCCGGTGATCAGTGTGGGGACAAAGATGGTGGACACGCCGCTGCCCGCGGCGGCCAGCCCCAGAGCCAGGCCCCGCCGGTCCCGGAACCAGTGGCCCACCGCCAGGGAGAGGGGGACCATGCCGCCGTAGCCGTAGGCCAGACCGGTGAGGGCCCCCGCGGCACAGTAGAGGGGGAAACTGTCGGCCAGGCCGAAGCAGAAGCAGGACAGGGCCAGCAGCACTACCCCCAGGGTCATCACCAGACGCAGTCCGATCCGGGCGCACAGCTGATTCACTGTCAGCATGGCGGCCAGGGTGAAGAGGCTGCGCGTGGTGGTGATCCAGGAGCCCTGGGCGTTGGAAAAGCCGTTGAGCTGGATGATGTAGGGCTGATACACGGAGAACACGTTGATGCCCATCCCCATGACCGCGAACAGGGACAGGGCGCCGCCCAGACAGATGATCCAGGCGTAATGGGGCCGCCGAAGGGAGACCATGGGAACAGCACCTCCTTATTCCTATCTCCTACCATACAGGAGGCGGGGACGTTTGTAAAGGGGGATTTTACCGGAGGAGCGGGACGGAGGGAAGAAAATTGGCGACGCTGAAATACTGGCTGTGGCTCACCGGCCGCAGGGGGCTGGGGAATGCCGGCGCCCTGCGGGTGCTGGACCACTTTGTCACCCCGGAGCGGACCTTCTACGCCGACCCGGAGGAGTACGCCCTGGTGGAGGACCTGACTCCGGCGGCCCGGCGCGCCCTGCTGGACAAGGACACCGGCGGGGCGGAGCGCATCCTGGAGGACTGCGCCCGCCTGGACCTGCGGATCATGACCCTCCAGGACGCCGACTACCCGGAGCGGCTGCGGCAGCTGCCCGACCCGCCTCTGGCGCTGTACATCCGGGGCCGGACCTTCGCCTTCGACGAGGAGGCGGCGGTGTGCATGGTGGGGGCACGGGAGGCCACCCCCTATGGGATCGGCTCGGCGGGGCGGCTCGGCCTGGAGCTGGCCCGGGGCGGGGCCCTGGTGGTGTCTGGCATGGCCCAGGGCATCGATACGGCCAGCGTCCAGGGCGCTTTGAAGGGCGGCGGACCGGTGGTGTCGGTGCTGGGGGGCGGAGTGGATGTACCCTACCCCCGGGAGAACCGCTGGCTCTATGAGGACGTGGCCGCCGCCGGGGCCCTCATCTCCGAGTACCCGCCGGGGACGGAGCACCGGGGGGAGCACTTCCCGGTGCGCAACCGCATCCTCAGCGGCCTGTGCCTGGGGGTAGTGGCGGTGGAATGCCGCCCTCACAGCGGCACTATGATCACGGTGGACCGGGCGCTGGAGCAGAACCGGGACCTGTTTGCCGTGCCAGGGAACATCGACGCCCCCATGAGCCAGGGCCCCAACCTGCTGATCCAGCAGGGGGCCAAGCTGGTGACCAGCGGGCGGGACATCCTGGAGGAATACTGGGACCGATTCCCGGCCAAGCTGTCTCCGGGAGAGCCCCTCAGCCCGGCGGCGGCCGCCGCCCGGCTGGAGACAGCGGCCTGTCCGGCCCCTGCCCCGGCGGAG
>ERZ809296.365-NODE-365-length-79329-cov-47.616722_pt1 | contig 79329 bp, 62 predicted proteins | sample MGYA00520511_ERZ809296 | MGnify/ENA primary metagenome ERZ809296 (study PRJEB31576, sample SAMEA3212662) | Homo sapiens | biome: human-gut; feature: human gut; material: fecal | place: Sweden | collected 2012 ...
CATCAGTATTACTCGTCGGCAATGGATTTGGCGCATTTTTAATTGGAAATAGTATTATACCTCCACCACCCCCGTGGCGACCCGCTCCACAAACACCTTGTCGTGCTCGACAATCAGCATCGTCGGCTGATACTGCCGAATCAGCGTCTCCAACTGCACCCGGCTGAACACATCGATGTAGTTCAGCGGTTCATCCCACACAAACACATGCGCCGGCTCGCAGAGCGACCGCGCCAGCAGGATTTTCTTCCGCTGCCCTTGGCTCATTTCCTGCAAGTCGTGGTCAAACAACTCGCGTGGGCAGTCCATGTTCCGCAGAATCGCCTTGAAGAGCGTTTCGTCCACCTGCGCATCGCGGATGAAGTCGCGCAAACTGCCGCGCAAATCATCCACCCGCTGCCGCACGGACGAGAACGTCACACCCGACGCAATGCGGATATTCCCCGTCAGCGCGTCACTTTCGCCCAGACTTCCCTTCAGGATGCTGGATTTCCCGCACCCGTTCGCGCCGATAAGCGCCAGCCGCTCGCCCTGACGCAGCGTGAACCGCACGTTTTCGCAGACTGTCCGATTCCCGTAGCGAACCGCGCCGTTTTCCACCGAAATCAGCACGTCTTTCGGATGCGGCAGCGTCGTCATGCGCAGCATACCGACCTGCTCGACGTTTTTCAGCAGCGTCTGCTTTTCCTCGATGGCGCGTTCCTGCCGCACCTGCGATGCTTTCGACCGCTTCATCATCCGCTCCGACGCCGCGCCGAGAAAGCCGCGGTCTACTTTCCCATAAAAGGACTTATCCGCGTGGCGCTTGTTTTCCTCCGCGCGATTGCTCCATTCCGCCGTTTTGCGCGCGGCGGCTTCCAGCTGCTTGATTTCTTTGCGAAGCGCGTCGTTCCGGGCGGCTTCGGCTTCGTTTTCGCCGTTCAGGCGCGCTTCAAACGTGTCGTAATTTCCCTGCATGACGTAGGTGTTCGCCTTGTTCAGGCAGACCACATGGTCAATCGCGCGGTTGAGGAAGGCGCGGTCATGGCTGACGAGCAGAAAGCCGTCTTTGCGGCGCAGGTAGTCCGCCAGCATGGCACGACCGGGTGCGTCGAGGGAATTGGTGGGTTCGTCGATGAGCGGATAGGCGTCCTCGCGGGCGAATAGCGCCGAGAGCATCACGCGGGTCTGTTCGCCGCCGGAGAGCGTGTCAAACGGGCGGTTGAGCGCCTCTTCCGGCACGTTGAGAAGGGATAATTCGCGCATCAAGCGCCAGTCCTCGCACGTCGGCGCGGCGGTTTGGGCAATTTGCCATGCGGTCTGCGTGCCATCCGCGACGGGGTACGGGAACAGCACAGGCATCAGCGGGCAGTCGATTTTCCTTTTGCCCTGCAAGTCGCCGGACAGCAGGCGCAGGAGGGTGGTTTTTCCGCGTCCGTTGCGGGCAATAAGCCCCGTGCGCCACGCCGTGTCGAGGGACAGGGACAAATCCGCAAAGACAGCCTCCGGTGCGCCGTCGTAGGTGAATGATAGATGTTCAATTTTCAGCTGCAAAATGAATTTCCTCCGCTTTGGTCAGCAGGGAGGGTAGAATTTTCTCTGCATAGGCAGGCTGGTTTTGTCTTTCTTGCTATTTTTCTTGTGTCGCAGAGGGGTTCGCGTCTGCGGACGCGACAAGGGGGCATGAAAACAGACGAAGTCTGCGCTCGCCCCCTTGACCCCTTCGGCTTCCACTACTGGCGTTGAGCGTGGGCGTAAGTACGGTTTTACGCTTTTAGGTAATTCAAAATAAGCATAAGAAAAGCTGACCCGCTATGCGGTGATTTCTGCTATCACAAACAAACCGCTTTCTTGCGGTTCATTGCTTCCCTGCTCAGTCAACAGGTGCAGAAATCACAGACGCATATGCGGATCAGCCTCCTTCGCGCGTTGCTGTTTATCAGAATACCATTTTCCAGCGCACTTGTCAAGGTGGAAAAACGGTGGTATAATAGAAAGGAAGTTGATTTTGTCGGAGGATGTGCCATGAGTTTCACCCACCTGCATCTGCACACGGAATATTCCCTGCTGGACGGCGCGTGCCGCATTCCAAAGCTCGTCGAGCGCATCAAGGCGCTTGGCATGACCTCCTGTGCCATCACCGACCACGGCGTGATGTACGGCTGCATCGACTTCTATTCCGCCATGAAGGATGCAGGCATCAAACCCATCATCGGCTGCGAGGTCTACGTCTGCCGCGACCGGCTGGACAAATCCGCCGCGAACCGCGAGTACAGCCACCTCATCCTCCTGTGCGAAAACAACACCGGCTATCAGAACCTGATGAAACTGGTCAGCGAGGGCTTCCTGACCGGCTATTATTATCGCCCGCGCATTGACTACAACCTGATTCGCCAGCACAGCGAAGGGCTGATTTGCCTCTCCGCGTGCCTGTCCGGCGACCTGCCGAAGCTGCTGCTGCAAGGACGCTACGACGACGCGGAAGCGTATGTACGCGAAATGCAGGATATTTTCGGCGAGAAGAACTTCTATGTTGAAATCATGGATCACGGCATCCGCGAGGAGAAAATCGTCATGCCGCGCCTGATTTCGCTTGCCCGCGAGATGAATGTGCCGCTGGTGGCGACGAACGACTGCCACTACTTGGAGGAAAAGGACGCAGACGCGCAGGAAGTGCTGCTGTGCATCCAGACGGGCAAGACGCTTGATGACGCGAACCGGATGCGCATGGACACGCGCCAGCTCTACGTTAAAAGCGAAGATGAAATGCGCACGCTGTTCGCCGCCTGCCCGGATGCTGTTGACCGCACGCAGGAGATTGCCGACCGCTGCAATGTGGAATTCGAGTTCGGCGTGACGCGCCTGCCTCATTATCCCGTGCCGGAGGGCGAAACCGCGCTGTCGATGCTCACGTGCCTGACGCATGAGGGCTTGCGCGAGCGCTATCCCGACGCAAAGGAGACCGACGAGCCGTGGCAGCGGTTGAATTATGAGCTGAACGTCATCTCGTCGATGGGGTATGTCGATTACTTCCTGATCGTCTGGGACTTCATCCGCTATGCCAAGAGTCAGGGCATCATGGTCGGGCCGGGGCGCGGCAGCGGCGCTGGGTCGATTGTCGCGTACTCGCTGGGCATCACGATGCTGGATCCGCTGAAATATCAGCTGCTGTTTGAACGCTTCCTGAACCCGGAGCGCGTCTCCATGCCTGATATTGACGTGGACTTCTGCTACGAGCGCCGGCAGGAGGTCATTGACTATGTGGCGCGCAAGTACGGTGCAGACCATGTGAGCCAGATTATCACCTTCGGCACCTTGCAGGCGAAGGGCTGCATCCGCGACGTCGGGCGCGTCTTAGGCATGAGCTATCAGGATACGGACGCGGTCGCGAAGGCAATTCCCTTCGACCTCGGCATGACGCTGGAAAAAGCGCTGACGCTCTCGCCGCTTCTCAAAACCATGTACGACGAACAGCCGGAAGTGCATCGGCTGATTGACACCGCCATGACGCTGGAGGGTATGCCGCGCCACGCCTCCACCCACGCGGCAGGCGTGCTGATTACGGGCAAGCCGGTGATGGAGTACGTCCCCCTGCAGCGCAACGACGAGGTCATCACGACGCAGTACCCGATGGGGACGATTGAGCGCCTCGGCTTGCTGAAGATGGACTTTCTGGGCTTGCGGACGCTGACTGTCATCCGCGATACGCTGGATATGCTGCGCGAGCAAGGCATCGACATGAAGCCGGAGGACATTCCGCGCGACGACCCGGCGGTGTACGAGATGATTTCCGCCGGCGACACGGACGGCGTGTTCCAGCTCGAAGGCGGCGGAATGCGCACCTTCCTGACGAACATGAAGCCCACCTGCTTTGAGGACATTATCGCCGCGATTTCACTCTACCGTCCCGGCCCGATGGAGTCCATCCCGCGCTATATTCAGGGTAAGCAGAACCCGTCAAGCATCCACTACGAGACGGAGAAGCTGCGCCCGATTCTGGACGTCACCTACGGCTGCATGGTCTATCAGGAGCAGGTGATGCAGATTGTGCGCGATTTGGCAGGATACAGCTACGGTCGAAGCGACCTTGTCCGCCGCGCGATGGCGAAGAAGAAGCACAAGGTGATGGCGCAGGAGCGCGAATACTTCATCCACGGCAAGCTGAACGACGACGGGACAATTGACGTGCCGGGCTGCGTGCGCAACGGCGTGCCGGAGGAAGTCGCGTCACACCTTTACGACGAGATGACCGCGTTCGCGTCCTACGCTTTCAACAAATCCCATGCCGCCGCGTATGCCGTTGTCTGCATCGAGACGGCGTGGCTCAAGCGCTATCATCCCGTGCCGTTTATGGCGGCGATTCTCAACAGCGTATACGGCAATCCGGCGAAAATCGCGGCATACATTCAGTACTGCCGTTCGCGCGGCATTGCGATTCTGCCGCCGGACGTGAACCGTTCGCAGTGGAAATTCACCGTCGCCAAAGCCCCGGACGGACAGCTGGGGATTCTCTTCGGCTTGGGTGCGGTCAAGACGGTCGGTCAGGGTGCGGTGGATGCCATCATCCGTGAGCGCAAGCACGGCGCGTACCGCGACATCTTCGACTTCTGCCGCCGCATCGACACGAGCGAATGCAACAAGCGCGTCGTCGAGAGCCTCATCAAGGCGGGCGCGTTCGACGGCATGGGCGGCAATCGCCCGCAGCTGCTGGCGGTGTTTGAATCCGCCATGGATGCGAACTCGTCCCTGCGCAAGCAGACGGTAGACGGGCAAATCAGCCTGTTCGACATGGCATTCGGCGGTGCGCCGCTGGTTCAGGAGAATCACACGCTGCCGAATCTGCCGGATTATCCCCTGCGGCAGCGGCTGGCGCTGGAGAAGGAGATTGCGGGGGTGTACATCACCGGACATCCGCTGGATGATTACCGCGACGTGCTGGGCAAGCTGCCGTTCTCCACCGCCGATTTGGATGGGCTGGAGGAGCGCGAGGACCGCGGCTTGTCCCTCGATGGGCAGATTGTCGATATGGGCGGCATTCTGACCGAAGTGAAGGGCAAGGCGACGAAAAAAGGCGCGTACATGGGCTTCATCACGCTGGAAGACCTGACGGGGCAGATTGAGTGCCTTGTGTTCCCGAAGGTGTACGAGCGCTATCAGGGCATGATGGCGGTGGATGATTTGGTGGTGCTGCACGGGCGGCTGTCCATCCGCGAGGAGGAAGCGCCGAAGCTGCTGGTGGAGAAGCTGATTCCGCTGGAGGCGTGGCATCCGGAGGAATCCGCCCCCGCCGCGCCGATGGGGCAGAGCACCGCGCGCCCCGTGCCGTCGCCGAAGCGCCACACATCCGAAGCGCCGAAGCTGACCGACGCGCAGGCAGCGGCGAAAGCGCCCCGGAAGCTGTACCTGCGCCTGAATCGCCCGCAGATGGACGCGGCGTCATCGACTTTGTCGCTGTATCCGGGTTCTGTGCCGGTGTATCTGCACCTGCCGGCAGAGAAGATGACACTGCTTGCGCCGAAAACCGGCTGGTGCGACGCAAGCGACGGGTGTTTGAATCGGCTGAACGCGCTGCTGGGCGCGGAGAATGTGAAATTGTTGGAAAGCAGGTGATTGCATGAGTGAACAGCAGAAAAAGGGGCGTCTTGGCGAAGTAATTCGCTTCGTCGTAACGGGCGGCGTGTGCTTTCTGATTGAGCAGGCAGTTTTGTCGCTGCTCAAGGAGATTTTCGGGCTGGATGTAAATATCGGCACGCCGATTGCGTTCTTGGTGTCGGTGGTGGCGAACTATCTGCTGTGCGTCAAGTGGGTATTCCCCGGCGCGGACGGCAGCGGCGGCAAGACGAAAGCGGGCTTTGTGCTCACAAGCGGCATCGGTTTCTTCCTGAACTGGGGCATCATGGCGCTCTTGACCGCGCTTTTCGGGCAGGACGGCATTCTGCTGACGCTCTTCGGCATCCAACTGAAAGTCTACCACCTGAACAAGGCGATTGCGACCCTGCTGGTGATGGTCTGGAACTACTTCACAAAGCGGCTGATATTGAAGCAAAAGTGACGACGCCAGAGGCTCTGCCTCTGGACTCCGGCAGGGCTCTGCCCTGCACCCGCGAAGGGTCTTCGACCCTCTCGACACCCATCTCGCGATTGAGTTGGTGACACTCTCATACAGTGTCCGCGTGTTTATCCGGCGAACCTACGGTTCGGATTAGATGCTCTGTGCAAACTTACGGCATAAACCAAGAGACATGAAACTCTAAGAGTGACGGCGCCGAAGGTTTCCAAAGTGCAATCGCAGACTTCGCCTGTTTGCATTGCCCTTTAGCCGCCTCCGCAGAGGCGAAATCCCCTGCGAATCATTCAACCATCAAGGAGAACCAATCCCCCATGAAACCAGTAATTTTCTTCGATTGGGACGGAACCCTCGCCGACAGCATGAACCTCTGCGTCGCTGAAATCCGCCAAGCCCTCATCACCATGCGCCTCCCCGACCTGCCCGACGACGTCCTCCGCCAGTGCAACGGCCCGACGTTCGAGCAGTCGCTGGACATTCTGCACATCCCCCATGACCGCGCGCAGGAGTACATGACCACGCGCCTGACCGCCGAATTAGCCCTCGTACCGACGGTCAACCGCCTCTTCCCCGGCGTGCGCGAGATGCTCCAAACGCTCCGGGAATATGCGGATTTGTGCATCGTCAGCAACGGCGAGCATGACTATATCGCGCTGTGCCTGCAAGTGTTCGGGCTGACGGACGTGTTTGTCCGCACGGCGACATCCGTGCCGGGGCGCACGAAGGGCGAGAATCTCCGCGCACTGCTGGACGCCCTGCGCCCGGAACGCGCCGTGATGGTGGGCGACCGGCTGGGCGACATCCGCGCGGGTCAAGAGAACGGCCTGCCGACAATTGCAACGTGTTACGGCTACGGGAACGACGCGGAGTACAATCAGGCATCCCTCCGCGCCGAAAGTGTGGCGGACTTGACCCGGCAGCTGGTGGATTTCTGCCGGACGGGGCACTGATAACAATTCGGAATAAGTGCTTTCCATCGAGTCTTCTATCATAAAAAACCCGCCCCCTCGTTTGCAGGGAGCGGGTTTTCATTATTGCGCTGTCACTTCGCGGCTGGGCTGATACGGGTTGAAATCCGCCGGATCAACGTTTGTGCACACTTCAATCGTCTCGCCGTCAGTCAGCAGGACGATGTTGCCGAAGCGGTTGTTGTACACATGGTCGCGGGTCAGATTCTGTTCCGCGCTGTACGCCGCAATAAAGTTCCATATTTCCCACACCGACGCTGCGCCGGGAATCAGCACATAAGTCGGCGAAAGCACCCGCATCAGCACCACGCCGATCTCATAGGTGTTTGTTTTATCATCCAGAATCCCATGATGGGGAAATTTCAGCACATCTATGTTGCGAACGAGGTCTTGGTACTTGCGGTTGATGTTGCCGCTGGCGGCGTAATCGCCAGTAAACAGCATCCGCTTCTGCCCATAAATCAGCACAAAATTCAGCGAATCCATGTTCTGATTGCCGTTGTTCTTCACCGTTTTCGGCCCGACGCAGTTCACCGTCAGCCATCCGCCAATGGTCAGCTCATCGCCGTCCTTCATCTGCTGGTAGATTGCGCCGTTCGCCAAGGGCGCGTAGTCCGGATTCACCTCCGCTGACGCGCCATATACTACGGTCGATCCACCCCCCAGCGTTCCAAAATATAGTTGACGTTCATGCAGTGGTCAAGATGCCAGTGCGTGACGATGTACACATCCACATGCGTCACGCCGACCGCTTCCAGATACTGCGGGAACAGGCGCTCCGGCTTGTTCGGCCACGCCTCGCCGCCGTCAATCAGCACGGTTGTGTTTCCGAAGCGGATCAAATAGCCGTCGGCGCAGCCAAGATTGACCTGATGCAGCTCCAGCATGGGCAATGCCTGCTCCGCTTCCGTCTTTTCCTCCGCGGCAAAGGGCAGCAGCAATGTCAACAGCAAAAGTGCCACCAGCAGTTGTTTCTTCATCGCCGCGATCTTTATGCCAGCGGGCGGATGAGGATGAGGGGGGTCAGTTCGCCGCCCTGCCCGGAGGGGTTATCCTTCATCGCGTCCTGAATCTGGTCGTCCGTCAGCGGGAAATCATCGCACTTGCCCAGCTGATTCTGGTCAATATCATTCGCGTCCATGATGACAATCGGGATGCCGCATTCCTTTTCGATTTCGTTGGACAGCTCGACGGGGTGTTCGGGGTTAATCAGCGCGAGGGTCTTGTAGCGGTCGAAGCTGGAGCGGAAGTAGAAGCCGTCGATACCCGCGACGCCATGACCGCAGATTTTATAGAACAAGCCCTTGACCCCGAACGGGCGCGTAACGGCGCTGACGAAGCCCGCCAGCAGCACGCGCGGCAGACCCACCATGTCGATGACGAGTTGCAGCTTGTACGGCTCGTGCATCCCCACGCCGGTGGAGTTGATGCCCGCGAATTTCGCCATATGCTTGGCGAAGAAGCCGAGCTTCATGTCCTCCATGCGGCGGACGTTGCCGGTGCACATTGCCATCACCTTCGCAGTGATGGAAAGCACGTCGCCCGGCTGTGCCAGCGGCAGCACATACTTCTTCACCAGCTCCGCCGCGCTTTCCCCCACCTCGACGAAGTGCGTCTGGATGGCATAGCGCTGGTAACGGCGGCCGTCCCTGCCCGTCAGGATGCCGCGCTCAAAATATACGATACCGTCTTTTTCCCGGCGCTGCTGCGCCAGATTACGGGATTCCGATGCCATGTTGTTTTCCTCCTCGCTCTCCGACGCAAATGCCGTCGGTGTTGCGGTAATTTCGGTTCACGCGTCTATTTTACAACGCTTTCCCAGTTCTGTCAAATTTCCAGCGGGGGATTTTGCCGATTTCGGGCAGAAAATGCAAGGAAAATACCCGCCTTGTCAAATTCCGTTGAATGTGCTATGATACACGATGGCTTGGAGCTTCCTCGCCATACAGATAAAAGGATGCGATTTTATGGCAAAAGCCATCAAAACAAACGTGCTGCGTCACCTGGACGCGCTGAAAATCCCCTACGAAACCCGCGAGTATACCGTGGATGACGACAATTTCGACGGCAAGCTCGTCGCCGAGAAGGTCGATTTGCCCGCGGAAATGATTTACAAGACGCTCGTGCTGGTCGGCGACACGCTGCCGCACCTCGTCTGCGTCATCCCCGTGGAACTGGAACTCGACCTGAAGGCCGTCGCACGCGCCGCCGGGTGCAAGAGCGTCCACATGCTTCCGCAGAAGGATTTGCTGCCGCTGACCGGCTACCTGCGCGGCGGATGCAGCCCCATCGGCATGAAGAAAGCGTTCCCCACCTTCGTGGACAGCGCCGCGCAGCATTTGGAGCGTGTCAGCGTCAGCGCGGGCGTGCGCGGGTGTCAGGTGATTCTGGCGGTGGACGCGCTCGTCGCCTGCACAAAAGCGAAATTCGCCGACCTGTGCCGGGGCTAAAGTGACGCGCAGCTGACAAGATGATGAATTTTACAACTTCCGCGCCCGGAAATCATTGTTTCTTGACGGGAAATGGTGTATAATAAGGAAGTTGATTTTCTTGCGCAAGGGGTATTCTGCCCCATCACGCGCATTGATACTCCGAAAGGATGTTGATTTTTTCCATGGCACAGCCGCCTTTGCGTCCCCAAGACGCTGTGATGCTTATTCCTTCCCTTGAGCCGGATGACCGCCTGCCCGCATACGTCCGCCGCCTGCTGGACAAGGGTTTCCAGCATGTTGTGATTGTCGATGACGGCAGCAGCGCCGCCTATCAGCCGATTTTTGCCGAACTGGACGCGATGGATGGCGTGTCCGTCACGCACCACGAGTTAAACCGCGGCAAGGGCTGCGCGCTCAAAACCGGTTATGCGTACATTCAGGCGCATTTCCCGGCGGCGAGCGGCGTCATCACCGCTGATGCGGACGGTCAGCACACAGTCGAAGACTGCTGGCATCTGGCAGAGGTGCTGGCGGAGGGCAAGCGCGCCCTGTACCTGGGCAGCCGCAACTTCAACCTCGATCACGTTCCGCCAAAATCGCGCCACGGCAACAAAATCACGAGCGCGGTTTTCCGCCTGCTCTACGGCGTGTATCTGCCGGACACGCAGACAGGGCTTCGCGCCTTCCGCATGGCGGATTTGCCGTTCATGCTGGATGTGCCGGGCGAGCGCTTCGAGTACGAGATGCAGGTGCTGATTGCCTGCGCGCGCGCGAAGCTGCCGATGATTCCGATTGAAATCGAAACGGTGTACGAAAACGAGAACGCCGGGACGCACTTCCACCCGATTCGCGACAGCTACCGCATTTACAAGGTGATTCTGGAAAATTTTTTCCTCTATGCGGGATCGTCGATTATCTGCTTTCTGGTGGACAACGGCGTGGCGAACCTGCTACGATTCGCGCTGCTGCCCCTGCTGGGGCTGAGGGGCGACACGGCGATTCAGATTTCCGGCTATCTGGCGCGGCTGGTGTCTTCGCCGCTGAATTTCGTCCTGAACCGCAATTTCGTCTTCAAGTTCAAGCAGGACACGGGCAAAACGGCGCTCAAATACGCCCTGCTTTGCATCGTCACCATTACGCTTTCCAACCTTGGCGTGTCGCTGCTGGATCACCTGCATATTTTCATCGGCGGTTTCGCGTTCCTCCCCAAGATTTTGATGGACACGCTGCTGTATCTGGTGAACTACCGTATCCAGAACAAGTGGATTTTCGCCAAATCCGTGAACAGTCAGGAGGCATAACATGCGCAGGCACTGGACGGATATTCTGCTGACGCTGCTGGTCGCCGCACTGCTCGTCGGCTTTGCCTTCGCCGTTCCGCATCCCGCGATTACGGACGATGCGCTCGAAGCCTACATGAACGACAGCGCGGCTGCAGACGACGACTACGACTTCCTATTTGAGTGACCCAAGGGGCGCTGCCCCTTGACCCCGCCAAAGGGTCTTCGACCCTCTGGACTCCCTTTCGCGCGATTGAGTTGAGCGCATTTGCTTGCTATGCCCGCGTGTTGATTAGGGGAACCCCAGAGGCGCTGCCTCTGGACTCCGCAAGGGACTTCGTCCCTTGACCCTTTCGCGCGATTGAGTTGGTGACGCTCTCATGCTGTGTCCGCGTGTTTATCTGAGAAACGAGGAGGAATTTCTATGCGCAAAGTTTTGGCACTGCTGCTGTCTCTGCTGATTTTCACCCCGGCGCTGGCGGAAGAAACCGTCATTACGCCCCTGCCGATGGGCTTGACCGACACTGGCTACATGCCCGACCCGAACGCCTTTATCGCGGCGGACGAGGAAAACGGCGTGCTGCAAGGCTATCAGGATGATTCCATCACCGTCACACTCTGGCGGGAGACCGTCGGGGATGCGACCTACAACGTCGCGCGCGTGAAGATTGCCGACCCGTCGCAGTTCCGCACGGGGCTGAATCACCCCAAGGCGCGGACGGACAACAAGATTTCCGCGATTGCCGAAAAGCACAACGCTGTCGTGGCGATTGGCGGCGACTACTTTGGCAAGGATGACTACGGCTACGTTGTGCGCATGAACGAGGTGTTCCGCAAGAAGCCGTCGAAGCAGCGCGATATGCTGCTGGTGGATAGCAATGGCGACTTCCACATCATCCTCCAGTCCGACGCGGACGAATTGAAGGCGCTGCTTTCCTCTGACACGCTGACGTTCCCGAACGTATTCAACTTCGGCCCGGCGCTGGTCGTCGACGGCAATGTCTGCGAAATTCCGGACTACTACAAGAACAAGTACAACGTCTTTGCGGATGAACCGCGCTGCGCCATCGGGCAAATCGGCGAATTGGAGTATCTGCTGGTGGTCGTCGACGGCCGCCGCAAGGATTCCGACGGCTGCACCTGCGCGGAACTGGCGGATTTCATGGCGAAGCAGGGCTGCACGATGGCGTACAACCTCGACGGCGGCAACAGCGCGCTGATGTGGTTCGGCGGCGAAAATTACTCCGAGAAAACCGTCAAGGCGGAGCGCTCCGTCTCCGACATCATCTATTTCGCCACGGCAATTGACGCCGCGAACACGGAGGAATAACATGCTGACTCCCTATGGGCTGACGGCGGCGGGCGCGATGCTGCTCCTGCTGCTGCTGACGGGTTTTTCCTGCCGCAGGAAGGGCATCCCCTACCGCACGTTCATCACCTTCGGCGCATTGTCGCTGCCGCTGGCGTTCCTGCTTTCGCGGCTGACGTTCGCGCTGTCGAACATCCCGCTCTATGTCAACACGCTCAGCAATCCCCTGCTGATGCTGCACTTCTGGGACGGCGGCGCGTCGCTGCTGGGCGCATTGCTTGGCGTGCTGCTGGCAGGCTGGCTGACGGGGCAAATCCGCCGCGAATCCGTCGGGCGGCTGATGGACGCGATTGCGTTCGGCGCGCCGCTGGCAATTGCGGTGGAGCGCATCGGCGAAGGGTGCTTCGACGAAATCATGGGCATGGGCAAAGGCATTGAGACGGAATGGCTGGCTTTCCTCGGCGACCTGACTGGCGGCAATCATCCGGTGTTCCTCTACGAAGCAGCCGCGATGGTCGTGCTGTTCGCGGTCGTGCTGCTTGCCCAGCGGAAAAAGCACCCCGCAGGCGACACGATGGCGCTGTTCCTGCTGCTCTACGGCTGCGTGCAGGTCGTGCTGGAATCGCTCCGCAACGATTCGCACATGCTGCTGATTCACTTCGTCCGCGTCAATCAGGTGGGGGCACTGGTGCTGGCGGTCGCGGTTATCATCCGCTGGTCGGTGACGGCAGTTCGCGGGAAAACCTGCACGGGCAAGAAAGCAGGGCTGCTCTGGGCGCTGATAATCATCAGCATCGGCCTGGGCATCAGCATGGAGTTCGCCGTAGACCGGCTGGGTGAGCCGCTGCTCTCCTACGGGATGATGGCGCTGGCGCTGGTACTCATCGCGTGGTGCGGGCTGCGCTTCCGCCGGATGGCAAACAAGGTCTGAAAGGAAGGATTCTGCAATGGAAAAGCACAAGATTGACCGAATCAACGAATTGGCGCGCAAAAAAAAGTCCGACGGTCTGACCGACGAGGAAGCGGCTGAACACGCTGCCCTGCGTCAGGAATACATCGCCGGATTTTGCGAAAATATGCGTCAGGTGCTGGAAAACACATACGTCCAGCGCCCGGACGGTACGAAAACGAAACTACAGAAAAAGACCCCAACAAAATAATTATACCACATTCGGTCGGCGAAAGTCAACAACAAAACTTTTCGCCGACCCCTTGTATTTCCGGCACTTTTCGTGTATAATGAAGGTGCAAAGAGAGAGAAGAGCCGCTGGCAGGCGGCAGCACAAGGCATCGCGGTGAGCGCGACTGCCGGAACAGGAAAGGAGGCGTTTCCAATGAACCAGGATGAACAGCAGCTGTCGGGCGTGTTGCGTCAGACGGTCATAGAAGTGTCTTCCTGTTTCCGCACCGCATCATGAGTGACAGTCCTCTTTGACTGATGCGCCCCTGAGTGAGAGCGCCGTAAGGATGGGTACACGGATATGGACGACATGCAGAAGGATTTTTCTCCGGCAGCGGATGCGGACAGCATCGACGACATGGCGGATGACATGATCGAAATGACCGATGAGGAAGGCAACACGACCCTCTTCAAGATTCTGGACTATTTCTTCTATAACGGCGACGAGTACGCCATTCTGACCGACTCCATCGACGAGGGCACGACCGGCGCAGACCGCGTGGACTGCTACGTGATGAAGATCGTGCCCACGACGGACGAATCCGGCGAAGAGCTGGAAGAGTTCGTTCCCGTGGAGGATCAGAAGCTGGAAGCCAAACTGATGGAAATTGCCACATTGAAGCTCAATGATGACGAACAGGCGGACGACGAGGACTGATTTCTTCCTCTCCTCTCCCGCTTCCCTCCATACAGAGCGACCGACATTTCGTTTCTTCGGTGCTGGACTCGATGAACATTTCGGAACCAACTCGACCGATCATTCGTTTCATAGGACAGAACTTGTTCGACGTTTGGAACTGAATCCGACCGACGCACTTTCGGAATTTCCCCGACCGACTATACGGAATCTCGTTCTTTGGCTGACAAACCCGACCGACCAACGCGGACGATTCAGCAATGAATCGTCCGTTTTTTTGCGCTTTTTGCCGGAAAAGGCGAATGTTTTCCGCTGACTTTTCCCCAACCGCCTGTGATTTATGTGGATAACCTTGTGGATTGATGTGGATAAGTCGTGGATTTCCTGCGACAGCCATGCAATCCAGCTGAATTTTTCCTGCATCATCCTGTGTCCTTTGGGATTTTTTCGTCCGTTGTGCACACGCAGTCCACAGAATCAGCATCTTTCGTCCAATTCTGTGGATAAGTCTGCTGATACCGTCCGTTTTCTTTTGTTATGCACAAGGTTGTGCACAATGTTCGACATTTCTCGACGCGCGTGCCAAAGAAGCCCCCTCACCAATCCTGTTGATGAGAGGGGGCTGATTATGCGTTTGTACTGTTCTCTTGTGCCGCTTTTGCTTCCGGAATTGTCGTGTCCTTCGGCACAGTGCCGGAGAACACCGTTTCCTGCGCGTCGCTTGTGACCTGAATGTCGCCGCCGTAGTGCCGCAGCGTTTCCCGGACAATGAACAGCCCCATGCCATGACCGTCGGACTTTGTCGTCACGCCCGGCTCGAAAATCCGCTGCTGGTCGTCGGGCGGAATCAATGTGCCCGTGTTCGCAACGGAAAAGACGTACTCCTTGAGGTTCTCGGTCAAGGTAATGGTCAGATGCTTTTTTCCATTGGGCAAATCTGCCATGGCATCAAGGGCGTTGTCAATCAGGTTTGACAGCACCTTGCACATTTCCCAGCCGGAAATAGGCAGTTCCTTCCATGTGGACGTGATGTTCAGCGTCACCTGCACGCCCGCCTTTTCGCACGCGGCAAGTTTCACCTGCAAGAGCGCGTTAATCGGCGCGCTGGCGGTTTTCAGCACGCGGCTGACAGCGGTGATGCGCCCGTAAACCTTCTCGATGTAGCTGTTCGCCTCGCCGTACTCCTCCATCTCCATCAAGCTGTACACCACCTGCAGGTGGTTGAGGAAGTCATGCCGCTGGGCGCGGAGGGTGTTGTTCAGTTTTTCCATGGCGTCGATGGTGTCGTCCATCGCGTCCAGCTGACTCAGCAGCCGCCGGGTGGACATGGCCTCGCGGATGTCCATCACCGCGCCCCAGATAATCACCGCCGCCGCAACGCCGACAAGCAGCCGCACCATGCGCGGGCTGAAGTCGTACTGCGGCGAGATTACCACCAGCGTCATCACGCCCAGAATCAGCAAAATCTCCAGACTGTTGATGATGATGGCGTAGTTCGTCGCTTTCTTGACGGAAATATTCTCCTGAAACCGCGTCAAACGCTTCATTTGCATCCCTCCCGGATTTCCTGATTCTTCCGAATTGTCGCCTCATGCCCCATGTCCGATGGGAAATAGTACTTTTTCCCCTGCAATTCCACGGGCATATAATTCTGGCGGACGTAGTGTCCGGGATAGTCGTGCGGATACTTGTAGCCGTCGCCGCTGCCGATTCGGTCGTGCCCGGCGTAGTGCGTGTCGCGCAAGTGGACGGGCACAGCGCCGTAACCGCCCTTTTCCGCGTCCGCCATCGCCGCATCGACCGCGGCGCACACGCTGTTGCTCTTCGGGCTTTCGCAGATGGCGATAATCGCCTGTGCGAGCGGCAGGCGCGCTTCCGGCATCCCAACGAATTCCACCGCGCGCGCCGCGGCTTCCGCTTGCAGCATCGCAATCGGATTCGCCAGCCCAACATCCTCGCTGGCATGGGCAATAATCCGCCGCGCAATGAGTTTCGGGTCAACGCCGGCATAAATCAGCCGTGCGAACCACGCCAGCGCCGCGTCACTGTCCGAGCCGCGCAGGGACTTGCAGAACGCGCTGAGCATGTCATAATACAAACTTTCGTCACAGCGAATCATGGGCTTCTGGATGGATTCCTCCGCAACGGCGAGGGTGATGTGGATAACGCCCTGCGCGTCGGCAGGTGTCGTGAGGACAGCAAGCTCTACCGCACCAAGCGCCGCGCGGGTATCGCCGCCCGCGATTCGCGCGATATGGCGCAGCGCATCGTCATCGGCGATGATATGCATCTGCCCATAGCCGCGCTCCGGGTCGTCGATGGCGCGGCGCATGGCGGTCAGCACGTCCCGTTCCGTCAGCGGCTCGAACTGGAATACGCGGCAGCGGCTGACAATAGCGGGCGTCATGGACACCATCGGGTTTTCCGTCGTCGAGCCGATAAAGCGGATGATCCCCCGCTCAATGGCGGGCAGGATGCTGTCGCTCTGCGCCTTTGACCAGCGGTGACATTCATCCAGCAGCAGATAGGTGGACTGCCCGTAGGCGCGGCGCTCCTGCGCATCGGCAATCACCTTGCGCACGTCCGCCACGCCGCTGGTGACAGCGTTGAGCTGCACAAACGCGGACTTCGTGCTATTGGCGATAATCGACGCGAGGGTCGTTTTGCCGCAGCCGGGCGGCCCGAAGAAGATGGAGGAAGTCAGCCGATCCGCCTCAATCGCGCGGCGCAGCAGCCGCCCCTCCCCCAGCAGATGACGCTGCCCGATAAACTCCGCGAGCGTCCGCGGGCGCATCCGATCCGCCAGCGGCGCCTCCTGTCCGGAAAAAAGATCCGTCATTGTTTCACCTCAACAGCAAATACGCTCCCGCTCCCAGCAGCAGCAACTGCACCACCAGCAGAATCGGGAAGCCATAGCGAAAATACCAATGCCTCGTTTTATGATGGAAGCAGAACATCCCCAGTGTTCCTCCGAGGCTGCCGAACAGCACCACCGGCAGAAACAGCGTTCTTTCCGCAATCCGCCACGCCCCGCGTTTGGCGCGCCGCTTATCAATCCCCATGAGCGAAAACGCGAGGGTATTGACCGCCAGCAGGTACACCCAAATCAGATTCAACAACCAATTCTCCATAATTACAACCTCCCCAGAGGCTCTGCCTCTGGACTCCGCAAGGGAGTTCCTCCCTTGACCCTTTCGCGCGATTGGGTTGGTGACTTCTCCATACTGCTTCCGCGTGTTTATGCAGGGATTTCGCGCCTGCGGGCGCGACCAGAGGGCTTTGCGATCGCCCTCTGGACTGCTTCGCATCCCCATCTAAGTTTGTTGAACTGTATCGCGGCTGATTTCAGTTAGTGTGCCTTTCTGCCACCAAGCAACGGTACACCATTCGTTCCCCAAGCTGCAATACAAGCCCAGAAACACGAGAGGGTGCATCCGAAGGTTTCCAAAGGGCGCTCACAGACTTCGTCTGTTTCCACTGCCCTTTGGTCGCCTCCGCAGACGCGATTCCCCCTGCGTGAAAGCAATCAATTTCAAATAAAAAAATCAAGCCAGAACACGCACACCGAGGGATTCCGTCAGGGAACAAACTTCCCTTGCGCCACCGCCGTGATTCCCCCGTGCGCCGCGCTGTACACCCACCGATGTACCCCGCGCAGCGCCAGTTCCGCGTGGCATAGCGCAATGCCGCCGTCCAGCAGCGCACGGTCGCTGATGGTCAGCGCAAACGCACCGGGCAGCACTTCCATCCGCCACGGCTGCATGTTCATTGCCGACGGCGCGATTTGCACCAGCTTCGCCACATCCAGCATCATGCCATCCGCAGGAACGGCGTTCATCAGCTTGTCGAGCGGCTTCCGGCGGCGATTCTCCGGCGCTTGAAGCGGCTTCTCCGGCACACCGACCGCAATCACCGCGAGTGCCGTCTCATTCTCCTGCATCGGCAGGCGAATCTGCTTGCGGCGGTATGTGCCGCTCACCCAGCACGTCCCCAGTCCCAACGCCGTCGCTTCCAGCACGAACGCTTCGCCCAGAATCCCGGCATTCACGCGGCAGAGCGCTTCCGTCCCGCAGGCGATGACCACTGCCGCCATTTTGCAGCCTGTGATGCGCCCCATGCCCAGAATCGTGCCGGTAAACAGCGATTCGTCCACCGGTGTCAGCACCAGGCGCGCACCGGGCAGCGCGCACCGACCGACGACGTAGGACAGCGCCGCGAACGCCGCCGTGTCGGGCGCACCCGCAAAGCTCCGGCAGGATGTGCGCACCAATGCCGCTTGACGCAGTTTCTCCTTCTGCATGGGCGAAAAGAGCGTCTCCAGCGTCGTCATTCCCCCACCTCCAATGGTGTCGGGCGCAGATGGCGGCAGACCTCGCCCACGCGCTCATGCAGCACCAAATCCGCCTGATTGTCCAGCGGGGTTGCGTCGCGGTTGATAAGAACGATGTGCCGCCCGCGGAAGAACCGCAGCAGCGACGCCGCCGGATACACCGTCAGGCTTGTTCCTGCGACGATAAGCAGTTCCGCCTGCTGCAATTGGCGCACCGCCGCGCGAACTGTCGCATCATCAAGCCCTTCCTCGTACAGCACAACGTCCGGCTTGATGATGCCGCCGCAGGGGCATTTCGGCACGCCTTCACTGTCCCGGATGTACTCCGGCGGAAAAAAGCGCGCACACTTCAGGCAATAATTCCGGTGGATGCTGCCGTGCAGTTCCAGCACCGTTTTGCTGCCTGCCTTCTGGTGCAAGCCGTCGATATTCTGCGTGATGACCGCCGTCAAACGTCCGCCGGCTTCCAGCTGCGCCAGAAAGCGGTGCGCGTCGTTCGGCTGCGCGTCCAAGGGGAGCATTTTCGCGCGGTAGAAGCGGTAAAACTCCTCCGGATGGCGCGCAAAAAAGGTGTGGGACAGAATTTCCTCTGGCGGATAGGCGAACTGCTGATGATACAGTCCGTCCTGCGAGCGGAAATCGGGAATGCCGCTCTCCGTCGAAACACCCGCGCCACCGAAAAACACGATGCGGCGGCTCTCGTCAATCCACTGCTGCAATTCTTCGTACATCGTTGTGGGCACCCCTCTCTTGTTTTGTTTCCTATGCCATTTGCAATCAATCAATTCCATTTGGGTTTCGCCTCTGCGGAGGCGACAAGGGGGCTGAAATCTTCCAATCGCGCAAGGGCGTCGAGGAAGTCATCCGTCAATTCCAGCATTTCGCCGAGTTCATCCAGCAGCTTTCGGCTTTTCGTCAACCGCTGGCGCTGCACAAGTTCCGCCGCAATTCCCTGATGTGACAAATAATGGCGGTCGTCCAGAAAGCTCGCATAGTTCAGCGCCGTCATCGCGCGGCGATTCGTGTCCTGCATATCCATCGTTGGCATGGCAAACTCCTTTGCTCGCAGCAGGAAAATAATCACTTTCAGTATAGCACACCCTGCCGCGTCATGCAAGACAAACGGGCAAGAAATCGCTGTTTGTCGCGGCTAATCATCTTCCTCTTCACATCAGAAAGGAAATATGCTATAATATAATCGGTAGATTCTTCACAATCGAAGGAGGCATACGATGGATGTCAAGAAGCTGCTTGCCGACGTAACGGCGCTGCCGGGTGTCAGCGGGCATGAGGCGCAGGTCAGCGCGTACTTTGCCGAACAATTCCGTCCGCTGGTGGACGAGGTGACGGTGGACGCAATGTACAGCGTGATTGCGCACAAAAAGGGCAACGGACCGAAAATTATGCTGTGCGCCCATTTGGACGAAATCGCCCTGATGGTAACACATATTGAGGATGACGGCAGCCTGCGCTTGGGCAATGTCGGCGGGGTTGACCCGCGCATTCTCCCTGCGAGCCGCGTGTGGGTGCATGGGCGCGAGAAGCTGTTCGGCACCATCGGCGCGCTGCCGCCGCACCTGATGAGCGCCGCCGACCGCGCGAACAACTACACGCTGGACAACCTGCATGTGGACATTGGCATGAGCGCCGAACGTGCGAAGGAACTCGTTCGCATCGGCGATTTGGTAACCTTCGACGGGCCTGCCCGCGAATTGCTCAACGATCAGTTCGCATCGAAAACGCTGGATGACCGCTCCTGCGTGGCGATTCTGCTGCGCGCGGCGGAAATGCTGCAAAAGCTGGTCTGCGACGCGGATGTGTATTTCGTCTGCTCGTCGCAGGAGGAAGTCGGCGGGCGCGGCGCAATGACCTCCGCTTTCGCGATTGACCCGGATTTGTCTGTCGTGCTGGACGTCGATTTTGCTGAAACGCCGACTTGTCCGCCGCGCTCTGCCCTGCCGATTGACGCCATGATTGTCACGCACGGGCCGTTTGTGCAGCCGAAGCTCAATCAGCGACTCATCGACTGCGCGAAAAAGCACCATGTGAAGCTGAACGCGAACGTCGCACGCCGCTCCACCGGCACGGACGCGGACGAAATCGGCTTGTCCCGCGCGGGTGTGCCGAGCGTGCTGCTCAGCCTGCCGGAGAAGTACATGCACACGTCGGTGGAAACGATTGACCTGAACACACTGGAAGAGGGCGCGCGTCTGCTGGCGAATTTCGTCGCGGAACTCGACGAAAGCTGGGAGGATGACCTATGGATTTGAAGACACTGACGGAAATCAACGCTCCCTCCGGGCATGAGCAGGCGATTCGCCGCGTTCTGCTGGATGAGCTGAAAAAGCTGGGCTTTGCGCCCGTCCTCGACCGCATGGGCAACGTCGTTGTCGTGAAGGAAGGCACGGGCGACGCGCCCCGCAAGCGCGTGATGGTCAGCGCGCATATGGACGAAGTGGGGCTGATTGTCACCTCCGCCACGGAGGATGGCTATCTGCGTATTGCCGCGGCAGGCGGCATCGACCCGCGCGTGCTGGTTTCCAAGCGCGTCACCGTCGGGGAGGACAAGCTGCCCGGCGTCATCGGCGCTGTGCCGATTCACCTGCAATCCGCCGCCGAGCGCAAGCATGTGCTTTCGATGGATGAGCTGCTGGTGGACATTGGCGCGAAGGACAAGGACGAAGCCGAGCGCAAAGCCCCGATGGGGACGTACATCTCCTTCGATACGCCCTATGTGGAATACGGCGACGGCTTCGCGTGCGGCAAGGCATTCGACGACCGCGTCGGCTGCCTGTCGCTGCTGCGTTTGCTGCAAGAAGAACTGCCGGTTGACCTCGTGGCTTGCTTTGTGTCCGAAGAGGAAGTCGGCTGCCGCGGCGCGAAGGGGGCAGCGTTCCAGCAGGAACCCGACGTCGGCATTGTGCTGGAAGGCACAACGTGCAACGACCTCGGCGACGTACCGGAGACTGCGCACGTATGCGAAGCTGGGCAGGGCGTCGCGGTGTCGTTCATGGATGGCGCGTCAATTGCGAACCGGGCGCTGTTCCGCAAGGCGCTGGACGTGGCGAAGCAGGAGAACATTCCGCATCAGGTGAAGCACAGCGTATCCGGCGGCAACGACGGCGGCGCGATTCAGCGTGCGCGGGAGGGTGTGCCGGTGGTGGTGCTGAGCGTGCCGTGCCGATATATTCACTCGCCGTCGTCGGTGGTGAAGCTGTCGGATGTGGAGAGCCAGTTTGCGCTGGTGAAGGCGCTGGTGAAGGCACTGTAAGCGTGGGCGACCTCATCCGACTTCGCTTCGCTCAGCCACCTTCCCCAGAGGGGAAGGTTTTGGATGTGCGCAATCTTCCTTGCCTTCCCCCTTGGGGAAGGTGTCGCCGCAGCGACGGATGAGGTTGGAGCAGCACGCGCAAACTGTTTGAAAGTGTCAGCAACTCAATCGCGAAAATGGGTCAAGGGTCGAAGACCCTTGCAGGGTCAAGGGACAGCGTCCCTTGTGGGGTCAAGGGGCAACGCCCCTTGCGCCTCCCTCAAGTAAAGGAGAATAATTATGTTGGAATTGTTGAAGAAGGTGCTCAAACCGGTCGCGCCGTCGGGACTGGAAGAACCGGTGGCAGCGGTCATCCGGGAAGAGGTTGCGCCGTATGTGGACAGCATCGAGACGGATGCGCTGGGCAATCTGATTTGCGTGAAGAACGGCACGGAGGCGAATCCGGAGAAAATCATGCTGTCCGCGCACATGGATCATATCGGCTACATCGTCACGGGCATTGAGAAAGAGGGCTTCCTGCGCGTGACGAACGTTGGCGGTATCAGCCCGACCATGAGCCTGACGCGGCATGTGTCGTTCCCGAATGGCGTGCAGGGTGTTGTGGTGTCCGAAGTGAGCAAGGACACGGTGATGAAGGACTTGTTTGTGGACATCGGCGCGCAGGACAAGGCGGACGCCGAGACGATGGTGCAGATTGGCGACGTGTGCGTGTACGCGAACGACTGCTTCCAGCTGGGCGCGAACCGCGTCGCAAGCCCCGCAATGGACGACCGCGCGGCGTGCGCACTGCTGATTCGCTTCCTGCAAACCGTCGGCGCGACGAAGCAGACCATCATTGCCGTTTTCTCCGTGCAGGAGGAAGTCGGCTGCCGCGGCGCGAAGGTGGCGTCGTTCGCGAAAGCGCCGGACAAGGGCATCGCCATTGACGTGACCGCGTGGGGCGACACCCCCGGCACGAAGCAGCCGGACATTAAGCTCGGCGAGGGCATTGCCGTGAAGGTGATGGATCGCGGGAGCATCTCGAATCCGGATTTGCGGGAAGCGCTGCTGGCGGCGGGTGCGCAGGCGGGTGTGAAAACCCAGCGCGAGGTGCTGCCGTTCGGCGGGACGGATGCGTCCGCGATGCAGACCAGCCGCGGCGGGATTCCGGTGTGCACGCTGTCGATTCCGTGCCGGTATGTGCATTCGGCGTGCGAGGTGGTTGACCTTCGCGATGTCGAGGGTGGCGTTGCTCTGTTGAAGAAGTATTTTGAAGCGTAATTGCTTCTGAATCCGCAGGGGATTTCGCGTCTGCGGACGCGACGAGGGGGCAGTGAAAACAGACGAAGTCTGCGGTCGCCCCCTCGACCCCTTCGGCTTCGGCTCGTACCTGTTACTTGGTTTTTATCGCAGCTTTTTTATTTTTGTATACCATTTTGTTGGAAGGGAGTTCCTTCATGACCGCATTCCTTGGCGTTTTGTATCTGCTTGTGTTTCTCGCGGCGGGGTGCACATGCGTGCGATTCCTGCTGCCGCGGAAGTCGCTGCTCACGCGCGTGTGGCTCGGTGTCAGCTTGGGGCTGCTGCTGATGATGTGGCTGCCGGCGCTGATTGCGTTCGCGGTGGATTTCACATGGACGGCGCATTTGCTGGCGCTGATTCCGCTGGCAGGGCTGACGGCGGGGTGCTTCTTTTTGCGCGACCCTTCGCCGGTGAAAAAGTGGGATGCGCGGGAAAAGCAGCTGGCCGGGCAGATGCTGATGGTCGTGCTGCCGCTGACGCTGCTGTCGGGGTATCTGCAATACACGCACTGCCTGCGCGTCGGAAGTGACGGCGGCTGGTGGGTCGGGCAGAGCACTTACGGCGATTTGCCGATGCACATGTCGTTCATCACGTCGCTGAAAAACGCTGCTTTTCCGCCGGATTACGCGCTCTTTCCCGGTCAGCGGCTGTCGTATCCCTTCCTGACGGACAGCCTGTCTACGTCGCTGTACCTAATGGGCTTCTCGCTGGAATGGGCGATTGTCGTGCCGGGTACATTGATGATGGCACTGTGCTTCACGGGCGTGATGGTGCTGGCGCGGGAGATGACCGCCGGGAAAAAGACGATTATCCTCGCGACGCTGCTGTTCTTCCTGAACGGAGGTCTGGGTTTCCTGTACAATTTCGACCTTGCGGGCGGCACTGTGAACAATCCGTTCAGCACGGTCATCGAGCGAATCCACGAAATTCTTGACGGGTACTATGCCACGCCGACGAATCAGCCCACGCCGTACAACCTGCGCTGGTCAAACGTGATTGCCGACCTGATGGTTCCGCAGCGGACGCTCCTCGGCGGGTGGTGCATGGCGCTGCCGTGCTTTTATCTGCTGTTTACGTCCTTTGCGCCGGAAAAGCGCCCGGCGTTTGCGCAGCGGATTCGGCAAACAGGACTGCTGGCGGTCTGGGCAGGTGCGCTGCCGCTGATTCACACGCACTCGTTCCTCGCGCTGGGGCTTTGCTCGCTGGGCATGATGGTGTACGACCTGATTCACGACAAAGAGCGCTGGTCGCAATTGCAGTGGTATCTGGCGTATGGCGTAATCGCCGTGGTGCTGAGCGCGCCGCAGTTGATTTGCTTCACGTTCGAGCAGGTGTTCCAAGGCACGGGCAGTGGGAACAGCTTCCTGCAAATTTGGCTCAACTGGGTCAACGGGTATGAATCAAACGGTGAATTTGCGTTTCGCGACCTGTACTTCTGGTTCTACCTGAAGAACATCGGTCTGCCGTTCCTGATGCTGATTCTGGCGCTGTTCGAGCGGAATCCGAAGCATCGACGGCTGTTCGCGGGCGCGCTGCCGATTATTCTTGCGGTGGAGCTGGTGCGCTTTCAGCCGAACATCTACGACAACAACAAGCTGATGTATCTGGCGTGGCTGCTTTGCTGCATGATTGTGGCGGACTGGTGCCGGGAGGTCTGGCATCGGCTGAAAGGGATGCGCGGACGCGGCGCGCTGGCGGTTGTGACGGCGATTGCGGTGTTCCTGTCCGCGGGGCTGACGCTCTGGCGCGAGTGCGTCAGCAACTATCAGGCGTTTTCCGCGTCGGCGGTGGAGGCGGGAGAATTCGCCCGCGACAACACGCCGGAGCATTCCACCTACATGACCGGGACGCAGCACCTGAACCCGATTGCGTCCATCGCCGGGCAGAACATCGTCTGCGGGCCGGATTTGTGGCTGTACTACCACGGGCTGGACACGAGTGAGCGCAAGATGGACATTGCGGCTTTCTACACTGCCCCGGAGGAAAACCTCGACCTGCTGGAGAAGTACGACGTGGACTACATCTACGTCAGCAGCTATGAACGGAGCAGCTATGCGGTGGATACGGATACGCTCGACCGCCTGTTCACGCGCGTATTCAGCAACTGGGAAGCGACGATTTACGCCGTGCATCCCTCATCGGAAACGGAGGACATGGGCAATGGAGCGTCTGCTGCGCTTCGCGGTGGAGCATGACCGGGTGATACGCCTGATGTTCATGCGGGACGGGCGGCTGTTTCAAGTCAATGCGCACATTGTGAGCTACGACGACAAGCAGGTGTCGTTCGTGACGACCCGTTCGCCGCGGACGCAGGTCATCAGCCGCGAGGAGCTGCTTGCGGTGGATTTCCGCCGCGGGGATGATGGGCAGGTGGTGTAATCCTGTGGCGCAGGATTGCATTCGGCGCAGGGGTTTCGCCTCTGCGGAGGCGACCAAAGGGCTTTCCGATCGCCCTTTGGAAACCTTCGGTGCGCACTCCCATGTTTCTTGAGCTTTACCGAAAGTTTTTTAGTTAGTGTTCTTTTGGGTCATCAAAATAAAACAACTAACATAACCAAACTGTAACTTCCGAAGGCGGGCGAAGCAGTCCAGAGGGCGACCGCAAAGCCCTCTGGTCGCGCCCGCAGGCGCGAAACCCCTGCATCAAACAAAAACAAGTTGCTTATACATCATCACCAGCATACACCATGCTGAAAGCAAGGAAAGGAGCGAAGGATGGAGCAAGAGGAAAAGAAACCCTCGACATTGACCGGCGTCGATTTGTCCCAGACAGCATCGCTGCTGCTTCCATGGACGCATGACCCGTGGGGCAAACTGCGCCCGCCGCTGTCCGAGGAAGCGCTGTGCATGAGCGCCGAACTCGCCAGCGCCGCGTATGGCATGGCGATTGAGCCGTGGGTCGAAGCCGGCTGGCGCGACGTGACCATTCAGGTGGATGGCGAACTGACTGCCCTGCCGCCGAACAATCCCTTGAGCGCCGAGTGGCGGAAATACTGGGTGCGCGCGCGCCTAAAACCCGTCAGCGCGCTGGGGCAGATGCTGGGCGCGCTGCGATTGAGCAGCAGCAATAACACCACTGGCAAGGCGGTCGTGATGCTTCATCCCGCGCTGGACGGGCGCTACGTCGTCGCGGTTGGGTTCATGGGCACGGGTTCGCGCTTCTACGACTGGTTCAGCAATTTCCGCATGACAACGCAGGACGGGATGCACCGCGGCTTTCTGGAGCTCGCGCGGCAGTTCGAGGCGAATGAGGAGAAAATTTCCTTTCCGGAAACAGCGGAAGAGCTGGGGCTGGAAAAGCTCACCCTGCGCGACATTCTGCAGAACATGCGCAGCCCGAACAGCCGCTTCGTCCTCTGGGTCTGCGGGCACAGCCAGGGCGCGGCGATGATGCAGGTGTACGCGCACCTGAAGATGAACGAGACGGGCATCTCCGCGCGCAACCTTATCGGCTACGGCTTCGCGTCCCCCACGGTGATGGCGGGCAAAGCGGTTCGCGACCCATCCGCCTATCCGCTGTATAACATCCTCAACAGCGACGACCTTGTCCCCCACTGCGGCGCGGCAGTGCACCTCGGTATGTGCCTGAAATATCAGGCGACGGAGAATCTGCGCAAAAGCTGCTACAACTGGAAGCGCGACGAGAAATCCGTGCAGGCACGGCTGGCAATCCGCCCCGTTCTCTGGAAGATGGTCGATACGCCGACGTGCATCATCGGCGGCATGGCGCTGCTGATGGCGCTGGGGCGCGTCAGCGGGGCGGATTTCCTCAAAATGCTGGGACTGGGCGGCTTCCTGCCGCTTGACCGCGCGCTGGAAAAGGCGGATGCGGAGGATTTTGTCCGCGGGCTGAACCAGAAGGCAGCGGCGGCATACGAGTCCGTGACCGGGCATCCGATTGACATGGGGCAGGTGTCGGACGAGGCGAACGCCATGCAGCGCATCATCGACCACTTCGGGCTGCTTTCGTTCATCGACGCGGCAAAAGCGCTGATGACCTGCCCGCACTACATGATGGCGCACCCCGAAGAGGGGTACATCGGCACATATTTCTATATCGTCATGAACGGGATTCAGGATTTTGTGCCGTTCATCTGGCGTTCAGGCGATCCGCCGCGCCGCATGACGGTGGAGCAGCTGCCGCATGACATGGTGACACAGGACATGCCGGGACTGTACAACCGCCGCCTGCAAAAGCCCGACCGGCGCAAGCACCTGCCGATTACGCGGCGTGACCCGCGTCCGGGCGGCGACACGCGCCATCACCTGCCCCTGCTGACGGCAGGGACGGTGCAGCCGAACGAGAAGATCTACCCGGTAGAAGACATTGAACTGCGATAACCCACAATCATAAGAAAAGAGGCTTTTCCCATGTCCGATTACCGCATTGAAACCAAGTGTGTTCAGGCAGGCTACACGCCCGGCAACGGCGAGCCGCGCCAGATTCCGATTATCCAGTCCACCACCTTCAAATACGCCACGAGCGAGGACATGGGCAAGCTCTTTGACCTCGAAGCGTCCGGGTATTTCTATTCCCGCCTGCAAAACCCGACGTGCGACCACGTTGCGGCGAAAATCGCGGCGCTGGAGGGCGGCAGCGCAGCTATGCTGACCGGCTCCGGTCAGGCAGCGAACTTTATGGCGCTGTTCAATATCTGCGAGGCAGGCAGCCACATCGTCGCGTCGTCTTCCATCTACGGCGGCACGTTCAACCTGATTGCCGTGACGCTGAAGAAGATGGGGATTGAGTCCACCTTCGTCTCCCCCAACGCGACGGACGACGAGCTTGACCGCGCCTTCCGCCCGAACACGCGCGCCATGTTCGGCGAAACGATTGCCAATCCCGCGCTGACCGTGCTGGACATTGAGAAATTCGCTCAGGCGGCGCATCGGCACGGCGTTCCGCTGATTGTGGACAACACCTTCCCAACGCCCGTCAACTGCCAGCCGATTCGCTGGGGCGCGGACATTGTGACCCACTCGACGACAAAGTACATGGATGGTCACGGCGCTGCGCTCGGCGGCGTCATCGTGGACAGCGGCAATTTCGACTGGATGGCGCACGCGGAGAAGTATCCGGGGCTCTGCACGCCCGACGAAAGCTACCACGGCATCACCTACGCCGAGAAATTCGGCAATGCAGGGGCATACATCACCAAATGCACCAGCCAGCTGATGCGCGATTTGGGCTGCGTGCAGTCCCCGCAGAATGCGTTCATCCTCAATCTGGGGTTGGAGAGCCTGCATGTGCGGATGCCGCGCCACTGCGAGAACGCGATGGCAGTCGCGCAGTTCCTCGAAAAACAGCCGCAAGTGGCGTCCGTCAGCTATCCGCACCTGCCGTCCAGCCCGTACTACGCCCGTGCGATGAAGTACATGCCGAACGGCGGCTGCGGGGTGGTGTCGTTCGTCTTGAAGGGCGGGCGTTCCGCGGCGGAGGCGTTCATGAAGCGGCTGACTTTGGCGGCGATTGAGACGCACGTCGCTGACGCGCGGACGTGCTGCCTGAATCCGGCGACCTCCACCCATCGGCAGATGACCGAGGAGCAGCTGGCAGTTGCGGGCATTCCGGCGGGCATGGTGCGCATCAGCGTCGGACTGGAGAGCAAGGACGACCTGATTGCCGACCTTGCGCAGGCGTTGTCCGGCATCGAAGCATGAGCGCGTACATCAATCGGTATTTCCTGCTGATGGCGGTGTTTTTGCCCCTATGGTGCATCATTCGCCGCCCTTGGAAGCACTGGAGCCTGCACGAAGGCTGCCTGATGGCGTTCGCGGCGCTGTTGTTTTCGCTGCTGTGCCTGGTGCTGCGCGGCACATGGGCTGCGCCGGGGGATATGCTGGCGTCGGCGCTGCATCGGCTGCGGACGGGCGAGGGCATTCAGCTGTGGCTGTTCCACACCATTACGCGGCAGCTGCGGTACGCCCGGCAGGAGGAGATGCTCATCAACATCTGGGGGAACATCCTGCTCTTCATCCCCTACGGCTTCTTCCTGCCGCTGCTGTGGAAGCGGTATCGCCATCCGCTGCGGCTTTCGCTGATGTGCCTGCTGCTGCCCATCAGCATTGAAATATGCCAGCTGTTCATCCAGCGCATGACGGATGTGGACGACGTTCTGCTGAATTTCGCGGGCGGGATGATTGGCGGCGGGTTGTTCGCGCTGGTGCATATGGTATTCCCCAAATTCACTGATAAGGCGCTTGTGCGCGGATAATACGAAAACGTCCCCTTCCGCTGCTAGAAAGGGACGTTTTGCTTTATTTCTGTTTCTTATGATACCCGCAGTCGCAGTACGGTCCGCCGGATGCCAGCGTGTATTCGCGCACAAAGTCCGACGTTTCACCTGCTTCCGCCATCGTGTAATCCAGTCGGCACATGGCGGGCGTGAGGTCATACAGCCCCAGCTCCTTCGTCAGCACACAGATGCCGCACTTATAGAACCGCGCCTCGTAGCCGCTGTCATCCGCATAGGGCAGATAGTCCATGTTCCACGAGTAGGGGTTGCGGTCGGCGGCGCGTAGCTTCTCCGCCTGTTTCATCCCCGCAATGTCCTTGTCAGAGAACTTGTTCTTCCCGCTCTTGCGGCAGAACCAGCGCATCGCGGGCGTCATCATGGACTTCGCGTAGTAATCCGTCAGCGTCTGCACAGTCGGGCGCTTGGGCATATGCAGCACATACGCGCAGAGCATCGCGCAGTTGACGATGTTCATCTGGAAGCGGTCGCCCGGCTCAAAATCCGGCACGCGCGCGATAATCCGCCGATACTCCTGTTTCGCCGCCCTTTCCGTTGCCTTGGCGGATTCCGCCGACTGCCCCAGCACCGCCGTCAGTTGATGCGTAAACGAGCGATGGAACAGCATCCACATGCCCATCGGCATTCCTGTATACTTCATGAGCTTGCCTCCCCTTGCATTCGCGAATAAGTTTGTTGCGTCAAACTTATTGTAACGCATTTTGTGGCGGTTGACAAGGGGGAGATTGCAAAATTTTTATCAGAGCAGCGAGTTGCCATCGGCGCAGTAATGTTCGCAGAATCCGCCGCCGATGACTGCCGCCAGCCCCAGCAAAAAGCGCAAGCCGACGGGTATGGATTTGACAGCATCCACAACGCCTTGCAGCTGCGGTAATATAGTCGTCTCATCAATATCCACAGTGTTCAGAACCGATAATTCCATAAAATTTATATCCAGCTGTAACCGAAGGCTCTCCAAGAAACTTGACTCACCAAACCAGCCAACGACACCCTCCACCATACCCTGAATGCAAAGTGCGCCGCCTACCATGCCCACAAACGAAGCAAGCGCCCCCAAACATGGTTTGTAGCCGCACGGCAAAGTTGTTACAGATGAAGTGGCGATGGCTATATTGAATAGCGGGTAAACCAAAATCGCATAAAACGCAATACCAATCGGCAGAAGTAGCAGTGTCCAGAGTTCGTTTGTCGGGAACTTTTTGATGATTAACTCAACAATCAGTCCAACAACCCAAAAAATCGCCACCAGCACCAACGTCAGCAGCGCAGGCATAAATGGAAACCACGCTTTACTCGTCGCAAAAAGCCAATTCACCACCACGCCAACAACAAGCAGCGTCGGCAGAATCCACCAAAGCGTCTCATTTTGCAGCAGGGTCATGGTAATAGCCACAGGCGCAAGCAACCATGTCATGGCATATTGCGCCATGATGAACAGCAGCGCCAATCCCAGCAAACCGCCGCAGAAAACGCCAAACCCCGTTCCAGCCGCCACCGGCACCAGTTCAATCAGAATGTACATCCTCTATTTCCTCCCCTATCCGCCTAATAAATTCGCTCCGGGGGCAAAACGTGCTGCCTTGCGCCCGGAGCGTTGTCTTTGGTATGCGGAATTTTATTGCAGGTCGCGGTAACGGTAGTACGTCACTTCGTAGCTGTCCTGCTCATAGCTGACCGTTTCGTTCCACCAGTAGTTTTCATAGCGCTGATGTCCATCCGCCGTTCCGTTCTTAGAAAGTGGCTCATAGCTGCTCATGTATTCCCAATTTCCAGTACCCGGCTTATAGTTGGAACCCGTATACTCAGCATAGGAATAGTACCATTTGTTGTAACCTGTGTTATAGTAGTGCCAGCGGGAGTAATGGTACACAGGAATCGAGTACGTTTCCGTCTCCACCTTCGTTTCCACCTGACGGGTAGAACTGCTGCTGACCGGAGTGGTAGACCACTGCGTCCATGCAGACCACTGCGGCGGCGGGGTCGGCGTCGTTGTAATCGTAGGCGTAGGTCCTTTCGTAATCGGCGGCGTCGTCACAGGCGGATTCGTCACCGGCCGCTTTGTGACGGGCGGCTTCGTCGTCGTGGTGCTTGTGTTGTTCGAGGCGGAATTGCTGCTGATGAGCGCCGTTTTCTCATTCGAGGACAGCTGCCGCCCTTCCTTGGTCGTCGCGGCGACATAGTAGGTATAATTATAGTTCGCGTTTGCCGACGTGTCCTTGTAGGACAGCGCCGAACCGCTGTAAATCAGCTGGAAGTTCTTGTCGTAATTGGTGCGGCGGCGATAGAGGCTGTAATTCGTCGCGCCGCTGACAGTCGTCCACTCCAAGCTAACCGCCTTGCCGCTGACGTTGGCATACAGCGTCGGCGGATAGACCGTCACGGTCGTGTTCGCGTTATTCGGCGCAGACGTAGGCGCCGCTGTCGGGGCAGGTGTCGCCGCCGCGGAGGTCTGCCGACTCCACGCCAGCGCATACAGAATGCGGTTCTGCGCGTCCATGAAGTTCAGGCACTGCTGATACTGCGCCGCCGCTTCCGCGTAGTTCCCTTCGTTTTCCGCCACACGCCCATTCAGGTATGCCGCCCATTCCGCAACGCTGGGAATGTTGACGCCGTTCGCGCGGAGGTTCGTCAGGCGCTCATCAAAGCTCGTGTTGATGACAAGCGCGTCGATATACATCGGAATCAGCGTGTAATTATTGGCCGCCGCATCCGCAAGCCCCAGCGTGTAGTAATAGAAGGCGTTGCTGCCCTCGTAATTGCCAAGTTTCTGGAAGTCTTCCGCCAGCGTCGTGATGTTCACCGAATCATCCTGCAGGTTCATCAAGTAACGTTCCAGCCGCGAAAGCGCGTCCTGATACCGCTCCGCAATCGTCCCCTGCGTTTCCGCAAAGACAACGCCCGTCAGCACCAAAGCCAGCGCCACCATAGCCGCTACCAAGCGTGAGAATCTTTTCATTTCCTTTTCCTCCTTTTTCCTTCCGCCCATTTTGCGATTTTTCTCTGCCGTGGTCTGCTTCCCACAGACTGCACTCCGGACGCATAGCGGTGCAGGCTGCGTCCGGAGCGTGTCTTTTGTGGGGCGGAAAGCAAACCGCAATAAGTGGAAGGGGGCGGGCTTTCCGCGGCAGGCGTCGCGTAACCGGTGTATTCGATGCCTGTCCCGAATTTCTTCGGCATTTTTAGCATACCACGAAGCGCGGTTGCACGGTAGTCCACTTTTTCGCGATTTTCCGCCACTTTTCCAAAAACGACAAACACCCCCGCACCACGTTCGGCGCGGGAGTGCAAGGAAACATCAAAAATTACGGGACATATCGTACTTGGAATAGAACTCTTTGCGGAAATCAAGGAAGCAGTCGTTGGCAATGGCTTCGCGAATCTGCTCCATCAGGTGAATCAGGAAGCGCAGGTTGTGAATCGACGCAAGCCGTCCGCCGGTGATTTCGCCCGCCTTGAGCAGATGGCGCACATACGCGCGGGAGAAATGCTGGCAGGCGTAGCAGTCGCATTCAGCGTCAATCGGGCCGAAATCGTGCGCGTACTGCGCGTTCTTGACGACGACGCGCCCCTTGCTCGTCAGCACTGTGCCGTTGCGGGCGATTCGCGTCGCCAGCACGCAGTCGAACATATCCACGCCGCGCAGCACGCCTTCCAGCAGACAGTCCGGCGTACCGACGCCCATCAGGTAGCGCGGCTTGTTGACCGGCATGTACGGCGCGATTTCATCCAGCATCTCATACATCACGGGCTTGGGTTCACCGACAGACAATCCGCCGATGCCGTAGCCGATGAAGTCCATATCCGCCAGCGTCTTGGCGCTCTCGATGCGCAAATCCTTGTAGAACGCGCCCTGCACGATGCCGAACAGCGCCTGATCTTCCTTCGTGTGGTGCTTCTTGCAGCGCTCCGCCCAGCGGTGGGTGCGCTCCATGTTGATTTTCGCGGTGTTGTAATCGCAGGGGTACGGGCTGCACACGTCAAACGCCATGCAGATATCCGACCCCAGCTTCTGCTGGATATCCATCGACTCTTCCGGCCCGATGAAGTGGCGCGAACCGTCCAGATGGCTCTGGAACGTCACGCCCTCCTCCTTAATCGTGCGGATGCCGGCGAGCGAAAATACTTGGAATCCACCGCTGTCGGTCAGAATCGGCTTATGCCAGTCCATGAAGTTGTGCAGGCCGCCCGCCTCCTGCACGAGGTCTTCGCCGGGGCGCAGGTGCAGGTGGTAGGTGTTCGACAGTAGAATCTGCGTGCCGATTTCCTCCATCTCGCGGGGCGTCATGGCTTTCACGCACGCTGCCGTGCCGACGGGCATGTAAATCGGCGTTTGAATGTCGCCGTGCGGCGTATGCAGCACGCCCAGCCGCGCGCCTGACTGCTTGCAAATGTGCTTGAGTTCATAGGAAAAAGGTTGTGTCACGGCTCAATTCCTCCGTTGTCCGGGATGTCGGGGTTCAAAATCGCTTCGGCAGAGTTGTTGAAGCGGATGGCCATATCGGTCAGTTCTTCGGCGTAGCAGTTCCAGATGGAGCCGCACGGAAGGTTCTGGAAGGTCATGATTTCCTTGCGCGTCGGATGCTCGAACACCAGCCGGTAGCCCCACAGGGCAATCTGCTGCCCCGCAATGCCGCGCCCGTACTTATTGTCGCCCCACAGCGGCGCGCCCATGTTCGCCATCTGCACGCGGATTTGGTGATTCCGCCCCGTTTGCAGGCGGATGGCACACAGCGCCGTGCCGTTCTTGCGCGCAAGGCACTCGCCGGACAGCATCGCCAGCTGCGCGCCCTTCTCGTCCGCGTCGCAGATTTCGACCTTGTTGAGGTACTCGTTCTTTTTCAGGTAGTCGATGCAGGTGAAGCGGTCTTTGACGCGCCCCTCGACGACGCAGAGGTACTCGCGTCCCATCTCGTGCTCACGCATCTGCGCAGACAGCCGGGACGCCGCCTTGCTCGTGCGCGCAAAGACCATCAGCCCGCCAACCGGGCGATCCAGCCGGTGCACCAGCCCCAGATACACCGCGCCGGGCTTGTTGTACTTGATTTTGATGTACTCCTTCAGCTGCGAAAGGATGTCGGTGTCGCCCGTTTTGTCCGCCTGCGAGAGCATATTCGGCGGCTTGACAGCGACGATGACGTGGTTATCCTCGTACTGCACGTCGATATTCGCCAGCTGATGCAGCGGGAATTCGTTCATTTGGCCGACCACCTTCCGCTTGCGCCGCAGGGCAGCACGCCGCCCGTCGTCACCGGCAGGCAAAGCTCCTGCGCGTCGATGATGCCCCCATGGCGGCTGCTGACGCACTTCATCAGCATATTGCTGAGGACGCTGGCCTGAAAGCCCGTCGTGTAGCTGTTGATGAGGAAAAACAGCGGCTTGTCGGAGAGTACCTTTGCGCTCGTATCGACCAGCCCAAACAGCTCGTTTTCCAGCTTCCACACCTCGCCCGACGGCCCGCGCCCGTAGCTCGGCGGATCCATCAGGATGCCGTCGTAGGTGTTGCCGCGGCGGATTTCCCGCTGCACAAACCGCAGCGCGTCCTCGACAATCCAGCGGCTCCTTTCCTCCGGCAGCTTCGATAACTCGCGGTTCTCCTTGCCCCACTGAATCATGCCCTTCGCGGCATCGACGTGGGTGACGTGCGCGCCCGCCGCCATGCAGGCCAGCGTCGCGCCGCCGGTGTAGCCGAACAGGTTCAATACGCGGATGTCCTTGCGCCCGCTATTGCGGATGAGGTCGCCCATCCACACCCAGTTCGCCGCCTGTTCCGGGAAAAGCCCCGTGTGCTTGAATCCCGTCGGGCGGACGTAAAACCGCAAATCTTGATGCTGAATCGTCCAGCGTTCCGGCAGGCGGGTCAGAAACTCCCACTCGCCGCCGCCCTTCTCCGAGCGGTGATAATGCGCCTGCGCCTGTTTCCACAGCGCCGGGTCTGCCTTGGGCCAAATCGTCTGCGGATCAGGCCGCCGCAAGATGACGTTCCCCCACCGTTCGAGCTTCTCCCCGTCGCCCGTATCCAGCACCTCATAATCTTCCCATGTATTCGCTAAAAACATAACTTCTCCTTTATTTAGGAAGAGCCCCAAGGGGCGTTGCCCCTTGACCCCACAAGGGAGTTCCTCCCTTGACCCTTTCGCGCGATTCAGTTGGTGACACTTTCAGGCTATGCCCGCGTGTTTATGCGGGATTTCGCGTCTGCGGACGCGACCAGAGGCGCTGCCTCTGGACTCCGCAAGGGACTTCGTCCCTTGACCCTTTCGCGCGATTCAGTCGGTGACACTTTCAGGCTATGCCCGCGTGTTTATGCAGGGATTTCGCGTCTGCGGACGCGACCAGAGGGCTTTGCGCTCGCCCTCTGGACTGCTTCGCATCCCCATCTAAGTTACTTGATTTTCACCGAAACTACTATATAGTTAGTGTTCCTTTCGTTTCCCTCAAGCACCAAGAAAGCTCAAGAAACATGGTGGTGCACCCCGAAGGTTTCCAAAGGGCGATCGGAAAGCCCTTTGGTCGCCTCCGCAGAGGCGAAATCCCCTGCTGCATAATGACAAAGAAGCAATTGTCAAAACTCTTCATCATCGACTAATCTTGAAAGGACATCCCCATTGAGCTGCACCAGCCGCCGCACAACCTCCTGCACATACAGCCTGTCCAGCCCTTCCAGCGCCGGGTCAACCTCCACCGCTTCCCGCAGCGCCGACCAGTCCCCCGTTGCCGCCAAGGCAGCTAAACGGTTCGTCTCGTCAATGTCCATCATGATTTCCGCCAGCGGCGCAGGCACGCGAATCCCCTGCGGCTGCACCAAGCCGTCCGCCAAATGCAGGTCGCTTTCGATAATCGCGTTCGGCGGCAGCTGCGGCAGTTCCCCGCGATTTTGATGCGCAACCGCCGGAATCACCGCCGTTTCCTTCCGCAGAATCGCCAGTGCAAGGCGAACAGGGCGCGTCGGCGGCGTATCCTTCAATAGCATCAGCTGCGCCGTCATGCCGTCGGGCGTTTTTGCTCCCTCGTGACCAATCGTGTTCATGTGGGCAATGCGCTCTTTGCGCTTCTCGATGCTCTCGCCGAACGCCGGGTTCTCTTCGGGGATGTAGTCCTCCTCCGCCGCCAGGAACTCCGCATGGCGCACCACGTCGCCCACGGCAATCGCGTCGTACCAGCCCAGCCAGCGATGCGTCAGGCGGCCGAGCTTGTCCTCCTCCGCCATCTGCCGAAGCGCGGGAATCAAATCAACATTCTTGCCCTTTTCGCGCAGGGACACGAGGAACGAGAAGCCCGGCAGACCCGCCGTGACCGCCTCGACCGCATCCTCCTTGCGAAAGAGCGCCTTTGCCAGCCGCGGCACGGTGTTTCCGCGATAGGCGGCATCATCCAACCCATACGCCTGAAAACCCGCGCCGAGAAACAGCTGCGTCGTGCGGGCGACAGGCTGCCCCAGCGTCACGACAATTGCTTTCGGGCAGGCAGAGCGCATATTGCGGCACAAATCCAGCACCACTTCGCCCTGACGGAGCGTGTGCAGCAGCCCCTCAATGCCGCCGTGGACGCGCGCCTGATCGCTCAGACCGGGGTCATCCTCCTTCACGCCGCCGAGGGCCTCCTGATCCTGCCGGAAGCGCGTCGCCGCCATGCAGTCGCCCGCATAAACGACGCAGTCCGCGCCCATGAGGACTTCCTGCCGATTGCCGGAGACGATGATCTGCGCCTTGCGGCCGCTGGCGTAGACGATGGCCTCGGCATAGTGCTGGAGGACATCGCGCATGGCGGCGTTTTTCTCCTCCACCGCGAGAATGCCATCCTCTTTGCCGGCGTAGAGGAAATCGACGAGCAGGAACGGCAGGTGCATCGGAATATCCTGCCCGATGAAGGCGAACTTAAAAGGCATGGTACAGCCCCGCTTTCTGGATACTTTGACATTCTATCTTACCATGAAACACGCCAAAAGTAAAGCCCGGAACGATGGTGTTGCGCATCGTTCCGGGGGAAAGAAAGTTTGTTTCGGTTCTTTGGGTGAATTGCTTTTGGATTCTAACTAACAGGACTTGTCCGCAGCAACCAGAGGGCTTTCCGGTCGCCCTCTGGACTCCTTCGGCGCCGCCACTCTTGGGGTTTCATGTTTCTTGACTGATGCCGGAAGTTTATTCCAGAGCATCTAATCCGAACCGCAGGTTCGCCGGATAAACACGCGGGCATAGCCTGAAAGTGTCACCAACCCAATCGCGCGGAAGGGTCAAGGGAGGAACTCCCTTGTGGGGTCAAGGGGCAACGCCCCTTGCGGAGTCCAGAGGCAGAGCCTCTGGCGCCTCCCCCTCTTACGCCTTGTGCACCCGCACACCCAGCTTGCAGTCCTGACCGTTGATCGACCAGTCGCGGACGATGAACGTGTCGTCCATCGGGGCGCGCTCGACGACTTCCGCCAGCGTGCCGCGCTTGAGCATATCGACGCCGCTCTCGATGGCGCTCGCCAGCACGTCGCCGCACTCATAGCGCACATCCACGCGGTCGGTCACGTCGAAATCGGACTCCTTGCGCATCGTCTGCACCTTGCTGACGACTTCGCGGACATAGCCCTCCGCAATCAGCTCCGGCGTCAGGTTCGTGTCCAGCACAACCGTCACGCCCTTATCTTCCTGCGCGACAAAGCCCGATTTCTGCATCGGCGAAGTCAGCACATCATCCTTGCTCAGCGTGACCAAAGTGCCGTCAATGTCAAACGACACGGTTTCGCCGCGCTCGAACGCATCGACGACATCGTTGCCGTCCATCGTCTGCAGGTGCTGGCCAATCTTGCCCAGCAGCTTGCCGTACTTCGGGCCAAGGGTGCGCATCTGGGGTTTCAGCTGATACGTCGTGAACTCGCGCGCGGACTCGGTGAACACAACTTCCTTCACGTTCAGTTCATCCTCGCACAGCGCCTGATAGCTTTCGGAGAAGGACGCGCCCTTGACGTAGAGCTTCGCGGCGGTTTGACGGGTCTTGATGTTCGCCAGATTGCGGCACGCGCGACCCAGCTGCACCACTTCCACCAGCGCGTCCATCTGCGCTTCCATATCCGCGTCGATGGCGCTTTCGTCCGCCGTCGGGAAGTCGCACAGATGCACGGATTCCGGCGCGCCCGGCACGTTGTTGACCACCAGATTCTGATAGATTTCCTCGCTCAGGAACGGGATGAACGGCGCGCAGACCTTACTCAGCGTCACCAGCACATGATACAGCGTGGTGAACGCGGCGTCCTTGTCCTTTACGTCGCCCTTGCCCCAGAAGCGTTCGCGGCCGCGGCGGACGTACCAGTTGCTCAGCTCGTCCACGAAGTCCTGAATCGCCAGCGCGGGCTCGGTCACGCGGTAGTTCCACAGGTCGTCATCGACGCGCTTGATGAGCGTGTTCAGCTTGGAGAGAATCCACTTGTCCATCAGGCTGAGCTGCTCGTTCTTGAGGTCATGCGCGGTCGGGTCGAAGTTGTCGATATCCGCATACATGGCAAAGAAGGCGTACACGTTCTGCAAGGTGGCAAGGAACTTGTTCTGCCCCTCGCGAACCGCCTTTTCGGAGTAGCGGCTGGGCAGCCACGGCGCGGAGGTGGTGTAGAAATACCAGCGGAGCGCGTCGGCACCGAACTTGTTCAGCTCGTCAAACGGGCTGACGACGTTGCCCAGATGCTTGGACATCTTGCGCCCCTGCTCGTCCTGCACATGGCCCAGCACGATGCAGTTTTCAAACGGCGCACGGTCGAACAGCAGCGTCGAAATTGCTTCGAGGGTGTAGAACCAGCCGCGCGTCTGGTCGATGGCTTCGGAGATGAAATTTGCCGGGAAGTTCTGCTGGAACTCCTCCTGATGCTCAAAGGGATAGTGCCACTGCGCAAAGGGCATCGAGCCGGAATCGTACCAGCAGTCGATAACCGCCTTGTCGCGCACCATTTCGCCGCCGCACTTTTCGCAGCGGAGCTTCACAGCGTCGATGAAGGGGCGGTGGAGTTCGAGGTCTGCGCCGGGATCTTCAATCGCCATTTCGCGCAGTTCCGCGCGGGAGCCGACGACGTGCATATTGCCGCAGGAGCACTTCCACACCGGCAGGGGCGTGCCCCAGTAGCGCTCGCGGGACAGACCCCAGTCGTGGACGTTCTCCAGCCAAGTGCCCATGCGCCCTTCCTTGATGTTTTCCGGCATCCAGTTGATGGTGCGGTTGTTGCGCACAAGGTTGTCCTTCAGCGCCGTCATGCGGATGAACCACGTCGGGCGGGCGTAGTACAGCAGGGGCGTATCGCAGCGCCAGCAGAAGGGATAATCATGCGTGAACTGCGGCGCGCTGAACAGCAGCCCGCGCTCCTGCAAATCCGCCAGCACCAGCGGGTCGGCCTTCTTGACGAACACGCCCGGCCACTTCGTTTCCGCCGTCATGCAGCCCTGCGGATCAACAAAGTTGACGAACGGCACGTCGTTCTCGCGGCAGACACGGTTGTCGTCCTCACCGAACGCCGGAGCAATGTGGACGATGCCCGTGCCGTCGGTCATGGTGACGTAGTTGTCGCAGATGACGAACCACGCCTTCTTGTCCAGCTTGCCGACGGCGAAGTCAAACAGCGGCACATACTCCATACCCTTGAGCGCCGTGCCGGGCATTTCCGCCAGCACCTCAAAGCTCTGCTCCGGGAAAACCGTCTCCATCAGCGCCTTCGCCATGATGTACACGCGGCCGTCCTCCGCCTTAAAGCGGCAGTAGATGTCGGTCGGGTTCACGCACAGCGCCATGTTCGACGGCAGCGTCCACGGGGTGGTCGTCCACGCCAGCAGGTAGGTGTTTTCCTCGCCCTTGACCGGGAAGCGGACGTACGCGGACGTTTCCTTGACCGTCTTGTAGCCCTGCGCGACCTCGTGGGAGGACAGCGCCGTGCCGCAGCGCGGGCAGTACGGGACGATCTTGTGTCCCTGATACAGCAGCCCCTTCTTCCAGATTTCCTTCAGGCTCCACCATTCGGACTCGATGTAGTCATTCTCATAGGTGATATACGGATGCTCCATGTCCACCCAGTAGCCGACCTGATCGCTCATGACCTCCCAGTCATGCAGATACTTCCAGACGGACTTCTTGCATTCCTTGATGAACGGCTCGATGCCGTACTGTTCAATCTGCGGCTTGCCGTCCAGACCCAGCGTCTTTTCGACTTCCAGCTCAACGGGCAGACCGTGGGTATCCCAGCCGGCTTTGCGCAGGACGCTGTACCCCTTCATCGTCCAGTAGCGCGGAATCAGGTCTTTGATGACGCGCGTTTCGATATGGCCGATATGCGGGCGGCCGTTGGCGGTCGGCGGGCCGTCGAAGAACGTCAGCCGCTTTGCGCCGTCGCGGAAATGGAACGAACGGCGGACAATGTCCTTGTCTTTCCACAGCTGGGCGATTTCTTTCTCGCGCGCCGGGAAGTTCAAATCCTTGGCAACCTTGTTGTACATACCATGCACCTCATTCTTGTTGTCTCTGCTGCGGCGCAAACAAAAAAGTCCGCCCCAGCATGAAAATGCACTGGGACGGACGAAAATGCTTTTTGCGATTCATCCGCGGTACCACCCAACTTGACAGGCACGATGCCTATCCGCTCTGTGCAGGCGCACGCACCTGCTTTCTCGATAACGGGAGAACCCGTCTTTCCCTACCCGCTCCGCCGGACTTGCGTCCATTCCGCCCGCATCGCTTCGGAAAAGCGCGCTCCGGGGTGATTTGCCATCAGGCAGTCTTGACCGGGCTCACACCCTCCCCGGCTCGCTTTCCAAGGCTTGTCCTGCGCCGTCCCCATCCTTGCGCATTCCCATTCATTATAGCCGCATTTTCCCCTTTTTGCAAGGGGGATTTGCAAATTTTCCAAGGGGCATTGCCCCTTGACCCTTCCGCGCGATTGAGTTGAGCTTTCTTCCATAATATATGCGCGTGTTGCGCGGGGATTTCGCGCCTGCGGGCGCATCCCCCTGCAGCAAGCAAAATCCATCCGCAAAGAAACGAAAAACCCCCGCGGCACATACCGCAGGGGGACGCATTTCACTTGCTGGAAGCTGCCGCCTTCTCTGGATACAACCGCTTCTGCAGCTTGCGGATGCACGAGAAATAGCACGGGAACAGGAACAAATCCGCCAATATCCACGCAACAGGGTTCGCAAAGCACGCGGCATCGTACCCCAGCGACGGGACAAGCAGCATCGCCACCACCGCACGGCCAACAAGCTCCATCAGGCCTGCAATCATTGCAATCATGGTGTAGCCCAAGCCTTGAATGGAGAAGCGCACAATGTTCACAAACAAAAGCGGAATATACAGCACACTGTTGATAATCAGGAACTGCTGCGCCATGTCGATGACCAGCTGGCGGTCGGCGCTGTCCTGACTGATGAACAGACCCACCAGCGGCTTGCCGAAGAAGTAAATCGCCACAAACGCGAGGACGCAGTAGACACAGCCGATGATGGAGGATGCTTTCAAGCCCTGATTGATGCGGTCGAGTCTCTTCGCGCCGACGTTCTGCCCGGCGAAAGTTGCCATCGTCGCAGCGAGCGCATCAAACACGCAGCAGAAGAACATGCTCAGCTTGCCGCCCGCCGTGACCGCCGCGACTGCAATCGTGCCGATGCCATTAACGGCATATGTCACCGTCAGAGAGCCAATCGCCGTGATGGAATACTGCAGACCAAACGGGATGCCCATTGCCAGCAGGCGGCGGACAAACGGCGCACGGATGCGCTTGTCCTCCGGCTGCATTTTGAGGATGGTGAATCGCTTGCGGATGACCAGCAGACACCAGAGGCCGCTGATGAGCTGGCTGATGACGGTCGCCCATGCCGCACCCTCCACGCCCATGTGGAACGCAAGGATGAACGTGTAGTCCAGCACGATGTTGAGCAGCGCGGCAATCGTGATGGCGATGACAGGCGTTTTGCTGTCGCCCAGCGAGCGCATCACGCCGCCGCACATGTTGTACAGCACCGTAACCGGAATCGCGAAGAAAACCGGCTGGATATAGGCGACCGACAACGGCAGAATATCCTCCGGCGTGTCCAGCATCCGCAGGAGCTGCGGCGCGAAGAAGCCGGTCAGCAGCCCCATCAGCACAGAAATCACCGCGCACAGGTACACCGAGTGCATCACATAGCGGCGCATTTCCGTCTCGTCCTTCGCGCCGAACGCCTGCGCAATCGGAATCGCGAAGCCGGAGCAGATGCCCATGCAGAAGCCGTTGATGAGGAAGTTCAGCGATCCGGTATCGCCCACCGCCGCCAGCGCCTCCGTGCCCAGCACGCCGCCGACAACCATGGTATCCATGAAGCTGTACAGCTGCTGGAACAGGAAGCCGCCCAGCAGCGGCAGGGAGAATGTCAGAATCAGTTTCAGAGGCGAGCCCTGCGTCATGTCACGGGTCACGTTTTTCTGCGCCATGTGGATGTCCTTTCGTTGATGCAGGATGGGGGGAAAATCACGTTTCATTGTCTCCTATGGGGAACGCCTATTTATAGCACGTTTTTCGTCGGTTTTCAAGGGGTTTTGACAGGAATTTTTACGTCTTTTTTCCCCGTGTTTTTCGGACGAAAAGACGCCATTTTTCACGGCCGAAAGCGGTCATGTAACCGTTATGGTGTAACCTATGTGACGGAATCTGAAAAATCAATCGTATGCTATTGACATGATGCGATTGATTTGCTATAATCACCCCTGCTTCCGATAAAAACATCAGCAAGGAGGTGTCCTATGGACAAGGAATTGGCAGGATTCGGCTGGTACATCAAGCGCATTGACAACGCTCTCGCCCGCGAAGCCTGTCGGAATGTCCAATCCCACAACCTGACGATGCAGCAAAGTCATCTGCTTTTCGTGCTGTCCGACGCGGAAAATCACACACGGACGCTCAAGGAGTTAGAGAGCATTTTCGGCTGCGCGCAGTCCACACTGGCGGGGCTGGTGACGCGGCTGGAGAAGAAAGGGCTGGTAGAAGGCTTCACCGACCCGCGCGACCGGCGCATCAAGCATGTTCGCCTGACAGAAAGCGGCGCGGAAATGCGGCAAACGTGCCACAAGGACATTCTGCAATCCGAAAAGCGAATGTCCGCCGGAATGACGGAGGAAGAAAAGCAGCTGTTCCTGCAATGCCTGCAAAAGGTCTATGAAAATCTGAAGGACGACATGGACGAAGCAGAGCATTGCCACAATAATAATGAGGGAAAGGAATGATTTCATGCTGAAAACACTGGCTGCGCAAATTAAGCAGTACAAGAAATCAACGATTCTCACGCCGATTTTTGCCGCACTGGAAGTCGTCATGGAAGTGCTGATTCCCATGGCGATGGCGCGCTTGGTGAAGTATGGCATTGAGGGCGGCGACACCGGCGCGATTTACCGCTACGGCTTCCTGATGATGGCGATGGCGATGCTGTCGCTGGTTTTCGGCTCCGTCTGCGCGCACACGGCGTCCCATGCCTCCACCGGCTTTGCCGCGAACCTGCGCGATGGCATGTACCGCAACATCCAGCGCTTCTCGTTCGCCAACATCGACAAATACTCCACCGCCGGTCTGGTCACGCGCATGACCACCGACGTGACCAACGTTCAAAATGCCTTCCAGATGATTACGCGCATTGCGGTTCGTTCGCCGCTGACGCTGATTTTCTCGATGATTGCGGCATTCGTCATCAACCGGGAGCTGGCGGGTGTGTTCCTGATTCCGCTGGTGCTGCTGGGCGTGGTGCTGGGGCTGATTATCAAGCGCGCGACGCACCTGTTCGATCAGGTGTTCAAGAAGTACGACGACCTGAACGCCTCCGTGCAGGAGAACGTCTCCGGCATCCGCGTCGTCAAAGCGTTTGTGCGCGAAGACTTCGAGGACAAGAAGTTCGGCAAAGCAGCGACGAACGTCTACAACCTGTTCGTCAAGGCGGAACGCATCATCGCTTTCAACAGCCCCGTCATGATGCTGACCATCTACGGCTCGGTGATGGCGCTGAGCTGGCTGGGCGCATCGCTGGTCACGGGCGGTTCGCTCGATGTGGGCGACCTGACCGCCATGTTCACCTACGTCATGAACATGCTGATGAACCTGATGATGCTGTCAATGATTTTCGTCATGCTGACCATGTCCGCAGCGTCTGCCCGGCGTATCGTGGAAGTGCTGAACGAGGAGCCGTCGCTATCGAACCCCGAACAGCCGCTGGAAACGGTCAAGGACGGTTCTATCGACTTCAACCACGTCATGTTCAAGTACCATGCTGACGGCAATGGCGACCCCATCCTGAACGATGTTGATTTGCACATCAAGTCCGGCGAGACGGTGGGCATCATCGGCGGCACGGGCTGCGGCAAATCGACGCTCGTCAGCCTGATTTCCCGCCTGTACGACGCAACCGAGGGCTCGGTGGAAGTCGGCGGCGTGGACGTGCGCAAGTACGACATGGAAGCCCTGCGCAATCAGGTTGCTGTGGTGCTGCAGAAGAACGTGCTGTTCTCCGGCTCGATTCTGGAAAACCTGCGCTGGGGCAATGAAAACGCCACGCTGGAGGAATGCAAAGAGGTCTGCGCACAGGCTTGCGCGGACGAGTTCATCGACCGGATGCCCGACGGCTACGACACGCACATCGAGCAGGGCGGCACGAACGTCTCCGGCGGACAGAAGCAGCGCCTTTGCATCGCCCGCGCATTGCTCAAAAAGCCGCGTGTGCTGATTCTGGACGACTCCACCTCCGCCGTTGACACCGCGACGGACGCCAAAATCCGCCGCGCGTTTGCCCAGCGCATCCCCGGCACGACGAAAATCATCATTGCGCAGCGCATTTCCTCCGTGCAGGACGCTGACCGCATTATCGTGATGGACAACGGCCGCGTGGAAGCATTCGACACGCATGAAAACCTGCTGAAGAAGTCCGACCTGTACCGCGAGATTTATGAGACGCAGACCTCCGGCGGCGGCGACTTCGACAGCCCCGACCAGATGAAGGGTGGTGACGCGCAATGATGGGAGGCCCTCGCCGCAGAGGCGCTCCGATGCCCCGCATGTCCATCAAGGGGCAGGGACACATCCTCAAGCGCCTGATGAAAATCGTTTTTGAAAACTATCTGTGGCAGTTCATTGCCGTCATCGTCTGCATTGTGGTGACGGCGTATGCAACCATTCAGTCCAGCACGTTCACGCGGGATCTGGTGGATGTGTACATCGCCGGCATTCAAAAAGGCACCAAGACCATGGGCGATTTGGCGAATGCCATGATTCCGCTGGGCTGCGTCCTCGCACTGGGCGTTGCCGCCAGTTACATCCGCCAGCGCCTGATGGTCAGCGTCGGCCAGGGCACGATGCTCAAAATCCGCACGGACTTGTTCACGCACATGGAGTCCCTGCCGATCCGCTACTTTGACACGCACTCGCACGGCGACATCATGTCCATCTACACCAACGACGTGGACACCCTGCGCCAGCTCATCAGCCAGAGCATCCCGGAGATCATCAACAGCGCGATTTCCGTCGTCATGGTGTTCTTCGCCATGCTGAACAATTCGTGGATTATGACGATTCTCTCGCTCATCCTGCTGACGTTCCAGATGCTGGCGTCCGCCAAACTCGCGAAACTGTCCGGCAAGCACTTTGTCGCGCAGCAGGCGAATTTGGGCCGCGTCAACGGCTTCATTGAGGAAATGATGACCGGGCAGAAAGTCGTCAAGGTGTTCTGCCACGAGGAAAAGGCGATTGAGCAGTTTGGCGACCTGAACGAGCAGCTCCGCACGTCTGCTCACGAAGCGAACCGCTGGGCGAACACCCTTGGCCCTATCAACAACAACTTGGGACACATCTCCTACGTTATCTGCGCGATGGTGGGTTCGGCGCTGTCCATCGCAACGGGCGGCACGCTGATGTCCACGGGACGTCTGGTGGCGTTTCTGACGCTGAACCGCAGCTTCTCCCAGCCGATTTCGCAGATTACCCAGCAGCTCAACTCCATCATCATGGCGCTGGCGGGCGCTGAGCGCGTGTTCAACCTGCTGGATGAAGCGCCGGAAGCCGACAATGGCTATGTGGAGCTGGTGAACGCGAAGGAAGCGCCCGACGGCACGATTACCGAGACGACCGAGCGCACCGGGCTGTGGGCATGGAAGCATCCGCACACGGCGGACGGCAGCGTCAGCTATCGCAAGCTGTCCGGCGGCGTGACGTTTGACCACGTTGATTTCGGCTACACGCCCGAAAAGACGGTGCTGCACGACATCACCATGTACGCCATGCCAGGACAGAAGATTGCCTTCGTCGGCGGCACGGGCGCGGGCAAAACCACCATCACAAACCTGATTAACCGCTTCTACGACATTCAGGACGGCAAAATCCGCTACGACGACATCAACATCAACAAGATTCGCAAGGCGGATTTGCGCCGTAGCCTCGGCATGGTGCTGCAAGACACGCACCTGTTCACCGGCACGGTGCTGGACAACATCCGCTACGGCCGCTTGGACGCGACGGACGCGGCGTGCATTGAAGCCGCGAAGCTCGCCAACGCGGACGAGTTCATCCGCAAGCTGCCCGACGGCTACAATACGATGCTGACGGGCGACGGCGCGAACCTCTCGCAGGGGCAGCGGCAATTGCTGTCGATCGCCCGCGCCGCGGTTGCCGACCCGCCCGCGCTGATTCTGGACGAAGCGACCTCCTCCATCGACACGCGCACCGAAACGCTGGTGCAGCGCGGCATGGATGCCCTGATGAAGGGGCGCACGACGTTCGTCATCGCGCACCGCCTGTCCACGGTCAAGAACAGCGACTGCATCATGGTCTTGGAGCAGGGCCGCATCATCGAGCGCGGCACACACGACCAGCTGATTGCGCAGAAGGGCCGGTACTACACGCTGTACACCGGGAACGCGATTGGGGAATAATTGAGGATATAGAAAGCGCGCCTGCTTCCGAATGAAAGGGAGCAGGCGCGTAATTTATATAGGGATGTTATTCAACGCCGCCGTAGAGGTACGCTCTCGCCGTCTCGTCGCCCGTGTGGCAGAGGTACAGCCCGTCGTGCGTCTGGATGAGGTAGAAGCCGCGCCAGTAGAAGCCGCACATGGTGTCCTCGGCGAAGAAAGGCAGCTTGTCAATGCCGCGCGGTTCGCTGAACTGGCTGTTTTCCTCGTCGTACTCCATGACCCACACCGTATTGTCATGCACGAAGTACATCGCCGTGTTGTCCTTGTTGGGGGCATAGGCATAGTAGGCATCGTGCGTCACATAGTCGCCCAGCGTGACGTCATAATCAGGAATCGGCTGAAGGGTCAGCGTGTTGACCCAATTATGCACGGCCTTCGTCGCTTCGCCAGATGACAAGTCCACCGTCGTCAGCACCTTGCCGTCGTACAGCGTGCGCTCATACTTCGAGCTTGTGCCGCTCCATTGGAAAATGCCGGGCATATCCGTCAGAAGGTGGCTGTTTTCGTCGTCCTCCAGCGCAAATCCCATCATTTCGCCCTTGCCCGTATCCACGTCGAACCGGACAATCTGGTATTCGTCCGTCTTGTCCTTCGCGATGACGTACAGCCCGTTTTCCGCGTCGTACACTGCCTGTTCGACCGTCACGTCGTACAAGTCCTTTGCAATCGGAAACTTCTTCCACCCCATTTGCGGCACGGTGCTGTAATCGAGTTCCGCGACCATCTGCATCCGCACCATCGTGTCATCCGTCGGGGGAACAAAACTGTACAGCCGCCCTTCATTCGCGCTGAACAGCACCAGCTCCGCGCCGCCGTCCAGAAGCATCACCTGCCCGTAATAGCCGCTCTGTTTCAGCGCTTCCGACCAGATGATGTCTTCCAGATTGCAGACGACTTCCGGCTCATATTCGGGGTCATCGACGCGCAGCAGCTGACTGCCGCTGATGAAGAAGAGTTCGTCTTCAAACGGCAGCGCGCTGGTCACGTCCGTGCGGTAGCGGCTGCCGATGCCGTGCGTCCAGTCCATGGCATGGTCGGCAGATTCGGCGAACACGGGCATCACGCCCAGCGTCAGCACCAGCAGGAGGGACAGGAATGCCATTCGGAGGTTGTGTTTCATGGGGAGGCTCCTTTCTTTGGTTGAGCGGTTATTGTGCGGATTGAGGGACGCGGGACATGTCGCAAACATACAGCGTATCTCCATGTGTCATATAATAGTAATTCCCTTTCCAGAAGAATCCGTATGCTGCATGATATGCTTCTTCCGGCAGTCGGTCAAAACCTCTCGCAGTTGTCGTTCCATCTGTATACCAAGCAATGTCATCATGTAGGAAGAAGAATCGACCGCTTTCAGCATCCACTGCAAGCGCAGTGCAGCTTGGATTATAGTGATATACTCCCAAATCCAAATCGTATTCTTTTTGATTCTCTAAGCCCAGATTTGCAAAAGCAAAAACCGTTTGTTCAGGTTCAAATGTTTCCGGATTATATACCAAAACTGCACGTTCATCCAGATAATAACTGGTATCTCCCTTCCATTCCCAATGTCCATCATTTCGCATGATTAGGAGTGTAGATGCCCATTCGGGGTTTTCTTGCCACGAAACAATTTGAGTTGTGGCAAGAACGTTTCCAAGTAGTTTTCCTTTCCCATTTTCTAACGAAAAGCAGAAAAATCCTGCTTTCGTATTTTGCGAAGTTCCATATATACCACGCATGTAAATTTTTTCGCCAATCTTCGCGATTCTGCCATAGCTATAATAAGGTTTGAAAACCCGCTCACTTCCGTCGGTGCTCTCCCGGTCTACGCCTTCAACATCATCAAAATCAAGTTCCGCACATAATACTGGGGTTGCTTCGCCATCCACAAAGTCAATCCGAAAGACTTTGTGCATCCCCTGCGCAAAGATATACAGTGCATCTCCGTCCGTGAACAGGTACGCCGTTAAAACGATATGCCCATAATAGTTATCCTCTGCATAATATGGCTGTTCCTCCTCTGGAAGCAGCTTCTTTAATTGCATAACCTCTTCCGGCTTTGATTCCGGATCATGACATTTTAACAGCAGGCGACCATAGACAAAGTACAATTCGTCTTTGTAAACTTGCGTGGAAAGTACCCTTACTTGTCCTTCCCATGCTTCCCACTGCTGGAACTCATCCCCCCACTTCCAAAACTCCTCCGCCGCGAGCGCGCTTCCGGCGTTCAGCAGCGTCAGCAGAACCAGCAGCAGGGCGGTCAGCCGTTTCCATCGGGTCGTCATCGTGTTTCGCTCCTTCCGTGTCTCGTCGGGCGCGTCCGAACCATCTTTCGGGCGCTTTCACCTATTAAGACGCTGCAAAGGGGCAAAACGGGACATCATTCTGCAAAAATTTTTTTCACGCTCTGCGCCACCAGCACCGCTTCGTCCGCCGGCAGCCCGATGCTCGTCACGCGCAGCATCCGCTTCCCCTCCGCCCAGATGATGCTCACCTCGTGCGTGTCCTCGGTCTGGCGGTCAATCAGGTAGCCCGGCACGCTGTGCAGATAAATCGTCAGCACCCGCGCATCCGCCGCGCGGACGTTCCAGCCGTCAAGGTTGTCCTGCTCCTCAAAGCGCAGGGAGCGTGTCTCGTCGGCATAGTAGGCTTCGCTGTGCACCTGGTCGCCGCGCGTCGTTTCGCAGCGCACCAGCGGCAGATCATCCGGCAGGAACGTCGGGAAGAACAGCCCCTCCCAGCCGTCCGGCACGTCCATGCGCGGCACGTTCGCTGTCTGCTCCTCCTTCGCGGGTTTCATGCCGACGTGCGCCATGCCCGTTTCGGGGTTGATGGACAGCACCAATTGGAGGATTTGCTCGCGAAACGCCTCAGAATTCGCCAGCGCAATCGGGAACGCAATCCCGACCGCCACAATCAGACACGCCGCGACGCGCATCACGCGGTCAAGCATATGCAGGACAGTCCGGCGCTTCTGCCGCTTCGCCTTGCGGTCGATTTTCGCCATTGCCCGCGCAAACGCCGCGTCCGCCAGCTTCTCTTCGTCCGCCGTCAGCGGCTGTTCGTCCTGCCAAAGTCCACTGCGGATGAGGGCGTCAATCTGCTCATCCGACACATGCTGATTCTTTTCGTTCATGCTGCTTCCTCCTCTCAAAACAGTTTCTCACGCAGTCTGCCCCGCGCGCGGTGGAGATACTGCCGGATGCTGCCCGGCGACAAGCCCGTTTCGGCGGCGATTTCCGCGTCCGTGCGGTTTTCCAGCACTTTCAGGCGCAGCACCTGCTGCTCTTTCTCCGGCAGCTCCGCGATTGCCCTGCGTACTGCCGCCATCGTCTCCCGCATCAGCACCTTCTCTTCCAGCGCCGCCGGGTCGGGATAAAGCGCGAGCGCCTCGTCCCCGTCGCGCAGGAACCGCCCGCACTGCCGCTGCTTGCGCCGCAGTTCGTCCATCGCGGTGTTTCGCACAACTGCCAGCACATACGCGCGTTCCTGCTCCTCCGTCAGCGTGCGCAGCAGGTCGATTTTCTCCATCAGCGCCACGAGGCTGTCCGACACAATGTCCTCCACCGCCGCGCTGTCAGCGGCATAGCACTTCGCCAAGCGAATCATGCTGATGCGGTGGCGCTGATAGCACGCCGCGAGGAACTGCCGTTCGTCATCCGCCTGAGCCACCCGCATCCCGCCTTTCGGATGTTGTTTCTCTTGCATCTGCTTCCAGTATAGCATACGCATATCGGATTCCGCAAGATTCAGGCAAATTTTTTCCGAAAAAAAGGCAAATTTGTGCTTGACGAAACCTATAGGAATAGCGTATAATGCCGTCATTCTTCCTCCTGACTTTATCGGGAGGAAAGACACGAAAAGGAGGCGCTGGTTATGCGCATTGCCAAGTCCGTCGCTGAACTGATCGGCCGCACGCCGATGCTTGAACTCACTCACTTTGAGCAGATGCACTGTCTGAACGCGCATCTGCTGGCGAAGGTCGAATCCTTCAACCCCGGCGGCAGCGTGAAAGACCGCATTGCGCTGGGCATGGTGGAGGCCGCGGAAAAGGCGGGCAAGCTGCTCCCCGGCGGCACGATTATTGAGCCTACCAGCGGCAACACCGGCATCGGGCTGGCGATGGTCGCCGCCGCGCGCGGATATACCGCCATCATCGTCATGCCGGACAGCATGAGCGTCGAGCGCCGTCAGCTGATGCTGGCGTATGGCGCGAAGCTCGTCCTCACCCCCGGCAAGCTCGGCATGAAGGGCGCGGTTGACAAGGCGAATGAACTCGCCGCCGAAACCCCGAACGCGATTGTCGTCGGGCAGTTCGTCAACCCGGCGAACCCCGCCACCCACCGCGCCACGACTGGCCCGGAAATCTGGGCGGACACGGACGGTCAGGTGGATGTGCTCGTCGCGGGCATCGGCACGGGCGGCACGCTGACCGGCATCGGCAGCTACCTGCGTGAGAAGAACCCGAACGTGCGCATCGTCGCGGTAGAGCCGTTCTCCTCGCCCCTGCTGTCCAAGGGCGTTGCGGGCCCGCACGGCTTGATGGGCATCGGCGCGAATTTCGTGCCGGATGTGCTGAGCCGCGATTTGATTGACGAGATTATCACCGTCAAGGAAGACGATGCTTACCGCACGGGGCGTGAGCTGGCGGCGCACGAGGGTGTGCTGGCGGGCATCACGTCCGGCGCGGCTGTCTGGGCGGCATCGCAAGTGGCGGCGCGTCCGGAATTCGCGGGCAAGAACATCGTCGTCATCCTGCCCGACACAGGCGAGCGGTATCTATCCACGAAGATGTTCGCCATCAACGAGTGAATCTCCTGCCTTCCCGAAAAATTGCTTTCGAGAAGGCAGTTTTTTTGCTTCTTCACGGAATCTTGGGGAGAAGAGCAGCTGGGAGGCGCGTCTGCGGACGCGCAAAGTTACTGGCAGGGACGCTTCGCTGCCTGCGCCTTTGTTGAGTGCGTTTGAGGTGCTGGTCGCCCGCGGAACAGTTGAGGCGTTGCCCCAAACCCCACAAGGGACAGACGAGAAGGGACGAAGTCCCCCCTTGACCCTGCAAGGGGAAATTTTCCCCTTGACCCCTTTTCGCGATTGAGTTGGTCGCGCTTTCATACTTCTTCCGCGTGCGGCTTTTTTCTGCATTCCGCATTCCGAATTCCACATTATTTCCCTCTCCGCTTTGCAGGATTTTCCCCCTTCCCCCGCGAATTCTATATTATCTCTTTATCATCAGGAAAGGCAGGTCATGTCGATGATCTCACGCTATATTTTCGGCACTCCCCTTCCCACCATGGCGGTCGTCCGCGAAATTGCGCCGTCGGGCGGCGAAATTCCCCACTTCACCGTCACCAAAACGGACGGCAGCGTCTCTTTCACTACCATACTTGGCGACGATGACCTCATCTTCGGGCTGGGCGAGAATGTCCGCGGCATCAACAAGCGCGGGCATCTTTATCGCGCGTGGAACATGGACGATTTCAGCCACACGGAGAACAAGGGCGGCATTTATTCCAGCCACAATCTGCTGCTGTTCAGCGGCGAGCAAGGTGTTTTCGGCGCGTATTTCGACGATCCCGGTGCGGTCACGTTTGATTTGGGGTATTCTGACGGCGGCAAGGCGGTCATTACGTCCGAAAACGGCAATCTGTCGGTGTATCTGATTGAAAGCACCACGCTGACAGGGCTGGTGCGCGAGTTTCGCCACCTCATCGGACGCAGCTACATTCCGCCGAAGTGGGCGATGGGCTACATCCAGAGCCGCTGGGGATACGCAAGCGAAGACGATTTGAACTTCATCGTATCCGAACACCGCAAGCGCCACATCCCGCTGGACAACGTGTGCATGGACATCGACTATATGGAGGATTTCAAGGACTTCACCTGGAATCCGGTGCATTTCCCGGATTTGAAAGCCACCAATGCGCGCATGAAGGACGAGCACATCCACCTTGTACCGATTATTGACGCGGGCATCAAGCAGCTCACTGGCGACCCGATTTACGACGAGGGTGTGCAGAAGGATTACTTCGTCAAGAAGGCGGATGGCAGCCTGTTCGTGGGCGCGGTTTGGCCGGGGCGCGCGTGCTTCCCGGATTTCCTGCGCGAGGACGTGCGGCAATGGTTCGGCGCGAAGTACCATAAGCTGATGGATACGGGCATCGAGGGCTTCTGGAACGACATGAACGAACCGGCGCTGTTTTACAGCACGGACAGTCTCGAAAACGCGTTCGAGACGGCGGAAAAGATGCGGCACGAGAATCTGGGCATTGATGGCGCGTTCAAATTGAAAGCCGCGTTCGTCAACATTGCCAACAACGCCGAGGATTACCGCCGCTTCTACCACACGGTGGATGGTCAGCCCGTACGCCACGACAAAGTCCACAACCTCTACGGCGCGATGATGACAAAATCCGCCGCCGAAGGCTTCCGCAGCTACAATCCCGACCGGCGCTATCTGCTGTTCAGCCGCTCCTCCTTCATCGGCGCGCACCGCGACGGCGGCGTGTGGCAGGGTGACAACAGCAGCTGGTGGTCGCATCTGCTGCTGAACCTGAAAATGATGCCGTCGCTGAACATGTGCGGCTTCCTGTACACGGGCGCGGACTTGGGCGGCTTCTCCTGCAACACAACGGAAGATTTGCTCCTGCGCTGGCTGGCGCTGGGCGTCTTCACCCCGCTGATGCGCAACCACACTGCGCAGCACACGCGCGATCAGGAAATTTTCCGCTTCCGCAACTGGGAGGATATGCGCAATGTCGTGTCCGTCCGCTATGCGCTGCTCCCCTACCTGTACAGCCTGCTGGTCAAGTGCGCCTGCCGGGACGAGATGATGTTCCGCCCGCTGGCATTCGATTATCCACAGGACAAGACCGCTATCCGCGTGGAAGATCAGCTGATGCTGGGCGACGAATGCATGATTGCCCCCGTGGTTGAACAGAACGCGCGCGGCCGCCATGTTTATCTGCCGGAGGACATGCTGCTGGTGCGCTTCCGCTCCGGCGACGATTACACCGTGCAAACGATGCAGAAGGGGCATCACTGGCTGGATGTGCCAATGAACGAAGTGCCGCTGTTCATCCGCCGCGGGCATGTGATTCCGCTGTGCCGCAGCGCGGAATACGTCGATGCGCTGGACACGACGAAGCTGTCGCTGGTCGGCTGGCTGGAGGTCGGCTGTGCCATCACGCTGTACGAGGATGACGGCGAGAGCACGGATATCGACCTGAACGAAGGCTTGCAGCTCATCAACGTAAGCATCGACAAGGGCGTCGCGACGGCAAAATGCGCGGGCAAGACGATTGACGCGAGCAAAGTCGTCGTGTGGGAGAGATAACGATGAAGATTCTCAATTTCGGGTCGCTGAATCTGGATAACGTTTACCAAGTGCCGCACTTCCTGCAGGCAGGCGAGACAATGGCAGCGCTGTCCGAGGCGGTGCATCCCGGCGGGAAGGGGCTGAATCAGTCGCTGGCGCTGGCACGGGCGGGCGCGGAGGTGTATCATGCGGGCGTCGTCGGCAACGGCAGCGAGCTGCTGACAAATCTGCTGAAAGAAAACGGCGTGCATGATGACTACCTGCTGCACCGCGACTGCACGCAGGGCAGCACGATGATTCAGGTCAGCCCCAAGGGCGAAAACTGCATCCTGCTCTTCGGGCAGTCCAACCACGCCATCACGAAGGCGCAGGTGGAAGCGACGATTGCCGCGTTTGCCCCCGGCGATTATCTGGTGCTGCAGAACGAGGTGTCCTGTCTGCCGGAGATGGTGGAAGCAGGGGCGCGGCGCGGCTTGCATGTCGTCTTGAATCCGTCGCCGTTTGACGATTCGCTGCGTTCGCTGGATTACAACCAAATTCGCTGGATTTTCATCAACGAGGTCGAAGGACATCAAATGACGGGCGAAACCGCGCCGGACGCGATCCTGTCCGCCTTGCGGGCGAAGTACCCCGCGCTGTGCGTTGTGTTGACACTTGGGAGCGCCGGGTCGATTTGCTGCACGCCGGAGAAAACGGTTCATCAGCCAATTTTCCGCGTTCAGGCGGTGGACACGACGGCGGCGGGCGACACGTTCACGGGGTACTTCCTCGCGGCGCTGACGCAAGGGCTGCCGCTGGAAACGTGCATGGCACGCGCTGCGGCGGCATCGGCCATCAGCGTGACACGGCAGGGGGCAGCGCCGTCCATTCCAGAAGCATCGGAAGTCGATGCGATGCTGCTGGCTTGACTTGCCTTGTCAAATGTGCTTTTTTGAGGCAGTGATTGTAAAACCGCATACAAAAGCCCGGATTGCCGCAGTTTTTTGTCCGCGACAATCCGGGTTTTCTATTTTTTCTGCCAAAAGCCTTGACTCTGACGCTGCGTCATGGTTTATACTGTTCACGCAAGGAGGTAATCAGCATGATGACGGTTCATGAAGTAAGCAGACGCACAGGGGTGAGCGTCCGCACATTGCAGTATTATGACAAGATGGGTCTGCTGCCCCCGACGGCGCGCACAGAAGCGGGCTATCGGCTGTATGACGATGCGGCACTGGAACGCTTACAGCAGATTCTGCTGTTTCGCGCGCTGGCGTTTTCGCTCAAAGAGATTCAGGCGATTCTGCAAAGCCCGAACTTTGACAGGAATCGGGCGTTAGACCAGCAAATCCATCTGCTCACGCTGAAAAGAGCGCATATCGACAACCTGATTACCTTCGCTCGCGGACTAAAAGAAATGGGAGGAACAAACATGGACTTTTCTGCATTTGATACGGCACAAATGGATGAATACGCCGCGCAAGCCAAAGCGCAGTGGCAGCACACGCCCGCCTATCAGGAGTACGCGAAAAAAAGCAAAGGGCGCTCCAAAGAGGCGGCGGCGGCGCTGGCGAACGGCATGATGCTGATTTTCGCGGATTTCGGCAAATGCAAGTCTGCTGACCCTGCATCCCCCGAAGCGCAAGCCTTGGTGAAGCGTCTGCAAGCGTACATCTCGGAAAACTACTATCACTGCACGCCGGAAATGCTGAACGCACTCGGCGCGATGTACAGGGCAGGCGGCTCATTCACCAAAAACATTGACAACGCGGGCGGCGAAGGCACTGCCGAATTTGCCGCGCGCGCCATTGATGCCTATTGCAGGTAATACGATTTCAAATTCACCCGCGCCATCTGTTTGCGCCTTTTCCGTTGGAAATAGTATAAATCATAGATTCAGCAGCACATTCACCCGGAACACGCCGTTTTCCGTCTCGACGGTCATCTGCCCGTGGTACTTCTTCGCGACTGTCTCCACGCTCAGCAGCCCTGTGCCGAAGCCGGGGTGGCTGGTGGACAGCAGCTTTCCTTCACGGCGGGAAAGCTGCCCATCGTAGCGATTTTCGACAATCAGCCCCATCATGGCGGGCGACAGCATGTGGCAAATCACGCTGACGCGTCGCATTGTTTCGGGCAGGCGTTCGCTGGCGCGCAGGGCGTTCTCCAGCAGATTGCCCAGCACCATGCACAAATCCGCCTCGCGCATCGGCAGTTTCTCCGGCAAATTCAGCTGCCAGGCAAGTGGGATGTTCTTCTGCGCCGCCGTCGCTGCGTAGTAGCCTGCAATTGCGTCCATCGCACCATTGGCGCAGAAGGTCGCGTGCGCGTCAACGAATTCGCTCTCATACTCCTTCAAATATGCGCGCAGCTCCTCCATTTTGCCGCTCTCCGTCAGCCCGGCAATAACGTGCAGGTGCTGCCGGAAATCGTGGCGGAGGCGGCGAGTTTGTGCCATGTACTCCCGCAATTGTGCATAGCGACGCGATTCCAATTCCAGCATCTGGTTTTCCTGAATCAGCGTCAGATTGCGCACGCTCTCCTGTGCCATGCGGTAGAACTGGTAGAGCAGCAGAAGCATCGCCATCATCGCCATCAGCAATGCTACAATGGAAACGCGCTGCATCCGGTTAACCAGCACCGTCGCCGGGTCTTGCGGCATGATGAAGATGATGAACGCGATGCAAATAGCGGGGATGGGGCTGACAACGCGCCACACGCGTTCCACCTGATATTCGCGCAGCAGCCATCTCAGCCACGGCACAGCCACCAGCGCGTAGACAATTGCCAGTAAACTTTCGATGCCGAGATTCAGCAGTACCGTGGACAGCAGGTAGATTGGCTGAACGTTCGTTACCTCGCGCCGCGCGTTCAGGCAGACGGACAGCATGAGTGCCACCGCCGCCACGGTGGCGGGGCTCAAAAAGAGAAGGATGCTTTGTGACACTGAAACATTTGGTTTCAATGCACGGCGGAAGAGCACGAACGCCAGCGCCATGAAGGGCAGCAGCAGCGTGTTTGTTACCCAGCCCTGCCAGCAGCAGACAGCCGCGCCGCTCGCGCATGTCATCAGGATGAACAGCATCGCCTGACACGCCGTTCGTTTGGGCGAAAGCAGCTGCTCCCAGACCGACATCAGCACCATGACCGCTGCCGGGAGCATAGACATAAGTTCCAGAAAATAGCGGATGTACCACGAAATTTCGATGGTCGTTTCCTCCCCTCCTGCGCGGATTTCGTCAGATTTCGCGCCGCATATGGCGGAACTGATACTGCGTGAACGTTGCAAACAATCGCCCTTTGTCCTTCTGGCGGACGGGAAACTGCGTGCCGTCGAGCATCTGGATGCAGTCATTCTCGAACCGCAGAACATCGCTCATGTTGATGATGATGCCGCGGTTGCAGACCAAAAACCGCGGATCGGCGCAGAGCTCCTTTTCCACCTGCGCGAAGATTCCCGTTGCGCGGCATTCGCCCTCGTCGCTCATGATGCGGACGAAGTGGTTCTGCGCCAGCGCGTAATACACCTTGCTGTACGGCAGGCGCATGAGTTTGCGGGCGAAACGCACCTCGATTTCCGGTTCGGGGTGCTGCAGGATGCGCAGCAGGTCATCCAGCAGCTGACGAATGCGCGCTTGCTCGAACGGTTTGAGCAGATAATCGAACGGATGCACCGGGAAAGACTGCCAGACGTACTCCTTCGAGGATGTGACGAAAACAATCGGCAGCGTCGGCGCCTGTTCGCGGAGTTTCCGTGCGGTGTCGATGCCGTTCGTGCCCTCCATGCAAATGTCGAGGAAGAGGGCATCCAGCTGCTCCGGGCTGATAGCGCTAAGCAGTGCGTCGCCGCTTTCGTAGCGGATGATGTTCGTCTGTCCCTCGGCGGTCAGCGCCTGTTGAAGACGCTCGGCGTCCTGCGGGAGATCATCGACGATGGCGATTCGCAGCAACATGCAAGGACTCCTTTCTATCTTGATGATACCACAGCGGCGGATTTTTTGCATCCCCCATTGGCGCAGGAAAATGTGCGATTGAGGAAGAATTAGGGGGGATTGGGCTGTGTGCGGACAATATTATTTTGTCAGATGACTGGCACTGGGCAGATGCGGGGTGAAGTATGTAGCGATCAGCAGACACAAAAGAATCTGCATCCACCTATTTTTCGGACGGCGACACCGCTTCTTTTGCGCGGCAGTGTTTTTCCCGCTTTTCGCCCACCTGTTCATTATTTTCACGTTTTTTCCACATCCGCCATCCGAATCCGTATAGAAAAAAAGCCTTGAACGTTCTCACTCTCAAGGCTTTGAAACTCAAGACCTATTTTGATACGAAATGCACACCTTGTCACCTTTCCGTTGAAATGTTTGGAAATCGTTAAATGGTGCACACCGTATTTGCAGAAGATGCTGCATACTTCTAATCCAGACATTCCGAATCACCGGCTTCTTCGTTTCCAAGATATACTTTGTATGGTTTCCCTTGATAATAATTCATAATCTGTCGTCTTAATTTCGAAGGATACAAGGGCTGCAAATTAAGCGTAGAAATATCCAGCCATCCTATGCCAACTTGATTCGTATCTCCATGAAGAACAGCATCCGGCATGTTATCAATATATTCACAAGAAAAAACCAAATCGACACGATGAAAGTTTTCGCCATGAACACCTTCCACTACAAAAAGCAATTCTTTGCACTCTATAGCAATACCTAATTCCTCTGATACTTCACGGCAAACAGCTTCATTTAGCGTTTCTTCTGCTTCTTGACCACCGCCAGGCATAATATACCATTCTTCACCAGCATCTCTGATTTTGATAGCGGCCATTTTTCCGTCTTTGATGATAAGTGCTTTTGCAGAGTTTCGAATCCTCCCCATAATATTTTCCTCCGTAATGCTTAAAAGAAAAACTGGACACCCAGTCGTATACACAAATGTATCAGAACTGGTGTCCAGTTATGGTGCAGCGACCGAACTCATATCCGAACCCGAGAATCCTTCTCCCAGTTTGTTTTTCAGGTCATCAAACGTGATTGTTTCTGTTCCCTCGCGGAAATTGTAGGTCAGAACCAGTTTATCATCATAAAGGAAAACAGCATTGATGAATGTATCAATCAACATCCGACGGTGTGAAAGCTGCCGTACATCGAGTTTGCGAAAGCGGTCGAGAAAGAAGCGCAACTGTTCTTCGGTAATGCGGGGCCTTGCTAACTTTTCTACGGCGATTTTGTTTTCCAGCTCGTCGCGTGTGGCTTCGAGTTGGTCAAAGCGTTCCTTGGTGGAACGATTGAGGATTCCCGATTGAATGGCGTTGAGCAGGTTGTTGATGGCAACGTTGGTTTCTTTGAGCTGCTTTTCATACAGCGGAAGATTGACGTTCTCTGCATCCTGCAAGGTCATCAGCGCGGAAACAATCGCGTCGATGGTCGTGTCGCTCATCAGCATCTTCATGGTTGCGTTTACGACGATATCTTCAATCCAATCCTTGCGAACCGATTTTTTGTTGCAGATCGCGCGTCGTTTCTTGATGGATACGCATTTGTAATAGCGATGAACTTCGCCGCTGCGGCCCTTCCCGCTTTCGCCGCACATATATGCGCCGCAGCAGCCACAAAACAGTTTGGTGGTCAGTAGATAATCTTCCTCTGCCTTATGACGGGCAGGGGATTTCTTGTTTTTGGCGAGCTTAGCCTGTACGCGGTCAAAAAGTTCTTTTGGAACGATGGCTGGGATGCCGTCAGACACAACGATATCGCGAAAGGAGTACTCGCCGATGTAGCGTCGATTGTTCAACATGCGTTGAATACTGTTGTAATTGATATCTCCGCCGCTTTTGTTTTTGATGCCCTTTTCCTTAAAAAAGTCGATCAGTTCCTTCATGGTTGCTCCCTCAATATAGCGCTTGAAGGCTTCCAGAACGAAGGGAGCAGTCAGCGGGTCGATTTGGAAATGCTGTTCCTCGTCAATCACATAGCCGATGGGCATTGAACCGCCGTTGAATTTGCATTTCAAAGCGTTCTCTGTCATACCGCGCGTCACCTTCTCGGCGAGATCGGCGGAATAATACTCTGCAAAGCCCTCCAAGACGGATTCCAGCAGGATGCCGTCTGCGCCGGAAGAAATCACCTCGGTTGCGGAAACGACACGGACGTTGTTCTTCTTGAGCAGTACCTTATATCGGGCGCTGTCGTAACGGTCACGGGAAAAGCGGTCGAGTTTCCAGACGATGACCATATCGAACAGGTGCTTGTCGCTGTCCTTAATCATCTCCTGAAACGCGGGACGATGGTCTGTCCGCGCGGAATAGGCGCGGTCGATGTAGTGCTTCAAAACGGTGATGTCGTTCTTCTCCGCGAAAGCCGTACACTCGCGGATTTGTCCTTCGATGGATTCCTCGCGCTGGTTGTCGGAAGAATATCGGGCATAGATAACGGCTTTCATTAATATCGACTCCTCATGTATGAATGATATGTCCGAGAAGATTGTACAACTGAATGAGGAAGTAATCAAGGGGCAACTGAAGGAACTTGTGCGAGGAAGCGTAGAAGAAACGCTGAATGGCCTTCTGGAAGCTGAAGCGGAAAAGCTGACGCAGGCAGGACGGTACGAGCGGAATGAGCAGCGCCAGGGATACCGTAGCGGTCACTACAACCGAAATCTCATGACAACTGCCGGTGAAGTGAAGCTTCAGGTTCCGCGACTCAAGGGAGTCACCTTTGAGACTGCAATTATCGAGCGTTATCGTCGGCGGGAATCCAGCGTGGAAGAAGCGCTCATGGAGATGTATCTGGCCGGCGTATCCGTGCGCCGCGTCGAAGATATTACAAAAGCGCTTTGGGGCTGCAAGGTTTCTTCCTCCACGATCAGTGAGCGGAACAAGAAGGCGTACGAGCATATCGAGCAATGGAGAAACCTTCCGCTTCAATGTGGAAAGTATCCCTATGAGTATGTGGATGGTATCTATCTGAAACGGAACTGGGGAGGTGAATACGAGAATGTAGCCGTTCTTGTGGCTATTGCGGTCAATGAGGACGGATATCGTGAGGTTCTCGGTGCTGCCGAAGGCATGAAGGAAGATAAGGAAAGTTGGAAAGCGTTTTTCCAATGGCTGCGCAGCCGCAGGTTGAATGGCGTCAAGCTCATTGTTGGCGACAAGTGCCTTGGCATGCTCGAAGCTGTCGGTGAAGTTTTCCCGGAAGCCAAGTACCAGCGCTGCGTTGTTCACTTCTATCGCAACGTATTTGCTGCTGTACCAAGAGCAAAAATCAAGAACATTGCGCTGATGCTTAAGGCAATTCACGCTCAGGAAAACAAGGAAGCAGCTCGGAAAAAGGCAGAAGCTGTTGCCGAAGAACTTCGAGACATGAAGCTGAAGGAAGCGTCGAAGAAGGTCAGCGACAGCGTAGAAGAAACCCTAACCTATATGGACTTTCCCTCTGAACATTGGCTGAAAATCCGTACCAACAATGTCATTGAGCGTCTGAACCGTGAGATCCGGCGCAGAACGCGCGTGGTAAGCAACTTTGGCAACAGGCCCAGATCCTGTTGCGAGGTTATCATCGGGAGCCCAATCATAAACAGATCAAACCGATTTGATTCGGATCACAACACCATCGCCCATCCGTTCAAGCAGTAGATGTTCAGATGCAGCAAGGTCTGCCTGCGTTACATGCTCTATGCGGAATGGGAACAATGCTGGCGATGAAACCACGGACTCCCATGTCATATAACTATTCTCGGATGCAGTTAACACGCTTCCCACAAGAGCGATCACGTTTTGAGGATCATCCACGGTGAATCTGTTCACCTTGAATTGCCCGGGATGCTCGGTCGGCTCCAGTACGTTAAAGTCCTTCAACGTCTGAAACACCTTCTTCACTGCCTGGTGAATGATGTTTCTTGCTCCCCATTTTTCATAAACCTGCTCCCTTGCCTGCAGAAGGGAAACAGTGTCTCGGTAATTGTTCAGCACACCAATTGCATGACATGTATCATAAAATACCGGATATGTGGATGTAAGCAGTGCCCAGTACATCGGCAGATGCTGACATAAATTGCCTGAAGTGAAATTGTTGACACAGGAGTCCAATATCCATGTCGGCTCTTCCAGGAAGACAGTCTCAAGGATGCGCCTGGTCTTCAGCACGTTTTCTTTCGATTTATATGTCGCTGATAGAGCTTCTTCAATAACTGGCTTTGCTTCCTCCTTTGACTTCCCAGCTGCTTTGCACTGGAATCCTATGTCCATCCACTCAGGTTTCACATTCGTAATGAATCCAACTTTTTCAGCCATTTGCCTCTCCAATCCTGATGAACGGCACCAATGCTTCCTCAAGTGTCATGCCGCCATGCGTGATATACTCTTTGCCTTTATCTCCGTAGCAGGAGCATTCCCTGAATTCGTAAGCGGTATAGCCTTCGGGAAGGTAGGCACCACTATACCGTGAGGTGGGAAACTTATCAAGCTCAATTGCGTCAGCGTAGCTCTGATAAATCACAGCTCTACGGCTGGCCGGTTCCGCAAGGATGCCCGGTTTCTGGAACCGGCCTTGCGCGATGGCGGATGTATTCCCATGATCCGCTGTCATGAACACGGCAAAGTCCCTGTCAAGGAGCGTTTTAAGCAGCTGCACCAGATGCTTGTTCCTGACCCAGTTCTCGATGCCCTGCTGTAGGCCGGTCAAGCCCTGCAGTTCATCGTGCATCAGATCATCGCAGATATTGATGACGATCCCGACCACCTTTGCTTGGAGTGGAATGTCAGGCGTCTCACTTTTGAAAAAAGCGATATCCTGATCCCGATAGCCGTGTTCTTTCCAGTAATCACGCCATTGCTTCTCTTCGTTTTCCAGAGAGAATGGTTTCACATGCTCCATGGGCAATTTGCCGCTGAAGACACTCTGCCTGGCGACGGACGTTACCGTCGGGAAGAAAGAGAAGGACGATTCCACATCAAAGAGGAATGGCTCCTGTGCGAGCATTCGCTGAATGGTGAAGAAGTTTTCAAAGGACATTCCATCCATCAGGATTAGTGCGATTTTCTGGTTGCCCTTTCGCATGAAGTCATTCACTTTGCTCAAGAGCACGGGCCGCTTGGTATCGACCGTGTTATAGAGCTTGGCGTACTTCTGATCCAGCCAGGCCAGGAAGTCATCCTCGATCAGCGCTTGCTTTCCTGCAAAGGCTTTCAGCTCACAGAAGCCATGATGTATCATGGATGCTTTACCGAAGGCTTTAGCAACGGGCGTCCAGTCCCGATGTGACTCAGCCGAGTGAGCAAGCTCCACTGCTTTGTTCAGCTCGGCATCACCATACGCTGAAGCGAACCGGCCTTGATACATGCCTTTGGTACAATACGCCAATGTCTCCTGCTTGCTTTGCCGGGCAAGAGGCAGCATATCCGCAATGCATGCCAAGTGATCCAGATCAAGGCTTGGCAAACTTCTCAGAGTATCAGCATCCAGCATGGGGAATATGCTCTCCATGCTGACCGTGACAATTTGGATGGCCTTGGCAATGTCATAAGGTACCCGGAAGGCGGCGTGATCGACCACCAGAATCCGCCGAGCTTGTGGATCAACCTGAAGCTCCGTCTCATAATATAGACGCAGCTTCATATCATCCGTAAAGTGCTGGACATCAAAGCCTTTGGCACTTGCCACAGCATCACACTCATACCGTCGCCACAAGCCATCCTGGTCAATGACGATGGCTCGTGTCATGCGTAGCACTCCGGAAACAGAAAGAATTCTCTGCTGCATGTCTTCACCTCGTCAGGAATGCGACCACAGGAGTGAAGGTGGGGCAAATCTCCTGCTGCCGTTCGTAAGTATCGGTTTCCTGCTGGAGGGTTGCCTCCAGTTTTGCAATACGGGCTTTCCGGATGTTCTCGATACCAATCCGCTCCGCTGCCTCAATTCGCAGCGTCAGAGCGCGTTGGCGTTTTTTGTATTCCTGCTCATGTCGCTGTTCGTAGGAAGCCTTGAGCTGTAGGAAGGCATCGGTAGCCAGTTCCTGTGCCTTTGCCTCCACCAACGCCCAGGCTTCGTCTGAGTACATCTCCGGCACACCGGCTTCGATGACACATTCCGGCTTCAGCAGTTCTTCCCAGATCAGCCGGGACGCGGCAGGACGATACACACCTGCATCGCTGATGAAGAAAGAAATGATCTTCTTATCCGAAGGTTCCTCACCGAGGGCCACTTCCCACAGGGAGAAGATGCCGTTCTCAGTTTTCAGATTCGGGAAATGAATGGTCTGCAGACCATGACTGATATGCCAGATCTGCTTCATGGCAAGGATATCCTGCACCTGCTGGTCGGACAGGGAAAGCTCCCAGTCCAGCCGCCATTCGGGATCATAATGCTTCCATGCACGGTAGTGGTAGGTCATTTCCTTCAGAAGCGTGTGGAAGGAATGCTGCCTGCGCTCGTAATCGCTGTCTCCATGCAATTCCTTCTCATCCCGGATCATGTCCTGAATGTGTTTGAACTGGTCAACCTGCTTCTGAGCCGCCTTTTCGACCTCGCCCACATAGAGATCCCGGCACTTGGGCAGGATGATCGAATCCATGTACACCTTGGTGAAGTCCATGTCAGCGGTGCCTTCATCCAGCACATCCTGCAGCTTATCGATGCCCAACTCCTGCAGGATTACCGCCAGCTTTTCTTCCAGCACCGTGCGGACGCGGTTTTCAATGGTGTCCTTCAGAATGAAGTTATACACCAGCACATCGCTTTGCTGACCGATACGGTCGGCTCGACCGATGCGCTGCTCGATCTTCATGGGATTCCACGGCAGATCGTAGTTGATGACAACATGGGAGCATTGCAGGTTCAGACCTTCGCCCCCAGCGTCGGTAGAGATCAGCATCTGCTTCTCCGTCCGGAACTGCTGCAGCGACAGATTCCGCTCCTCCAGCGACATGCTGCCGTTGATCAGCGTGGTGGAGATGCCGTTGTATTCCATCAGCTGCTGGATGGCTTCTTGGGTGGCCACAAACTCGGTGAAGAGGATGATCTTGGCGTCCGGCTCATGGCGGCGGATTTTATCCAGCAAGTCCAGCAGAATCTCCTGCTTGGCATCCTGACATTCCAGACTGGCCTGCTTGGCCAGGGAAAGAAGACGAGACAGCTGCTTAATTTCGTCTCGGATGTTGGTGGAGAGGAGCAGCAGCGCGTCCTTCAATGCTTCTTCGGTGTCACTTTCCACCAGATCATTATAATTGCCGGAATGCAGCTGATCTTCCTGATTCTGCAAAACTTGCAGACGGCGCTGCGTCGCGTCGATGATGGCGACCGTGGAGGACGACACCATACGCTGGAACAGAATCATCAGGAAGCCGATATAGTTCTTGCGCTGGGCCAGGGCCTTGTTGTAGCCGTTGCGGACATACTCGGTTACTTCTTCATACAGCTGGCGCTGCAGGGTGTGGCGCGGGAGCCACTCAATCTCCATGACATGGGTGTGGCGCTTTTTGAACAGGGCATTTCCGTCGTTGTCAACAGCCTCCCGCTTTTCCGTACGGATGAGGAAGGGAGCCACCTGCTCCTTCACGATGGCTTTGGTATTCGGGAAGGCTTCTTCGTCCAGCAGGCGCATCAGCCGCATGAAGGGCTCCGTCTTGCCGGAATGCGGTGTAGCGGTCAGCAGGAGCAGATGTGGGCTGGCTTTGGAGAGCATTTCGCCCAGCTTATGGCGGGCTACGTCACTGCTGGCACCGGCGACGCGGTGAGCTTCATCGATGATAATCAGATCCCAGCTACCCGCGACGACAGATTCAATGCGTTCCTGGTTATATTGCTCCACCCGCTCCTGCGTCCAGCCAGCCCGTTCCTCAATGGGCTTGATCGCATCCATGGGGCTGATGACATGGCTGAAGGCGGTGAAAGGATTCTCGTCCGGCGTCACCTTTTTCAGCGTCTGGTATTCCTCCGGCAGGATGATGGTGAAGCGTTCGCCGAATTTTTCCTGCATCTCCGCTTCCCACTGGGTCATCAGGCCTTTGGGACATACCACCAGCACCCGCTCGATCAGACCACGGGTCTGCAGCTCCTTGATGATGAGACCGGCTTCGATGGTTTTCCCAAGACCGACCTCATCAGCGAGCATATACCGCACTTCGTTGGTGGCCATGGCACGTTCCAGCGCGTACCGCTGGTGTGGCAGCGGAATCACGCTCTCGGAAACATCGACAACGGAACCATTGGCCAGCTCGTTTTTCACCCGGGCATAGACGGCGGCAAAACGCACGAAGGCTGACGAGGGCTCAGATAGCCCCCGGTCAATCTTCAGTGTGCGCTCTGCTGCGTTATAGATATTTCCGGTTTCCGGCTCATACACCTGATACGTCACCATACCGAAAACCTGCTGAATGCCGATGACTCTCACGGTCTTGCCGGAGTGGACATCGGTTGCAAACTGACCGACGGTCAACATGGATACGTCTCTCCTTATACGCGGCTGCAGGCGTTATCGTAGTACATGAGGAGTGCGGGATCTTCCTGAAGCACCGCTTCCGGCAGCTTCTCGCCAACGGCGACGATGGTCTTGAAGTCGCGCTGTTTCCAGCACTCGTCAAAGCCAGCGCGGATGGCTTCCATACGGAAGACCTTGAGCTTGCCCCTGCTGGGGACACAGGAATCCCAGAATTCTTTCAGCAGGGCCTTGCGGCGCACCTTGGCCAGGTCGGCAGCATTGCTAAGATCCGGCACATACCAGGCACCCTTGTCATCCTGCACGAAGTTCTCCTTCAGTATGTCCAGCAGCTCCGGCATCTTCTCCTGACGGCTCTGGTGGAGTTCCTGCATATACAGAGGCTGAATCTCCTGATAAGTCTTCGGCCCCTGCGCAAGGATATAGTTCAGCCAGGCAATGGCGTTCTTCTCGTCACTGACGATGAAAGAAAGTTGCTGTGTATCCAGTTCCATGTGAGCGCGTTTGTCGTCATATTCGTTCACTTGATCAGGCAGGAAGAACATTCCATCTCTCTGGAGGAACCGTTGACGCAATCCATCGTAGAAAGTATGAGCGTCCATAGGCACTGGAATGCCGTTCATGATGTGCCAGGCCACCATGCGGTCAAAGAGCAGGTAGTCCTGACGCTCGGCGATGATGTCCAGCTTGCCATCGTGGTTCCCATCGGCGGTGACAGGTACATTGCGCAGATGCTGTCGGACAAACTCCCAGGCCATCTCGGGATCGCCAGCGCGTTCGGTGAATTCGCGGACGAAAGATTCCTTTGGTTTATAGGCTGTAATGACCAAATCCTGCTGCACAGCTCCTGCTGAGGTCATTTGATTGTAGCTGCCCTGTTCTTTGTTGATGGTGCGAACATCGGCAACGACCAGTCCAGAACGCATCAGTGCTTCCTGAATCGCATTCCACACAGCATTCTTACTATTATGGAATTCAATAGTTATCCAGCGGTTCGGTTTTAACACACGTTGGTACTCGGTAAAACACCTCTCCATAAGGTCTTGATATTCCGCAAGACCTTTCTTCTGTATACGACTAATTATTGCTTCATTCTTATCATTGGTCAGAGCATTGAGCCATCCTTCCCAAATAAAGCTCAGCTCTGAATAATTAAGATTCGCTCCAAAGGGAGGATCCGTAAAGATATAATCTATAGAGTTATCCGGAATGGTGCGTAAATCACTGGTGCTTCCACATGAAATACATACATCATGCTCCTTGTGGAAATTAAAGACCGGCAGCACATCAAACAGTTTGCCTGCAACGAGAATGTATATGTTTCTCTCGGCAATTACGCTTGGAATATATAAAGCATTGGGCATTGCACCAGCTAAGTTCAGTTTGCCATTCTTAAAACCAATATTATGCAATTTCGATGCAGTCTTCATCAAAATTGCAGTTAATAGCCATCTCACCTGATGGCAGTACTTAGTTTTTGTTGCTCTATCCCAGATGTCGCTTAACACAATAAGATTTCTCTTCGTGTAAAAACGATCAACTGAATCAACGCCAAGCTTTATTGGCTCGTTCGTCTTTTCTCCTTCCTTAAGTTTCGTTCTGGGATACCAGCTTGAAATATCAGAGTGCTCAATTTTATCAACGAGAGCAAGATCGTCTGCATCAGGTTGCTTTTCATATTTCTTCCCAGCAGCCGTATAGTTAATCATGACAGGAATCTGTTTCGGGTATTGCCTCACTTGCCCAGCTTCATCAACTTGACTAACATAAGCACGATCACAGTCGGTTTTCTTCAATACTGTCGCACAGTGTGGGCAGGTGAATTGGTTCGGAACATTACGGCCATTCTTCTCTATAGCTTCAGTCCAGTAAACGATCTCCCTTGAACAGCTTGGACAAACAAACACATCAGACCAGACGGTATAATTGATTCTACCAACTATTTTCTGCCCATCAATGCCGATAACAGGTTTGCCATCCGGTTGCACATGTATAGTTTCATACATCCAGCCATAAGCATCTTCGCTCTCTGTTAGAACTGCTTTTGCAGTTTCTTCGAATTCTGTAGCTGATACTGGCTCAGTGTAATTATGAGCAATAAAGGTTGCAGCGGGAGAAAGATCGTTCAAAATAGCCTTTCGAGCTCCCCAGTGTATCTCATGATCAGCTTCTGCTTCGATCACAGCACGAAAAGCAGCATCTGGAGCACCACATGTCTGCGCGGCAACTCCAGTCATCCCGGTTCCGCAAAAACCGTCTAGAACAATATCACCAGGCTCGGTGTAGTGAAGGAGATACCTCACTATTGCTTTGTGAGGAACTTTTGTGTGGTAGCTATGCGCCATATAGACAGGATCATTTTTCCCTTCGCTGACATCCGCAGCAAAGGGCTCCCGATGGTAATCATCCGTCGCCTCGTCATAGGGCGTCCCATTCTCCCGGATAAACTCCTCAATAAAGGGATTGGGGCAGGCGGTATAGTACGGCGGGCGGGATAGGGCAATGATGTCCTCGTCCCGGGCCACCGGGAAACCTTCAATGTGTCGGACTTTGTCGATGTCCGCCTTGGTGAGTTTGCGTTCTTCCATGTCCTTGTGCCTCCGTGAACTTGTAAAGTCTTTTTCGTTCGCCTTGACAAACGGCTGGCGAGAGCTTATAATGATGATGCTAACTTGTGAGGGATGAAAGCTGGGTTCCCGAATGGGAGTAGGCGCTCGCGCTTAGAATCCTTTGCTCCCGGGGTTAGCACCATCTGGCTCCAAGTCGTCATGGCTTGGAGCTTTTCTGTTTCAGTACATCCAGTATGTGCTCCGGATCTTTTTTGATCTCATCGACGATGAAGTCAATCGTCTGAATGGAGTACGTGTACTGCGGCTGACTATACACTCGGTGTGCGTAACAGTAGCGTTCATTATCCTTCAAGCCATAGTACGATACAAAGTTACCGAAATGATAGGTCGTCATTTCGACAGGCTTTCCCTTATTAAGAGCTTCTCCATGATATAGCATTTGGATACCAAGCTTCTTTAACCGCTGATTGATTTCCTTTATGCAGTTCTTTGCATTGTATTTATGAGATTCATTGGGGTCAATCAGCTTTTTGATGATCCTCGCGCCTTGTTCTCCGTCCTTTGCGATATGGAATGTGTCGGTTGCTTCATTTCGATCTCGGGTCTGGAAGTACTGATGCTCCACTCGAATGGCAAAATTACTATTGTTTTCAGCAATCATTGGTTGAAGTGATTGCTGCATGTTAATCAAACGTTCTGCCACAGGTGCCGTGTATTTGCCTCGAATTTCTGTCTCTGTCAATGCTGTTATACGAACGGAGAGCGTGATAAAGTTCTCTGGGATAATCTCCGTCATGTCAATGCCATGAAATTCGCGCATCTTGTCCACAAAGTTGAATACGCAAGCCTGAAGCAACGGCACATACACCATTTCATACTCTTCGGTGATGAAATGTGTACTGGTATTGCGGAGCTCAACAATTTTGGATAGATTCCTCCGTATTGGTGACTTCTCATTTGTAAAAACTCGCTGGACACAGTTTTCAAGAGAGATAGTACGATCCGGCTTATCCTTATAGTAGATGGAAGTTTCGCCTTTTGTCTTAATCAGATGCGCTTTTAACATTAGTTCCCATGCATTGCAGATAAAGAAGCTGAAGCCTTCCAGTCGGTAACGGATGGTTGGCTTGTTGTATACTTCGATTGCCATGACAAAGGCTTCCTTTGCCTTATCGACGAGACGATCTGTAAGTTCCAAACCGCGCACCTCCTCTTACTTAATCACAATGCGGACTTTGCTCTTGTCCTTGCCCGCAGTCTGCTGGTCAATCCAGCCCGTCAGCCTGGTCTTGAAATCTTCCGGAGTGCAGGGACCCCAGGAAGCCATGACGCTCTGCAGCTTGTCCATGTGTACTTCCAGGCTCTCCAGACCGCTGAGCATGGCGTTCACGCTGTCGATGAATTGCTGATCCACCGGCACCGGCAGCAGGCCGCTCTCCAGGAACTTGTTGATCGCCGCCTGTGCATTCCGACCCAGCAAGTTTTTCTGATCCTCCAGCATCGGGTCTTCCAATGCGGACTTCAATGTGGCTGTCCAGTTGGCCAGAACTTCATCAGCCTTGTCCTCAATCGCGCCCAAGCGACCATGGACAGGCTTGCCATCATTATCCGCCGGATTGAAATGGCAGTGCGGGCAGTCTGCCTGCTTTTCCATTTCTGGGCCGGTCAACTCATAGCAGGTCTTCAGGGTGGTCAGCTGATACTGCAAATCGGAAAGCTGGCTGGCCTGGAGGATGTCTATCTGTTTTAGAGTCATCAGGGATTTGAATGTGGTGCTCTGCTGGAGGGTACCTTTCTTCTGGGATGCAGCATGATCCAAGCGATATGCTTTGTGTTCCGCCATGTACCAGGTGATGTACTGCTTCTTCAGCTCACCCAGAGAGATCAGCAGATCATCCACATCATCCATGTCAAAGTCATCTTCCAGCAGCCTGTCGCGCAGATCGCGGTAGGCTTTTTTCTGTTCTGCAAAAGCAGGGCGGAGGGAAGCGCCTTCCGGCAGCTTGCTTTCGGCTACATCCATATACTGAAGAATGTCCTGCAGTTCTTCCTTGAACTTCTTCACGCGCTCCGCCAGGACCAGTGCTTCAAATCCGGTCTCCAACTGACTGAGCTTGGCATCGTCGTAATCAAAGTTCTTCAGCTTTGCGACGGTGGTAAAGCGGCTGCGGATGTCATCGCCGATGGTGTGCACTGCTGTCAGCTGATCAGCCAGCTGGTCGGCCTTGCTCGTGGAGATGATGGACTCGCTCCACAGGCTGGAATACTTCTTCAGGAAGTTCTTGGCTTCCCAGGCAGCGTCAATCTTTTCCTTGGCTGCCTTCTGCAGCTCCGCGCAGGCGGTGTCCAGGGTGGACTCGCTGGCCAGCAGGCCGGTGGAGATGCCGTAGGCGTCAAACAGGCGCATGAGCATCTGCCGGTTCATGGACTTTGGCTTTTCCAGACGTTTGAAGTTATAGATGTCCATGGGGCTGATCTTGCACAGCGCTTCCATGTTGCCCGCGTCATAATGCTTGCCATCATCGGCAACCAGCACACAATGCCCGCCGTAGACTAGGGCGGTCAGCACGATGCTCATCCAAACGACGCCCAGCTTGAAGCGCTTATCGATGTACTCGTCGCCGTTTTCGGTGGTCATGATGTCGCTGTAGTTGAGCACGTTGCCTTCCGGCAGCTTCTTCAGACGCTCAATGTAATACGCGACATAGGGACTGTTCTCCGGACGGATCTTGCCGTCCAGCAGCAAGCCAAAGGTGTTCAGGGTGGAGGTGCCCAGCTGGGTGCCTTTGCCCACCAGAGCATTCAGGGCTTCCAGCCGAATTGCTGCCATGTTTTGCATGGTGACCGGCTTTTCAAACTTCGGGAAGTCCGGATACTTTTCATTGAAATACCCGTTTAGGCTGTTGGAAGCTGCGATCTCCACAATGTCCTTCACCATCAGATCCATCAGACGCGGGGTGCCCTTCAGGGCTTCAAGCAGCGTCTTCGTGTGGCCCATGTAGGTGACCTTGAACATGGTGGTGCGGTGCTCGTCCATCCACTTGCGGATCTGGGTCAAATACTGCTTGCCACGCTGCACATAGGTGGTTTTGGTTTCACCGGCAGCAGAGAGAATCTCCATCTCACGAGCGCCGCCGTACAGCCGGATTAGGTCGAGCAGCTTGGGCTCCGCCTGCAGGGTGAAATATACCTCATCCTTCTGTCCACCGGTCACCTGACCGTTGCCACCAAAGGGAGGAACGATGTATATCCAGAAATCTTCCTTCGGCTCGGCGGATGGACGGTCATTGCTGTATCCCAGGAACAGATAGCCGCGACGGAAGATGTTCTTGTCCCGCCAGTTCAGGTTATACTGCCAGATGTTGAAGCCCGGCACATAGCGGTCGGTGTCGCTGTAGTTCAGCGTGGCCACCATGATGTCAAAGAAATGCCGATTCAGCGCATCGTCGCCCAGGAAGTCGGCCTTTTCCTTAATCTTCTTGTCGTAGTCGATGTCCTTCTTCAGATCCAGATAGTACTGGCCGTTATCCCCGTTGTACTCGATGAACTGACCGGAGACGGTGTTCATCACATCCTGCAGAATGGTATGGATGGTACCCTGCAGGAAGTCCTCCTCCATCATGGGCATCTGGATGAACAGGCACAGATCGTCCTTCATGGACTGCTCAGTCATGCCCAGTTTGGCATCCAGGGTGCCGGTGGTCAGGCGGTGGACGCTCAGCGCATAAATGATCTGCAGGGCAATGGGCTTGTAGGCTGCCTTGGGGAAGTTGCTCTGGATGATGGATTCCAGCACGGTGGACTTGGATAGCACCTCATGCACCGCAGGATCAGTACGCAGGGAGGGATTCTCCTTGATGCGCTTCCAGTAGGTATCAAAGCTGACGATACCGGGAGCCATATCGGTCACATCGTCATTGATGATCGCGCCAATGGTCTCGGAGATGGTCTTCAGCACTTCGCGCTTTTCAACGGTCACGATGTGCTGGAAGGTATCAATATAAGAAGGATGGATCGGGAACATCTCTACATAGTCTTCCAGACGGCTTGCCATGTTCCCATACAGCGGGCAGAACTTCTGCAGGTGCTCCCGCACCATGGCCTTCTGCTCGGCAGACTTCCGAAGGACGCGCTCCTTCACAACGTAGGCAATGTCCTCGCTGCGGATCAGCACCTGTTCAAAGCGATCCTTCATCTTCAGCAGGGAGGAAGAAACCTGACGGAAGGCGGAGTTGTCAAACAGCGCTTCCTGCACACCGGAGATGAAGCGGAACTTGGTGGACTTGATGATTTCGCCCAGCTCACGCATGAAGCCCAGGTCGGTCATCAGCTCGGTATCCTTGCGGGTGCGCAGATAGTCCAGCAGCTCATCCACGACGACCAGATAACCGCGCTCGTCGCCATACTTTTCGGCGAAAGCGGCCATCATGTCAACCAGGGAGTCCTTGTTGTTGGTGATGGTGGACACATCCGGGAACTTAAAGGAGATGCCGCGTTTCTTCAGATCCGCTTCAATATTGGTAACGATGATGTTCCGCAGGGACATGGTGGTGGAGCCAATCTCTACACGCAGCACTTCAAACTTCCCGGCGATACACTGAGCATCCTCCCGGAAGCGAGCGTTCTGAGCCAGAGAAAGCATATCGGCGTCTGCCGCCACTGAGGAGATCACGCTCATCAGGTGAGATTTACCGGTGCCGTAGTTGCCGACCAGCAGAATGCCCTTGTTATCCACGACGTTATCCAGCTGCAGCTGGGAGAGAATTTTCGCACTGACCAGCTCTGCCATGTTCTCACTCATGACGTAACTGGAAACGAGCTCCTCCGCCTTTTTCTTGTCGTCCGCACTGCGCAGCACGATGACGGATTCAATGGGATCGAATTGAATCAGATCGCGGTACTTCATTTCTCTGGCTCTCCTTTAATCATTGATGATGTATGTTTCCTGGAAGAGGGATAGATCGCCTTCGTAATACTCAGGCTCACTAGGCTCCGAATAATAGGCTTTTCCGTTTGAGATGTAGCCTGGCCAGACGATGCAGATTTTTCGATTCCTGCATAATGAGGCAAGTGCTCCAATCACATCCAAGTCCAGATATGGAGTAAAGAGGACTTCAATGTGGGTCAGCGTCACAGCGCTGTTGGGAGCAACCATTTCTGCCATCAGTGATGCAATACGATCTTTACGCTCTGCAATTGAAAGTGGGGCTAGAGCTCCACCAAGTTTTTGCCCAACGTTCAAAGTTGCTTGATCCTTGGGCAGACGTTTCTCTGCGCTGACAATAAACAATCCCTGGCCATAATCAGCATAGTGCTGGCGAAAATCCAGCCTTTTTAGCGTCGTCGCCATGGTACTCAACCCTCCGACGGATCGTAGGAGAAGGAAATCCCCTTCTTTTTGAAAAATGCTTTTATCGCATTCAGCACAATCGGAGTCGGCTCATGGTGGCCATTCTCATATCGATTGATACTGGAAAAGCTCACTCCAACCAGCTTAGCAAACTCGGTCTGCGTAAGCCCTGCTTCCTCTCGCGCCTTTTTTAGCGCTTCGCCAAACGACATCAGCATCACCATCCTTAGTTCTTGATTATAGCACCTTCCCTAACAAAAGTACAGATACAGACAGAAATCACAACAAAGTTCGTACTTTTGTAACATAGCAAAAAGCCGGGGTCTGGGCACCTCGGCTTCGAGAATTTATATAAAGGAACTACCTACAAGCATTGGCTGGATAGCGAATTTTAGGACAAAAATGAAATTTACATAAAAACTGCTTGACAAAAACTCGATCTTGTGTAAAAATGATGGGCGTAATCTCAATGACTGGAGGTTTGGGTTGACGATGGAGATTAGGTTCAATGAGAAGGTAGTCCGGATGATCGTTCATGCCATCAACAGGGCAACGACTGTGGACATTCCTATGGCGCGTAGGGACAATCAGCGGGCTACGAATAATTGTCATCCTGCTATGGGCGTTGACGTCATCAACGATAATATCTTTAAGCTGCTCACCTTTGATGGTGTTCAGGTTCACAGGTTCAACAGGCATGGCTGGAAAGTTTGTATGATTCTTGATTCCAACGACAAGAATGCGTACTTTGTTCTTTCCGAGCGTAACCTGAAAGGTATCCCAAAGAAAAAAGGACGCACCTGGCCTCATTACCTGCAAACCACATTGCATGAATTCCATAAGGGCTATGTTGGGCATTACTCCCAACAGACGCTTTTCCCCATGGAAAAATTCAGCAACGATGTCTACGAGAAAGATCTCGAATTGATCATCGGCGAGTTAATTGAAGACCTTGCTGCCTGGCATCTATATGTCATAGCCCATGAGCACCTTGGTGATGAGCTTACCAGCGTGACACAGTACTTCCTTTCGCCGGACTTTGAAATCATCGATCAAAAAGACCTCGCCGATTTCATTGTGCCCGATTATTCTGCTGTTGTCAAGCCGATTGATGAAACTGCGCCGGTTTCTGCCGAAGAAGAAAATGCTGCTGGTCTGGTCAAGCTCAAGCCCAAGCCCCGCACTGCTGCCGCTGATGCTGATCCGGTGGTCAAGCCGAACGAGTACGATTCTGTTGGATAAGAGGTGACTGAAGTTGAACCTAAAGTTTCAAGGGCAAAGGCTCCGCTTTGCCCGGATGTATAATGGGCTGTCAGTCACGGATCTGGCTAATCAGGTCGGTTTAAGCAAGCAGCTCATTTCCCAATATGAAAACGACGAAACATCGCCGGGCCATGAAAAGGTATTGACCATGGCTAACGCGCTGGGATTTCCGTATGATTTCTTCATGACCGAAGATATCTACAACCCCAATGCTCAGACTACCTACTTCCGTTCTCTTCTCAGCGCAAAGCGTTTAGATCGGACGGCACAGTCGAAAAAGCTGGAAATTGTGTCTGAAGTGTATGCTGCTCTAAGTGAGGATATCGATTTTAAGCCTCTGGATTTGCCTCGCATTACGATCGACGATTTTCCCGCCGGATCTGATGGTGAGATGCTGGATATCACTCCAAAAGAAATTGAAAGCTATGCACAACAGGCCCGTAGTTTCTGGAAGGTTCCTGATGGGCCTCTTGGGAATCTACAGTTCCTTCTTGAAAAGAATGGATTGATTGTGACAGGTTTCGATACAGAAGCTAAAAAGATCGATGCATTTTCCGAACGGATCGAAGTGGATGGGCAGGGCTTATACATCATTGCTGTTGATCAGGGTAATCAGCCTGAAGGCCGTATCCGTTTTGACCTCTCGCATGAGTTAGGACATATTCTGATGCACCCATGGAGTGAAAACCTCGAGGAGATTTCAAAAGAGGAATTCAAAAAGCGCGAAGACCAGGCGAATGCATTTGCAAGCGCATTCCTGCTTCCAGCAAGCAGTTTTACACCTGCAGTCAGCGTTTATCCTACAGACCTCCAATACTATCTGTTTTTGAAGAAGACATGGAAGGTTTCCGTTGCTGCCATGCTCCGCAGAGCACGTGAGCTTCAGGTACTGACAGGAAACCAGTATCAGTATCTGATGCGGCAATACTCTAAAAATGGCTGGCGTGGTAAAGAACCTGATGATGTGCCTTTCGCCTTGAATGAGAATATTTTCCAGGCAGCAATTGACGCACTCTATGAAGCGCACTACTACACGCCGGTTACCATGATGCGACATTTCGAGAGTCGCGGCATTATCCTATATCCGGGTGAACTTGAAAAACTGCTCAACCTACGCTCGGGCACATTAAAAACTCACGATCCTGCACCGATGAGAGTCATTCAGCTCCGCAACCGAGATATGGGGGTAGATGATGGAACGAGTACCAATTCGTGATCTGAAAAGCCCCAAGGAAGTCAAGCCCCGCGTATTTGATGCCCTGATCAGCCAGGACGAAGTGCTCCTGGATGTGAAGGATAGTAAGAAAGGAAATGTCGTAATTCCCCTGACCGATGTGCTTCGGCAGATAGAATCTGCCAAGCACCGAATGTTCCCCAACAAAGATCCAACGATCTGACTACCGAGCCCTGATCCGTGGTGGTAACGCCCAACGAGATACTACATGCCGGAGTCACAAATCGAGTCTATGACTTGATTGTGGCTCCGACATTTTTTGTCCCCATTACAGCATCTTGAAAAGGCTGTCGTCCGTCGGAAAGACCGATCTGGTCTTGGTTACCTTCCGCAGCTGCCGATTAAACCCTTCAATCGCATTGGTTGTGTAGATCAGCCGCCGCACCTCCTGCGGATACTTGAAATACGTGCTGAGATTCGCCCAATTTTCCCGCCACGACCGTGATATCTTGGGATATTTCGTATCCCACTTGGTTGAAAATACGTCCAGCGCGTCCAGTGCTGCAGGCTCGTCAACGGCAGCATAGATGCTTCTCAAGTCCGCCATTAGCGCCTTGATGTCCTTGTAGGATACGTATTTGCTCGAATTACGCAGCTGATGAATGATGCAATTCTGGATTTCCGTCTTGGGAAATACAGCCCCAATCGCCGCAGAGAATCCCGTCAGGTTATCCGTGCAGGCGATGAAAATGTCCTCCACGCCTCGGTTTTTCAGCCCGTTGAGTACCGTTGCCCAGTACTTGGCACTTTCGTTTTCTCCTACCCACATCCCCAGCACGTCTTTTTTACCGTCCAAATTGACGCCCAAGGCGATATAAACGGCCTTTTTCACGATCTGTCCTTCGCTGCGGACGTGGTAGTGGATGGCATCCAGAAAAACCACAGCGTAGACCGCCTCCAGGGGACGCTGCTGCCATTCCTTTGCGACGGGGAGAATCTTATCCGTGATCCGGCTGATGGTGGTATCTGACACCTCTATGCCGTAGATGTCCTGGATGTGCGCCTCGATATCCCCTGTAGTCATGCCTTTGGCATACATGGAGAGAATCTTTTCCTCAACGTCCTGGCTTACACTGGTCTGATTTTTCTTGAGTATCTGAGGCTCGAATTCACCCTTGCGGTCACGCGGAACCGCTACCTCCACATCGCCGTAGCTGGTTCGAAGCGTTTTGCTGCTGTGTCCGTTGCGGCTGTTGTCGGTATCTTTGTTTCGATAGTCGTACCGTCCGTAGCCCAACTCGTCATCCAGCTCTGCCTCAAGACCGCTCTCCATGAACTCCGCGATAGTCTCCTTAAACAGATCCTGGATGTCATCCATGCTGCTGATGTTGCTGCTTAGCAGCAGCTCTCGTATTTTTGCTCTGCGCGCGTTTTCTTCCGGGCTTCGGTTCTTTCTTGTCATCTGCTTTTCCTCCTGTTTGATGTCTCTATTTTACACCTTGCTTTGGAGGTTTACACAGAATTTGGGACGGTCTCTTTTCGGATAAGCGGAAGCGCAGGGCGCAAAGAATTCCGGGGTTTCCAAAGGGGCCGCCGCCCCTTGGCACACTGACCTTGCCCGCAAGGTCTAGTGTGTTATACCTTTGCGAAGGGGATGGCGTTGACCGCTGCGTCCGCATCCTCTCGCCGCGTTGTTCGCCTGATCATCCATCCCCGCAGCAAAGGGATACCCGTCACTTTTTCCCCTGCGCTTTTCCGTTATCGTGAAGCGACATCATAAACGCACGTTTGTATGCCTTTCTCGTTTCCGCGCTCATCGTAATCTGTTTGGCAAGCTGAGAAATCGTCCAATCCACCGCTTTCTCCGGCGACGGCGGATTTCTAGGGAGAGACAGTTCCCGAATTGCGCCCATCAGTTTTTTCAAAAATTCCATCTGAACCGGCGGCGACGTCGGTTCTTTTTCGTCCATGTCTTTCTTGATATCCTTGAGGATAGAGAGAAAGATATTTTTTATGCGCTCGAAATCCGCTTCATGCGGCGCGAATTTCTGCGCCCTGAACAGCATCACATCTTCACGCTTGGCTTTTTCGACCTCTTCGCTGCTCGTCGGAAATTCCATGATGGCGTCGCTTAACACGTCCAGCATCATGTTTCGGCTCTGAATCCCATATTCCAGCTCATCGGCAAAATAGATGCGAATCATCTTGGTCAGCTGCGGAAAGTGCTTGTGTTCAATCAATCGGTTCAAAACGTCCATATCCATTTCGCCGTTCACCATCCGATTGAACGCAACTTCGGAAAGCCCCGTCATCGTCACGTCAACGTTGCGCGGCTTTTGAAATGTGGA
>ERZ809296.371-NODE-371-length-78448-cov-30.749289_pt1 | contig 78448 bp, 76 predicted proteins | sample MGYA00520511_ERZ809296 | MGnify/ENA primary metagenome ERZ809296 (study PRJEB31576, sample SAMEA3212662) | Homo sapiens | biome: human-gut; feature: human gut; material: fecal | place: Sweden | collected 2012 ...
ACTGGAGTTCAGACGTGTGCTCTTCCGATCTCACGCGCCGCAGGTCCTGCGCCGCGTCCGTCAGCGCCGCGCCGTAGAGCTTCAGCCCGTGGGCGTGCAGCAGCTGCATCAGCTCGTCCATCGCGCACGTCAGCACCGGCTGGCGGAAAAGCGCGCCCATCGCGGCGCGCACGGTCTTGGGACCGTAGAGATCGGCACACGCGCCGGTGAGCACCACGGCGTCTATGCCGAGGGCGTTCGCCGTGCGGATGACGGTGCCGACGTTGCCGGGGTCCTGCACGCCCTCGAGCACGATGACGTGCCGCAGCGGCTCCGGCAGGCGCATCTCCGGGATGCGCACGGTAAAGACCGGCCCCGGAGAGTGCATAAGCGGCGAGGCATACGCCACCAGCTCCGCGTCCGCCTTGTACTGCACAATGCCGTCCGGCAGCGGGAACGCCGCCGCATCGCGCCAGAGCACGGACGTGACCTCCGCGCCGAACTGCAACGCCTCGCGCAGCAGCTTTTCACCGTCGCAGACGTACTCCCCCGCGTCCCGGCGCGCATCATTGTCCCTTGCCAGCGCGCGCAGGTGCAGAATATATTGATTTTTCCGCGACCGAATCTGTTCCATGACCGTGTTCTCCGCATATTCTATTACAATGTAATTCAAATATGTCCTTCATCTTATAACATCGCTCCACAATTTTCAAGTCCTGAGTTTCAGGAATTTGCAAAGCGCTGCAAATTTTCCGCTGCATAGGCAAGCAGCGCGGTCCTGTCGTTCGGCACCGCCTCGTCCATGACCGCATCCAGGCACGCCTGCAGCGCCGCGCCGACCGCCCGGCCGCGCAGGCCGAGCGCGAGCAGATCATCCCCGTTGACCGCAAGATCTTTAAGCGAAAAGCAGGCATCCGCCGCGAGCAGCGCATCGAGCACGTGCTCCGCCTGCCGGTACGTCTCCACCCGGCCGGCACAGATGGCCGACTGGCCGCAGGTATCGGCAAAGTGCAGCGCGAAGAGCTGACGCACGGTCTCGACGCCGAGTTTGTTCATCAGCCGCCGGATGGGTTTCGGCTCCGGCGCGATGGGCAGGTCGTGATAGCGGATGAGCTGCGTGATGCGCGTGCGCCCGGCCGTGTCGAAGCGCAGGCGCGTAAGGATGGCGTCCGCCAACTCGGTGCTCCTGGCCGCGTGACCGTAAAAATGGCCGACACCGTCCGGCCCGAGGGAGAAGCACGGCGGCTTGCCGACATCGTGCAGCAGCGCCGCCCAGCGCAGCACCGGCTCCGGCGGGATGTGCGCCACGACCGCGGCTGTGTGCTGCCAGACGTCCCGGTCATGGTGCGGATTGTGCTGCTCGAAGCCGAACATCGGCCGCAGCTCCGGGATGGGGACGGCCAGCACATCGGCAAATTCCCGCAGCACCGCGCCCACGTTCTGCCCGCAGAGCAGCTTCGTCAGCTCGCTGCGCACGCGCTCCGCCGCGAGATACTGCAGCAGCGCAGCATTGCGGTGGATGGCCGCCGCCGTCTCCGGCGCGATCTGAAAGCCGAGCACGGACGCAAAGCGCAGCGCGCGCAAAATGCGCAGTCCGTCCTCCTGAAAGCGGCGGTCCGGCTCGCCCACGCAGCGCACGATACCGCGCGCAATGTCCTCCGCCCCGCCGCAGATGTCCACAAGTCCGGTGCGCGGGTTGTAGGCCAGCGCGTTCATCGTAAAATCGCGGCGCAGCAGATCCTCGCGCAGGCTGCGCGTAAAGCGCACGGCGTCCGGGCGCCGGTGGTCGGTATAGTCCCCGTCGACGCGGTAGGTCGTGATTTCGAGCGGCAGGCCGCCGAGCAGAACGGTCACGGTGCCGTGCTTCAGCCCCGTCTCGATCAGCCGCTCGCCGGCAAAGACCCGCTCGACCTGCGCGGGCTCGGCATTGGTCGTGATGTCCCAGTCCCCCGCCGCGCAGCCGCGCAGCGCGTCGCGCACCGCACCGCCGACGACATAGGCCTCCCAGCCCGCCGCCGCGAGGCGGTCGAGCGCCGTATGCACTTGTGGCGGCAGGGTCAGCATGGGGCGGCCTCCTCAGTTGTGGTGATAGATCTTCTTTTCCAGCGCAAAAATGCGGGCGCTGAAGCTGCCGGCCGGCACAGTCGGCAGCGTTTCCGCATAGATCTCCATGCGGCTGTCGATCAGGTCGATGTACGACAGCAGCTCCGCCTCGGCGCACATGGGCCGCACGGCCGCGCCGAACTCCGGCTCGCCGTGGTGCGAGAGCAGCAGGTGCTGCAGCAGCACGGACTTTCCCTCGGGAATACCAAGCTCGCGCGCAGCGTCCGCGACCTCCTGCGCCCCCATGACCAGATGGCCGAGGAGCTGCCCGGCCGTGGAATACTCCGTCACGATGCCGAGATCGGAAAACGCGAACTCCCGCTCCTTGCCGAAGTCGTGCAGCAGCGTGCCGGTCAGCAGCAGGCTGCGGTCAATGACCTCCGGATACAGGCCCGCGAGGAAATCCGCCGTGCGCAGCATGTTGTAAGTATGCATCAAAAGGCCGGACAGGAAACTGTGATGCACGCTCTTGGCCGCCGGAATACGCCGGAACGCATCGAGGTGCCGCGCCAGCATCGTTTCGGCGACGCTGCGGTAATCCGCGTCCGTGATCGAAGCCACCAGCCGCTGCACATCCGCCAGCGCGGCGTCCGTGTCGATGGGCGCCGTCGGCACGAGCAGCGACGTGTCGTAATCATCCGCCGCTTCGGCCATGCGGATGCGGTGGACACTGATCTGCAGCGCGCCGCGGTATTCCGAGACGCTGCCGCGGATCTTCACGACGCGGCCGGTGTCCTCCGGGCGCGCGCCGATCGGGCCGCTGTAGTCCCAGAGCTTGATCTCCATGCTGCCCGTGCGGTCGCAGATCGTACCGCTGAGAAACGGCTTGCCGCTGTTGGTCGTCTTGAGCGCCGCCGCGCGCAGAATATAGAAGCCCTCGACATCCATGCCGGGGAGCATATCCGCAATGCATTTGTTGTATTCCATTCGGGTTCCGCCTTTCTTGCTTGTCCTATCAAAAAAGGCGCAGGAGAGTACCCGCGCCTTTTATCCGTCATGTAGGATTTGATTTTAGCACCTTGCGCCGGCAAAAGCAAGCCGGGCCGTTACTTTTCCGCCCTCTGACAGTGTTTGCCGTACTTGCCGTGTTTCCCGCAAAATATCGTCATAGCTCTCCTTGGCGGTTGATGAGCCGAGGGAGCTCATCCATTCGCCTTTTGCGCAGCGCTGTTCCATGCTTTGTGCAGCGGGCGTCATGCTCACGCACCCACTGCGGGCCGTCCCGCTCGGCATCCAGACACATGGTTCGGAACTTATCATGGAGAAGCGGGGCAGAAACTTACATTTCTGCCCCACCAGTTTTGATGCATTTGTTGCTTCGGTCACTCCACAAGCGACTGCGCCACCCGCTTGCCGGTCGGTGTGGCGGCAAGGCCGCCAAGTCCGGTCTCACGCAGGTCAGCCGGCAGCGCGCTGCCGATCTCCCCCATGGCGTCGATGACCTCATCGACCGGGATGCGGCTCCGGATACCGGCAACGGCCATGTTCGCCGCGCTCACGGCATTGACCGCGCCGATGACATTGCGCTTGACGCACGGCACCTCGACGAGGCCCGCGACCGGGTCACACACAAGGCCGAGCAGATTCCCAAGCGCGATAGCATACGCGTCCGCGCACTGCTGCGCCGTGCCGCCGAGGATGTGCGTCAGTGCGGCCGCCGCCATGGCGCTGGCCGTGCCGATCTCGGCCTGACAGCCGCCCTCCGCCCCGGCCACGCTCGCGCGCAGCGCCGTGACCTGACCGAACCCGGCCGCGATGTACAGCGCCTGCAGGATCGTCTCCTCCGGCACGTCCCGCTCTTCCGCCAGCGGGATGAGCACCGCCGGCAGCACGCCGCAGCTGCCTGCCGTCGGCGCGGCGACAATGCGCTTCATGCACGCGTTGCACTCGGCGACCTTGAGCGCCTCTTCCGTCACGCGCTGAAAGTACGTCCCGCCGAGGAGCCGGCCGCTCTCCGCCGCCGCGCGGAGCCGGGCCGCGTCGCCGCCGATGAGCCCGCTGTTGGAGCGGTCAGCCGCGCAGTACTGCCGGCTCGACTGCTGCATCGCCGTCCAGAGCGCCGCGATCTGCCGGTAGGACGCCGCGGCGTCGTAGCCGTTTTCCTGACAGTCCGCGTCACGGATGACGGCATGGAGCGGCTGCCCGTTCGTCTGCGCAGCCGAAAGCATGGCTGCAATGCTCGAAAAGCTCATACCGGTTCCTCCTGGTTAAAGATCGTGATCTTCTGGATGCCCTCGATGTGCGACAGCCACTGCTCAATGTCCTTCGGGATCGGCTGGTCGCACTCAAGGATCATGACCGCGTAGCCGCCCTGCTCGCTGCGGTAGAGCTGCATGGTGGCGATGTTGACGTGCCGCTGCATGAGCGCCGCCGTCACGGCCGCGACATGGCCGGGCGTGTCCTGATTGTGGACAATGAGCGTGTTGTGCTCGCCGGAAAAGTTCGTCTCGATGCCGTCGATCGAGCGGATGCGGATGCGCCCGCCGCCGATGCTCTCGGCCACGATGTCCAGCGTGCGGCCCTTGGCGTCCTCGAGCTGCAGGCGCGCGGTGTTCGGGTGCGCATTGCGCAGCTGCACGTTTTGAAACGAGAACGTCAGCCCCTGCTCCGCCGCGATGGCAAAGCTGTCCGGAATACGCAGATCGTCCGGCTGCATGCCGAGCAGGCCCGCGATCAGCGCGCAGTCCGTGCCGTGGCCGTGACCGGTCAGGGCGAAGCTGCCGTGCAGCGAAATGTCCGCATGCACCGGCTGATCGCCGAGCAGCTTGCGGGCCGTCAGGCCGATGCGCACGGCCCCGGCCGTGTGGCTGCTGGACGGGCCGACCATGACCGGCCCGAGAATATCAAATAAACGCATGGTGCGCCTCCCTGGATGCAAAGATACTTTTGCACATTGCAGTGCGACAGAAAAGAAATATGAGATATTATACGCGCCCCACACGCAAAATGCAATGCCGATTCTCCGCCGCCGCGGAAAAAGGTGCAAAAAACCGGCTGCCAGCCGGCAGCCGGTTTTGGAGCGGTGGATCAGTGGTCCTGGATCATCATACGGATGATCGTGCGGTCGGTCTCGCGCATGCCCTCACTTGCGAGCGTGCCGATGTTGCGGATCGTGTTCTCCACGCCCTTGACGACGATGCCGTCGCCGCCGTAGAACTGGCTCTCGTGCATCTGCATCTGCATGCCCAGCAATCCCGCCTCGACCGCCGAGGCGATCTTGGCCGCGCAGCTCGCCTTCGCGCCGTCGCAGATCATGCCGGAATCGATGGCGATGGCATTGACAATGGTGTGCGCGATCTCGCGGAACTGCCCGCCGTACAGATACGTCACGCCCGCGGCCGCGCCGCAGCCGGCCGCCGTGGCGCCGCAGTAGGCAGACAGGCTGCCGATACCGGTTTTCAGGTGGATGGTGACGAGGTTTGACACCACGAGCGCGCGGTAGAGCATCTGCTGCGTGACGCCCAGCTCCTTGGCATAGACGATGACCGGCAGCGACGCCGTCAGCCCCTGGTTGCCGCTGCCGGAGTTGATGACCACCGGCAGGTCGCAGCCGTTCATGCGCGCGTCCGACCCGGCCGCGGCATAGGCCTTGGCGCGGTTGTGGATGCTCATACCGTAAGACTGCAGCAGAATACGGCCGATGTTCGCGCCGTAATCTCCGCGCAGGCCCTCCTCGGCGATGGCCCAGTTATAATCGATCTGCCGCTGGAGCGTCTCCCGCACGTCGGCAATGTCCACCTCGTTTGCAAAGGCGATGATCTGCTCGACCGTCAGCAGACTGCGGTCGGTGGCATGCTGGCTGCCGGACTCCTGATAGTCCTTGTGAAACTGCACGACGCCGTTTTTCTCGATGCGGATCACATTCGTGTGGTAGCCCGCGATCTCGACGGACGCGCTGTCTGCCCCCGCCGTGACGCGCACCTGAATGTCGAACACGTAGTCCTTGTCCGCGCGCCGGACGGTAAAGGCCGCCTGCTGCAAATACGCTCCCACAGCGTCCACCTGCTCCGGCGTGAGGCTCGCGAGCACCTGCAGCTGCGCGTCGGCATTGTCAGAAACGATGCCTGCCGCCGCGGCCGCCGCAATGCCGCGCTGGCCGTTCGTATTCGGCACAATGACGCTCTTGACGTTTTTGATGATGTTCGCGCTCGCGAGCACCTCGACCGTTTCCGGCAGCGCACCAAGCGTCTTGCGGGCCAGCGCCGCGCAGTACGCCACGGCGATCGGCTCGGTACAGCCCATGGCGGGATGCAGTTCCTCTTTCAGGATCGCGACGTATTCGCGATAGATCCGCTCGTCCATGTTTCTCTCCTCCGATTTTTGTTTTTTCTCCGTTTTTGACCGTAAAATTCCGCTTTTTGTAATAGTATAACGAAACAGCGGCACATTTTCAACAAAAAAGATACCGGCAGTACGCCGGTACCTTTCTATTCTCTTGTAATTATCTGCAAGTTGCTTTTCCAGACTTCATCTTCCAGCGCATCAGCGCATTTCAGACAAGCCGTATATGCGTGCTGAAAAAGCGGATCGCGCACCATTCTTCTCAGCCTTTCCAGTATGCAAAATGCTCCCGGCCAATTCATATCCTGCAGCCAACGCATCAGATCGACCAGGTATGGAGATAGCTCTGTATTCGACCTTTCGGATAGAATTTTGGCGCAATTATCCCAGACATTCTTCCCGTACTCGCGCTGATTGGGCTGCAAAAACACATTGATACATTTCACATTTTTGGCCAGCTCGATTCCCCGCTCCTGCTGCTCGGCACTGTTATTCCAATCCAGCAGAGCCATAATAGCATCGATATTTACCATACAACAAACACCGCCTTATCCCGCCGTCACGGCTCAATCTCTGCAGGTGCACAGCCGAGCAGTGCGCACAATGCATCCGCACGGCGCACACATGCCCGTTTCCAGAAAGACGCATACACACAAATGATCGGGTAAGCAGTCAGCATCGGCATGGCAGCATCTTTTCGCATGCGCAAAAGCTGCATATTCCAGCACAGCTTTTCCGCATCCTTGCTTTGCAGCAAATCGAGCAGCGAACCGTTTGTCTGTTCCGACTGCAGAACCAGATAGACACCATAGTCCGCAGCAGTCAGCAGCAAACTACCCAACTCAAAATTTGTCGATGTGTTGCACACACCGCAGCAAACACAGGCACCGGAAACAGCTGAGGCCGGAAAATGTTCTTCGTAACTACCGCAGCAAATAGCAACCCCGTCCACATCCACGATCACAGCAAGATCACGCAGTTTCCACTCACGGATAAACCACATAAACACAGCAACATCCACCAGCAAAAATACAGCAGCACCGCCAAGATAGGCCCAAACGGCGCTGGAAGCCTGCTCAACATCAGAAATCCCGCACCAAACAAGTCCGACGGAAATCCCTGTCACGACGCAAAGTGCAGCCAGCAAAAGCCGCAGCAAATGCCGCTTCGGGTAAAATTCAAGCCGGTGACCCTGCTCTCGTCCGAACATACGCTCACTCCTTTTTCCTGCAGGCGTGCACGATCGCCCAGAGCGCATAGCCCAGCACGCCGCCGGTCGTGTTCGTAATGACGTCCGTAATGTCCGAACTGCGGAATGCGTGCAGCAGCGGCTGCACGACCTCAATGCCGACACTGAGCACCAGCGTCAGCAGCAGGCAGCGCCAGAAGCTGCACCGCTTGCCGCGGCAGCTGCGGCACAGCGGCAGCAGCACACCGAACGGGACAAACAGGGCGATATTCAGCACGATCTGCCGAACATAATCGCCGTGGCGGAGAATGACATCCTCAAACGGTGCCATGTGCATGGGGACATACGGATGGTCAAAGCAGAACGGGAGCGCCGCCAGCACCGGCATGAGCGTGAAGAGCGCAATGCTGGCGAGGCAGCCGTACATGAGCGTATAGACCGCGAGCGTTCTGCGCCCCAGCGGCCGCCACTTCGGCAGCAGCCAGATGCCATAAACGGCCGCGAGCACGGCCAAATCGATGAGAATCTTTGCGTTTCGGCTCATGCACAGCCTCCTTCCTCTCTGCCGGTCAGAACGCGCGTGTTATCCGCGCAGCCACTGCTCCAGTTTCGGTTTTGCGCCCTCGACCACACTGCCGCGCAGCGACAGGCCGCGCGCGACCCGCGCGCCCTTCGCAGCCCGCCGGATGTCCTGCTCCGTGTTCAACAGGCCGCTGCCCTCATTCGTGCAGAACGGATGGATGGTCTTGCCCTGCCAGTCATAGTGCTCAAGAAAGGTGTAGACCGCCATCGGCATGGTGCCGCAATAGTTCGGATAGCCGAGATAAATTTCGTCATAATCGTCCAGGCTCTCCGGCAGCGCCGTCAGTTCCGGACGGGCGTTCGCGCGCAGGTCGCGCCGCGCCTCGGCGACGCAGGTGTCATAGTTGTCCGAATACGGCACCTTCTGCTCAATGTGAAACAGTTCCGCACCGGTGAGTTCGGCGAGCAGCCGCGCCGCCTTCTCCGTGTTGCCGACGGCGATGGTACGGTGCGCCCCGGAAAAATAGTTCTCTCCCGCGCGGGAGTAATAGGCAATGAGTTTTTTCATAAGGACTCCTCTGTTTTCGCCCTAAAAGGATATGTGTACCTCACGGATGCGCATACACATCCGCGTAATCGTATAAGGTCTCGCGGGCGCAGCGGTCCGCCTGCCGCTCCAGTCTGGACTCGTCCGCAATTTGATACCCCACAGGATCGCGCACCCACTGAAAATAATGCGTCAGCTCGTGCGCAAGCGAGCGCAGGATCGATGCCAGTGCGCTGTCCTGTCCCCACGCTGCAAGCATCTGCGGGTAATCTCCGACAGCAAGGCGGATATACGGCTCCTGTTCCGGATCGCTGGGGCCAAGAAATGTCCCGCAGGCCAGATCGCCATCCCGGCACAAAAGCCGCTCGGCCGCCCGCACATAGACCGGCACGCGCACAGGGAACGCGTACTGCGTCTGCAGCCAGCGCACAAACTGCATAAGGGCGCGCCGCACCTCCGGGTCAACGCCCGGATCGAACCGCAGCCGGATGCCTCCGCGGCGTCCTGGCATCGCTGCGCCCTGCCCGGGCGGGCAGCTCCATGATCTGCGCATTGCTCCCTCCATAGCTCGTCAAAGTCTCCGGCAACGCCGGATTGAACCCACATTGCCGCCAAAAGCATACCGCAGTTTTCCGCATCCGTCAACCGTCCAACCAGTACGCGAAAAATTGCTGCAATATACCGCAAGAGAAACAGAAAAAGCTCCCCCGCCGGGGGAGCTTTTTGCTGCCTTATCGCGCGCGCAGGCGCTCAACGAGCGCCTCGTCGCTCTCGGCCATGCAGGTCTGATAGTCCGTGTAGAGCACCATGCCCGGCAGCGCGCCGGACGGCTTGCGCACAAAGCGCACCATGGTGTAATCCACCGGCGTCTTTCCGCCGCCGCGAGCCTGCGAATAGTACACGGCGAGGCTTGCCGCCTCGGCGATCGTCTGATCGTCCGGCGTCGTATCGTGGGCGCGGATGATGACGTGGGAGCCGTGCACCTTCTGCACATGCAGCCAGAGGTCCGTGCGGCGGGCAGTGCGGTGCGTCAGCTCGTCGTTTTGCGTGTTGGAGTGGCCGACGAGGATCTCATACCCGGTGCTCGAGACGAAAGCAAGCGGCGCGCGCTGCGCCGTTTTTTCCTTTTTGGCATTGCGCGGCTGGCGCAGATACCCGGTCGCGCGCAGCTCGGCGCGGATGTCAGCGAGGTCGCGCTCACTCTCGGCGCGCGCAAGCTCATCGAGCACACTGTTGAGATAGTCAAGATTCCGGCTCGCCTCCGCGATCAGACCGGTCAGGTGCTGCTCGGCCGTTTTGGCCTTGCGGTAGGCCTTATAGAGCGCGGCGGCGTTCTCCTGCGGGCTCTTGCGCGGGTCAAGCTCAATCGTCACGTCCGGGCAGCCCTCAGCATAGTAGTCCTGCACCGTCACGGCGCGGTCGCCCTTCCGGATGCGGTAGAGATTGGCCTTGATAAGATCGGCCTTCTGCCGCAGGGCCTCGCGATCGGCGCAGCGCAGCAGGTCAGACTGCTGGATGGCCAGCTTCTTGGCCGTGCGGTCGCGCAGCGTGCGCACCTGATGCGTCAGCTCCTGCGAGCGGCGGCGCATGGCCTCCGCCTTGTCGCGGCGGAGATAAAACTCGTCCAGCAGCTCGGAAAACGAGCCGCAGCCGCGGCTTTCCAGCGCCCCCTGATACTGCAGGATCGGCACGGCGGAAAAGTCCTTCGGCCGGTCACCGTCGAGCAGCATGGTCGGCGCGAGGTTGTTCGTCTCGACCGAGAACACGAGCGCGTCCAGCTCGTGCTCCAGGCGTGCACGCTGCGCATCGTCCAGCCGCTCCAAGCGCGGGCTGGCATCGCCGAGCGCGCGGAAGCACACCTCCCGGCACAACAGGGGCGACACGCCGGAAAACAGGCCCAGCAGCCACTTATCGAGCGTCGCCGCCGTGACCGGGCCGGAGAGCAGCTGCGCGCGCTGCTCCGGCGTCGTGTCGAACAGGACCGGCTTGTCCTGCCGCAGCGGCAGTCGGTAAAACAGGCCCGGCTGCACCTGGCGCGTCTCGCTCATGGAGGAATCCACGCGGCGCATGCAGTCGATGATGTGCCCGTCGGCGCTGACGAGAATGACGTTCGACTGGCGGCCGAGCATCTCGACGATGAGCTGCTTTTTGACCGGTGTGCCGAGTTCATCGCGGCCATCGAGATCCAGCACGAGCATACGCTCAAAGTCCGGCTGAGAAATACCCGTGATGCGCGCACCGACGAGGTGCTTGCGCAGGAGCATGCAGAACATCGGCGGTTCGGCCGGGTTTTCAAACGTGCCAGCCGTGAAATGCACCCGCGCGCTGCCCACGCCGCCGTGCACGAGCAGCTTTGCGTTGCCGCTCTGTGTGCGCACGGACAGCAGCAACAGGTCCCGCTCCGGCTGCTGCACCTTGTCGATGCGCGCACCGGTCAGGCTCTGCGACAGCTCCTGCGTCAGGCCGTGCAGAAAAACTGCGTCCATTGGCATGTTACAGCACCTCCGAGATCAATGCAAACAGCTCGCGCAGCCGCTGCGTGCGGCCGAGCAGATACAGCCAGCCAAAGAGTGCCTCTAGCCCCGTGGCGGCGTGATACTGCGCGGTGTCCGCGTGCTGCGGCACCGAGTTCACCTTTGCGTTGCGGCCGCGCTTATAGACCGCGCGCTCCTCATCCGTGAGCGCGGGCTGAATGGCCTCGGCCGCGCGCGCCTGTGCGGGCGCGTTCACGCGGCGCACCGTCTCGCGGTGCAGGTCGGTCACGGCCGTGAGGCCGGCGGCGCACAGGGCCGTGCGCATCATGAGCTCATACACCCCGTCGCCAATATGCGCGAGGGCGAGCGTACTGTAGGCACCGACCTGCGCCGGCGTCATTTCCGGGGCAAAGTCTGCGCCGTCGGGAAAGGCAATCGTGCCGACGGGGCGGCGCTCCGGCCGCCCCGTGTGAAGATCATGATTCATCGTCTTCGGGTTCCTCTTCGTTGTCATCGGCAAAGTCCGTCTGCGCCTGCAGCACCTCGCTCGGCGCGGTGCCCTGCACATACTGCATCTCCTGCCACTGCTGCTTCGTGATGAGGATCTTGCGCGGCTTCGAGCCCTCGAATGGCCCGACGATGCCCATCTCCTCCATCTGATCGACCATGCGCGCGGCGCGCGAATAGCCGAGCTTCAGCCGGCGCTGCAGCATGGACACCGATGCCTGCTTCGTCTCGAGAATGACATCCACGGCCTGCGGCAGCAGCTCGTCATAGTCGCTCTTGGCAGGCTTGTCCGCCTCGGGCGCAGGGCCGGACTTTTTGTCGGCCTCTGCGGCGGATTTCTCGATCTGGGCGATGATGTCGTCGCTGTACTGCGCCTCGGAGTTCTGCTTGATAAAGCGCACAACCTCCTCGCGCTCCTCGTCCGACACGTACGACCCCTGCACGCGCAGGGGCTTGCCGATGCCGATGGGGGCATAGAGCATATCGCCCATGCCGATGAGCTTTTCCGCGCCGGAGGTGTCGAGGATGATGCGGCTCTCGAGCGAGGACGAGACCGCAAAGGCAATACGGCTCGGGATGTTCGCCTTCATGAGGCCGGTGATCACGTCCGCGGACGGACGCTGCGTCGCGATGATGAGGTGCATGCCCGCGGCGCGGCCCATCTGCGCCACGCGGCAGATGCTCTCCTCCACCTCTTTGGCGGCGCAGAGCATGAGGTCGGCCAGCTCGTCGATGACGATGACGACCTGCGGCAGGGTCTGACCGTCAGGCTCGTTTTTCTGCAGGGCGTTGTAACTTGCGAGGTCGCGCACCTGTGCCTCGGAAAACAGGCGGTAGCGCTTGAGCATCTCCACGACCGCCCACTGCAGCGCGCCGGCCGCCTTCTTGGGGTCGGTCACGACGGGGATGAACAGGTGCGGGATGCCGTTATAGATGCCGAGCTCGACCATTTTCGGGTCGATCATAATCAGACGCACCTCGTCCGGCGTCGCCTTGTAGAGCAGGCTCAGGATGAGCGAGTTCATGCACACGGACTTGCCGGAGCCGGTCGTGCCGGCGATGAGCATGTGCGGCAGCTTGGCGATGTTGCCAACGATGCAGTTGCCGCCGATGTCCTTGCCGACGGCGAACGAGAGCTTGGACTTGGCATTGCGGAATGCGGGCGAGTCGATAATATCGCGCAGGCACACGGCGCTGACGATCTTGTTCGGCACCTCGATGCCGACGGTGGAAATTTTGTCCGGGATGGGCGCGATGCGCACGTTCTCCACGCCGAGCGCGAGCGCAAGGTCGCCGGAAAGGTTCGTGATCTTGTTGAGCTTCACGCCCGCCTCCAGCTCGAGATCGTAGCGCGTGACCGTGGGGCCGCGCGTCACGTCGCGGATGGTCGCGTTGACGCCGAAGCTGGTCAGGGCGGTGTTGAGCCGGTCGCGGTTGAAGCGGATCTCCTCCGTCGCGTCCGTCTGGTCCTTCTTCCCGGCGCGCAGGAACGACACCGGCGGGAGCTGATAGGCCGAGTGGTCGGCGTTCTCGCTCTCGATAGCGGAGGTGATGGCGGCCGTCTCCGCCGCGACGGCGGCGCTGGCCGCTTTCTTAGACGGCTTCGGCGGGTCCTGGATCTCCTGCGTGGCCGGCACGGTGACGCCGCAGATATCGGCCGCCTCCTCCACGGACAGCGGCTGGACGTTCTGCGTGGCCTCGGCCGGCGCGGCCTTTTTCGCGCCGCGGGCGGACTTTTTGACCGGGAGCGGGTCGATCGGGTCGTCGTCCGGCTCCGTCTTTGTTTCATCGAACGGAATGTCAATGCGTTTTTTCTTCTCGACCGGCTTGTCCTGCGCGGTGCGGCGGTTCCGGCGCGGCTCGGGCAGCGGCTGCTGCGCCGGCTCATCTTCGTCATCATCCAAAAGCGGCACATCCTCGTCCGGGACGTACTGCGCCTCACGCCGTGCGCGCGACCAGGCCGCGATCTTGCCGACCGACAGGTCCATACTGCCAAGCACGCAGAACACGAACGCCACCATCGCCAAGGGCAGCGCCGCAAACACGCTGATGCCGGCCTTGAGCAGATAGCCCACGCCGCCGGAAATCACGCCGCCGGACGTGAGCGCCTTGCCCCCGTCGTAGAGCTGGCCGATGATCGCGCCGAACGTCTGCGCCGTGAACGCCACGCGGCAGACCATCAGGTGCACGATCGTGCCGAACAGCGGTGCGATCAGCAGCGCCGCCGTCACGCGCAGGCCAAAGTGCTTACGCGGGTTGCACACAAAGACCCACGCCAGCAGCAGCATCGCAAACGGAAACGCCCAAAAGCCCCAGCCCATGATGCCGCACAGGAAACCCGCAAAGCCGTCAATAATGACGCCCTCGGCGTGAAACAGGCCCAGAAATGCCAACAGCGACAAAATAATGCACACAAGCGCATACGGCCACGTCGGTGCCGTCGGCGCAGGGGCCGGAGCCGCCTTGGCAGCCGGCTGCTTTTTCGGCGCGGAGGCCGGCCTTTTTGCCGCCGGAGCGGACTTTTTTGCCGTGCCGGTTTTCTTTTTAGATGATGAAGTTGCCATTTTATAACGTCCTCTCAGAAAATCAGAGACAGAATCATCGTCAGTGCGCCCGCGCCCCAGCAGTAATAGGAAAACGCGCCGAAGCGCCCCTTCGACGTCAGGCGCTTGACAAGGCCAATGGCCGCAATGCCCGAAACCATCGCCACAAACATGCCGATCAGGTACGCCGGCAGGAGCGACACGTCGATGCCCGTCTTGGCCGCCTTGGCCAGCGACAGGATGTTCGCACCCAGCACCGCGGGCAGCGACATCAGAAACGAGAAGCGCACCGCAAAGCTGCGGTCCAGCCCCGTGGCCATGCCGGCCGCGATTGTGGTGCCCGACCGGGACAGGCCCGGGATCGTCGCCACGGCCTGGCACACGCCGATGATGAGCGCATCGCGCACGCGCATGTTTTTCTCCGTGCGCGTGCCCTTGGGCATTTTATCGGCCACGAACAGCAGAAAACCCGTGAGGATGAGCATGAGGCCGATGAAGAAGGTGTGGTAATAAAGCTGCTCGACCTTGTCGTTGATCGGCAGGATCAGAAACAGCGGCAGCGTCGCCAGAATAATCATGAGCACCATGCGCGCGGCGGGAAGCTGCTGCTGTCGCTGCTCAGCCGGCAGACGCGTGTTGCGGAAAAACGCGAATATCTCGCGCACCATGGCCACGATGTCCCGCCAGTAGACGATGCAGATGGAAATGAGCGTGCCCAGATGCAGCAGAACATCGAAAAACAGATGGCCGTTTTCCGTCGTCGACATGTGAAACAGGTTTTGCAGGATGGACAGATGGCCGGAACTGGAGATCGGCAGAAACTCTGCGATACCCTGCACCAGACCGAGTAGGATCGCATTCCAGATGCTCACGAATGTACCTCCCAGTGTGCAGATATGAACATTTGATTATAACACAATTTCTTGCTCACCACAAGGGAAAACGGGCGCAGCGCCCGCTCTCCCCTGTCCGATCCGATTATTCCTGCGTGTCGCAGTAGGCCGCCAGCACGCCGCGGTAGGTCATCCAGCAGTCAAACTTCGCCACGAGCTCGAACGGCGAATGCATGCTCAGCACCGGCACACCGGCGTCAATGGTGTCGATATTGCGGTCGGCCATGAACTTGGCGATCGTGCCGCCGCCGCCCTGATCGACCTTGCCCATCTCGGACAGCTGCCAGACAACGCCGTTGTCGGCAAACAGGCGGCGCAGATAGGCCACGAGCTCGGCCGAGGCGTCGCTCGTGCCGGACTTGCCGCGCGCGCCCGTGAACTTGCAGATGCCCATGCCGTAGTTGAGCTTGGCCTCCGTGCGCTTGGCGCTCACCTCGGGGTAGCTGGGGTCAAAGGCCGCGCAGACATCCGCCGAGAGGCAAAAGCTCTTGGCAAAGCAATGGCGCAGCGCGACGTCCTGCTGCTCGCAGAGGTCGGCCATGAAGGCCTCAAACGCCTGCGACTGCATGCCGGACACGCCGTCGGAGCCGATCTCCTCCTTGTCGGCGAGGATGCACACGGCCGTGCGCTCCGGTGCGCCGTCAAGGTCGAGGATGGCGCGCAGCTCGGCATAGGCGCACACGCGGTCGTCCTGACCGTAGGCGCCGACCATGCTGCGGTCAAAGCCGATGTCGCGCGCCGGGAACGCCGGCACGGCGGCCAGCTCCGCCGACAGAAAGTCCTCCTCCGTGATGCCGTATTCATCATAGAGGAGGGACAGCACGGCGAGCTTCACACGGTCGCGCCCCTCGCCGGCATACGGCATGCTGCCGATGACGATGTTGAGCGCCTCGCCCGTGATGCCCTCTTCCATGGTCTTGCGCATCTGATCCTTGCCGAGGTGCGGCAGCAGATCGGTAATGACAAACTGCGGCTCGTCCGGCTCGCGGCCGATGGCGATATCGACCGTGCTGCCGTCCTTGAGCGCGACGGTGCCGTGCAGCTCCAGCGGGATCGTGACCCACTGGTACTTCTTGATGCCGCCGTAATAGTGCGTCTTGAAATACGCCAGCTCCGAGTCCTCGTACATCGGCGTCTGCTTGAGATCAAGGCGCGGTGAGTCGATGTGCGCGCCCGCGATCACGCAGCCGTGGTCGAGCGGCTGCTGACCGAGCACGGCCAGCATGAGCGCCTTGCCGCGGTTGTTGACATACACCTTCGAGCCCGGCTGCAGCTCCATGCCGAACGTATACGGCACGAAGCCCGCTTCTTCCGCCATGCGGATCGCTTCCTTGACGGCCTCGCGCTCGGTGCGTGCGGCGTCGAGAAACTGCTTATATCCCTCGGCGTAGGCAAAGATCTCCCCCGTCTGCTCGGCGTCGATCTGATCGTAACCATTCTTCGGCTGGTAAAACAGCTTTTCCTTCCACTGCTTGAGTTCCTTATCTTCGCTCATGAGAGCACCTCCTGTATCAGTTGATGGCAGCGGTCCTGAAAATCGGCGAGCGTGCCGCCGTTATCCAACACATAGCTGCAATGTTTGGCAAACCATTCGTTGGGCTTCTGCGCGTCGATGCGCGCCTCGGCATACGCGCGCGTCACGCCCTCGCGCGCGATGAGCCGCTCGACGCGCACCTCGCGCGGCGCCGTCACGCCGAGGGTGACGGTGCACAGCTCCGCCAGCCCGCTCTCGATGAGCGCGATGGCGTCGATCGCCGCGACCGTACCGCCCTGACGCGCCCACGCGCGCAGGCGCGCGCGCACCTCGGCGCGGACATACCGGTGCGTAATGGCGTTGAGATCGTCGAGCGCCGCCGCATCCGCAAACACGACCGCGCCGAGTTTCTTGCGCTGCAGGGCCCCATTTTCTATTGTACCCGGAAAACGGGCGTTGATCTCCGCGAGCATGGCGGTATTGGACGCCAGCAGCTCGTGATACACCGCGTCGCAGTCGATCACAAGCGCGCCCCGGCGCTCCAGCTCCATGAGCGCGGTCGTTTTGCCGCAGCCGGTGCCGCCTGTAATGCCGACGATGTGCATTTTTTGCACAAGCGCGTCCCACACAGCATCGTCCGGCACGGCGGCAGAGCGCAGAATGTGATACGGCGTGTGCGAGAGATCGACGAGCGTGGACTCCCGGCCGATGCCGCAGGGGCCGCCGTCGATGACGGCCGCGATCTGCCCGTCGAAATACGCGAGCACGTCGTCCGCCGTTTTTGGGCTCGGCGCACCGGAGGGATTGGCCGACGGTGCGGCCAGCGGCAGCTGCGCGGCCTCGATGAGCGCCAACGTGGCCGGGTGATCCGGGCAGCGCAGACCGACGGTCTCACCGCCCGCGCGCACGATCTCGGGCACGCAGTCCTGCGCCCGCAGCACGATCGTGAGCGGCCCGGGCCAGAAGGCCTCGGCCAGCGTGTACGCCGCCGGCGGCACATCGGCGCAGTAGCGCGCCATGGCGGACGCGTCGTGCACCATCAGCGACAGCGGCTTGACGGCCGGACGGCCCTTGACCTCATAGATCTGCGCGACGGCATCGGGGTCCAGCCCGTTTCCGGCAAGGCCATAGACCGTCTCCGTCGGGACGGCGACGAGCTGCCCGGCGCGGATGGTGTCCGCCGCCTGCGCGATCTCGGTTGTGATTCGTTTCGTGTTCATGTTTCCTCCGCGGATGCGCGCAGCTTCTCGGCCTGATCGGCCAGCGTGAGCGCATCGATGATCTCATCCAGATCGCCGTCGAGCACCTGATCGAGCTTGTAGAGCGTCAGCCCGATGCGGTGATCCGTCACCCGCCCCTGCGGGAAGTTGTAGGTGCGGATGCGCTCGTTGCGCATCCCGGTGCCGACCTGACTGCGCCGAGCGGCCGAGCGTGCGGCGTTTTGCCGGGCACTTTCCGCGGCGTACAGGCGCGAGGCCAGGATCTTCATCGCGCGATCTTTGTTTTTATATTGGCTGCGCTCATCCTGACACTCCACGACCGTACCGGTCGGCAGGTGCGTGATGCGGATGGCGCTCTCGGTCTTGTTGACGTGCTGGCCGCCGGCGCCGGAGCTGCGGTAGGTATCGATCTGCAGGTCCTTCGGGTCGATGTGCACCTCCACGGCGTCCATCTCCGGCAGCACGGCCACGGTGGCGGTGCTGGTGTGGATGCGGCCGCCGGTCTCCGTCTCCGGCACGCGCTGGACGCGGTGGACCCCGCTTTCAAACTTCAGTCGGGAGTACGCCCCCTGCCCGCTGATGAGCAGGCTCGCCTCACGCACGCCGCCGAGCTCCGTCTCGTTGAGGTTCGCAATCTCGGTTTTCCACCCGCGCGCATCGGCGTACATGCTGTACATTCTATAAAGCGTATGCGCAAAGAGCGCCGATTCTTCTCCGCCGACGCCGGTGCGGATCTCCAGAATGACGTTGCGGTCATCGTTCGGGTCGCGCGGCAGCAACAGGACACGCAGCTGCTGCTCGAGCTCCGCGCAGCGAGCCTTGCCGCTCTCGATCTCCTCGCGCGCGATCTCATGCAGCTCGGGGTCGCCCAGCAGCGCTTCCGCCTGCGTGATCTGCGCCTGACAGGCGGTATAGGCCCGGTAGGCCTCCACGACCGGCTGCAGCTCGCGCTGCTCGCGGCAGAGCTTTGTGAACACCGCGGGGTCGGAATAGTACGCGGGATCGGCCAGCTTGCTCTCCAGCTCGGCATACCGGTTTTCAATTTGTCGCAGCTTTTCGAGCACAGCGCCGCCTCCCTTGTTGCGATATTCGCTCAATGTATCAGTTTACCACAGCGGCGCAAAAATGTAAACAGGCCGCAGCACGCAAAAAGCGCCGGCCACAAGGCCGGCGCTTCTCGCAAAAACAGAGAGACTCGTCAAAAATGCAAAACAGAGAAATTGTAAGTAAAGAGGAGAGATTCGAGAGAATATCGCAATAAGACTATCTGGCACCGTTTACACGATGCGGTTGACGAGTTCCTCCCCGTGGATCTGGCGGAGAATGTTTTGATAACCGATGCTGAAGCAGCGGATGACGGTTTCGCGGGTCGCCGCGCCGAGGTGAGACGTGGTGATGACCTTTTCCATCTTCACGAGCGGATCGTTGGGGTCCAGCGGCTCTTTCTCCCACGTATCGATGGCAGCGCCCCAGATGGTGCCGTTCTGCAGTGCCTCGACCAGCGCCTTGTCGTCGATGACGGCGCCGCGCGCCTCGTTGACGATGATGGCGTTCGGCTTCATCATGGCAAGCTGCTCCTTGCCGATCATACCGCGGGTCTGCTCGGTCAGCGGGCAGTGCAGGGACACAACATCGGACTCACGCAGCAGCGTCTCGAGGGAGACGTATTCGCAGTTGAGCTTCTTTTCCATTTCCTCGGGCATACGGTACGGATCGCTGTAGATCAGCTTGCAGTCCCAGCCCTGCAGGCGCTGCATGACCATGCGGCCGATGGCGCCGCCGCCGACAATGCCGACCGTCTTGCCGCGCAGCTCATAGCTGTCGTGGCGCCAGGTCCAGCTGTGCCACTCGCCCTGCTTGCAGCGGCGATCGATCATGCTCAAACGGCGCATGCAGGCGAGCATGAGCGCAATGGTGAACTCCGCAGTCGTGGAGGCATTCTCACCAGCAGAATTGCACACCGGGATGCCCTTTTCCTTGGCGTAGGCAATGTCCACGTGGTTATAGCCGGTCGCGGGGACATGGATGAGCTTCAGATCCTTGGCGCGGTCCATCTCCGGCTTGCCAATCTTGCAGATCGAGGCCAGGATGTAGTCGGCGTCCTCAAAATCGCCCTTTTTGCCGTTTTTCACGGGGTACAGGAACCGGAGGTCCAGCTCCTTCGGGCAAAGTTCAGAAATCAGGGTCTCCATTCCCTCCGTCGGGAGTTTTTCACAATAAAGAACTACGTTCGACATAGGTTTTTCATTCCTTTCTTTCTGTTTCTTTTCTGTTTTCTTCTTTCGCTTGGGCACCGCCCTGCTCAGGGCTTCATGGTGCCGGTGGCCAAAAACCGCTGGTGCCAGGACAGCGCCTGGGCCAGGTCGTGCGGCGTCTGCTTTCCGGCCGCAACGTCGAGCGCGTGCTCGTAGTATTCGCGCAGCATGGGCCGGTAATCCGGGTGCGCGCAGTTTTCAATAATGAGCTCGGCACGCTCGCGCGGGGTCTTCCATCGCAGATCGGCGATGCCCTGCTCGGTGATGATGACCTGCACGTCATGCTCGGTCTGGTCCACATGCGACACCATCGGCACGATGCAGGAAATGAGGCCGCCCTTGGCAACGGACTCCGTCGCGAAAATGCACACACGTGCGTTGCGCGCAAAGTCGCCGCTGCCGCCGATGCCGTTCATCATCTTGGTGCCCATGATGTGCGTGGAGTTGACGTTGCCGTAGATGTCCACTTCGATCGGGGTGTTGAGCGAGATCACACCGAGGCGGCGCACCACCTCCGGATGGTTCGTGATCTCCTGCGGACGCAGCAGGATCTTATCCTTGAAGTAGTCGATGTTCTCATAAAAGCGGCGGCGGTTTTCCTCGCCGAGCGCGATGGAGCTGGTAGACACAAAGTCAAACACGCCCTGCTCGATCAGGTTCAGCGCCGAATCCTGCATGACCTCGGTGTACATACTCAGGCCATGGAAGCCGCTCGAGGCGAGGCAGCTGAGCACCGCGTTGCCGACGGAGCCGACGCCCGACTGGATCGGGCCCGGATTCTCCGGCAGGCGGCCGGCGGCGATCTCCTGCTTGAGGAATTTGACGACGTTCTCGCCGATGGTCTTGGTCGCCTCGGAATAGGGTTTGAACTTCTGCGGCTCGTCACGGCGGTCCGTGAGAACGATCGCCGCGATCTTCTCCGGCGGGCACGGGATGTACGGAGTGCCGACACGGTCGTCCGGCTTCGTGATCGGGATGATGCGCGCATGCGGCGGCAAGCCGATCTCAAAGATATCGTGCATACCGGCCAGGCCCTCCGGGAGCGTTTCGTTGACCTCCACGATGACCTTATCGGCATTGCGCACGGCCGCGTCTGCGCTCCCGCCGGAAGCGGCCAGGTATAGGCCCTGCTCGCTCACCGCCGTACATTCTACCACAGCCACGTCGATTTTGGGACCGGTATGCTGATTCATGTGCATGGGAAAATGCGAGATGTGCACATCACTGTAGCCGACTGTGCCGGCGTTGATGGCATTGCGCAGGTCCTTATGCGACTGATGGGCATAGCGTTTCTTGACCAGGCCGGCGCGCACCATCGCGCCGTCGATCTCATCACCGACGGCGGCGCCGACGCAGATGGTCAGATCACGCGCGTGGCCGGAGCGCACCAGCGCATCCGGCACCGCCTTCGGGTAGCCGACGCTGGTAAAACCGCTCACGCCGATGGTCATGCCGGTCCGAATCAGCTGCGCCGCCTCATCCGCGGACATGATCTTGCTTTTCAAGAGTTCCGGTACTCTTTCCATGGGTTCCTCCTGATCGTTGAATTCGTAGACAGTCCGGACGGATCAGGCAAGATCCGCCTTGCCGTGCTCGTAGCCGAACTGCAGTGCCTTGAGGTTGAGATCGACCACCTTCGGGTTCATGACCGCACGGATGGCGTTCTGCGCATTCTCAAGCGAGATGTCCGGGTTGTGCGCCACGATGTAGCCCATCATGACGATGTTCGTACACACGACGCGGAAGTTTTCCTCGGCGTACTTCGTGGCCGGGAACAGGAAAACCTGCTTGGCAGGCGTGCCGGCGACGTCCTCTGCGGTAACGAACGTGCTGTCCACAAACAGGCGGGTATCGGGGTTGATGTCGCCCTTGAACTTATCAAAGCTGGGCTTGTTGAACGCAACGAACGAGTCGAGCTTATCGGCCTTCACGTAGTCGATGCGCTCGTCAGAAACGACGAGCTCCGCCTTGCAGGCGCCGCCGCGGGCAGCGGGGCCGTAGCTCTGCGTCTGCGCGACTTCATAGTTGTTCTGCACACCATAAGCGTTTGCCAGCAGCACCGCCAGGGAGATAACGCCCTGGCCGCCGGAACCGCCGAATCGAAAATCCTTACGCATGGTTCTGTCCTCCTCTTATTCCTTGGTGACCTCGATGCAGACATCGGGGCAGGTCCGCTCGCACATCTTGCAGGCGATGCAGGCATCCGGGTTCTGGGCATACGGCATCAGGTAACCGCCGCTGCTGCGCTGCTCACCGATGGCGAGCACGCCCTTCTTGCACGCGCGCACGCACAGTGCGCAGCCTTTGCACCATTTGCTGTCGATCGTGATCTTCATTTCTTCGCTGCCTCCTGTTTCTCCGCCTGCACGTCGCAGAGCTCTTCCTTGTGCGTATCTTCATACAGCACGCCGAGCGTGATCTTGCCGTCCTCGGACATGCTCTCGCCGTTTTTGGCATTGCAGACCTGTGCTGCGTACCAGTCGTACATTTCGGTCGGGGTCTTGAAGTTGAAAATATTGCGGCCGGCAGTCGTCGGGCACGGGCTGAGCACCTCGATGAACGAGAAGCCCTTGTGCTCCATGGCGCTGACGATCACGCGCTCGAGCTGCACGGGGTTGGTGACGCTGGCTCTGGCGTAGAACGTGGCACCGGCGCCGGTCACGAGCTTGTACATGTCAAACGGATGCTCCTCATTGCCGAGCGGAGAGGTCTTGGTCGTGGCACCGTAGGGCGTGGTCGGGGCGCGCTGGCCGCCGGTCATACCATAAATATAGTTGCTCATCATGATAACGGTCATGTCCACGTTGCGCTTGGCGGCGTGGATGAGGTGGTTGCCGCCGATGCCGGCGCAGTCACCGTCGCCGGAGAACACGACAATGCGCTTGTCCGGATTGACCGCCTTGAGGCCCTCAGCCTGTGCGAGCGCTCTGCCGTGCAGCGTGTGCAGGCAGTCAAACTTCAGGTACACCGGGCTCCAGGAGGAGCAGCCGATGCCGCTGACGAGCGCCATTTCGTTTTCCTTTATGCCCAGTTCATCGATCGCGCGGATGAAGCTGTTGACCACGATGCCATGGCCGCAGCCGGGGCAGAAGATGAACGGAAGTGCTTCCTGACGGATGTATTTTTCTGCGATGCTGTTCATATCACTTCACCTCAACAATCTGATTGTAAATCGCGGTCGGTGCCGGGAACACACCGCCGATGGAGCTAAACGTCTCCACTTTGTCATAGCCGACGACGCGCTGTACTTCGCGGGCGTAGTCACCGACGTTCATTTCCGCAACGATCACGCGCTTGGCATTGGCGCAGGCGGCGCGGATCTCTTTTTCCGGGACGGGCCAGATGGTATTGAGCTTGAGCAGGCCGACCTTGTGCTGCTCGTCGCGCGCGCGGCGAACGGCGGACAGGGCGCTGCGGCTGACCGAGCCATAGGCCACGACCACGGTCTCGGCGTCGTCCAGGAAGAAGCCTTCCACGGAAGTGATGTCGTCGATATTGTCAAGGATCTTGTCGCAGTAACGGTGGATGGCAGCGGCGCAGACCTTCGGATCCGTGCCGGCGCGGATGCCGCGCTCGTCATGCAGCTGGCCGTCGACGAGGACGTTGTGGCCCTCGAAGCAGCGGATGCGCGGCGGGATCTTGTGCTCGTCGGGCTGGAAATACGCAGTGCACTTGCCCTCGAACTTCTCGTCGAAGATCTCGACCTCCTCGGGGATGACGAGCTTCTCGCGGGTGTGGCCGACGGTCTCGTCGGAGAGTACGAACACTGGCACGCGATACTTATCTGCCAGGTTGAAGGCGCGGACCGTGAAGTCAAACGTCTCCTGCACGGACGACGGCGTGAGAGCGATGATCTCATAGTCGCCGTGGCCGCCGTAGCGCGCCTGCATGACGGCGTCCTGCGCCGTGCAGGTCGGCTGGCCGGTCGCCGGGCCGCCGCGCATGACGTTGACGATTACCAGCGGCGTCTCGGAGACGATGGCGTAGCCAATGCCCTCCTGCATCAGGGTAAAGCCCGGGCCGGATGTGGCCGTCATGGCACGCGCGCCGCCCCAGCTGGCGCCGATGACCGCATTGATGGAGGCAAGCTCGTCTTCCATCTGCATGAACACGCCGCCGGCGGCAAACATCTTATCGGACAGGTATTCGGGAATCTCCGTTGCCGGAGTGATCGGATAACCCGCCATGAAGCGGCAGCCGGCTGCCAGCGCACCGGCCGCACAGGCCTCGTTGCCCTGCATCAGCTTCGGGCCGCTGTTGCTTACTTTTTGCATACTCATAAGCCATAACCTCGTTTTCTCAAAAAATTGAATGGTTTACAGATAAAAAAATCCGGCAAAAGGCAGTCCGGCACCGAGAGCGGGCAGACTGTTTTTTGCCGGAAGCATATCTCTTCTGCTGCGCGCGGAAACGCGCCGCCAAAATACGCCAAGCAGATATGAAATTGGTTCCATGCGGACGTCACCCGACACTGGTGAGCACGCTGAATCCGGGCCAGAACGTGATGAGCGCCCAGCCGATGACGGATACCGCCAGCACCATGACGACTGTAAGCACGATGCCGCGTACGAACATATACCGCGGGCTCAGGCCATAACCGATCGGGATCGAGCGGATCGATGTCGGCAGCGTGTAGGACAGGTTATACGACACAGTCGCGACCCAGAGATACGGGATCACGGGCAGGGAGAGTCCCTGTGCGATCCCGATCACGATCGGGATCGTGACGGCGGCGCAGGCCGTGTTGTTGATCACATCCGAGAGGACGACGTTGAGCGTCACGATAATCAGGACGAGCAGGAACGTATTGTGTACCGGGAACCGGGCAATCAGTCCGGCAAACACCTCCGACGCGCCGCTGCCATTGACAAGCGCGCCGAGCGCGGTGCCGCCGGCAAAGAGGAAGAACATGCCCCACATCAGGTTCTGCTCCACGTGCTCCCACGTGATAATGGGCTTTTTCTCCTCATCACGCAGGAAGAACATGAGCAGGCCGCCGATCAGAAACACGAAGCCGGGTTTGAGCCCCGGGAACTGCCGCTGATACAGCTGCCGCGTGAACGCCAGCAGCGCCGCTGCCGCAAACACGATCAGCGAAATGCGGCCTGCGCGGCTGAGTTTCGGCAGATTTTTGCACAGATCGCTGAAATAGGTTTTGGAACCCTCAAGGGTTTTCTTTTTGCAGGGCAGCAGCAGCAAATACACAAGTGTCAGCGCCGTTACCGCCAGTGCAAACGGCCAAAGCGCCCGCACCCAGTCGGTGTACAGGAACTCCGCGCCCATCAGCTCCTCGATATACGAGACCGTGATCAGGTTCATGGCGCCGCCGAGCGGTGTGAACATGCCGCCGTTATTCGCGCCCCAGACGATCGCCAGGAGCACGAGCTTCGCGGCGCTGCTTTTTTCCACGTCGCCTTCGCCGACGAACTTGAGCATCGCCATCGCAATGGAGCACAGCACGGCCGCGACCACCGTATTCGGCAGCACTGCCGAAAGCACCGTCGAGATCAAAAACCAGATCACGACCTGCTGCCTGACGGAGGTGCCAACCAGCGCCAGACTGTGCGCGGCAATGCGCTTGTCCACGCCGGTGATCTCCCAGACCATGGTGATGATATCGGCACCCGCCAGCAGGAACACCAGCTCCGCCGAATAACAGTTCGTAATGCTCGACATGTCGGTGAGGGCAAAGACCGCGTTGATGACGACCGGCAAAAACGCCGTGATTGCCGGAGGCACGGGCATTGCCACCCACCAGACGCCCATCCACAGAACCGTTCCCAGAGCGAGCCGCACATTTTGTGTCAGTCCGCCATAGGGAATAAAACTGAGCGCAAAGAGTGCTGGGCCGAGAATCAGCCAGATTTTCTTTCGGTTCATAGGTCAGATCATAAACGAATATTTACAGAATACCGATCACCGGGAACCAGACCTTCACGCTGAAGATCAGTCCGATAATGATGAGCAGTGCGATCGGGATCGCACCCTTGAGCTCCTGCGCCGTGCTGAAGCGGTTGGTCGAATAGAAGATCAGGTTCGGTGCACTGTTGAACGGCAGGAAGAACGCGCCGGCGGAGATCGCCATAACGGTCAGCAGGCCCATCGTGTAGGGGTCAAAGCCAAGCGCGGAGGCCATCGTCATGCTCACGGGGACCATGACCGCTTCCATCGCGTTCATGCCGGCGAAGATGATGTGCAGCACGACCACGAAGCTCAGCCAGATGATGAGGAACGTGTTGATGTTCATCGCGGCAAACGCCGGGTTTGTGGTAAAGATCGCATCGACCAGCCACTGGAAGCCGCCGGTCTTGTTCACGCAGGTCGCCAGCGACATCGCAAAGCCGAGCTGCAGGAAAGCCGGCCAGGCAAACGTGCCGTTGAGATCCTTGAACGTGCACACGCCGATGCCCGGGCAGAGCATCAGGAAGATCGTCACGAACACGATGTAGTCCGGAGCGATGTGGTGCCACTTGTTCGTGCAGAAAGCGATGAGCGTCAGCACAAAGTAAAGGCCCGCCTTCTTCTCATTCTTGCTCATGGGGCCCATTTCCTTGAGCTTTTCCTTCGCGAAGGAGATGTCGATCTCGCGCTTCTCGCCCTTCTTGGAACCGAAGAGCAGGTGGCACAGGATCGGGATCAGCAGCAGCGTGATGCCTGCGGGAATGAATGTGGCCTGCAGCCAGCCCGTCCAGGAGATCTCCTGACCGGTGACCTCGGTCACGAGCGCCATGCCGATCGCATTGGCGCCGACAGCCGTGTAAAACAGCCAGGTGTTGGTGGTATTGGTAAAGAGGTTCGAGAGCATGATCGCCGCGTCGCCCTTGTGCTCGCCGCGCTTGTAGCCCATGCCTTCGCAGATGTTGTCGCAGATCGGCGACATGACGGCGCCGCGCGCCGTGTTGGAGGGAATCATCAGCGACAGGACCGTGTTGGCGATCGAGGTCGCGTAGTTGGCCATGAGCTCTGTCTTGCCCATCTTTACGAGGATCCAGTAAGCAACGCGCTCACCCAGACCGGAAAACTTGATGGCGGATCCGATGAAGCCGGCCCACAGGCACAGCCACCAGCCGGAGCTGGAAAAGCCGGAGACCACGTTGGTCTTCATGCCAAAGAAAATTGCGAGGATGGCCGCAGCCAGAACGCCGATCAGATACTCCGGGATCGGCCGGACAATCCACATCAGGATCGCCCACACAAAAACGATCAGCACACCTTTGCCCTGTGCCTCAAGTCCCGTAAACGGTACCAGAGCCAGCAGCGCGCAGAGCACTGTCAGGACAGCCGCTACGATCAGGCGGTTTCTCTGTTGTTTTTTCACTTCTTACACTCCAATTCCTGTTCTCTTTCAGTTTCTTCTCGCGGCAAAACGCAATCAGGTGCCGGCTCCAGCTGTGCTGTCAGTTCCTTCCACCGGATAAAAAAAGACCAACTACAATCTCTTGCAGTTGGTCTTGGAAAGTCGATTCCGTCTCGGGAGAGAGACGCTGACAGTCAAACAACTCATAAACTATGTAATTGCGGTTTGCTTCCTACGCATTCAAAGTAGCACATTCCTCAGCGGAAAACAAGACTTTGTATAACTTTCGGATAAGTACACGAAATTTGCGTAAAAAAACTGTGCAATTCTCATAGAGCCATCGTCCCGGCATCTCCCCTGCCGGCGCGCTCCGCTCAGCCGCGCGCGCGCAGATACGGCCCGTTTTTCTCCATGTACTCGATATAATTGCGGTGAATATCCCCGAACGCCTTGATGATGGATTTTGCCGCCGCGCCCTGATGCCGATAGCCGATCTCCTCGACGATCTCATCATAATCGCGCAGAACATTCTTGCCCACAAAGTACTCCCGGCACATGCTCAGCGCCAGATTCGACAGGAACGTGACCGACACATCCTCAATACAGGCGGTCTCCAGATCGATCTTCAAGCCGAGCGTGATGCTTCCGTTTGTCGTCGTGGTCGGCAGGGCCGATGGCAGCTTGGCATAGCCGCAAAAATACGCAGTCTGATACTTCATTTCTTTTCTCCTATTTCCATTTCGCGCCTTTTCCAAGGGCGCATTCTCATTTCTCGCTCTCAGCATAGCACGCTGCTCTGCCACCGTCAACTCGATTCCGCAGGTAAAAAACGGAGGCAGCCGATCGGCCGTCTCCGTTCTTCTGGATTCACAAATGCATACAAAACAGAATCTTTCCTGCGTTATCCGCGCGGGATGATCGCCTGCGCCACGTTCTCGAGCGTGCCCAGGTCGAGCACGTTCACCTGGTCGGAGCCGACGACATAGAAGTAGTCGCCGATGTACAGGCCGCGGTTGTTCTCGTCCCACTGTGAGACGGGGATCTCCTTGCGCAGCGTGAAGCCGTCATCCGCCGAATAGCCATAGACGAGGTAGCTGTTTTCGGCCGGGAACGCGATGAGGTCCTTGCCGCTGTCCACCAGGATCGCCTTATGGTTATACAACGCCTCGCTGTAGTCGGCGTCAATGGACTGCGTGTGCAGATCGTGCAGCCTGGCAGGGTCGGACGTATCGATCATGACGAGCTTCATACCGTCTACGGTCGCTCCGTCGACGGCCTGCGTCTCCATGCCGAGGCCGAAGAGCAGCCCGTCCGACCAAACGTGCAGATAGTCCGAATAGCCGCTGAGCTTGAGCTCGCCGACGACCTTCGGGTTCGCCGGGTCGGTCAGATCGACCGCAAAGACCGGATCCGTCTGGCGGTAGGTGCACAGATAGCCGTAATCCCCGTCAAAGCGCGCGGAGAACACCGTCTCCCCTTCCGCGAGCCCGGCCACGCTGCCGACGGTGGTCAGGTCACTGTCGAGCACGTAGACATCGTTGCGCGTCTGCGTGGCGTCGTCATTGGTTTTCGTGTTTTCAAAGTCGTGCTTTTCATCGCGGTAAACACTGTAGGCATACGTCTGCTCGGTCGTAGCCATGCGCAGATAACCGTCCCGCTCGTCGAGCGAGAACTGATTATTGAGCGCGCCGGCCACAGCGCCGTTGGCGGCGAAGGTGAGCTTGCCGTCCGCGATCGCAAAGCGGTTGACCGCCGTGTTGACGCTGGAGGTATAATCCGTGACCGTGTAGCTGCCGTCTTTATACGTCTTGCCTGCACCGTCATCGTAAACGCTCGCGCACAGGTAGAGATTCTCCGCCGTCATATACACCGTCTCCCCGCCGCCGAGCACGGACTGGCTGGAGAGCCGGGTGCCGGACGCGATATCATACGACGCCGCGACCGCGTAGGTCATGGAGTTGTTATACGGCATGAGGCCGATGCTGTCGCACGGCACGACCGACGCCGTGTCCCCGTCATACAGCCGGGGCGCATACGTGGTCTCGTCGCCCTTCTCAGGCGCATCGGGATAATACGACGTGCACAGATAGAGCACGCCGCCGACCATGCGCGAGGCGATCTCGTAGCCGTCCTGCCCGAGCGACTGGACCAGCGTCGGAGCCGCCGGGTCGGAAACGTCATAAATATCGACCGTGACGTAGTTATTGCCGCTGCCGGAACGCTCGTCCGAGGAAGTGTCACTGCCCGTCCAGTCGGTATACGACGAGAGGACGACCGCGCGGCTATCCACGAGATACAGCTCCAGCGGCAGCTTTTCCTGCGTGTGGGCCTGACCGTCCTCGGTCGTTGTCTGCTCCCAGTCCTGCCCGACGAACACGTTGGACACGTCCGTGACGTCCGCGCCGTCCGCCTGCATGACGATCAGCTCGCTGCCGCGCAGAATGTAGATATACGTGCCGTCGGTCTTGACGATGTCGCCCTCGTCAACACCCGCGACCTGCACGTTCGTGCCGGAGTAGAACGTGCCCTCGCCGTCGCCCTTACCTTCGCCCTTGCCGCCGGCCTCCGGGTCGCCGGAGGTACCGTCGGACATGTTGAGCGACTTGTCGCGGTCTGCGATCGCTTTCTGCGCATCAGTCAGCGCGGAATAGACCTCGCTGTAGCTCTTGGCAAAGGTCAGGCCGCCGGCCGTCACCGTTTTGCCGGTCTGACCGCCGGTTCCGCAGGCGGTCAGCAGCGCGAGTGACAGGCACAGCACCAGAAATCCGGAAAGAAACTTTTTCATAGTACACCTCTATGGTTCGATGGTTTTCAACTGCATTGTACAGGATTGGACGCGCTCGGTCAAGAAATGTTCCGAAAAAACGGAAGGACGCCCGCGGGCATCCTTCCGTCTGGTAGCGTATGCAGTTATGCGCCGAGGTACGCCGCGCGCACCGCGTCATTCGTCAGCAGCTCCTCACCGCTGCCGGTGAGCGTGATGCGGCCGGTCTCGAGCACGTAGCCGACATCGGCGATCTTGAGGGCCATGTTCGCGTTCTGCTCAATGAGCAGGATGGTCACGCCCTGCTTGTTGATCTCCTGAATGATGGAGAAGATATCGCGCACGACCAGCGGCGCGAGGCCGAGCGAGGGCTCGTCCATCATGAGCAGCTTCGGGCGGCTCATGAGCGCGCGGCCGACCGCGAGCATCTGCTGCTCGCCGCCGGAGAGCGTGCCGCCGGCCTGCCAGCTGCGCTCTTTCAGGCGCGGGAACAGGCTGTACACCCACTCGAGGTCCTCCGAGAGATCGTCCTTACGCAGGTAGGCGCCGATCTTGAGATTTTCCAGCACGGTCATGTCCGGGAAAATGCGCCGTCCCTCCGGCACGAGCGTCACGCCCTGCGTCACGATCTGGGTCGGGTCCTTGCCGGTGATGTCCTCGCCCCGGAACGTGATCTTGCCGCCGCTCGGCTTGACAAGGCCGGAGATCGTGCGCAGCGTGGAGCTCTTGCCCGCACCGTTGGAACCGATCAGCGTGACGATCTGCCCCTCCTGCACATCGAACGAAATACCCTTGACGGCCTCAATGCCGCCGTAGTGCACCTGCAGGTCTTCAATTTTCAGAATCGTTTCACTCATCTTCCACAACCCCCAGATAGGCGTCAATGACGTGCTGATTGTTCTGGATCTCCTGCGGGATGCCCTCGGCGATCTTGCTGCCGAAGTCGATAACGTAAATGTAATCGGAGATCCGCATGACCAGATCCATATGGTGCTCGATCAGGAAGATCGTCAGGCCGTATTTGTCGCGCAGTTCATGGATGAACGCCGCGAGCTCGAGCGTCTCCTGCGGGTTCATGCCGGCCGCCGGCTCATCGAGCAGCAGCAGCTTCGGATCCGTCGCCAGCGCGCGGGCAATCTCCAGCCGGCGCTGGATACCATAGGGCAGGCTCGTTGCGATGTCGTCGCTGTATTTCTCCAGCCCCTGCTCCACGAGCAGGGCCATGGTCTCGTCGCGCATGCGCTTTTCTTCCTTGGCGTTGCCGCGGAAGGTCGCGGAAAACACGTTCTGCTTGGCGCGCATATGCTTTGCCACGAGCACGTTTTCAAACACCGTCATGCTCTTCCACAGGCGGATGTTCTGGAACGTGCGGGCGATGCCGAGCTTCGTGATCTTGTCCGGCGTCGGCGAGACGATCTTGCCCGTCCCGGCCAGCGGGTCGCGCGCGAGCATCTGTTCTTTCGTCTCGTCGTCCGGGTGATACTCCGCCGTGTAGAGCAGCGGATTTTCGCCCTTGTAGAGCTTTTTCATCTTGCCAGTCGGATGGTTGCGGACCATCGGCTCGTCGAGGAATTTGACGAGGCCGTTCGTCGGCTCATACACGCCGGTGATGCAGTTGAAGGCCGTGGTCTTACCGGCGCCGTTCGGGCCGATGAGCGCCACGATCTGCCCCTCGGGGATGTGCAGCGACAGGTTGTTGACCGCCACGACGCCGCCGAACTGCATCGTGATATTTTCCACGCTGAGGATGTCTTTACTCATCTGCTTTGCCCTCCTCAACTACGTTCTTTTTTGCCTTTTTCGCTCGCTTGCGGAACAGATCCGGCAGCTCGCGCTCGCCCATGATGCCCTTGCGGAAGAAGAGCACGACGATCATGATGATGATCGAGAACACGACCATACGGAAACCGTTGCGCAGCAGCGGCACCTTGAACGCGCCGATATACGCCTCGTTGTCGAGGAAGCGCAGCCACCACTCGGAGCACGCAATGTACAGGAAGGAGGCGATGCAGCTGCCGGAGACTGAGCCAATGCCGCCGATGACGACGATGAGCAGGATCTCATAGGTCATGGCCGAGGTGAACACCTTGGCCTGCACGGTCGTGGCAAACATGGCAAAGAGCGCGCCAGACACGCCCGCGAAGAACGAGCTGATGACAAACGACAGGCTCTTGTGCTTGGCAAGGTTCACGCCCATGGCCTCCGCCGCGATCTCATCGTCACGGATGGCCTTGAAGGCGCGGCCGTAGGACGAATTGATGAGCAGGACGATGAGGAAGATGCAGATGCCGGCAAGCAGGATCGGCACGACCGCGCTCAGGCGGAAGAGCACCTTGCCGGAAGCATTCGTGATGTTGAAATCCGCAAATGTCGGGTATCCCTTGAGAATATTGGCGCCGTTGGTGACCTTGCCGAGCGTCTGCCACTGGAAAATGGCACGCAGGATCTCGGCAAAGCCGAGCGTGGCAATGGCCAGATAGTCGCTCTTGAGGCGCAGGACCGGCAGACCGATCAGGTACGCGAAGAACGCGGCGACCAGGCCCGCGAAAATGATGGCCACGAGCACGCCGAGCACCAGACTCACGCCGCCGCCGAAGCCGGTGGCGCCGAACAGATGCTGGAACATCTCCTGGAAGGAGAAGTGGATGCTCGAACCCTCGAAGAGGTAATACACGCCATCACGCGCGGCATCCGGGATCATGAAGATCGCGTAGGCATACGCGCCGAGGAGCATGAAGCCCGCCTGCCCGAGCGAGAACAGGCCGGTGAAGCCGTTGAGCAGGTTCATGGACACGGCGACGAGCGAGTACACCGCACCCTTTTTGATGACCGTAAAGAGCAGGGAGCCGGGAGACATGACGTTTTCCAGCACCATCGTCACGAGCGTGAGCACGAGCACGATGGAGAAGGTGATCAAGTTGCCGCGGCGCGCTTCTTTGTCTTTCGCTTTCAGCACAGTGATCCCCCCTCTCAGACTTTGTCCGTGGCCTTCTCACCGAACAGGCCGGTGGGCTTGACCACGAGGACGACGATCAGCAGTGCGAACGTGAACGCATCGGAGAACACCGTCATGCTGGTGCCCTTGATGAGCGTTTCGCAGATACCGATGATGAACGCGCCGATCACGGCGCCGGGGATCGAACCGATGCCGCCGAACACCGCCGCAACGAACGCCTTCAGACCGGGCATGGCGCCGGAGGTCGGAATGACGGTCGGGTAGTTCGTGAAGTACAGCAGCGAGCCGACGGCCGCCAGGAACGAGCCGATGATAAACGTCACGGAGATGACCTTGTTGATCTTGATGCCCATGAGCTGGCTGGTCTCGAAATCCTTCGCGACCGCGCGCATGGCCATGCCGATCTTCGTGTGGTTGATGAGCCACTGCAGCAGCAGCACAAGCACGATCACGAGCACGGGCGTGATGACCGTGACCCAGTGCGTGGATGCGCCGAGGATCGTGACCGTGCCGGACACGAACGGCAGCGACGGATACGTCTGCGGCTGGCCGCCGGTGGCATACAGTGCCACGTTCTGCAGCAGGTAGCTCACGCCGATGGCCGAGATCATGACGGACATACGCGGCGCGCTGCGCAGGGGCTTATAGGCCGCGCGCTCGATGACGAAGCCGAGCAGGACCGTCAGCACGAGCATGAGCGGAATGGATACGTACACCGGCAGGGACGCACACATGAAGACCATCATGAGGCCTGCACACATGAACACGTCGCCGTGGGCGAAGTTAATCAGACGCAGGATGCCGTAGACCATCGTATAGCCGATGGCGATCAGGGCATACTGGCCGCCCAGCGAAACGCCGGATAAAATTTGTGCGACTAGAAATTCCATCTGTTTCCCTCTCTATCGTTTACGAATGCGGACATTCAGCCGCCGCGAAAACCGTGGAGCTTCCGCAGCTTTCGCAGCGGCTCAAAATCCCAAAGGGGGAGCCGAAGCTCCCCCCGGATTCTTGATCTCAGACCGATTCAGAAGCTCAGGAAGCCTTCTGCTGCGTCACGAACTTCCACGCGTTGGTGGCCGAGTCGATGGTCTTGATATAAGCGGTGTCGCGGATCGCGTCGCCAGTCTCGTCAAAGGCGATGTGGCCGGACACGCCGTCATAGATCACGCCAGGCAGCGCTTCCATGACCTTGGCCGGATCGGTGGAACCGGCAGCCTTCAGCGCCTCGAGCGCAACATAATAAACGTCATAGCCCATGGCCGTCACTGCGGAGATGGTATCGTCGCCGCCGTTGGTGGTCTTGGCGTCGGCATTGCCGTTAATATAGGCCTTGATGCCGTCATCAAAAGTCTTGTTGCCGCCTTCTGCGTAGAAGGTGGAGACGAACGCCTGGACGCTGGTGCCCTTGGCAGCCTGCAGGACCATGTTGTCATCCCACGTATCGGAGCCGAGGAACGGAATGCCGATGTTCAGGGAAGCCGCCTGAGAGACGAGCTGCGTGGAGTATGCGATCGACACGGGCGCGAAGATAACGTCGCAGCCCTGATCCTTCGCCTTGTTCAGGTAGGAGCTGAAGTCGGAGTTGTCTTTCGGGAAGGAGTCGGTGACGACCGTGCCGCCAGCCTTCTCAAACGCCTGCTTGAAGAAGGTGACCAGGCCCTGGTCATACTCGTTGCCGTTCTCGCCGAGGCAGTAGGCCTTCGTGGCCTTGAGCTCGGAAGAAGCGTAGTTGGCAAGGACGGTGCCCTGGAACGGATCCAGGAAGCAGATGCGGAAGTAGTGGCTGTTGCCGGCCGTGACGTTCGGGTTCGTGCAGGTCACGCCCACAGCCGGGATGCCGGCCTGCTTGAACGTGTCGGACGCAGCGATGGACACACCGGAGCCGTAGGAGCCGAGCACGATGGAGACCTTCTCATTGACGAGTTTGGAAGCCGCCGAGACAGCCTTCGCGGAATCGGAGCCGTTATCGGAGTAGACGAGCTCGACCTTGTAGGTCTCGCCGCCGATCTCGACGGTCGGGGTCTCCTGGTTGGCATACTGCATGCCGAGCATTTCCTTCTTGCCGCCGGCGCCGGAGTCGCCGCTGGCGGGCTCGAACACGCCGATCTTCACGACCTTCTCGCCGTTGTCGGCCGTGCTCTTGTCGCCGCCGCCGCAGGCGCACAGCGCGAACACCATGACCAGAGCGAGCAGCAGAGCAATCGCTTTTTTCATTGTATTTCCTCCAATCATTTCTTATCCGGACGCTGTCCGCGGCGCGCGGACAAATGTCCTTCAAATGAATATGCAAAGATTATACTATCGTTTTCACAAAATTGCAATATCAAATTCATGAAATATTCACATTAAAATTTCGAATACTTTGCGCACAATGCCGGTCACAGCACAAACGGGCTCGTGCGCCAGTCGCCGCCGCAGCGGCGCTCCTCTCTGGCAGGGCAGCCGAGCACGTAGAGATCGTGTGCATCCGCCGTCAGGGCAAAGATTTCTCCGGCGGCACCTGGCAGGTTCCGTCCGGCGGCCGGCTTCGTGACGAGCGGCACCGACGCACGCGTATCGATCGCGCGCAGCAGCTCCCTGCCCTGCGCACCGATGGCCAGCACACGCGCATACGGCGGCGTGCCCGTGTCCATGCCGGCGGTGACGCCGAGGGCCGCGCACATCGTCATGCGCCGGATGCGCGAGAGCGCATAGCGCTTGGATTTCGCCGCCGCCAGCACACCGTCGAGCGTCGGTGCCTCGTGTGCGGCGCGGTACAGGCTGTTGCCCAGCCCCTCGGATGCGCCGGGCAGCGCGTTGTATGCCGTCTGCGGCAGCATGCGCAGGCGCGAGAGCAGCGCGCTCTCCAGCGCATCCGGCAGCACCGGACCGCGGCCGAGCGTCTTTTCCCGGGCGCTGATCTCCGCCGCTGCTTTCGGCAGAAAGGCGGACACATTCTCCCCTGCGCCGATGCGCGTGCGCAGCTCGCTCGCCGAGCGCACATTTCCCTCCGCCGGACGGTCGTGCTGCGCGCCGGTGCGCAGGATCGTCAGCGGATGCAGATCGAGCCGCTGGTCAAAGATCGCCTTGAGATACTCCACGGCAAGAATATTGTTCGGTGCCTGCAGCAGCTCCGCCAGCGCGCCCACACGCCGCGCGACCGCCTGCTGCCGCGCCGCCGCAAACGGGATGCCGGACTGCAGCTCGGCGCGCAGGTCCTCGCCCAGCAGCGGATCGAGCAACACCTCGGCCACCCGCTGCAGCGGCTCCAGCTCGCCGCACTCGCTGCCGAAGCTCAGATGCGTCACCACGCCGAGACTGCCCAGCAGCCCCACGGCACCGCGGGCAAAGCCCTCCGCCGACGACAGCGCCCACGGCAGCGGCAGCTCCAGCACCAGATCCGCCCCGCAGCGCGCGGCGGCCTCCGCGCGCACAAACTTGGTATACACCGCCGGGCTGCCGCGCTGCACAAAGTCCCCCGACATGACGCACACGACCGGACAGTCCGCCCCCAGACGCGCGCGCGTCTGCTCGATGAGCCGCGCATGACCGCTGTGAAACGGGTTATACTCAGCAACAATGCCGATGACATTGCCCATTTTTGCACCTTCTTTCGAAAAATACTTGCGTTTTCCAACGAAATGATTACAATAAGAGTGTTATGGCATCATAATACTGTGGTTTTGCGAAAATTACAATATTTTATATGAGAAAGGAATCTGACTATGAAAATTCTTGTCATCAATGCCGGCAGCTCTTCCCTGAAGTATCAGCTGATCGACATGGAGACCGAGCACGTCCTGGCCAAGGGCCTGTGCGAGCGCATCGGCATCGACGGCCACCTCAAACACACCCCGCTCATCGGCGGCAAGCCAGTCTTTGACGAAGACCTGCCGATGCCCACCCACTCCGAAGCCATCGCCGCGGTCATCGACAAGCTGACCAGCGCCGAGTACGGTGTGGTCACCTCCATGAAAGAGATCGACGCCGTCGGTCACCGCGTCGTCCACGGCGGCGAGAAGTTTGCCTGCTCCGTCAAGATCGACGACGCCGTCATGGCCGCCCTCGAGGAGTGCACGCCGTTTGCCCCGCTGCACAATCCCGCCAACATCACCGGCATCAACGCCTGCCGCGCCGTCATGGGCGATGACGTGCCGATGGTCGCCGTGTTTGACACTGCGTTCCACCAGACCATGCCCGGCAAGGCCTATATGTATGCCATCCCTTATGAATATTACCAGAACGACGGCATCCGCCGCTACGGCTTCCACGGCACGAGCCACCGCTACGTGTCCGCCCGCTGCGCCGAGCTCATGGGCAAGCCCATCGAAGAGCTCAAGCTCATCTCCTGCCACATGGGCAACGGCAGCTCCATCTGCGCGATCGACGGCGGCAAGTGCGTCGACACGTCCATGGGCTTCACCCCGCTGGTCGGCCTGCCGATGGGCACCCGCTGCGGTGATCTCGACAGCGGTGTCATCCAGTTCATCATGAACAAGTACGGCATCAGCATCGACGAGATGCTTAACATCCTCAACAAGAAGTCCGGCGTGCTCGGCGTCTCCGGCGTCGGCTCCGACTTCCGCGATCTTGACGCCGCCGCTGCCAAGGGCAACGACCGCGCCCAGCTCGCGCTCGACATGTTCCACTACTGGGTCGCCAAGGTCGCCGGCTCCTACGTCGCGGCCATGAACGGCGTCGATGCCATCATCTTCACCGCCGGCGTCGGCGAGAACAGCAAGTCCTCCCGCGCCGCCATCGCCGAGTACTTCGGCTATCTGGGCGTGAAGATCGACCCGGTCGCCAACAGCAAGCGCGGCGAAGACATCATGATCTCCACCCCCGACTCCAAGGTCAAGGTGTTCGTCATCCCGACGAACGAGGAGCTCGTCATCGCCCGCGACACGAAGGCCATCTGCGGCTGAGTTTCCAAGGACACAAAACCACGGCGCTGAGATCAGCGCCGTGGTTTTTCTCGTTCAAAGCGGGGCATACTACATTATATAGTATCCATCCTGCATTTTTCCGCAAAAAACTTCGCCATGTCCCGGGAAAAACCGTTGACAAAACCTGTCCGGGATGATAAACTGTCAAGGCCGCATTGAGTGGGTACCAAGCGGAGGCATGCCTCCCGCCCACAAGAGCGAGACTCTACAGAGAGGCAGGTGCAACGAGTTTGAAGCACGCTATCATCGTTACCGGCGGTAAGCAGTACCGCGTGGCCGAGGGCGACATCATCTTCGTCGAGAAGCTGGATGTCGAGGCCGGCGAGGCTGTGAAGTTTGACCGCGTTCTGGCTGTCATCGACGAGGACAAGGCTGTTTTCGGCACTCCCGTGGTGGAAAACGCCGTCGTTTCCGGCAATGTCGTCAAAAACGGCAAGAGCAAGAAGATCCGCGTCTACAAGATGAAGCCGAAAAAAGGCTATCGCAGAACACAGGGCCACAGACAGCCCTACACCAAGGTCGAGATCACGAAGATCGAGGCCTGATTTCCGCAACTGATTTTGACACATGGAGGTGTAATTCGAAATGGCACATAAAAAAGGCATGGGTTCCACCAAGAACGGCCGCGACAGTGAGTCGAAGCGCCTTGGCCCCAAGAGAGCCGACGGTCAGTTTGTTCTGGCCGGCAACATCCTCGTCAGACAGCGCGGAACGAAGATCCACCCCGGCATCAACGTCGGCAAGGGTAAGGACGACACGCTCTTCGCCCTCGTGGACGGCGTCGTGAAGTTCGAGCGCAAGGACAAGGATCGCAAGCAGGTCTCTGTTTACGAGGAGATCGCACAGTAATCGCAAACGGGGTGGGCATCGCGCCCGCCCCGTTTTTCTTATCCCCCGCCGGGCTGCCCGGCAACGAAAGTGAGGAATGACCATGGCTTCGCCATTTGTTGATAAAGTGACCATCACCGTGCGCGCGGGCGACGGCGGCAACGGCGCGGTGACCTTCCACCGCGAGAAATACGTGGCTGCCGGCGGGCCTGACGGCGGTGACGGCGGGCGCGGCGGCGACATCATCTTTGAAGTGGATGACAACATGTCCACGCTCATGGATTTTCGCTACAAGCGCAAATACGTGGCCGCCAACGGCGCCGACGGTCAGGGCAAGCGCTGCTCCGGCCGCGTGGGCCAGAGCCTGCACATCCGCGTGCCGCGCGGCACCCTGCTGCGCGACGCGGACAGCGGCGCGATCATGCACGACATGTCCTCGGGCGAGCCGTTCGTGGCTGCGCGCGGCGGGCGCGGCGGCTGGGGCAACCAGCACTTCGCCACGCCGACGCGGCAGGTGCCGCGCTTTGCCAAGCCCGGCCTGCCGGGCGAGAGTCACACGATCCTGCTCGAGCTGAAGCTGCTGGCAGACGTGGGCCTCGTCGGCTTCCCGAACGTGGGCAAGAGCACGCTGCTGTCCGTGGTGTCGAAGGCGCACCCGAAGATCGCAAACTACCACTTCACGACGCTCTTCCCCAACCTGGGCGTCGTGTACGTGTCGGAGGGTTCGTCGTTCGTCATGGCGGACATTCCGGGCATCATCGAGGGCGCGAGCGACGGCGCCGGCCTCGGTCACGACTTCCTGCGCCACATCGACCGCTGCCGCCTGCTGGTGCATCTGGTGGACGTCTCCGGCAGTGAGGGGCGCGACCCGGTCGAAGACTTTGAGGCCATCAATGCCGAGCTGCGCGCCTACAGCGACGTGCTGGCCTCGCGCATGCAGATCGTCGCCGCCAACAAGTGCGACCTGCTCGGCGATGACCGCACGAACATTGACCGCCTGCGCGCGCACGTCGAGGCACAGGGTTACGAATTCTTTGAGATGAGCGCCGCCGCCCACACCGGCACGCGCGAGCTCATTCAGGCGTGCGCGGCAAAGCTCGCCGAGATTCCGCCGGTGCCGCCGTATGAGGCCGACTACGTTCCGCCCGAGCCGGAGGTCGGCACGAGTGACGAGCTGCAGATCCGCCACTTTGACGATCTCTGGGTCGTCGAGGGGCCGTGGCTGCAGCGGCTCATGGGCTCGATCAACTTCGGCGACTACGAGTCGCGGATGTACTTTGACCGCGTGCTGCGCCAGTCCGGCCTGTTTGACCGGCTCGAGGCCATGGGCATCGAGGAGGGCGACACGGTGAGCATCTACGATCTGGATTTTGAGTTCCGCTTCTGAACCAAACAAATTCCCCGCCGGACGCTGCCTGCGTCCGGCGGGGATTGCTTTTATTCTGTCGCTTCCGGCTTTTGCTCCGGTTCGCTTTCTGCCTTTGACGCCTCCGGCAGGACCACCGGCACGAACTGCTTGGCGATCTTGTTGTTGCCGGATTTGGCGCTGAAATAGCCAATGACGCTAAACGTGAGCGCGCCGACAAAGTTGACGAACAGATCCTGCATCGTGTCATACAGGCCAACATCCAGATAGCCGCCGAGACCGAGCGACTCGCCGTTGACAGCCACGTCCGTGATGTTATCCACCAGAATGGGAATATTGTTGTTCGTCGGGTCGAGCGTCACGGAGGCGAAGGAGTGGATGATCGTGTCCTTCTGCATATCCATGTGGAACAGGTAGTCCATCGAAAACTCGAAAAACTCCCACAGCACGCCGACCGTCATGGAAAAGCAGAACGCCACCAGCGCCAGAAACACCGGCGAGAGCTTAAAATGCTGCGGTTTGTTGCGGTTGAGCAGATCCACCATGGCAAAGCCGAACGCCGCGCTGATGAAGCCCGTCGTCGTGTGCAGCATGGAGTCCCAGTGCGGGTAGGTGATGAAATAGCTCTTGAGCTCGCCGAGGATCTCGGCGGCGAAAATGAAGATCAGGATAATGATCTCCAGCGCGCTCGGCAGCTCGATGCGGAAGTTGCGCTCCACGAACCGCGGCAGCATGAACAAGATCAGCACCAGCACACACACGAACGTGCTCTCATAGTTCTTATGGATGATCGTCATGACCATGACGCCGATGACGATCAGACGCAGGATCCAGTAGACGGCCACGACCGCCGGCTTCGGTTTATATTTCTGGTTTTCCTGCTCCATCTTTTTCAGGATCTTCGGGTCGCTCATATTTATCCTCGCTTATCCGTTTCTCTGTTCGGTTTCTCTCAGGCTGCGGCCGGTCCGCGCCGCGACATAGATAATCAGGTACAGCACCAGCGACAGCGCGAGCGCCGCAAACACATCCAAAATGGAGTGCTGCTTGACAAACACCGTGGCCGCGCAGATCGCAACGGCAATGATGACCGCCGGGATGCGCACCTTTTTTAAATATTTGCTGTCAAACGTCACGGCCAGCACGGCCATGCAGCCGACCACGTGCATACTCGGCAGGACATTCGTCGGCGTGTCGGCCGAATAGATCGCGTTGACCAGCCAGCCGCACAGCGTGCTCGTGTCCACTACGGACGGGCGCAGCAGCTGGCAGTTCGGCCAGATCATGCAGATCGTCAGCGAGATGGAAAAGCCCGCAATGATAAACGCCGCATAGCGGATGAACGCGCGGCGATCGTCCTTGAGCAGCGTCACAACGACCGGAACGATCAAAAACGGGTACCAGAGCACATAGGCCAGAATGAACCCCGGCAAAAACGGGATCTTATCATCCAGCGGCAGGTACGACACGAAGCACCCCTCCGTCGAGGGCACCATGCGCTCGACCAGCGCAAACCAGATCAGATAAATGGGCAAATACAACACCAGCAGCACATATTTATGTTCCTGAATATATTTCTTCATAAATCCGTCTCCTTATCCATGCAAACGCGCACCTGTTCGGTCAGGTGCCCGCCTCGATCTCCGTGATGCGGCCCAGCAGGCGAATCAGCTCGCGGGAATCCTGCTCGCCCAGCTGCTCCAAAACGCACCGCACATGCGCATGCAGCGTGGTGCGCATCTGCTCTGTTGACGTGCGGCCGAACTCCGTCAGCTGCACCACAACGCGGCGCCGGTCACAGTCATCTGCACAGCGGCGCAGCATCCCCTTTTCCTCCAACGCACGCAGCATCGCAGCCGTGCGCGGCGCACTCACGCCCAGGACCTCCCGCAGCGCGCCCGGCGTGCTGCGTCCGCCGTGCTCATTGAGATAGCTCAGCAGGAAGTTTTCGCCCTTCAGGTGCTCCTGGACGCTCTGCGGAATGCAGGACCGGTTCAAAGAAGTAACCGTCTGCAGCAATTCCTCGGTCAGTCGCTGCAATTCCATGATGCCGCCTCCTTTTTGTTAACCCCGTTAATCAGCATTTCGTAATGTTAACACTCCGCCCGGCGATTGTCAAACCTAATTTATGGGATTTCTTTGCTTTTGATCCGATGCTTTTTTTCACTCGCTGCACCACTGCCGGACACATGGCGCCGCTCTGTGAAAAAAATGCGCAAATGGGAAAAAATTTGGCACATTTGCAAAATGATGCAACATTTTCCGCGTCTCATGCATTATAGTTATTGACGAGCAATCATCAATGTGTTATTTTATGAATAGACTGTAAACAATGCAATTTTCACCCACAGCAACCGTTCCCACGCACTCCCTCGCGATCTCTTTTTATCGATCACCAGCTAATGTGAAAGGCGGATGTAATCAACATGAAAAAAGCAACTCATCGCAAGCAGGCACTCATGATTGCCATCTTCTTGCTGGCATTCACGCTGTCGCTGTTTTCGTTCGGCACGACTCCGGCGGCGGCCGGCAACGTGGCGGGCGTGAGCACGCACCTGTTTTTGACAGTCTTGCGCGACTATGACCACGATGCGGCCTTCTCCGTGACCTACACGGACGCGCTCGGCACGCACACGAAGCCCTATCATGCCGGCATGGAAGTGACGGCGTGGTCCCCTGTGACCATCACCTGCACCAACCACCATGTCTACGACTGGAGCATTGATGCCGATGTTCAGGAGGCCACCATCGTCGGCGTCGGCGGGATCACCTACCCCGGCGGCACGGGCATCCATGTCAAGGGCACGAATACCATCAAGGCGTTTGCCACGAACTTCGGTCTGCACTACATCAATATCGTTGTCATCCTCGGCGAGGGCAATGATAACGGCGGCGACAACGGCGGCGACAACGGCGGCGACAACGGCGGCGATAATGGCGGCGGCGATAACGGCGGCAACAACGGCGGCGATAACGGCGGCGGCAACAACGGCGGCGATAACGGCGGCGGCAACGGCGGCGGCAACAACGGCGGCGATAACGGCGGCGGCAACAACGGCGGCGATAACGGCGGTGGCAACAACGGCGGCGATAACGGCGGCGGCGATAACGGCGGCGGCGATAACGGCGGCGGCAAAGACCCGAATGGCAATAATCCTGACGGGAACAATCCTGACGGAAACAACCCGGACGGGAATGGCCCGGATGGCAACAATCCGGACGGAAACAACCCGGACGGCAATAATCCGGACGGCAATAATCCGGACGGCAACAATCCGGACGGCAACAATCCGGACGGCAGCAAGTCGAACACCCCCAAGACCGGCGACACACGTCTGATCTGGCTGGTCATTGCGCTGGCAGTGATCTTCGTGGCGACCTTCGCTGCGACCTACTACAACCGCAGGAAGAACAAGCACCACGGCGCCTGATCTTCACTCTCATGCAGTTAAAATGGGCAGCGTCAAATGACACTGCCCATTTTCTTATCAGGAGTTTTGTATGAAAAAAACCGTTCTCATCGTGATCCGCGTCGTCTGCATCGTCGGATTCTTGGTCTGCGCTGGCGTGCTCGGTTGGTACTGGCACAGTGACCGCAGCGACCGCGCTGTCGCAGAGGCGCTCGCCGCCGCGCATGACGCAGCCAGTGCGGAGGCCATGGAGCAGGTGCGCGCAGTCGCCGCTGACAACGCGGATACGATCGGCTGGCTGCGGATCGACGGCACCAACATCAACAACGTCGTCATGTTTGCCCCCGACACGCCGGGCAAGTACCTGCACATGGACTTCTACGGCAAGTGGTCGTACCGCGGCACGCTGTATGTCGCCGAAAACTGCGATGTGCGCACGGCGGACAACATCCTCATCTACGGGCACCACATGAAAGACGGCAGCATGTTCGGCTCCCTGATCTCCTACAAGGATGCGGCATTTCGCGCTGCGCACCCGATCGTGCAGTTTGACACGCTCTACGCCTCCCATTCGTATGAGGTCGTGGCCGCGATCGAAACGGAAATCCCCGCTGAGGGCTCTGACGCCTTTCGATATTATGACTGCGTCGGCACGGACGCGCAGCAGTTTGTGCAATACCTCGCGTTCATCGAACAAAACCGGTGCTACGACACCGGCATCACGATCCGGCCCGGTGATCGGCTGCTCACGCTGTCCACCTGCGCCTACCACACGGCGAACGGCCGCTTTCTGGTCGTGGCGCGGCAGATCGACTGAACGGGATCCAGTCCCTTATGCAGCAAAAAGCCCGCCATCCGATCGGATGGCGGGTTTTTTGATACAAGTCTTACAGGGCAGCCTTCGCCTGCTCGCACAGAGCGGTGAACGCGGCGGGATCATGGATCGCAGTCTCGGAGAGCATCTTGCGGTTCATGTCGATGCCGGCCAGTTTCAGGCCGTGCATAAAGGTGGAGTAGTTCATGCCGTTGGCCTTGCAGCCGGCGCTGATACGGGTGATCCACAGCTGACGGAAGTCTCTCTTCTTCTGCTTGCGGCCGACGTAAGCATAGCGGCCGGACTTCATCATCTGCTGGTTGGCCATCTTGTAGTGGCGGGACTTGTTGCCCCAGTAGCCCTTAGCCAGACCGAGAATCTTTTTTCTATGTTTGCGCGTCATCATCGCGCCTTTGACTCTTGCCATTGTTGTTTCCTCCTATTGTGCGGTCAATCCTTATTTATAAGGAATCATTTTTCTGATGGTCGCTTCAGTAGTCGCATCCGCATAAGTGGTGGAACGCAGACGACGGCAGCGCTTGGTGTCCTTCTTCGTGAGAATGTGGCTCTTGAACGCATGGGCACGCTTGACCTTGCCGTTCTTGGTGAGATTGAATCTCTTTTTCGCGCCACTGTGAGATTTCAGTTTGGGCATTGTATTGGCTCCTTCCTTGGTTTGCTTACTTCTTATTATTGGTGTTCTGCGCCTTGGGCGACAGGAACATAGACATATTGCGCCCCTCCAGCTTGGGCTGCTTGTCGAGGTTGGCGATATCCGCGCACTTGGCAGCGAAGTCGCGCAGCAGCTGCTCACCGATGTTGGTGTGCGCCATTTCACGGCCGCGGAAGCGGATGGTCACCTTCAGGCGATCGCCGCCCTGCAGGAACTTCTGGCCGTTTTTCAGCTTGGTGTTGAAGTCGTTCTCGCCGATGCCGGGCGACATGCGGATCTCCTTGACTTCGATCACATGCTGATTCCTTCTGGCCTCCTTCTCACGCTTGGCCTGCTCAAAACGGTACTTGCCGTAATCCATGATCTTGCAGACCGGCGGATTCGAGCCCGGAGCGATCTTCACGAGGTCGAGGTCTTTTTCAATCGCGATCTCGAGCGCGGCAGCAGAGGACATAATGCCCAGCTGCGCACCGTCTGCGCCGATGACGCGCACTTCTTTATCGCGGATTTCTTCGTTGATCTGATAGTTTGCAGTTGCGATACGAACACACCTCCATTGGTTGCATCGGGAGCGATCGCTCCAAAACAAAAAAGCACGGATGCCTGACACATCCGCGCGCATAAAACACATACAGCTCCCGTTGGGAGCAGGTTTTATTGACCGCGGACCGCCTTTGCGGCCGGGTGAGGCTGCCCAAAGGGCGCCCACTTCGTTGTCAGCTTTTATACTATAGCAGTCCCGGCGCGATCTGTCAAGGGTTTTCTGCGCCGGCAGGCAAAAACGCGGACTGAATTTGGCCTCCCGGGGACATACTCCCCCACGGAGGCGAAATCCATATGAAAGTACTCGAATACGGCGGTGTGTTCACCGCCGGCGGACTGGGCTACGGCGGGCTGGAGCTGCTCTGGCGCGGCCGGACGCACTGGTCGATGCTGCTGTGCGGCGGCGTGTGCGTCGTGCTGATCTATCTGATCGCGGGGCGCGAGCGTACCGTGCTCTGGCGGCGCTGGACGCTGTGCGCAGCCGCCGTCACGACGGTGGAGTATTTCACCGGCGTGCTCGTCAACCTGCGCCTCGGCTGGAACGTCTGGAACTACGCAGACCGGCCGCTCAACGTCCTCGGGCAGATCTGCCCGCTGTATTCCCTGTTCTGGTTCCTGCTTGCTATCCCCGGCGTGTGGCTGGGGCGGACCGTGCGGCAAAAGCTCGCCGCCCGGCAGAGTCAGTAAGTGGTGTCCTGCTGTTCCGGCGTTTCCGGCTGGGCAGGTGCCTCCGGCTGCTGCGGCGCGGCTGCCGACTCGGCAGCCTGCTGCTCCTGCGCCATGGCGATCTTCACGATGCGGCTGGTGCCGAGCCGGTCTGCGCCGAGGCGGATAAACTCCTCCGCGTCGGCCAGGCTTGCGATGCCGCCGGCGGCCTTGACCTTCACGTGCGGCGGGCAGCAGGTGCGCAGCAGGCGCACATCGTCCGCCGTGGCGCCGCCGGTGGAAAAGCCGGTGGAGGTCTTGATATAGTCAGCCCCGCTGTCGGACACGATGCGGCAGAGCATGCGCTTTTCCTCCTCGGTCAGCAGGCAGCACTCAATGATGACCTTGAGGATGCGGCCGCGGCTGACCTCGCGCACGGCGCGGATATCGGCCGCGACATCGTCCCAGCAGCCGTCCTTGACCATGGCCAGGTTGATGACCATGTCCACCTCATCGGCACCGTTGCGGATGGCCTCCGCTGCCTCGAACGCCTTGACAGCCGGGGTGTTGTACCCGTTCGGGAAGCCGATGACCGTGCAGATGCGCAGACGGTCGCCGACATATTTCTTCGCCCCGGCGACATGGCACGGCGGGATGCACACACTGGCGCAGCCGTAACGCATGCCCTGATCGCAGAGGGCGCGGATCTCCGCCGCGGTGGCATCCACGCGCAGGAGCGTGTGGTCGCAGCGGGAAAGAATCTCTCGAAGTTCCATGATCGTTCGTCCTTTCTGATGAGACACGAAAAATAGGTGCTCTTATTATACCGCGTCCGGCCGCATTGCACAAGGCGCATATTTTCCGCCGCCGGCACATAGGCTGTGGTACCCAACAAGAGAGGTGCAGCACATGGACGAACTGGAACAAAACAACTATGCCGAGCTCTGCGGCACGCTGGCGGCGCCGCCCGTGCTGTCGCACGAAAACCGGCAGGAGCGCTTTTTCACCTTCCCGCTCGAGACGCAGCGGCTGTCCGGCACGATCGACCGTGTGAATGTCGTCGTGCGCGAGCGGCTGCTGGCCGAGATGCCGCTGGAGGAATCGGCACGGCTGTGCGTAATCGGCGATGTGCGCTCATTCAACAACCGCCGCGGGCCGGGCGCGAAGCTGGTCATCACGGTGTTCGCGCGCGACATCTCGCTCAGCGACGAACCGTATGACCGCAACCTGATCCTGCTCAGCGGTACGCTCTGCAAACCACCGAACCTGCGCACGACACCGATGGGGCGCGACATCTGCGACCTGATGCTGGCCGTGAACCGGCACTACGGCCGCAGCGACTACCTGCCGTGCATCACCTGGGGCGCGCGCGCATGCGAGACCGCACTCTGGGACGTGGGCACACGCGTGTCCCTCGAAGGGCGGCTGCAAAGCCGCAGCTACATCAAGGTGCTGGACACCGGCGCCGTCGAGCGTACGGCGTTCGAGGTGTCCGTACTCGACATCTGCCGGCTGTCGGCGCCGGACGACTGAACGCACATACCGGCCGACAAAGCGCGCCCCGCAGATTTTTCTGTGGGGCGCCGGTCATTCTATCCATTTTATCATCCCGCGAGCGCGGACACGAGCACTTCGAAGCCCTGCACGCTGCCGTCCGCCGCCGTGCCCTGCCCACGCAGGACATAGATCGGATAGAGCGCATAGTTGCCCTCGGCATTGAACCCGGCGTTCATGTAATACGCCTGCTCAAACCCTGTGATCGTGCAGTCTGTCAGCTCCTGCGCGATATTCGCCGAGAAATCGTGCGCATCCAGCCGCGCCTGTACGGTCTTGGCGTCCGCCAGGCGGACGGTCCTGGTGCCGCCCATCTTGAGCGGGGCATACTGCTGCGTCAGCGCCGTCACATTGCCGTCCCTGTCAAAGGAAATGGAGATGTGATACTGTCCATACACCATCCGGCCGTTGACCTCGGGCGTCACATCGACCGTTTTGCTGCTCACGTTCGTCTCATAGGTTGCGCTGCTGAAGACGATCCGGGACGTGTCGGCGAGTTCCGGTTCAAACTTTTTCAGCCGCTCGCGCACGGTCTGCCCGAGCTGCGCGTCCGTCGGAAATTCGCTCAGGTCGCCCGGCGTCAGCTCCTCGGTCGGCGTGTAGTACTGGATATAGCCGTTCTGCGCATCATACGAGAGCCGGCCCGCCAGCTGCGTCTGCATCGTGTCCGCGTCCATATCCAGCAGCGCGGCCGCCAGTGCCATGGAATACGCCTTGTCCACATAGCTTTTGTAAACCGTATCCCTTCCCTTATCTGGGAGCGTGATCGTATCCGGCAGCGTGAGATCCAGCGTCGGTTCCATGCCCGTGGTCGCCAGCACCAGCTTGCTCTGCGCGCCGCAGGCACTCAGCGCCAGCAGCAGCGTCAGCACCGCCAGCAGCAGGCAGAGTCGTTTTCTTCGCGTCATGTTCGGTCGCTCCTTTCCAGATTTTCAGATGTTTTCCAATGCATTTCCAAACTCAAGATACCCGTTTTCCAGATATTTGTCAAGTAAACGAAGTGTAAAAAACACAGGAGACGTTTCCGTCTCCTGTGTGGCTTCACTTTTCCGGCACGATCTCGATCCAGTACCCGTCGGGGTCCTCGATGAAGTAGATGCCCATGCCGGGGTTTTCAAAGCAGATGCAGCCCATGGCCGCGTGCTTTGCGTGCGCGGCATCCATGTCCGGCACGGAAAACGCGAGGTGGAACTCCCCCTCGCCGAGGTCATACGGCTGCGTGCGGTCACGCAGGCCGGTCAGCTCGAGCTGAAACGGTGAGTGCCCGTCGCCCAGAAACACGAGCCGGAACGAACCGTCGGCCGCATCCTTCGTGCGCACGGGCTCCAGCCCGAGCGCGTCATGGTAAAACTGCACGCTTCGCTCGAGATCGAGGACATTGAAATTAAAGTGATTGAAGGTAAACATACCGCGCCTCCCAAATGTATTCTGTCTGTCCCAAGTATAGCGGCTGCGGGGCGTGTTGTCAAAGCAAGGCCTCAAAAAACAGTTGGAATTTCATGCCGGGCACGGTATAATGATCGTGCTAGACTGGGATATTGGAGGCGCGCCATGGATAAGACAGGACGCGCGCCCGGCTCCCCCATGGAGCCGGAGCTGCAGGAATTTCATACCGGCGCGGCCGTGCACGCTTACCGCACGTTCGGCTGCCACGCGCTCCCCGGCGCGGTGGGGCACCGCTTCGCCGTCTGGGCGCCGCACGCACAGCGCGTCGCGCTTGTGGGCGACTTCAACGGCTGGGACACGGCGGCAACGCCGATGGACCGCCTGCCGGACGGCACGTGGGTACAGACCGTGGACGGTCTGCGCGACGGGGCGCTCTATAAATACGCCGTCACCGGCGCCGATGGCCAGACGGTGCTCAAGGCCGACCCATTCGCCGCGCACTGCGAGACCGGGCCCGCGACCGCATCCAAAGTCTGGGCAATCGAGGGCTACGTCTGGCACGACCGGAGCTATCTGCGCCGCCGCGCCGCACGCGATGTATACCGCGCGCCGATGAGCATTTACGAGGTGCACCTCGGCTCCTGGCGCCGGCCGGAGACCGGCCTGCCGTGGTACCGCTCGGTCGCGGACGAGCTGGCGGACTACTGCCGAGAGATGCACTACACGCACGTGGAGCTGCTGCCCGTGACGGAATACCCCTACGAGGGCTCCTGGGGCTATCAGGTGACCGGGTACTACGCCCCCACCAGCCGCTACGGCACACCGCAGGACTTCATGTACTTTGTCGACACGCTCCACCGCGCCGGCATCGGCGTGATCATGGACTGGGTCCCGGCGCACTTTCCAAAAGACGCGCACGGGCTCGCGCGCTTTGACGGCACGCGGCTCTACGAGTGCAAGGACGCGCGCATGGCCGAGCATCCGGAGTGGGGCACGCTCATTTTCGACTATGCAATGCCGGAGGTGCAGAGCTTTCTCATCTCGTCGGCCATGTCGTTTTTCGACCGCTATCACATCGACGGCATCCGCGTGGACGCGGTGTCCTCGATGCTGTATCTCAACTACGCCCGGCGCGACGGCGAATGGACGCCGAACCGCGACGGCGGCAACATCAACCTCGGCGCGGTCGCCTTTCTGCAAAAGCTCAACACGGCCGTGCTCACGGCGTGGCCCGGCTGCGTGACGGTCGCGGAGGAATCCTCCGCCTACCCCGGCGTGACGAAGCCGCCCTACGACGGCGGTCTCGGCTTCAGCTTCAAGTGGGACATGGGCTTCATGCACGATACGCTCGACTATCTGGAGCTCGACCCCTACTTCCGCAAATACCACCACGACAAGCTGACGTTCTCGATGATGTACGCCTTCTCCGAGAACTTCATCCTCGCGTTTTCGCACGACGAGGTCGTACACGGCAAGAAGTCGATGCTCGACAAGATGTACGGCACCTATGAGCAGAAGTTTGCCACTCTGCGCGCGCTCTACGGCTATCAGTTCGCGCATCCGGGCAAGAAGCTCACGTTCATGGGCTCGGAGTTCGGCCAGTTCATCGAGTGGAACTACAAGCAGGGGCTCGACTGGCTGCTGCTCGACTACCCGATGCACAAAGCCATGCAGCGCTGGTGCAGCGCGCTCAACGCCTGCTACCGCAGTAACCGCACGCTCTGGGACATCGACGACGGCTGGGACGGCTTCACATGGCTGAACGTGGACGACGCCGAGCGCAGCGCCATCGCCTTCCTGCGCACGGCGCGCAACGGCCGCCGGCTCGTGTGCGTGTGCAACTTCACGCCCGTGCGCTATGACGATTTTGTCATCGGCCTGCCCAAGCGCGGCGTGCTGCGCGAGCTGCTGTCGAGCGACAGCGAGGAATTCGGCGGCTCCGGCGTGCACAACGCGCCCGAGATCCGCAGCAAGGACGTGCCCTTCGGCGCGCTCCCCTGCTCCGCGCGCGTGACGCTGCCGGAGCTTGCCACCGTATACTTCACCTTCACGACCCGGTAAAGGAGGAAACGCCATGAAACCCGAACTGCGCGCAGCGCTGGCCGAAAAAGGCCGCTGCGACCTGCCCGGCGTGCTGCTGGCAGCCGCCGAGTGCGCGCCGCTGGCCAAGACCGGCGGCCTTGCGGACGTCGTCGGCACGCTGCCGAAAAGTCTGGCCGCGCTCGGCTTTGACGCACGCATCATCACGCCGTACCACCGCGTGATCAAGGAAAAATACGCATCCCAGGTCACGCACCTGACGGATTTTTATATCGACCTCGGCTGGCGGCACCAGTACGTCGGCATCGAGCGGCTGCTGCTCGACGGCATCGTCATTTACCTCGTGGACAACGAGTTTTATTTCGGCGACCGCATCTACCTCGGCGGCGAGGCCGAAGGCGAGCAGTACGCGTTTTTCGCCCGCGCGATCCTGGAGGCGCTGCCCCGGCTGGACTTTACGCCCGAGATCCTGCACTGCAACGACTGGCACACGGCCGTGCTGCCCATGCTGATGAAAACGCAGTACGCCGGCAGGATGCAGTCGCGCATGCAGACGCTGCTGACCATCCACAACATCGCCTATCAGGGCAAGTTCTCCTTTGAATTTATACAGGACCTGCTCGGCATCGACGCGCGCTATTACACGCCCGAGTTCATGGAGCTCAACGGCTGCGCGAACCTGCTCAAGGCTGGCTGCGTCTTTGCCGACCACATCAACACCGTCAGCCCGAGCTACGCGGGCGAGATCCGCACGGCGGCTTACGGCGAGGGACTCGAGGGGATTCTCAACGCCCGGCAGCACCAGCTGTCCGGCATCCTCAACGGCATCGACACCGCCGTTTTTGACCCCGCGCACGACGGCGGCATCGCCGCGCCCTACTCCGCCGACGACCTGAGCGGCAAGGCCGCCTGCCGTGCTGCACTGTGCCGGGAGCTCGGACTCGAGATCGGCGCGCACACGCCCATCGTCGCCATGGTCACGCGCATGACGCCGCAAAAGGGCTTCGACCTTGTGCAGTACGTGCTCGACGAGCTCATGGATGAGCAGGACATGGCGTTTGTGCTCCTCGGCACCGGCAACGCCGAATACGAGGACTTCATGCGCAGCGCCGAGTGGCGGCACAAGGGCCGCCTGTGCGCCTACATCGGCTACGATGAGGCACTGTCGCACCGCGTATACGCGGGCAGCGACTTTCTGCTCATGCCGTCAAGCTTTGAGCCGTGCGGCCTGTCGCAGATGATCGCCATGCGCTACGGCACGCTGCCGATCGTGCGCGAGACCGGCGGCCTGCGCGACAGCGTGCAGCCGTATAATCAATTCACCGGCGAGGGCACCGGCTTCTCGTTTGCAAACTTCAACGCCTATGAGCTGGCGGACACCATCCGCCGCGCGCTCGCACTCTATCACGATAATCACGATGCCTACTGCCGCGTGCAGCGGCAGGCCATGTCGCAGGACTTCAGCTTCACGCGCTCGGCGGAGGACTACGCGCACCTGTACCTGCTCCTGCTGCCGGAGGACACCGCGCCGAAGCACGACGCGGCCGACGAGGCCTTCCGCAGCCCGATCGGCGCGGTGGAGACCGGCGCGTCCGTGCGCCTCGCCTTTGCGGACACGGAGACGCTCGTGTTTGACGCCGCCGTGGAGATCTACGGCGATGCGTACAGCGACACCGTCGCAATGACGCAGACGGCCGCCGGTTTTGAAGCGGCCGTGACCCTGCCCGCCGTGCCGCAGGCGCTGCGCTACCGGTTCCGTCTCGCGTGCAACGACGGCGGCATCCGCTGGCTGTGCGCTGCGCCGGACGGCCGGCACGCCCGGCTGTGCGACGCACCGACCGACGGCTGGCGCCTGACGGTCTATCGCGCCGGATTCACGACCCCGGCGTGGTTTCGCACCGGCGTGATGTATCAGATCTTCCCCGACCGCTTCGCGCGCGACAGCTCCGCCACCGCGCAGCGCGGCATGGAGCACCACCGCCGCATGGGCCAGACCGTACACTACCACGCCGATTGGGACGAACCCGTCGAGTGGCAGGCCAACACGCCGGAGGGCGAATACGCCCCCGTCGACTTCTACGGCGGCACCCTGCGCGGCATCGCCGACCGGCTGCACTACCTGCAAAAACTCGGCGTGACGGTGCTGTATCTCAACCCGATCTTCGAGAGCGCCTCCAACCACCGGTACGACACCGGCGATTACCGGAAGGTCGACCCCATCCTCGGCACGAACACGGACTTCAAAAAGCTCTGTGCGGCCGCGGCGGACTGCGGCATCCGCATCGTGCTCGACGGCGTGTTCGCCCACACGGGCGCCGACAGCCGCTACTTCAATCGCTTCCGGCACTATCCCGGCTGCGGCGCCTACAACAGCCGCAGCTCCGTCTATACGCGCTGGTACGCCTTCACACACTACCCGGACGGCTACAAGTGCTGGTGGAACTTCAAGGACCTGCCCGCGATCAACGCCGCCAACCCCGACTGGCGCAAATATATGATCTCCGGCGAGCGCAGCATCGTCAAGACCTGGCTGCACGACGGCGCGTCCGGCTGGCGGCTGGATGTGGCCGATGAGCTGCCGGACGATGCGCTGCGCGACATGCGCGCCGCTGCCAAAGCAGCCGATCCCGACAGCGTGCTCCTCGGCGAGGTCTGGGAGGACGCCGTGACGAAGGTCAGCTACGGCGAGCGGCGGCAGTACGCGCTCGGCGACGCGCTCGACAGCGTGATGAACTACCCCCTGCGCGACGCTCTGGTCACGTTTTTGACCGGGCGCACCACAGCGCGCGCGCTGGCGGACTTGCTGCTGAGCCAGCGGCTGAACTATCCGCAGCCGCTGTACTACGCGCTCATGAACCTGACGGCAAGCCACGACGTGGCGCGCACGCGCTCGGCGCTGGCGCTGGACTTTGACCCCCGCAACCGCACGCGCGCGGAGCTCGCGGAGCTCGAGATCACGGACGCCATGGCCGCGCGCGGCGCGCAGCTGCAGGTTCTGGCGGCGGCCGTGCAGTTCTGGCTGCCGGGCATCCCGTCGATCTACTACGGTGACGAGGCCGGTATGCAGGGCCTGTGCGACCCGTTCAACCGCGCACCGCTGCAGATGTGCGACACGCAGATGCTGCAGTGGTATGCGCAGCTGACCGCCCTGCGCCATGCGCACCCGGCGCTCACGCGCGGCGAGGTCGCCGTGTTCGCACCGGCGGGCGGCGTGCTGTGCATCCTGCGCGTCATCGCGGACGGGCGGGACGCCTTCGGCGAGGATGCGGAAGACGAAGCGCTGCTGCTGATCGTCAACCGCGCAGCGCACCCGGTGCGCTGCCACGTGGAGCTCACCCGCCCCGGCGCCGGCCTGCGCGAAGAGACACGGCTCGCCTTCGTGCGCAGCGAGTATGACTGCGCCGTTGACTGCTTTGACGATACCCACATTGCCCTGCATGACGGCGTGGGCGCATTTGACCTGCCGCCCTGTGCCGCAAAAATCTACAGATTGGAGAACCGACATGGAACTGAAACTGGATCGTAACAAAACCTATGGTCTGGCGCTCGAGGGCGGCGGCGCGAAGGGCGCCTACCAGATCGGCGCGTGGAAAGCCCTGCGCGAGGCGGGCATCCGCTTTTCCGCCGTGTCCGGCACGTCCGTCGGCGCGCTCAACGGCGCCATGATCGTCATGGACGACCTTGAAAAGGCTGAAAACGTCTGGAACAACATTCACTTTTCCCAGGTCATGGACGTAGACGACGAGGAAATGCGCCGCCTCATGAACCGCGACATCCCGCTCTCCGAGCTCAAGAGCACGCTGCGCAGCGTGGCCGACATCGTGCGCAACCGCGGCTTTGACGTGACGCCGCTGCGCAAATGGGTCGCCGAGGTCGTGGACGCGGACAAAGTCTGCCACTCGGACACGGACTTTTTCATCGTCACCTACTCCCTGTCCGACCATCAGGAGCTGGAGCTCAAAGCCTCCGATCTTGACAAGGACGAATTGTGCGACATGCTGCTCGCGAGCGCATATCTGCCGGCGTTCCGGCTGGAAAAGCTCGGCGGCAAGTATTATGCCGACGGCGGCGTGCAGGACGTGGTGCCCATCCACGCACTGGTGGAAAACGGCTGCAAGGATATTATCGCCCTGCGTATCTTCGGCTTCGGCATTGAAAAGCGTTTCCGCATCCCGGACGACGTGCACGTGACGACGATCGGTCCGACGGTCGATCTCGGCAACATTCTGAACTTCGACGCCGAACAGAGCCGCCGGAACATGCGTCTCGGCTACTTTGACGCCCAGCGCGTGCTCTACGGGCTCTACGGCAGCACGTATTACATCGACCGCACCATGTCCGAGGACACGGCGCGCCAGCAGCTGCTCGAGTACCTCGGGCCGGGCGAGGGCTCGCTGCGCACGTTCCACGAAAAGACGCTGCCGCAGATCGCCAAGGCGCTCAAGTGCGAGGGCGATTACTATGACCTGCTCGTTGCCGTGCTCGAGCACGACGCGAAAGAGCTTGGCATCGAGCCGGAGCGCATCATGACGGACATGGAGCTGCTGCAGGCGATCCTCACCCAGCCGGAGCTGCCGGAGGCCATCGTGCCAGCGCAGGAGCCGGACGCCCCGGCAAAACCGGAGCCGGAGCCGGAATCGTCCGCGCAGGCCGCTGCGCCCAAAGCCACCGATGAAGTCGCGGCCAAGGCAGCCGAGCTGTCGCAGGACATTGAAAAGCACATCAACCGTCTGCTCGGCAAGATGCGGCCGCGCCGCAACCGGCCAGGCACGGCAGAAAACGCTGCGCCGGAAGCCGACGCAGACGGGCCGGAAAAAGAATGAACGCACCGGGGCGGCCGCACGGCCGCCCCATTTTTGAGCTGCGGAGCGCCCGAAACCGATTGGAAATCATGGATTTTCACAGGCCGCGGGTTTCCGCTTGCAAATGTTGATGTTCTCTGGTATGATGCTTATTGATTAGAGATATCTAACTTGCGAAAACAACCTGATCCATAGCAAAAAGGAAGCTGTCTTATGCAAACATTTTGGGGGATCCTGATCCCGTTTCTCGGCACCGCGCTGGGCGCGGCATGCGTGTTCTTTATGAAGAAAGCGCTCAGTGACGCCGTGCAGCGCTCGCTGACCGGTTTCGCCGCCGGTGTGATGGTGGCGGCTTCGGTCTGGAGCTTGCTGATCCCGGCGATCGAGCAGTCGGCAGGTATGGGGAAGCTCTCGTTCCTCCCCGCCTTTCTGGGCTTCTGGCTCGGCATCCTGTTTCTGCTCGCACTGGATCACATCATCCCGCACCTGCACGCGAACAGCGCCCAGGCCGAAGGGCCGAAGAGCCGCCTGCAGCGCACGACGATGATGGTGCTGGCCGTGACGCTGCACAACATCCCGGAGGGCATGGCCGTCGGCGTGGTATACGCCGGGTACCGCTCCGGCAGCGCGCAGATCACGGCGGCCGGTGCGCTGGCCCTGTCGCTGGGCATCGCCATTCAGAACTTCCCGGAAGGGGCGATCATCTCCATGCCGCTGCGGGCGGAGGGCATGAAAAAAGGCAGAGCCTTCTGCGGCGGCGTGCTTTCCGGCGTGGTAGAGCCCATCGGCGCCGTGCTGACGATTCTGGCGGCACAGCTCGTTGTCCCTGCGCTGCCGTATCTGCTCAGTTTTGCTGCCGGAGCTATGCTCTATGTCGTGGTGGAAGAGCTGATCCCGGAGATGTCGCAGGGCGATCACTCCAATATCGGCACGGTGTTTTTCGCCGTGGGCTTCAGCATCATGATGATGCTGGACGTGGCGCTCGGATAAACAACAAAAAACCACATCCGCCGGTCCGAATGGACCGGCGGATGTGGTTTTTTCTTTCGGTATCTCTTACTTCGATTCCGACAGGTTTTCCGTCGCAAAGAGCGTGATCACGTTCTTCAGCGTCTCCTGATCGTAATCCTCGGCGATCGCAGATGCGTTCCAGTAAGCATAATCGCCCTCGAACCAGCTCTGCAGGTCATCGAGATCCTCCGCATAGCGGAACTCCAGGTGATAGGTGGTCGCCATCGTGTCCGGAGAGAAGGCAAAGTAGGTGAATTCGCCGGAGTTTTCGTCCTCGCTCTGATAGAAAATGAAGCCGTTTTCATTTTCCTTGTCCAGCTTTCGATAAGTGTGGGAGAAAACTTTCTTGCCCTGCGTGTCCAGACCGGTGATCTTGTGGCCGTCCATCACGAACTTCGAAACCCCGCCCAGGAAATAGCAGTCGAAGGCCATGCTATCCGGATCGGCCGCATATTTTTCGGCAGCGTCTGCGCCGTAGATCTTTGCCGTGCACATCCCGAGCAGCTTGTCCGTGGCGGCGTCCGCATTGTCCTCGCCCACCAGCGGCGCGGTGGCATCATGCCAGATGCTCCGGTAATCCGCCTTCGACAGCTCCGGGAACAGCTCCACATACGTCCCGCTGATGGTCGTCAGGTAGTCATCCGTGACCGTCTGCTGATTGGCCGCCGAGGGGGTGTTCGTGTCCGCTTTGGTCTGTCCGCAGCCGACGACCGACAGCAGGCAGATCACGCACATCAAAAATGCAGCAATTCTCTGTTTCATTGTATACCTCCTGTTATTAGTTAGTCTTGTCTAACCAGCAGGAAGTCTACCATATTGCGCCGCCCCGGGCTACTCCGTTTTGGTTTCACTGCTCCGTTTTGACGCATGCTTTGCATGGGCGCGGTACTGCGACGGCGTCGCGCCATAGCGCGCCTTGAAGCACGCGGAAAACTTGCTGGCATTGTCATACCCCGCAGCCTGCGCGATCTGTGTCACCGGCTTTGCGCTGCGCACCAGCTCCACTGCGGCCTGTTCCAGCCGGTACTCCTTGATATAGTGATACACCGGAACGCCATAGACCCGCTTGAAAATTTTTTGCAGGTGGGACACTGAGATCTCGTGCTCCGCCGCCAGCTGCGACAGCGAGACATACCCCTCCCGGTCGGTCAGCAGATGATCCCGGAGATGCCGGGCCAGCTCTGCCTGCCTGACTGAGCAGTACGGGTCGGCTGCGGATTCGCGGGGAACACGGCCGAGCAGCATCAGCAGCTCCAGCACCTTGATCTGCAGGAAACCGGGATCCAGATAGGCAATGCTTTCATACAATTCCCGAAACACGTGCTCACAGCGCGGCCCGGCCGGGCCGTATGTATACCACTTACTGCCCAGGAGGTTGCGATTGAGCGCGGAAAAGTCCACGGAAAACGCCGGCGCGTTCCGCGCGATCCAGCGCCGGGCGGCATCCGGAGCTACCTCCAGGCAGATGCCTTCGTAATAGCCCAGCGGAAAGTGCGACTCCGACATCGTGCCGTGCACGCCGTCGTAACAGCTGATGGCCATATCTCCCGGCTTGAGCAGAACATGATCCCGCAGAGAAAACCGGGTCTCAAAGCGCCCATTGGCGCAGAAATTGATCTCCAGCATCCCGGTCTGCGTGCGGATCTCCGTATAGGAGCCCATCTCCAGCCGCAGGCACATGGCGCTCACACCGTCCAGCAGCGGATAGAGGTGGATCTCTCCGTTTCCGTCCGCGTTTTCAAAGCCGCCGGCCTGCCCGTCCGGGCCGAAAGCGGCGGCCGCCTCGCCATGATACACGATCTCGATCACGCGCGCTCCTCCTTTCCTTGCGTACTCTGTCATGAGGCCGTCGGGCGGCCTGCCGGGTCATCTCAGCGTACAGGATCTTCACATTCCCCGCGTAGCGTCTGGATCAGCCCGGTATAGGAGATGCCAAGGCAGGTGCACATCGCCGCATAAATGCAGACCAAAACGGCCGGAATGCAAAACCACGCGCTGACTCTGACCGCGAGCGCCACAAGCGCCGCAAATACGACCAGCTGAGCACGCTGCCCACGAGCATGGGGCGGCGGATGGTCTCGCTGATCGCCAGCTCCTCCGCCGGCGTGTAGAGCCGGAAGGCGTGCTCGCTGCGGATGAGCGCCCAGGCATAGGCGTCGTGCACGGCGCTGCCGATGTCCAGCCCCTCATAGAGCAGGTGGTTGAGCACGACGTTCGTGCGCTCCTCATAATAGGCCACGCGCGCCCGCCCGGCCTCCGTCAGGCAGGGGCGGCGGCGCGGGTCGCTCCGGTCGAGCAGGCCCTCGCGCTCGAGCGCCATGAAGATGCGGCTGACCTTCTGCTTCCCCTCGCCAGCACACCGGCAAGGCCCGTGACCGTGCAGGTTTTAGGATCTTCATTGAGGAAGCTGAGTAGGACGCGAAGTTTCAGAATATCCAGTGATTCCGGCATAAATGGCTTGACTCCTTTTCAGATTTGCCCCGGAACAGGGCGTTTTGTGCCCCCAAAACGTAGTTAGATATAACTAACCATGCATAATGTGCCACATCGGCCCCGGTTTGTCAAGCCAGTGCGCGCAAAAATCCGATCGCCCGCTCCCTGCGCGGACAAAGAAAAGCCCGGGATCCAGTGGATCTCGGGCTTTTGAAAACGATATTGGAATATATCAGCGCTTGCTGAACTGCGGAGCGCGGCGGGCGGCCTTGAGACCGTACTTCTTACGCTCTTTCATTCTCGGGTCACGGGTCAGCAGACCGGCAGCCTTCAGGGGCGCACGGTAGCTGTCCTCGACCTGCAGCAGCGCACGGGCGATGCCGTGACGGATCGCGCCGGCCTGGCCGGTCACGCCGCCGCCGGTCACGGTGGCTTCGACGTCGAACTTGCCCATGGTATCGGTCGCAGCGAAGGGCTGACGAACGATGAGCTTCAGGGTCTCGAGACCGAAGTAGTCATCCAGAGGACGGCCGTTGACGGTGATGCTGCCGGTACCGTTCGGGAAGAGGTGCACACGCGCGACGGAGGACTTTCTGCGGCCGGTGCCGTACATATAGGCTTTCTTGCTCGTATAAGTTGCCATGTTCTATTTCCTCCTTCTCAGCGATCCCAGACTTCGGGCTTCTGTGCCGCATGGGGATGCTCGGCGCCGCGATAGATCTTCAGGCGCTTGAGCTGCCACTGGGCGATGGTGTTCTTCTGCAGCATGCCGCGCACAGCCAGACGCATAGCCAGCTCGGGCTTGTCCTTCATGAGCTTCTTGTACTGCGTCTCGTGCAGGCCGCCGGGATAACCGGAGTGCGTGCGGTAGTACTTCTGCTCGAGCTTCTTGCCGGTGAGCACTGCCTGCTCGGCGTTGATGATGATGACAAAGTCGCCGCAGTCAACGTGCGGGGTGTAGTCGGTCTTGAGCTTGCCGCGCAGCAGATCGGCAGCGAGCGCTGCGGTCTTGCCCATCGGCTTGCCGGCTGCATCCAGAACGTACCACTTGCGGGTGACGGTGTCCTTGTTCAGCAAAGTAGTGGACATATTCGTGCCTCCAATTAGAATGTGTTGAAAAACATTTTGACATTTTTCAGGCGCGAACGTAGAATAGGTCTCACATTCGCGCTTATCTTTTATACCACAATCGGTGGTACCTGTCAACGGAATTTTGATTTAGATATCACTTTGCTCTCGAAATCTCCGTTTTACTCCGTTTTACGCTTGAAATCGCAGTTTCTATTTTCATTTTGGAGGTCCCGCTATGAACGACCTGAACGCGTTCACCGGTCTGGTGCGCCGGTGCGTGGAGGATTATGACATGATCGCGCCGGGCGACACCGTCGCCGTCGGCGTCTCTGGCGGCAAGGATTCGCTCGTGCTGCTCATGGCGCTCAACGAGCTGCGCCGGTACTATCCGAAGCCGTTTGCGCTCGAGGCCATCACGGTCGAGCTCGGGTTCGACGGCATGGATTTCACGCCGGTGGCGGAGCTGTGCGAAACGCTCGGCGTGCCGTACACCCGCCTGAAAACGGACATCAAAGAGGTCGTGTTCGACGTGCGCAAGGAGGACAACCCCTGCTCCCTGTGCGCCAAGATGCGCCGCGGCGCACTGTGCACCGCGCTCAGCGAGCGCGGCATTACGAAGCTCGCGCTCGGCCACCACTTTGACGACGCGGTCGAGACATTCCTGCTCTCGCTCGTGTACGAGGGGCGCATCAGCTGCTTTCAGCCGGTGACGCACATGACGCGCACGGGCGTGGATCAGATCCGTCCGATGCTCTACGCCGGCGAGGGGCGCATCGCCAATCTGGCGAAGGCGCTGGCGCTGCCGATCGTCGAAAACCCCTGCCCCGAGGACCGCGGCAGCAAGCGCTACGAGATCAAGCAGTTCATCCGCACCATGAGCCAGACCTACCCCGATCTGCGCAGCAAGGTGTTCGGCGCCATCCAGCGCGCACCGCTCGACGGCTGGGAAAAGGCGCGCTGACATTCTCAAATGCGACATAGGACAAGCCCGATGGGAAATCCCATCGGGCTTGCGGTTTATTCGATGATGCAAAAACGCTTACATTCAGCTTCCGTATTTAATTGTCTTATGAACATAGAAGTACTTATAGTGGTTCGATGAATACGAGACCGAGTACGTTGCAGAGCACTTCACATTCAAACCGGCGTTCACTCCAATACCGCCAGACACAGTTGTTGTCCCATTATTGAAAAAGTCGCCATTTACATAGTATTCAATGGAATTTGAGCTACGCAGCCATGCGTTAACCTCTCCCCCGAATTGCTTGGAAATTCCATTATAGGATCGCACTAACTGAATCGAATAGATAGAGTTGATATTGAAGAAATGACCGCCCTCACTTGTGGCGCAATAAAAGTCCAAGTACGGCTGGTATTCGTCCGTCACATACAATCTGGCAGTGAAGGAACGATAAGCATTGCTGCGGGCAGCCTGTGTCTGCATCGTATCCGGGAGCATACGCAGAACTTCATCATATGACATATCCGCATTTTTTGCCATACGCGCGATCATTTCAGTAAACGTCATAGGGTCGCTTACGATCACATCTGGATTGGAATCCAAATCATCCAGAGAAATCGTCCCCGAAACTGCAACTCCGGCAGTATCGGCAGCCTGAACGGGAATAAACAGGACGGAAAACACAAAAACCAGAGCCAAAAGCATGGAAATTCGCTTTTTCATTCTTTATCCTCTTTTTTCAGTAACAAGGCCATACCCCACGCAGAGAGAATAATGCCTCCCATACGCACAGACGGAATGATTTGCTCGAACCGAATGTCCCAATACCTGTAATCAAACAGCTTCTCTTTTGCGGCCAGAAGTACGCGGAAGCAGAAATCCGGCACATACGGTGCCAACAGAATCAGTACAAGTCCAAGTATAAAGAGCGTCAGAATTTGCTTGCTTCGTTTTTTCATTTGCCACCTCCTGCAGCTGCACAATATTTCGGGTTGACGAAGTGAATAATTGGAAGTTCTTCCAGCTTCAATATACCAGATCCTATGCGATTGTCAAGGCATTTTTTACACACATTATCATGCATTTGTCTAATTTCTGCACACTCCGCAGTGAAAGCGCCACGAAAAAGCGACAACAAGCCCGACGGGAAGGTCCCATCGGGCTTGTGTTGTTGAAATGAAGTCTCAGAGGACGTTCTGGCAGAAACGCATGATGACCGCAGCGGTCTGTGCGCGGGTCGCGTCACCCTTCGGCTGAAGGGTAACAACGCCCATACCATTGTCCGCGCCGCAGATCAGGCCCTGTGCAACAGCCCAGGACATCGCCGTGCGGGCATAGCCGGAAATGGAGCTGTAGTCCGGATAACCGGTCAGGTCAGCGGTATCGAACACATCCAGATCCAGAACATTCTTGGCGTAGTTATAGAGGATGGTCGCCATGTCCTGACGGGTGACCGGTGCGTTCGGGGAGAACGTGGTGGCGCTCGTGCCGCTCACGACGCCCTTCTCGGCCGCCCAGTTGACCGCATCGACATACCAGCTGTCGGTCAGATCGGTGAAGGGGCTGGTCTTGGCAGCCTTCGGGGAACCGGCCTGGCAGTAGAGCATCTCCACAAGCTGCGCACGCGTGGTCACAACGTTCGGAGCGATGGTGGTGGCGCTCGTGCCGCTCATGATGCCGTTCTGGATGCAGTAATCAAGACCCTCGTGCGCCCAGTTGGTATAGGACGGCATATCGGTGAAGCGGGCGCCCGGGCAGATGTGCGCGTCGGACGAGCTGCTCACCGGGATGCTGTTGAGCATCTTGGCCAGCTCAAAGAACTTGGCCTGCAGCATGGCGTGGGTGGACTTCTGCGTCTGGCCGACCATGTTGATGTGGTCGGTGCCGTCGATCTTCTCGATGTAGTTCCAGACGCCCATCTTGGTGCCGGCCTTGAAGGTCATCTTGCCGTCGGCGCCGACGCCGTAGTTTTCATTGTACTTATCCGTGGAGTTCTCATGCGGGCGGATGGCAGAGCGGACGGAGACGATGCCGTCATTCTCCCACCATTCCGGCGTGATGTTCACATGGCCGACCGCGTAGTTGACGTGGCTGCCCATGTAGGTGCTGCTCTTGAGCATCATCGGGTTCATGCTGGCGTTCGGCAGATAGTGGCCGGTCAGCAGTTCCCGATGGGTGTTCGAGCAGGCGACGGAGAAGTAATAGATATCATCCTGAGCCTTGGCATAGCCGTTGAGCACGGCCGCACCGTCGACATCGAGGTCATAGACGCTCAGGTCGTTGGTGTGCTGGGTCCAGATCTTGCTGTTGATGACGCGATAGAAGTAGCTGGAGTAAGACTCGTTGGGCTGGCGCACCAGGCCCCACTGATCGAGCTTGAAGTCCAGACCGAGGTTGTTCTCGTTGACATTGGCGCCGGCAACAGAACCGATGATGCCCATGGCATACTGCGCCAGATCGCCGATGTTCTGATAGACCTTCGTGTCATACTGGCTGCCGTCGTGCGGCGTGCAGAGCGTCGTGATGCTCTCGATCCAGTGGCGGCTCTCGCCGGTGAACAGCGGGCTGATGTCGCCGCCGCGGCTGGCGTTGCGCTCGTCGGCGTCGCCGTTTTCAAGCAGCTGTGCGAGCATGCGGATCGTCTCGCCGCCCATGCTGTGGCCGACCAGATGCACCTTGAGCTCACTGTCCGGATTGTTCAGCTCCGGCAGGACGCCCGGGAACGTGCGGCCGTAGCGGGCATGGCCGTTGGTGGCGGAGTGGTATGCGCCGTAGTCGACCGTGCCGCCGACGAGGTAGGCATACAGTTCACAGGCGCGGTCCCAGTTGCTGGCGACGGGGCCGATGGACGGGGTGTAGACCTTGTAGCCGGCATCGTTGAGGATGTCGCGCAGGCTGCTGAAGCCGCCCCAGTAGTTCAGGCCGAGCACTTCCGTGCCGCCCCAACCGAACAGGCCGTGCACCAGCACGATCGGATAGTGGTTGCCGTCCGAGGACAGCAGCTCCGGCAGATCCGCGTCCGTCAGTTCCTCAGCGGAGGCCGCATGATCGGCGTCATAGTCCGCCGTGTCGGCAACGCTTGCTGCGAAACCGGGCATGCAGAGCACCATGGCCAGAACCAGAACGGTGGCGAGCACTCTGCTCCACGTTTTCTTCATGAAAAATCCCTCCAATAGATTTGGGGCAGCATTGAAATCTGTCCCCTTTTTATGGTTACACTATAGTGCCGCCGCGAGAAAAGAACAATCCTCACAGCGGTACAAATGTAACACTTTTGCGCAATTTCAAGTGCTTGATGAAACACGCGTCACCATTGTGTGCGCCCGGATACAGAACGCACGAGATGAAAAAAGCCTGCCGTCCGTGGGATACGGACAGCAGGCTTTGTACTGCGGAATCAGATCATAATGCCGCGCTTTTTGGCCTCGAAGGTCAGCTCGTCGCGGAAGTCGGGGTGCGCGATGGCGATCAGCTGGCGGGCACGCTCGCCGAGGCTGCGGCCGCGCAGATGCGCCACGCCGTACTCGGTGACGATGTAGTCGACATCGTTCTTGCTCGTCGTGACGACGGCGCCCGGGGTGAGGATGGGCTTGATCTTGCTGATCGTGCCGCCCTTGGCCGTGGACGTAAAGGCGATGAAGCTCTTACCGCCGCGGGACTGGCAGGCGCCGCGGACATAGTCGATCTGGCCGCCGGAGCCGGACATGTGCTTCGTGCCGACCGACTCGGCGCAGACCTGACCGAAGAGGTCGACCTCGACCGCCGCGTTGATGGAGATCATGTTGTCGTTCTGGCAGATGACGTCCGGGTCGTTGACGTATTCGACCGGCAGGATCTCGACGGCCGGGTTATCGTCGATATAATCATAAATGCGCTGTGAACCGAAGGCAAACGTCGTGACGGTCTTGCCGCGATGGATCTGCTTTTTGCTGTTGTTGACCGCGCCGCACTCGATGAGCTCGACCATGGAGTCGGTGAACATCTCGGTGTGGATGCCGAGGTCGTGCTTGCTCTTGAGCGCCATGCCGGTCGCGTCCGGGATCGCGCCGATGCCGAGCTGCAGGCACGCGCCGTCCGGGATACGCTCGGCGATAAGACCGCCGATCGTCTTGCTCACCTCGTCAAGCTGCACCGGCGGCAGGACCGGCAGGTCGTGGTTGTACTCCACGATGGCGTCAACCTGCGAAATGTGGATCAGCGAGCCGCACAGGCCGCGGGGCTGACGGTCGTTGACCTCGAGGAAGATCCGCTTGGTCTTGTCGAGCATGGCGTCGATATACGAACCGTTGAGCGCCAGGCTGAAGTAGCCGTGGCGGTCCATCGGCGCGACCTCGACGCACACGGCGTCATAGTCGTACTCCGTGCGGATGCGGGTCGGGAAATCGCGGTAATACGCCGGGATGATGTCGGCATAGCCGGCATTGACGGCCTTGCGTGCCGCGCTGCTGGAAAACCAGCTGTAGCCGGTCATCTTGCCGGCCAGCGTGGGGTCGGTGTAAAACTCGAACGGATACGCATCGAGCAGGGCCTGCACCTTCACGCCCGTAATATCGCTGTTGCGGATGTGCTCCGCGATCGCGGTCATGATAGCCGGCGTCTGCGAGGTCGCCGTGTCCATGCCGAGCAGCCAGCCGGACTGCACCTGCTGGGCGATCTTATCCGGCGTCGTCAGTTTTTCCTGATACATCTTCTGATAGTCTGTCATAATTTGCTCTCCTAAAACAAAAAATATGAACACATGGGTACAAATAATATACACGATTCAAAAACGTAATTCAAGAGGGCGCAGGAGCGTTTTACGATCATCGCAAAAAATCAGTCACATTTTCAGGAAAATGAGAGGTTTTCTCACGCAGGAAAGTATGATATGATAGGATGAGATTTGTTTGAATTCTTGAAAGAATCCTTTTTCATGCGGCTCTCATTTTTTCCGGTTATAATGACGAACGTCGCATCACGCGGCAGGTCTCCCCTGCCAATTTTGAAAACAAGGAATGATACGACAACATGACGATCACGATTGTCTGTGATATTCTGGGCGAAGAAAACAACGGCACCACGATCGCCTGCATGAACCTCATCCGCTTCCTGCACGCGCAGGGGCACACCGTGCGCGTGGTCTGCGCCGATCAGGACAAGGCCGGCAACGAGTGCTTTTACGTCGTGCCGGAGCTGAACCTCTACCTGCTCAACCCGATCGTGGAGCGCAATGGCGTGACGCTGCCGCGCGTGGACAAGGCCCTGCTCGAGGATGCGATCCGCGACTGCGACGTCGTACACACGACGTTCGTGCTGCAGCTGTCGCACACGGCGGTGAAGATCGCCAAGGCGTACAACAAGCCCATCACCTCCAGCTTCCACTGTCAGGCCGAAAACGTCACGGCGCACTTTCTGTGCAAGGATCTCGATGCGATCAATCGCGGCGTCTACCGCGCCTGCTACCAGATGGTCTATCAGTATTCGGACATCATCCATTACCCGACACAGTTCATCCGCGACACGTTTGAGTCCGTCGTCGGCCCGACGAACGGCCGCGTGATCTCCAACGGCGTCAACAGCATGTTCACGCCCGGCCCGGCCAAACGCCCGGAGGGGCTTGAGGACAAGTTCCTCATCGTCTCGACCGGCCGCCTGTCAAGCGAAAAGAATCAGGAGATCCTCATCGAGGCCATCGGCCGCTCGGCCCACCGCGAGCAGATCCACCTCATCCTCGCCGGTGAAGGCCCCCGCGAGGAGCATTACCGTCATCTGGCGGAAAAATACGGTGTCGACATGGAGATCGCGTTTTTCTCGCGGCAGGATCTGCTGAATCTGCTGCGATGCGCCGACCTCTACTGCCACCCCGCCGAGGTGGAGATCGAGTCCATCGCCTGCCTGGAGGCCATTGCCTGCGGACTGGTGCCGGTCATCGCCAACTCCCCGAAGAGCGCGGCCAAAGCGTTCGCGCTTGACGAGAAGTCCTTATTTAAAAACAAGGATCCCGAGGACATGGCCGCCAGGATCGACTATTGGGTCGAGCACCCGGCCGAACGCGCGGACTACAGCCGGAAGTATCTCGAGAGCGGCACGCAGTTTGAACAGCAGAGCTGCATGCGGCAGATGGAGCAGATGCTCTACGATGCCGCTGCCCTGTGCGGCAAACCGACATGAGCCGCAAGACCGTTTATTATCACGACCCGCTGCACGACGACTTTGCGCCGACGAACGGGCGCATCCGGCCAAAGCCGATCGGCGCCGACTTCCCCTATGAACACTCCAGTCCGGTATGGAAGGCGCTCGCCTTCATCGTCTACCGGCTGATCATGACGCCGTTTCTGTTTTTGTACTGCAAGCTCGTTTTCGGTCTGCGGATCGAAAACCGCAAGGCACTGCGTGACCTGCCCGGCGGCTGCTTTCTCTACGGCAACCACACAAACACGCTCGCAGATGCCTTTATCCCGACACTGCTGGCGTTCCCGCGCCGGGCAAGCATTGTCACCGCCGCAGACACGGTCTCCATTCCGGGCCTGCGCAACATCGTGCAGATGCTCGGAGCCGTCCCGCTGGCAGACACGATCGACGGCACGCGGCAGTTTCTCACCGCGCTGCACCGGCGGCTGGAGCGCCGTCAGCCCATTATGATCTACCCGGAGGCGCACATCTGGCCATATTATAATGGTATCCGCCCGTTCCCGGACACGGCGTTCGCCTACCCGGTGCGCGAGCAGGTGCCCGCCGTCGGCGTGGTGGTCGTCTACCGGCAGCGGAAGCTGCTGCGGTTTCTGCCGCCGTGCATCACCGTTGTCGTCAGCGATCCGTTCTATCCCGACCCCGCGCTGCCGCCGCGCAGCGCCCGCCGGGACCTGCACCGGAAAGTCTACACATTCATGTGCGATACCGTCGCCCGGCGCCACAGCTATGCACACTTCGACTATCGCCCCGCACAGGACACACAACCGGCCGCGCAATGACCGCGCCGCACGACCAGAAAGGTGGGATCCCGCTTGGCACATTTGACCGAAGCCGCTATCCAGGACACATTCCTGAAGCTGCTGTCCGAGCAGCCGTTTGACAAGATCACCGTGACGCAGCTCGTGGACGAGTGCCAGATCACACGCCGGACATTTTACTACCATTACTCCGACCTGTACGAGCTGCTCGACACCATCCTCCGCCGCGAGACCGAGCGCGCGCTCGACGAATTTGAGGCGACCGGCAGCTGGGAGGAGTGCATGATCACCGCCTCCCGCTTCGCGCGCGAGCACAAGCGCGCCGTATATCACATCTACACCTCCTCACACCGTCTGGAGCTGGAGAAGCACGTGGACCGCATTTCCGGGGAAATGATGCACAGCTATGTCGAGGAGCAGGCCCGCGGCCTGCGCGTGAGCGCGCAGGACAAAAAGCTCGTGTGCGACCTCTACCGCTTCGGCATCACGGACATTTTCTATGAATGGCTCGAAAACGGGATGAAAGAGGATCTCGAGGCGCAGATCCGCCGCCTGAGCCTGCTGTTCACCGGCAACATCCGCGCTTCCCTGTCCCGGGTGCAGATCCCGGCGGAAGCCTAACCATCCCACGGCGGGCACGGCAGCGTGTCCGCCGGGGCTATTTCACCAGCAAAGGAGATTTGTCATGCCCATTCTCGATCATCTGGAGCCGCGTGCCGTCTTTTCCTATTTTGAGCTGCTGTGCGCTATCCCGCACGGCTCCGGCAGCACGAAAGAAATCAGCGATTACCTCGTCCGCTTTGCGGCCGAACATCATTTGCGCCATATTCAGGACGCGCACAACAATGTCGTCATTTTCGCCCCGGGCACGCCGGGGTACGAAGCCGCCGCCCCGGTCATCCTGCAGGGGCATATGGACATGGTCTGCGAGACCGCGCCGGACTGCACGAAGGACATGGCCCGCGAGGGGCTGGACCTCTTCGTGGACGGCGACACGATCGGCGCGCGCGGCACGACGCTCGGCGGGGACGACGGCATCGCCGTGGCCATGGCGCTGGCGATCCTGGATGCGGACGACATTCCCCATCCCCCGCTCGAGGTCGTTATCACCGTCGATGAGGAGACCGGCATGCTCGGCGCGGCTGCGCTGGACGCGTCCGTCCTCAAGGGCCGCACGATGCTCAACCTCGACTCCGAGGACGAGGGCGTGCTCACCGTCAGCTGCGCCGGCGGCAACGTGTCCGTGTGCACGCTGCCGGTCACGCGCACGCCGTTTTCCGGCGCGGCGCTGACCGTCACGGTCGGCGGCCTGCTCGGCGGCCACTCGGGCGCGGAGATCGACAAAGGCCGCGGCAACGCAAACCTCCTCATGGGGCGCGTGCTGTACGCGATCAGCGAGCGCACACCGCTGCGGCTCGTCTCCGTCGGCGGCGGTCTGAAGGACAACGCCATCCCGCGTGAGAGCCAGGCCGTCATCACCGTTGCCGATGCTGCCGCCGCGCAGACAGCCATCGCGGATATGGACGCTACGCTCCGGCACGAATACGCGGCCGCCGACCCGGATGTGTTCGTGCGTGCCGAGACGGCACAGCCGCAGCGGCTGCCGATGGACGAGGCATCCACGCAGCGCGCCGTGTGCATGCTCTGCTGCCTGCCGAACGGCATCCAGGCCATGAGCCGGGACATTCCGGGCCTCGTGCAGACGTCGCTGAATCTCGGCATCCTGACGACGGATGCGGACACCGTGCAGGCATCGTTCTGCGTGCGCAGCAGCGTTTCCTCTCAAAAAGAGATGCTCGTCGCGCGCCTGCACTGCCTGATGGCGCAGCTCGGCGGCACGGTGGCCGTCTCGGGCGACTACCCCGCGTGGGAATACCGCAAGGACTCGCCCCTGCGTGAGCGCATGATCGCGGTCTTTCGCGAACAATATGGCCGCGATCCGAAGGTCGAGGCCATCCACGCGGGCGTCGAGTGCGGGCTCTTCGCCGGAAAGCTGCCGGGGCTCGACTGCGTGTCCTTCGGCCCCGATTTGACGGAGATCCACACCTGCCGCGAGCGGATGCACATTGCCTCCGTGCAGCGCGTCTGGCGCTACACGCTCGAGGTGCTGCGCCGCTGCAAATGAGCAAACACGCAAAAACCGCCCTGCACCGATCGGTGCAGGGCGGTTTGCCGTACGCGCAATTACTTGCGCAGTTCGTGCTCGTCGCTGCGCTTGCGCGCGGCCACGGCCACAAGGCCGGAGAGCGCGACGAGCGCGATCATGTTCGGCAGCACCATGAGCTGGTTGAACATGTCCGTCAGCTCCCAGACAAGATCATTGGACAGGCAGGAGCCGAGGAAGATGAAGATGATGGCGATGATGGAGTAAGCAAGGTTCGCCTTCTTGCCGAAGAGATAGTTGACATTGATGCGGCCGAAGAGGTTCCAGCCGACGATCGTCGAGAACGCGAAAAACAGCAGGCAGATGGCCACGAATGCATTGCCGAGCGTATCGCCAAACACGCTCGAGAACGCGAGCTGCGCCATGTTTGTCTTGGAGATACCGTCGACCGCGCCATGGGCCAGCGGGCCGTTGCCGGCGTAGAGCGTGCAGATGACGACCAGCGCCGTCATGGTCAGAACGACGAACGTGTCGATAAACACGCCGATCATCGCGACCGTGCCCTGCTCGTGCGGGCTCTTGACATTGGCCAGCGCGTGCGCGTGCGGCGTGGAGCCCATGCCGGCCTCGTTCGAGAACAGGCCGCGCTTGGCGCCCTGGCTGATGGCCGTCTTGAGTGCGTAGCCGATGCCGCCGCCGATGATGGACTGCGGCGCGAACGCGTACTTGAAGATCATGCCGAAGGTCTCCGGCACGTAGCGGATGCGGGCGATGAGCACGATCAGACCGCCGAGCAGATACAGGCAGGCCATGATCGGCACGATCTTTTCCGTGACGGAGGCGATGCGCTGCACGCCGCCGATGAAGATGAACGCCGCGATGGCGGAAACGATCAGGCCCATGACCCAGCTCGGGATGTGGAACGCGTTCTGGCACGCCTCACCGATGGAGTTGGACTGCACCATGGAGCCCATGAAGCCGAGCGCCAGAATGATCGCGACCGCGAAGAAACCGGCCAGGAACTTGCCGAAGCCGTTCGGGAACGCGCGCTTGATGTAGTACACCGGGCCGCCGAGGACCGTGCCGTCGGGCTCGACCACACGCGTCTCCTGCGCGAGCACCGCCTCAGCATAGATCGTCGCCATGCCGAAGAACGCGATGATCCACATCCAGAAGATCGCGCCGGGGCCGCCGATGAGGATCGCGCCGCAGGCGCCGACGATGTTGCCGGTGCCGACCTGCGCCGCGACGGCCGTCGCCAGTGCCTGGAACGAGCTCATGCCGGATTTGTGCTTCTCGCCGTTGAGGCTGAACTCACCGAAGAAGCGCCGCCAGCCCTCGCCGAAGCAGCGCACCTGCACGAACTTCGTGCGGATGGTGAAATACAGACCCGCGCCGAGGAGCAGGATGATCAGCACGTAGTCTGACAGGTACATGTTGATGGTCTGCACGATTTTGAGTAAGGTATCCATGTTGTTTCTCCCTCTGCATTGAATTTTTGCAAAGCAAAAAGCTGCCGGTCGTTTTGACCAGCAGCTCCAGAGAACAAACAGCGCTTGAACGCCCGCACAAGTCGGGCACTCGCTCTGTCCTTTTGCCTGAGAGATTCGGCTTTCGCCTTGCACCTTCGGCACCCGCTTTCTGCGGGATTCTCCAGAGTTCCTCCGCCTCCAGTCTCGGCCGGGCCGATCCTTGAGGTTTCGACGGATATTTATTTGATTGCGTGAAGTATTATTGCATACGCAGATAGGGCTTGTCAAGCCCCTGCTTCAAAAAAAGTTCACAAATTTCCGGTGCCGTACATCAGCGCCGTGAGCGCGACGACCGGCGCCGTTTCGCACCGCAGGATCCGCTCGCCCATGGAGCAGATGTGCATGCCGAGCTTGCGGGCCATGTCGGCCTCGAATTCGGCAAAGCCGCCCTCCGGCCCCGTGATGATGGCTGCCGAGGCAATCGGCTGCGCAGTGTGCTCGATCGCGTCGCGGATCGTCTCGCGCTCGCCGGTCTCGTACATAAACAGCGGCAGGTCCGTGTGCAGCGCGCCGTTGAGCACGGCGACATAGTCTGCCTCATAGCGCACCTGCGGGATGATGCCGCGGCCGGACTGCTTGGCCGCCTCCTCGGCGATGCGCTGCCAGCGCTCGAGCTTCTTTTCCATATTGACCGCCTTGGCCACGCAGCGCGTGCAGGAGAAAAACACGATCTCGGCGGCACCTGCCTCCGTGCACTTCTGCACGAGAAAATCGCTGCGCTCTCCCTTCGGCAGACCGGCAAACACCGTCGTGCGCACGGTGGGCTCTGCCTTGCACGGCACGACCTCGATGACCTCGGCCTCGGCCTCGTGCTCCAGCGTCTGCACCAGGCGGCACTTATAGTCGCGCCCTGCCCCGTCGCAGATGACAATATCGTCCCCCGCGCGCAGACGCAGCACGCGGATGTGGTCGGCGTCGCGGCCGCGGATGATCGCCCGGCCGTTCGGGAAGTTGGTGCCTGCTATGAAAAATCGAGCCATAATGGTCGCCTCCGGTGGAAAAGTCTCTGCCGTGATTATGGCACACTTCGCACGTTTTTGCAAGCTGGGCCATAGCATGGTGTGGGGGTATGGACGATGCAGGATTCCGTTTTTCTCGATAACCGCACATTTCAGCGCGTCTGGCAGCGCGTGGCGGGCAGCACAGGTGCGCCCGCAGCCGCACCGCCGGAGGCCGACACGCTGACCGATCTGCTTGCCGAGTGCATCCGCGCCAAGGCAGCCGGAGCCGCGTTTTATGCAGCGCTCTCGCAGCGCATCCGCACCGGGCGGCAGCGGCTCCTTTGCATCGCGGCGCAGGAGCGGGCGCACCAAAAAGAGCTGCAGGTGGAGTACTTCCTGCGCACGGGCAAGCGCTGCGTCCAGCCCGCCGCCTGCCCGCGTCTGGGCACGGCGGTGCAGGATCTGCGCAGCGTCTATACGCAGGAGCTCGCGCTGGCGCAGCGGCTCGACGCGGCAGCGGACACCGCGCCGTCCCCGCTGCGGGAAACACTGACCGCCATGGCGCAGCAGGACCGCTGCCACGCCCAAACCGTGCGAAACCTGCTCGCCTGCCTACTGGGATGAGACAAATCCACAAAAAATGTGTTTCTTTCAAAATGGGACTTGACTTTATGACAAATCTTGATTATAATATGCAAGCTGACAACTTAAAATGTAAGCAACCCGAACAGAACGTGGAGAAGTCGCGTAGCCTGGTCGAGCGCGCACGATTGGAAATCGTGTATACCCCACAAGGGTATCGAGGGTTCGAATCCCTCCTTCTCCGCCACAAAAGGTAGGTAATTTTGATAGAAATTGCCTACCTTTTCATTTTGCCCGAAAGCCCTTGATTTCAGGGCTTTTTCGGTATCTGGCCATAAAAAAGCTGCCGCTACGGAGTCATTTCCGCAGCGGCATTTTTGCTTTTTCGAGTGTTCCCGGCACCCCTTTCCCGGACAAATCATTCTCACAGAGGGGTATTGTTCAATTTGAGGGGTATCGTTCTCACAGAGGGTAATCGTTCAATTTGAGTCCGTGTCCAGCGTCACGGGTATGTAAACCATCTTCAGCGGGATCATTTTTCTGTATTTCTCACTAAGCTGGCCATAATACTTCAAAACGAGTTCAACCAGTTCTGTACCATTGATTCCCCGAATAATCGGCGTGCTTTCAAGATACTTCTTCGCGTTTTTCGTGTAGTTGGACAGAGTGACAAACAACCCATAATCGCCCTCACGCATTGCGCCTTTGAGAGATTGAATGGTCGTTTCCTTTATATCCCCATCCTGACTCTTAACTTGGACAAGGATTCGAGGCGGGAGCTCATCCTTATAGGCGGTGATGTCAATTCCGCTGTCGCCACCGTGCGGGGAGACTGTTGTACGGTACCCAATGGCCTGCAGCAGGTCCGCGACAAACTCTTCAAGATCATACCCTTTTAGCTGGCGGCTGATTTCCTTGAGAATGAAATCCTTTGTGTTCTCGATTATTTCTTCTGCGGTAGCACCAACGCTCTCATCTTCCTCTGGAAGGCTCTTTTTAAATCCCTTGTCGAGTGCAGAAAGAAACTCATCCGCGTAGTTTTTCACGGTGAAAAGTGACATGAATGATCCGATCTCATAAAGAGCCCCCTGAGAAAACGACATGCGCGGCAGGTGTTTTATCCACTTAACACTACGTTGCTGTTTGTACTCTATTGCATCTGGTGAATACTGGTACTCGCTTTCCACGACACCTATGTTCACCATTCTGTCAGTCTTTGACGGGAATACAACGTAATCACCAATTTGCATCTCATGCACAAAGCGGAAAAGCATACCTGAACTGGTCGCAACGCTGCCCTTTTTTGCATCAGGGAACACAGCAAGGTACTTGTCTCTAAACGATTCACGGTCTGGAGCGAGAACAGATAAATCCCCCATCTCTTTCCATCCGATTGCAATCACATTGCCTTGTAGGAAAAGACTATCATCCTGTGTGTGAATTCCCCATACTTTCTTTTCGTCGGCCATATTGCTTTCACCCACTTATTGTTTTCTGTGGTCATTATACTGCGAGAACCTGATAAATTCAACATTGCCCCCTGCGAAGTGGGCCTTTAAATGTAGATTTTTCGTGGTCAAAGAAGCATAATATGACTATCTACATTTGAGAGTGGTGAAAGAATGCTACGTTTTAGAAATCCCGGAACGCAATACTCTACTCAGGTGCAGGTAATCAAGCAGCTTTATGCCGCGCTGGGCCACCAAGAGAGCTTTTCATTGAACGATATGGCAGTTGTTATAGCTTAGGGGCGGCTGATGACTGCTTATGGCTATGCTGACGATGACGCCATCCGTCTTAGCATGACAGATCAGGAAAGCATGAATTCTGCATTAATGAATGCAAAAATGTATGCAGAGGTATTCCGTATGCTCATGAGGAAAATCGATGCGCTCTCCGACCGTATCCGTGCGCTGGAGGAAAAGGCAAATCAGTAATCGTTCACTTTGAACCCCCCTGTGGCAAGCGCCCCCCTCGGACCCGGTTGACCCCCCCCTCCGGGAAATTCTATCAAAACGCGATACCTTTTCCACAAAGTCCACCGTAATTCGATCGAATTACGGTGGATTTTTTATGCCATTTCTTGCGGCTTCCCCATTTGATGCTATAATGAATGAAATAATCGAGAATTTGCGCATCGAAAAAGGAGCGTTCGCATGAGAAGATTTTGGAGCTTTTATCAAAACGAGTCTTATCAGGTGGGCTGCAGCGGCAGAACGGTTTATATATATGATAAAGCAGGAAATGAGCTTGCGAGATTCCGCGATATCCCCTATGCGTATACAGCCGCTTTTATGCCGGGAAAGAATATCATCGCCGTGAAGTCCACAGAAGGGCGCCTGGGGTTTTATGATCTGGACTCCCTCTGTCTGCTAAAACGGATCACGATCACCAGGATTGGCGCACAGGATGAAGGATTTTGCTTTTCGCCCGATGGCAGCTTTTTTTACAATATCGAGAAGCCCATCACTTCTTTAAGAACTCAGCTTGGGGTTTATGAGACAAACACTTTCACAAAAGTAAGCACACTGTTTGCTGAAGATGTGCGAACCGTACTAAGATATCTGGAGTTTGACGAGAAAACCGGCACGTGCTATCTGTTGGGCTATGTGCGTAATGATATGGGAGTGCGTGATCGTGACTTCATTGCAATTTTTAATACAGAGAGCCAGACCCTTCAAGACATCCATTTCATCAGCCAAAAGCAATATGATTATCTAGCAATATACAAACATTGGGAATTGAGCGGGTTCACAGAAAAAGCTCTCGAATGGAGTTTCTGTGACCTTGATGAAAAGTTAAGCCTAAAAGAGGTATATGAAGCGGCTGGCAGCTGATCCCCCTCCCGGAGAGGAACGGGAATCCCGCTTCCATCGTTGTGAAACTGTGAATGGAAGTGAGCCTTCGCAGCCACCGGCAGGCATCCGAAGATGCCTGCCGGTGTTCTTTTGCGCTTCCCTTTTAGATGCCGACACTGTGGGATTGCAGGCCAAACACATATATGCTATAATAAAAAATAGTAGAATTTTCTGCCGTTCCACACAATAAAATTTGATAGGTAAAACGCTGAAAAGCCGCATAAACACTATGTTTTTGCGGCTTTTCGCGTTCCTGCGTCAGCGGTCAAAAAATGCCGTTTGACGCTTTTTTGCCGCCCTAACTCGACGGGGTGATATAAAAGGCTATAAGAAGCGGTAAAAAGATAAGTCGGTCAAAGCTCCATTTCCTTGTGTTTTTTCTTTGTCGTTCCTTTTTCTGTTTTTGCGCCTGCTTCCTTTGCCTGTGCCGGGGCTGCTTTTTCTACTGCGCCGTGGTAGGCGTCCAACACCTCCTTTTTTCGCTCCAGGCGCACATCAACATATCGGGCGGTTACTGCTTCAAAGTTCATGGATAAGCCAAGCGACGCGCCGATACCCGCAAGCGTATGTCCCAAGACTTCGCCCACGGTATAGAAGTCGCCTGTCAGTTGGTGCATATTCGTAGCTGCTGTATGGCGCAAATCGTGAAAACGGATATGCGGCATTTCCAAATCTTCAAGAAGTTTACCAAACTGCGACGATACCCAAGACGCATTGATAGGCGCACCGTCCGGCTTTGCCACAACAAGGTCATTGTCGTAGTAGGGCTTTCCCTCCTTTGCTGCCTGTTCCTTTTGCACTTCCTGCATAGCAAACTGTTTGAGGAAGAACGGACGGGCAAGCTCGGTAATCGGTAGCTTCCTGCCGTTGGATTTTGGCGGTGCCATTTCTTCAATGACTTTTGTTTTCGGCGGCACCTTAAAGGGTAGCTGCTCGGTAACGTCAAAGGTATTGTTTTCTAAATCCACGTTGCGCCAACGCAGCCCCAAGATTTCAGAACGGCGCATACCATAAAGCCCGCCAAGAATAACGGGCATTTCCCAAACTGTCCCCTCCACCCGCTGCATGAGCAGCTTGACTTGTTCCGGCGTGTAGGGGTCGGGTGTCTTATCGCCTTTTCCAAACTTCGTAAGGGTGTCCTTTGCAGCGTTTGTTTCAATATAGCGATATTTCCGGGCATGGCTCAACGCCACGCTCAACACGCGCTTTGCCCCGGCTGCGGTGGACGGTTTCAAGCCCTTGTCAATAATCTGCTGAAACATCTTGTCTACCATAGCCGGGGTAAGCTGATTAAGGGCAACGCCGCCAATGTATGGATTGATATAGTTTGCAATGGTCTTTTTGTACCCGTCGTAGGTAGAGGGGCGCAAGTTTACTCTTGCATAGCTTTCCACCCAATCATTGAGATAGGCGGCGACGGTCTGCTTGCGCTGTGAAGTAATGGAAGCGATCTGCCCCGGATTTTGGAGTTTCGTTTTCATTTCCGCTTCATGCTGCGCCGCTTCGCGTTTGGTCGCAAATCCTCGTTTGGTATAGGATTTTTTCGCCCCGTCGGGGGCGGTGTACTTTATATCAACGTCGTAAACCGTACCCGGTCGCCCGGTCAGTACGCCGTTACTGTCGCGTTTGTTTTTCGCTTGTCTTGTTCTGATTGCCATAGCTTAACCCCCTTGCGTTGCCGGGGGCTTTGCCGCTTTCTTTGCTCTGTGGTACCAATCCCAAATAGCAGCGTCGGCAATCAAGCGGCGGTTTCCATTTTGGATATATTCAAGCTCGCCACTATCCATAAGCTCGCGCAGCTTGTTTTCGCCAATGCCGCTAACCTTGCTCATTTGCTCTACTGTTTTCAGCATAGGCAGCAAAGGGGCGGCATAGCTTGTAGTTTCTTTTTTTGCCATAGAGATTACCCCCTTTCGTAAAAATGGCAAAAGGTTTGTTTACGAAAAGTGGGTTTCATCAGACGGTCGATTCGCTTCTCAACCTCACGGGAATTGCACCCCTGCGCGGTTCTCGCGCAGCCCTACCCATTGCCT
>ERZ809296.375-NODE-375-length-77814-cov-6.717036_pt1 | contig 77814 bp, 67 predicted proteins | sample MGYA00520511_ERZ809296 | MGnify/ENA primary metagenome ERZ809296 (study PRJEB31576, sample SAMEA3212662) | Homo sapiens | biome: human-gut; feature: human gut; material: fecal | place: Sweden | collected 2012 ...
TAGAGCACATCGTTCACATCGATGGGGTCACTGGTTCGAGTCCAGTACAGACCACCATAATAAAGCCATGCAAATGCTTGCATGGTTTTTCTTTTTCCCGTAAAGTTTTTGAGTTCACATCGATGGAGTTTTTTTCCGCCGCCTGTGGCGGTTTCAGTTTCTGTATTCCGATGGCATCGTTGTTCCTTTTTCATCTTCATATTTTCCGACACTAAATGTCGCCGGGCCGATTGCGCGAGGCATTTTTCGGATTGTCATGCGCCATATGTCCGCCACAGTCGCCTGATTTTCTGTTTTCACTTTTTTCCGTTATATAAAACGGCTGTCAAGTTTTTAGGCTTAACAGTCGTTTTTCTTTATTTTCCCTCGTCCAGCGCTTTGATCTCGATGACCCTGCCGCCAAGTTTTTCATAGACGCGATGAGAAATGGAGAGCACCGTCCGCCCGACGGACGCGCGGCGGAGCGCCTCCAGCACCCGCGCTTCCGTTTCCGCGTCAAGGTTCGCCGTGATCTCGTCAAGCAGAAGCACGGCGGGATCGGCCGCCGCCGCGCGGGCGATGCAGATCAGCTGCCATTCGCCCTGAGAAAACAGGCCATCCGAACAGGGCGTGTCATAAGCGGCGGGCAGCGCGTCGATGGTGGCGTCCAACCCGGCCAGCCGTGCCGCATTCTGCGCCATTTCCCGGCTGATGCGCGGATCGCCCAACGTGATCTGGTCCAGCACCGTGCCCGGCACACGGGCGAAATGCTGCTCCACACAGCCGATGCAGCCGCGGCGCTGGCGATCCGTGATTTGCGAAACATCCACGCCGCCGATGGTGATCGTTCCCGCTTTCGGCTGATACAATCCCATCAACAGCTTGAACACGGTGCTCTTGCCCGCGCCCGTGCGGCCGACAAGCGTCACCTGTTCGCCAGACTTCACCGTGAAGGACAGATCGCGCAGCACCGTCCGCTCGTCATAGCCAAAGGTCACGTGAGAGACAACCACGTCGCCGCGCGGCATGGACGCGCCCTCTTCGGCGAGCATTTCCCTTTCCGGCTGTGCGAGGAACGCGTCGATACGCTTCACGCCCGCCATCGCGGATTGAATCGTCTGAATCTCCATGCCGAGACTCTCAATCGGCGCGAAGAGGCGCGAAATGTAGTGGATGACCGCGACCGACGTGCCGACAGACATGCCGAACAGCGTCAGCACCGTCGCATTGCCGGAAGCCGACAGCAGCATGACCACGCCCACGACGACGGCGTTGAGCGCCAGCACGACCGGCGAATAGATTGCGTCGTAAAAATTCGTCTTCTCCACGGCGGCATAGCTTTCGCCGATGCGCTTGTCGTAGCGCCGCTCCATGTATTCTTCCAGCCCCAGCGCATGAATGGTGCGGATATTATGCAGCGCTTCCGGCACCTGACCGGAAATGGCGGCTACCGCGCGGCGGTTTTCCAGCTGCGCGACGAGCATCCGCTTCTGCACATGCCGCGTGAACACGGTCAACAGCGGCAGAACCAGCAGCAGCAGAATCGCCAATCCCGTGTTCTTCACCGCGATCACCACAAAGATGGAAAGGATTCTGCATGCGTCCGCCGCCATAGAGATCACGCCGGAGGTGAACAGCGCCTCAACCGTGTCCACATCGCCGGAGAACCGCGCGGCAGTCTCGCCGGGGTTCTGCGCCGAAAGCGTCGCGGCAGAAAGCCTCGTCAGCTTCCGGGACATTTCGGAACGGAGCATGTGCGTCATCCGCTGGCCAAACATCTCCAGCAGGGTCTCCTGCGCGGAGGCAAGCACGCCCTCCAACGCCAGGCTGCCGAAATACAGCAGCGCGGCGCTGAACGCAAGCGGCATGCCGCCCGTCAGGTTATCGATGATCCGCGCCAGCACCAGCGGCGGAAGCAGCGAGGCCAGCACCGAAGCCGCCGCGCAGAGCACTGTGCCGACGCTGAGCAGCTTATGCTTAAAGGCCGCGTCGCGAACGGCGGCAAACACTGAATTATGCTTCATGATCCACACCTCCCGTCTGACTTTCATACAGGGAACGATAGGCCGGGACGGACGCGCGAAGCGTTTCGTGCGTCCCCACCGTGGCCTTTCCGTCTTCCATGAAGACGATCTGCTTCATCTCCGGGAAATGATAGAGCCTGTGCGAAATCAGAATCACAACTTTATCCCGCGCATAGGCTTTAAGGTTGGCAAAGACCTTGTCTTCCGTCTGTCTGTCAAGCGCGGAGAACGGATCGTCCAGCACAAGCACCGGCCGGGGATGCGCCAGCGTCCGCGCCAGCGCCAGCCGCTGCGCCTGACCGCCGGAAAGGCGCACGCCGCTGCTGCCCACCACCGTCTGCGCGCCCTGCTCCATGGCCTTCACCTCACCATCCAGCGCGGTCATTGCCAGCGCCTGCATGGCGTCGCCGGCATCGCCGCAGAGCACGTTCGCCTCGACCGTATCGTTCCAAAGTTCCGGATCATGGCCGAGGTAGCCGACCGCCGCCGCAATCTCGCGCGGCGCAAAATCGGACAGCTCCCGCCCGCCGATGCGCACCGAGCCTTCATACGGACGCTCGCAAAGGAACACGCATCCCAGCGTAGATTTGCCACAGGCTACCGGGCCGGTCACGCCGATGATATCGCCCGGCTCTGCGGAGAAAGACAGGTCTTCAAAGACCGGCTCGCCGCCGTCATAGGCGAAGGACAGATGACGGGCCTCCACCGTCTGCGCGGCAGACAGGGAGAGCGGCTGAAGCGTCTCCGGCGTTTTCATCATGGGCTTGATGCGCTTCCACGAAACCTCCGCGCGCTGCACGGCGTTGAACAGCTTCGCCGCCTTGGAGGACTTGGTCGCCATCTTCGCAAAGCAGGAGAGGAACGTCGTAAACGCCGCGATATCCCACGCGCGCCAGCCCGTACCCAGCACGTTTTTCGCGCCGAACCAGAGAATAAACGGCACGCTCAGGTTGGAGATCACCAGATAGAGCGGCGGCAGCGCGGCCTGCCAGACGTTGGCGCGCACGGCGTTTTTCTCGTAATCGGTCAGCGCCTTTTCATACCGCGCTTCCCGCACATCCTCACAGCCGTATACGCGGTAGGTGACGGCGTTTTTCGCCCGGTCGAGCGTCGCCGCGCTGAGCGCCGAGGCCGCCTTTTTATAGGCCGCGCCCGCACGCTGAACCGGCTTTTTCATCAGCTCTGCGCAGACATAGGAAACCGGCGTGAAGATCATGCAAAACAGCGCCAGCCGCCAGTCGTAGACAAACAGCATAACGACATAGCCCACCAGCGCGACGCCGGTATCAAAGATCTCCGTCGTGAACTTGCGCATGCCCTCCGCGCAGTCGTCCACGTCGGAGATCGCCTTGGTCATCAGTTCGCCCGCGCCCTGCTCTTCCAGCGCGCCGCGGCTCTGGCGAACGAGGTTGGCGTAAAGCACGCCCTTCATTCGGCGGTTGATGTTGTTGGCAAAGCGGCGCACATAAAACCGCTTCACAAACCGCAAAGCCTGCACGATCAGTGTTACGACGATGTAGCCCGCCACCAGCGCCGCCATGGCGGAAGCCGTTTCGCTTCCGCCCAGAATATCCGCCAGGCATTGCGCCAGCCTGCCCTCAAACCACGGCCCGGCCAGCAGACCGATGTTGTAAATCAGGCCGGACACGGTAATCAGCGCTATCGGCAGCCATTCCAGCCGGAAATACGCCAGAATGCTGTCCGGCCTGAAATCACGGTTATGCTTTCGGCTCATTCGTTTTTCCCTTTAATACGTCTTTCAGATGTGGGAAGCCCGCGCGACTTTCCGCTTTGGAGCGGCGATAAACCACGTCGAGCAGGTTTAAAAACGTCTCTCGGTCGCTTTCGCTGAGACCATCCATCAGATAATCGTAAAAAGCGCTCTCCGTTTCGGCCTTTGCGTTGCGCAGACCTTCGGCCTGCGGCGTGGCAAAGAGCAGCTGACTGCGGCCGTCTTCCGGATTCGGCTCCCGGCGAAGGTAGCCCTTTCGCTCCAGGCTGGCCGTTCGGCGGGCGATGGCGGGCTTGTCGGCATGCAGCATGCCGGCCAGTTCCGTCTGTGTGATGCCCGGATGATGGCGCAGCGCATGAATGCAGTCGATTTCTGCCGTGCCGATCTCGTCCTGCCGCATGGCCAAGAGGACGATATGTTCCGCCTCGCGGGCAATTTTGGTGATTTTTCTTGCGGGATGTTCCATCTTCTCGCCTCGTTTTTTTAAATTGCTTGCATGTACAACCATATGGTTGTATGTGCAACTTGTTTAACGCGGACAGTATAGCACAAGCAAAAACAAAAAGCAAGACGCCCGCGAACATTCGGAGAGCAGCTTTCGCGTTCCATGGCGCATCTATCGCATAATCTCATCCGTTTTTTATCCATTCTGCACATTCCATCTTGACAGTTTCCCGCAAAACGCCGTATAATTGTAAAAAATATGTTTCGTTTTTGAAAAATCCACGTCAACAATGAAGGAGGATGTATCTCATGAAACGACTTCTGCCTCTGGTTCTGGCCGGCGCGATGATGCTGACCACCGGCGCAACCGCTCTGGCCGATAACGTGAGCGACGCGCTGGAAAAGGCCGCGACGATGACCAACGACGAGCTTTACGCCAAGGCGCAGGAAGAAATGGCCGCGGGCGCGCAGCTCAACTTCTACTCCACCACGTCTTTTGCCGAGAAAGCCGCCGCCAACTTCATGCAGGCTTATCCCGCTCTGGATGGCAAGGTGATTTATGCCGAGATCGACGACGGCGAATCCTACACCATCCTGACCAACACCATCGGTTCTGGCGTGAAGGATTCCGCCGACATGGCGCTCACGCAGAACGGCGCAGACCTGAAGACCTATCTGCTTGACGACGGCCTGAGCTATGCCTACTTCCCGAAGGCGCTTGAAGACGTCGTGGACGAGCAATACCGCAATCCGGCGGTCGTGACGTTCGTCAACTCGCTGCTCATTTACAACAACACCGAAGGAAGCGTCGGCCTCAAGAACGTCTGGGAACTGACGGAAGAAAAGTGGAAAGACAAGGTCTTCTTCAAAGACCCGACCAACGAGACCGTCAACATCAACTTCCTGATCATGCTGACCAGCCCGGAGTGGAACGAAAAGCTTGAAAAGGCTTACGAAGATTACTACGGCAAAGCCTGGGAAAAGGGTGAGTTTGAATCCGCCGCTTACGAGTGGATCGCGGGCTTCCTGGACAACGTAAACTACACCTTCACCTCCGCCTCCAAGATGGCGACGGGCATCGCTTCCGGCGCAGCGGGCAACATGGGTCTGTTCGTGTTCTCCAAGCTGCGCAAGGTGGACGAAGCCGACCGCGGCAAGCTGACCGTCGTGCAGTTTGAAAACGACGTGGACGGCTTCTCCGGCTTCATGTATCCGATTTACGCGACCGTGTGCAAGGACACCGAATGCCCCTACACCTGCGCGCTGTTCATCAACTATCTGCTGAGCGAAGAGGGCTTCGCAGGCGAAAAGAGCTGGAACTCCAGTCAGGGCTATTACTCTCCGAACACCTCCATCCAGAAGCCGGAAGGCCTTGAGGACAAGCCGTTTGAGTATTGGCAGGATAAGCTGGTGCTCGAAGACCTCGACTACCTCTACGAGCACTACATCGACGTGTATGAGTTCATCGCGACCCGCGTCGGCTGATCACCGGATCTAGAAATCGAATAAGCGAAGCGCTGTTGCATGAACCTCCTTTCCGTTATGCTGTGACAGCTCTCCCCTTCGGGGGAGGCCGGAGGGGAGGCCATGCAGCAGCTCTTTTCTTCAAAGCGGAGGATAAACGATGGTTCATACGCGCGATTTAAGGCACGAGCCGTGGCGCTATCGGCTGCGGGCGTTCGTCTCCAAGCCGGCCAACCTGCTGCTGGTCTTTTTCCTGATTGTGCTGGTGGTGCTCAGCCTGCTGCCGATGGCGACCATGCTGAGCAATATGTTCACCGTGCACGTCGGCACGGAAAAGAAACTGCTGCGCCTGCCGGTCGACTCCACCACGCTCTGGCACTTCCAAAAGCTGTTCGCCGGGGACGAATGGAGCCAGGTCAACTTCTGGCAGCCCCTTTGGAACTCGCTGATTGTCGCGCTCGGTTCGGGCATACTGGGCATTGCGGTCGGCGGCACGGTCGCGTGGTTCATCACGCGTTCCGACCTCAAATGCAAAAAATTCATTTCGGCTGTTTTCGTCTTTCCCTACATGATGCCCGCATGGACGCTCGCCCTGTTCTGGACGAACATGTTCCAAAACAGCCAGGTCGGCGGCGGCAACATCGGCATGGTGGAATCCATCTTCGGCGTGTGCATGCCGGAGTGGTTTGTCTACGGCCTGTTCCCGATGATCGTCGTCACGGGCCTGCATTACTCCCCGTTCGCATATCTGCTCATCGGCGGCATTCTCAAAAATATGGATGCGACGCTTGAGGAAAGCGCAACGATTCTCAAGGCCAACCGCGCGACGATTATCCGCCGCGTGACCATCCCGATTGTCATGCCCGCGATTCTCTCGACCTTCCTGTTGATCTTTTCCAGCGGCTTCAGCTCGTACACCGTGCCCGTGTTCCTCGGCTCGGCGGTGAAGTGCTACACGCTCTCCACCAAGATGCGTGCGCTGATTCAGGCCGGCTATCAGGGTCAGGGCTACATCATCGCGTTTGTCTCCATCCTGCTGGGCTGCCTGATTCTGGGCGTCAACCAGCATTTCACCGGCAAGCGCAAATCCTTCACCACCGTCACCGGCAAGAGCGGCCAGGTTTCGCTGGTCAAGCTGCGCAAGGCCAACTGGCCCATCAGCATTGTGCTCATCGTCTTCACGGCGTTTTTCGCCATCATGCCGCTGATCTCCTTTGCGCTGGAATCCGTCATCCGCCAGCCCGGCAATTACAGCCTGAGCAACATGACGCTGCATTTCTGGATCGGCACGGAAGACTCGGCCTATGAAACCGGCATGATCGCGGGCATTCTGCTCAACACGACGATGTGGAGCGCGCTGCTGCGTCAGGTGCTGCTGGCGCTGGTCGTCGCCGCGATTGTCGGCACGTGCGGCATGCTCATCGGCTATGCGTGCGTGCGCCGCCGCGGCAGCAGGCTCTCCCGCATGGTGGAAAGCCTCGCCTTCTTCCCATATCTGATGCCCGCAATGGCGTTCGCGACAATCTACCTCGCCGTGGCCACGTCCGCCAATTTCAAATTTCTGTATGGCACGTTCGGTGTGCTGGTGCTGGTGGCCTCCATCAAGTTCCTGCCGTTCGCTTCCCGCAGCGGCGTGAACAGCATGATGCAGATCGCCCCGGAAATTGAAGAGGCGGCCGTCATCTTCGGCGTGCCGTGGCGCACGCGCATGACCCGCATTCTCTTCCCGATTCAAAAGAGCAGCATCATCTCCGGCTATCTGCTGCCGGTGATTTCCGTGATGCGCGAGGTTGCGCTGTTCACCCTGCTGGTGCCCTATGCGCGCTATCTGCTGACCACGATGCTCTTCTCCTTCAACGAAACCGGATACGCGCAATACGGCAGCGCCGTCACGCTGCTGATCATCCTCATCATTATTCTCATCAACTTTGTCACCAATAAGCTGACGGGCGCATCCTTTGACAAAGGCATCGGAGGCTGACAACATGCCGGAAATTATTTTGCAACACGTCACCAAGCGCTTTGACAAGTTTGTCGCCGTGCAGGATCTGGATTTGCAGATTCAGGATCGCGGCTTCATCACCCTGCTCGGCCCTTCCGGCTGCGGCAAAACGACCACCCTGCGCATGATCGCCGGGCTGGAAACGCCGACCAGCGGCCGCATCCTCATCGACGGCACGCCGGTTTTCGATTCCGAAAAGGGCATCAACCTGCCGCCGAACAAGCGCGACATCGGCTTCCTGTTCCAGAATTACGCGCTCTGGCCGCATATGACGGTGTATGAAAACATCGCTTTCGGTCTGGAAATGCTCAAGTGGGATAAGGCGCGCATTCGCAAACGCGTAGACGAGCTGCTCGCGCTGCTCAAAATCGAGCAGTTTGAAAAACGCTATCCCGCCGAACTTTCCGGCGGCCAGCAGCAGCGCGTCGCCATCGCCCGCACGCTCGCACCCAGCCCGAAGGTGCTCTTCATGGATGAACCGCTGAGCAACCTCGACGCGAAGCTGCGGCAGGAAATGCGCACCGAGCTGAAACGCCTGCATTCGGACACCAACAGCACCTTCGTCTACGTCACCCACGACCAGCTGGAAGCCATGACGCTGTCCACCAAGGTCTGCCTGATGGACACGGGCATTTTGCAGCAGTACGCCCCGCCGCTGGAGATTTACGGCCATCCGGCAAACCTGTTCGTCGCAGAGTTCGTCGGCAACCCGACGATGAACTTCATCCCCGCGACGGTGAAATCCGCCAGCGGAAACCGCGCGTCGCTCTCCCTGCTGGGGCACGACGCAACATTCGCCGCCAAAGCGCCGCTCGACGGGATAAAAGGCGACGTCGTGCTCGGCGTTCGTCCTGAATTTCTTCCGATTCAGCCGGACGGCCCGCTGCGCGGCAAGACCTATTCCACCCTGCCCGCCGGCATGGAGACGACCGTCAAGCTCACATGCGGCGGCGCGATGCTCACCAGCGTGGTTTTCGGCTGCGTCGATTACGCCGTGGATACCGAACTGCCGCTGAGTATCGTCGGCGATAACATCGCGCTGTTCGATAAAGCCAGCGGAAAGAGCGTCGGCTTCGGCAGTGTAACCTTCTGATTCGCACATGTATAAAAAACCTCCGCCTCATTGGAATTGCGTTCCTTTGGGGCGGAGAATTTTTGATCTTCTTTATTTTTGGGGCGCGTGGCACTGCTCGATCAGCTGCACAATCGCCTTGATGGCAGGCGTCGTATCTGCCGCGGGCCACGCCAGCACAACGTCGTTTTCCAGCGAACTGTCGATCACGGGCAAAGCCACGAGCGATTCAACCTGAAAGCAGAGGAAGCCATCCGGCATCAACCCAATGCCCTCGTCCATCGCCGCATGTAGCAGGATATCCTCGGCGCGCTTTTCCCTGCGGCAGGTATGATAATCAATCCCATGCGCGCTCAATTCCGCCAGCATGCCCGTCATTTCCAGCTGATTGGCGCTCATTTCATGCAGAATCAGCGGATAGGATCGCAGCGTCGCATAATCCAAATATGGGCGTGAAGCCAGCTCATGCGTTTTGGGCACAAGCGCGGACATGCGCCCGCGGCGCAGCAGCACATAAGCCAGATCAGTGCGGTTTCGAATCATCTCGTGAAACACAATCGCCATCGAGGCCGTTCCATCATCCAATGACTGCAACAGCTGCAAGGCGGGCATTTTCACAGGCTGCGCATGCAGCAGCGGAAACTTCTCCCGAAGCGCCGACAAAGTTTGGGACATCAGCGAAAGCGTCGTCACGTTGGGATAGGCGATGCCCACGCTGCCCTGCACGTCGGTGTCAAACCGCCGGGCGATGCGCTGAACACGCTCATAATCCCGCTTCATCTGCTGAAACAGCGGCAGACAGGCCGCCCCGGCCGGAGTCAGCTCCACCTGATGTCGATCCCGCTTAAACAGCGCGACCCCCAATTCACGCTCCATCTGCTGAATCTGTTTACTGATGGTGGGCTGGGAAACGAACAGCTTTTCTGCCGCCCGCGAAAAGCTCAGTTCCTCTGCCACGCACACAACCATTTGAATGGCCTGTATGTTCATTTCGCCTTCACCCCTTCCTGATCATAGCACGGTCATCCTGTGCATGCAAGCCAAAAAAGGAGCGCGCCCATGTTTCAGGCGCGCCCCCTTGTGATATGGATGTTACTTCGCCGTCAGTTGCTGGCCAAGCAAACGGCCGGAAGAAATCGCCCACGTCAGCGGCGTACCCTGAATGGTATCGTCGCCGTTCACGCCGAAGGCAATTTCGCCGATTGCATACAAGCCGGGAATCGTGTCGCCCGCAGCGATATGCACTTCAAAGTTCGTGTTGATGACCACACCCCCCAGCGTCGTGGCAAAGCGGGTCTTTTCCGCAATCAGATAGTACGGGCCTTCGCCGATTCCACGGGGCAGCGTGGTGCGGCCGAAATCCTCGTCTTTGCCTTGCGCAACAAAGCCGTTCCAGCGCTCCACCGTCGCCTTGAGCGCGTCACCATCCATACCGGCCAGCGCCGCAACCTCCTCCAGCGTATCCGCATGGTAGATGATCGGCTTGCTTGCGCCGTTGGCGGCCACGGCATTCTCAATGTCTTCCTCGCTGCCCAGATTGCCGCGCGCCTTGCTGTTCACCGCGTTCTTCCAGACTTCAAAAGCCGCCGCGTCTAGCACAAGATAATTTACGTTATTCTTATCGGACCTGATGGAGTTCTTGAATTCGTAGTTCAGGCCGCCTTCGCGGAACGTACGCACGCCGTCGGAATTGACGATAATCGCGCCCTCCTGCTGCACGGCCAGCAGCGTATAACCCAGCGAAATCTTGGCCTTGCCATCCTCATACTCCCAGCCGCCCGGATAGACCTTGCCAAAATCCATGTGAACCAGTTCCGCGCCCACGTTCTGCGCCATGATGTGGCCGTCGCCCGTGCTGCAAGCCGCTCCGTAATACGGCACAGCTGCCAGCGCATCCGTCAGCAGGTCGCGGTTCGCGCCATAGCCGCCCGTCGCCAGCACCACAGCATCCGCGTCAATTTCATATTCCGTGCCGTCGCTGCTCTCAGCCAGCACACCCGTCACTCTGCCGTCCTCCGTCAGCAGCTCGGTCGCACGAGTCTGCATCAGGATTTCAACGCCCGCTTCTTCGCACTTCTTTTCGATGGCGTTGGTGATGCTCACGCCGCTGCCCTGCGCCAGGAAAACACGGTTGACCGAGTGTTCCTCGCTGGGCGTCGGATCACCGTAAGCCACACCGAGGCTCACCAGCCAGTCAAATGTTTCGCCGGAGTTGGCGATGAACAGATCGACCAGGTCTTCCTGATTGTAGTTGTGGCCTGCTGTCATCATATCGGCCTTGAGCTTATCCGCGCTGTCCTCCACGCTCTTTTCCTTCGCAAACGTGGAACCATAGGAATCCGTCGCGCCGCTGCTGATCGCGCCTGCGCCGCCAACCGTCGCCATCTTTTCCAGCACAAGCACATCCGCGCCGCCTTCCGCCGCGTAAATGCCCGCTGTCATGCCTGCCGGGCCTGCGCCGATGATCACAATATCGCGGTGCTGCACCACGCGTTCGCCGGTCTGCGCCTTTTCGGGCGCTTTTTCGAACGCGATCATATCCACGCCGCTCGTCTCCAGCGCCGCCGTCACGGCCGCCAAAAGGCCCTCACTGGCGCGCGTCGCGCCGGAAACCGCATCGAGCGCCACGCTCTGCTTTTCAATGATTTCGGGAATCAGCTTGTCGATGGCGACCGTGCCGATGCCCTGCGTTTCGTTGCTGCCGGTCACGTCAATCCCCGTGATCGCGCCGTTTTCGAGCGTCACATCGACGGCAATCGTTCCACCGTAACCCGTGCCCTCGCCGCTGAATGTGCCGCTCACGCCCTCCGCCGTCGCAGCCGCGCCGAGCATCAATGCGCCCGTCAAAAACAGGCTTGTGATCTTTTTCAACATGTCGCAGTTCCTCCTTGTGATAAGCATCTGCTTTTTCTGCAAATAATTATAACAAAGCCGCGCCATATTGTGAAATAATTATTTAACGTACTTTTGCGGTGTGGTTATGCCAAATCGTTATCACGAAGCGGAGGCGTTCGCCGTATACACGCCCGCCACAATCACCGCTGTGCCGACAATCTGTCCAACGCTCAGCGGTTCGCCCAGCGCCAGCGCGCCGGCCAGAATGGAAACGATCGTGGATACGCCGATAAACGAGGACGTTTTGTTCACGCCGATTTTTGCAATCGCCGCATTGGACAGGAAAAACGCCGCAACCGAACAGCCGATGCCCTGATAGAGCACCGCCGTCCGAAACGTTCCGCTTCGCGCCGGAAGCGTCAGCAGCTCCGAAAGCGCGCCATGCGCTGCCGCTTCGCCAAGCGCCAGCAGGCCGTAAAACGCCGCGCCGGAACACAGCATGACATAGGTGATCTCCGCGCCGGTGTAATCCGCCGCAAGATCGACAAACACGCTGTACAGCGCATAGGCGACAACCGCCAGCATCAGCGCCGCATACCCCACAGGCGACAGGCTTGAAGAAAGGCCGACCGCGACTACCGTCGTCATCACGCCCAAAAACGTGACCAAAATGCCGATAATCTGCCGTTTGGTGGGTTTCTTTTTCAAAATGACCGTCGAGGCCAGCAGAGACAGCGCCGGAACGCAGGCCAGAAAAACGCCGCTCTCCGTCACCGTCGTTTCGCGAATGCCCACCGTTTCGCCGATGAAATACAGGCACGGGCAGAACAGCGCCACGCGCAGCAGCGGCCCAAGCCGTCTGCCTTTCAACCGAACGGGAATGAATCCCAGCGCCACACACAGGCTCATCGCCGCCAGCGCAACAACAAACCGCCAGCCCAGCAGCGCAAGGGGGCTCGCCGTTTCCGCCGTCTGTTTGGTAAACAGATAGCTCAGGCCGTAGAGCACTTCACACCCCAGCGCGCACAGGCTGCCGGTCAAAACCCGATTGTCTTTCATCTTATACCCTTGTTCTGAGCACCTGCATCCGCCCGGTCAGCTCATAGGTTCCCATGCCTGCGGGCAGGAACACGCTCTGCCCCTTTTTCAGCGGATACGTTTCACCCCGGTAGCTCAGCGTTCCTTCGCCCTCCACCGTCAGCAGCGAAACAAAGCTCTCGTTGGACACGCTGTCGCTCATCGTCCCTTCCACCGTCAGCACGGCGGTCGTGAACTTGTCGCAGGCGAACAACGGCTGAACGCTGCCCCCAGCAACACTTTGCTCCGGCTCGGTCGGGCCGACAGGCGTTTGCGGCGGTTCGCGGCGGGTAACGGCCAGCGCCTTGTCGATGTGCAGGGGACGCGGCTTGCCGTCCGCGCCAAGGCGGCCGTAATCGTAAACGCGATAAGTCAAATTGGAGCTTTGCTGCACCTCGGCAATCAGCAGCCCCGCGCCGATGGCATGCACCGTACCCGCCGGGATGAAGAAACACTCGCCTTTTTTTACCGGAACCCAGTTCAGCAGCTCGGTCAGGGTGTTGCTTTCAATGGCGGCTTTCATCTCTTTAAGCGTGGTTTCGCGCTTGAAGCCGTAATAAATGCCCGCGCCCTCGCCGGCGTCCAGCACATACCACATCTCGGTTTTGCCCAGCGCGTGCTCCACCCGTTCCGCATAGTCGTCGTCCGGGTGTACCTGCACAGAGAGCGGCCCCGCCGCGTCAATCAGCTTGATGAGCAGCGGAAATTCGCCCGCCTTTTCGGCTTTCGTGCCCACAAACTGCGGGTGCGCGGCCAACACCTGTGCGAGCGTCCGCCCCGCCCATTCGCCGGACGCGACGACGGACGGCCCGGCCTCGTGGCAGCTCAGCTCCCAGCTTTCCGCCAGCGGCGACAGATCCGTCTGTTTGCCCCAGTCGCGCTTGAGCCGTTCGCCGCCCCAGATGTAATCCTTGAACGCGGGCGCAAGCATCAGCGGGCGCTCGTTTTCCCCGGCAAGGGCATTTTTCATCGCGTCGTTTTTCATGGTTCTTCTTTCTGCGCCAGACAACGGTCAAAATACCGCTTAAAGTTCTGCGTCATCAGCGGCCAATCCCACTTCTGAATCTGCTTCAGGTTTTCCTCCGAGAGCGCCGCAAAATCTTCCGGGTGTTCCATCAGGCGTCGGATCGCGTCGGCCAGGCATTTCGCGCTGCGCTCCCTGAGCACATACTGCATCTGCTTCGGGCCAAACGCTTCGGGAATCAGCCCCACATCCGTGGAAATCACCGGCACGCCGCAGGCCATGGCTTCCAGCACCGGGTTCGGCGTTCCCTCGCAGAGAGACGCGCAGACATACAGATCGATCTGGCTATAATAGCCGGGCATCTTCTCGTGCGGAATCATCCGGTCGTTGCGGTCGGATGTGACCAGCTCCACGTTATATCCTTCGCCGATAAGCTGATCTATGGCCGGTTTAATCACCGTGTTGATGCCCTTCAAGTCGCGCACCTGCCACTTGCTGTTACCCACCCAGCCGATGCGGATCGTTCGGCCCTGCACGTTTTCAAAGCGTTCCAGATTTTCGGGCTTAAAGAGCGACAAATCCACGCCGTCCTGCGTGATGGCCGAGGGCTTGAGCCGGATATCCTTGCGCTCGTTATACAGCTTCATCAGCTTTTCGGAAGAGACGGTATACGAAGAGACGATGGTGTTTTCGTCCGTGAAGAGCTTCTGCGAAATTCCGGCGTCCGGGCCGTCGAGCAGCAGATGATCGTACACGGCGACGGAAATCACCTTGTTTTGAACAAACTGCCTGTAAAAATCCTCTCTGCTCATGCCGAGCGCGCTGATTTCCGAATCGCAGTACGCGCTGTAAAAATCGGCAGCCAGAGGGCGCCAGAGGAAATGAATCATCTGGCAGTCGCTTGCAAGCAGCAGAATTTTAGCCAGATTATCGACGTTGGAAAGATAAATGCGCTTAAATTCAAAGTCGCCGCTGAGGTTGCGAATCACCTGACCGGCCACATGATCCAGCGCCCAGTCCGGCCCGTCGATGACGAGCGCGATACGCGGTTTATCCTTTTCCGCGTTCTTTTCCGTCGCAACGCCCGTTCCGGAAAGCAGTTCTTCGCGGCGCGAATCCAGCCACTTCACCACGGCCGGGTTCCACACCTTGAAGCCGTGCTTCTGCTCAAAATAGCGGGCGGATTCCTCCAGCCGCTTCGCCGAGAAGCGCTTGTTTTCATATTCCGCATCGGTCAGTTTCTGCGGCTTCGGATGGTCATGAATCATGCTCGCCACGCCAAGCGTGCCGATCTTCATGCCCATCTGGAAAAGCCGAACGGAGAACTCCGTGTCTTCAAATCCGACGAACATGTTTTCGTCGTATCCGCCGCAGGCAAAGAACGTATTCCGATTCATCACCGATGCGCCGCCGGCGAGGAAGGTGCACAGGAACGGTTCGTGCTCGATGTTGGCTTCCACATGCGGGCTGATCAGCACGCTGCCGCCGCCCACGCTGACATGGGCATTCAGGTTATCCACATACAAATGACCGCCGTACAGGAACGCATCCTGCTTTTCCTTATTCAAAATCGGCACATTCAGGAAATGGCAGCCAAGCGTCTGAATATCGCGCTGAATTTTGGGCAGGGGATTGCCGATAAAATATATATCGTTATCTGAAGAGAGCAGCCAATCCGTCTTCACCTCGCGGAACGTGCGGTTTCTTCCGCCGGATACGCCGTAATTGCGCCCGAAGTCGAGCAGGCGGCAGGCATACGGCATCCGCTCCATCTGATCCAGCAGAATCTGTTTCTGGTCTTCGCTGCTTCCGTTATCGCCGATCAAAAATTCGCCCGCAAAATTCGGAATATACTTCGCGATGGAATCCATCAGGCGGATTGTCACATCCGCGCGATTCATTGACAGAACAGCGATCGTCAGGTTTTCGCCGTTACAGCCGATGTTGCTCAGCGACACACGTCCCGGCGCATCCGCGACGCCGATCATTCGATGCAGGTCGTTGGCGTAATATCGGTATTTTTCAACCTTCCAGCCTGTCGTAAACTCCCTATCCAGATCCATATCAGCACCCCGTCCTCACTTACGTATCTTCAATGCCCGTCAAATCTCTTTGCCAAAAATCTTCCAAATCCGCTTCTTGATCGGATAGCCCATGTTCAAAAGTTTGAATCCCCTGGAGGCATGAATCAGGCGAAGCTCTTCGCAATGCTGCGCGTTTTCCGTGCTGAGCTGGTTATATTGCTCGCGAAGCCGCGTCAGCTCCGCATAGTCGCGGGCGTAGCTCTGCTGCATCATGTCCTTTTCCTTGTTGACCAGTTCGAGCATCATGGACGTGCGCTGCTGTTCCAGTTCCGCCACATGCGCCTGTCTGGCCGCCTCTTCTTTGATATGCTCGATATACGCCTTTCCGGCTTCCAGCTGCTGCTTGTAATCTTCTTCCCGCTGTTTAAAAACTGTCTTGGTTTCTTCGAGCTGGCGGGCATATTCGGCTTCCTGCGCGGTGTGCTTTTCAAAATCTTCTTTCAGCCTGGCAACTTCGCGCAAAAATTCTCCACTTAAACCATTCGTCTCTGCAAAGAATTCCTGCGGGAAAAATGCCGCGTTGCTCTGCGTCGAATTATTTGGTCCCCAGATTCCGACAAAATAGTTGGCATTCCAATGATTCAAATAGCGCTCGCCGGAAACACATACTGCTTGGACAGCATCCTTATAATTGAACATTTCCATCATGTCCGTTGGCAGCGGAGATTCTTCACCGCCTTCCGGCGGAAGCGTGCTCTCTTCAATCGGCAGATTGATAAAGCCGTTCAGGGCATACGCCAGATAGTAGCGCACCCGCTGACCGAGATATTTTTCGGCCAGCTGCTTGAAATCAAAATAGGTATACTGTCTTTTGTGGAACGGATTTCCCGGCGTTCCCTGTTTGTAATAATAGGGGTCATTCGGGCAGGAAAGGATGATGTTTCCGCCGGGCTTGAGCACACGCCTGATCTCCTGAAGGAACAATTCGGGGTGATCGAGATGCTCGATCGTCTCAAACGAGCAGACCACATCGAAGGTATGATCTTCAAAGGGGAGCTGCTCCGCGGTGTGGCACTGGTAATGCACGCCGTCGCCGCCGAAGAGCCGCGTCGCGGTTTCCACGGTCTGCTCGTCCACGTCGATGCCCTCCACCGATTCCGCGCCCCAGCGGCGCAGCAAAAAGCTGCCGTATCCTTCGCCGCTGGCCACGTCCAGAACGCGCTTGCCCGCGACGTACGGGCGCGCCATCGCGTAACGGTTCAGATGGATGGTCGCTTCCACCGCGCTGTATTTTTCCTTCCCGCTGAAATCCAGCCGTTCAATCATTTCGCCCATAAACTTTTCCTTTCTGTTCGACGCGCTCCCGCGCGCATCCGTTATGTTTCAGAATTGAATTTCATGCAATGCGCGATAAATTCGTGAAACTCCCGCAGCGCTTCGGGCGCGGGATCGAACCGCGCCGCGCCGCCGCGAATCGTCCGCATCAGGTTTTCATCCTCGGCGCAGCGCTGCAACGCATCCGCCGCGCTTTCGACGCTGAAATCGCAGAGCAGGCCGTTCTGCCCATCCACGATATGGGTGCATGCGCCGCTGGTTCGGGTCGCAACCGCCGGTCTGCCCAGCATCATGGCCTCCGCCATCGCCAGCGGCCACGCCTCGTAATCCGAAAGCAGCACAAACACCTGCGCCGCGCGCATGTAAGGATAGGGATTGGCTCTCGGCCCCAGCAGAATCATCTGCCCGTTCAGGCCGCTTTGCGCAATTTCCCGTTTCAGCCTTTCCAGCAGCGCCGCATCCGGCTGCGCACCGACGCACAGCCACGTAAATTCCACCTTGCGCGCTTTGAGCGCTTTCGCCGTTTCCAGCATGCGCGGATAACCCTTCTCCGTCCGCACGTTGGCGACGGTGATCAGGTGCAGCCCCCACACGGGATAGGCAAAATCTTTCACCGGCTGCGCGGCCTGCTTTTCCAGCCACGCGCGGTCGAGCACATTATGAATCAACGCGCTCTTGCCAATCAGGAACGGGTATCTGGCCTCCGCTCTGCGCTTCGTATCCTCGGAAACAAAGATATAGTATCGATAGCTGAGGAACGAATCGAAAAACGCGTTGGCGTCAAATCCGTTTGACTTGGTGATATCCGTATGAATCCAAACCGCCTTCGTCCGTGCCGCCACGTTTTGCGCCACAAATTCCAGCGGGCACCACTCGCCGTAGCTGAACGCCGCGTCGTATGTCCGGCCCGCAACAAAGCGGAGCGCCGCGTCCCCGCCCAGCCAGAACGCCTTCTTTGTCATGGAGAAGGGCTTTGCGCCGTTTTCCGCGCCCGCGTCCAGCACCCGCACCCATGCGGGCACTTCCGGCAGGAGCGAATTTTCCTGCGTCGTCTGGTTGAGCACCAGCAGATCGACGTCGTAATCCTCCGGGCTGAGCGCCTTGAGCAGGTTGACCAGCGCGGTCTCCGCGCCGCCGCGATAAAACTGTGTGATGACGAACAACAGCGTCCGTTTCATTTCCTGTTTACGCTCCCTTGGGCGCAAAGACCCGCATCAGGCTTTGCAGAACTTCGGCGTTCCGGTCGCCCTCCCGCCGCAGATTTTCGCGCCATTCATTCAGGCATTCCGGATGCGCCAGCATCCGCTTCAGCCCGTCATAAATATCCTGTTCATCATTATCGACCAAAATTCCTGTTTTTTCGCTTTGAATTTGTTCGGGAATTCCGCCCACGCGCGTGGCGATCACCGGCACATGCAGCAATTTGGCCTCGTCGATGGTCACGGGCAGACCCTCGTATTTGGAAAGCAGCGCAAAACAATCCGCCGCCTTCATCACCGGATACGGGTTCTCCATCCGCCCCAAAAACGTGACCGTCTTTTGCAGGGCCAGCTGATCCCGCAGCGCCGTCCATTCCCTGAGCAGCACGCCGTCGCCAACGAAATACCAGTGGAACGCATATCCCTCGTCCGTCAGGCGGCGCGCAATGCGCAGAATGCGATCCACGGCCTTTTCCGTGTCCATTCTGCCGACGGAGACGATGTTGGTCACGTTTTTGTCGAGCGAAACGCCTTCCAGCGGCGCCTGCGCCTTTTTCAAAATTTCTTCAACCGGCTGCAAGTTGGCGACGACAATCGTTTTTTCGCTCAGTTCCGGATGTTTTTGCAAAAAGCCCTGTCGGCTGGTTTCCGTCAGGCAGACCACCCGGTCGTAATGGCGATATCGTTCGCCGTCGTTGGCGGTAATCTGCCGCGTCCAATCGCTGTATTCGCTCCAAAGCGCATAGTCCGTGTGAATCCACTGAATCTTCTTCGGATGGCTCAGTTTGGAAACAAAATCGCGCATCTGAGAAGCCTCGCTGAGCACGCAGACCGTGTCGAACCCCTCGAAGAAGTTTTTCATCTTCTGGTTGGACAGCTTTTCGATCGCCCAGGCTTCCTTCCCCAGCTTGCGCATCACGCCATAGGCCAGCCGAACGGCCTTCTGACGCATGGTGAAGCCCCGATGCAGAAGCACGTCCCTGCAGGGGATCGCCAGGCAGGTCACGCCGCAGCAGGTCTGCATATCCACAATCGGCACGCCCGCAAACAATCTGCGGCTGCGCTCGTCAGGCACCTCCATGCTGAACACGGTGATGGCGAAATCCCGGCGCAGCGCCTGCACCTGCGTCGCCGTCACGCGCTGCACGCCGCTGACATAGTTGATGTTGTCGCTCACATACAGCAGCGACGGCCGCGCGCGATGCACCGGGCAATCCGTGAGCATCTGCGTAAATTCCTGCACGGAGCGCTGCTGCGTGGAAAATCCTTCCAGCGCCTTGCGAATACGGCTTTGCAGCGCCGCGTCTTTCAGCAGCCGCTCGATGCCGTCGGCAATCGCTTCCGGCGTAAAATCGCAGAGCACGCCGGTTTCGCCGTCCTCGATCTGCTCGATGGCGCCGGATGTGCGCGTCGCGATGACGGGCGTGCCGACCAGCTTCGCTTCGGAGATAACCAGCGACCAGCTTTCAAAATCGGAGAGCACGCAGACCGCGTCCGCGTTTTTCATAAATCGATAGGGCGAAGCCTGCGCCGGCATGCGGATAAAGCGGCCTTCCAGCCCTCGTTTCTTCACCGCCGCGTCGATCTGCGAAATCAGCGCGGTATCCGTGTCGCTGCCGATGTTGAGCCACGTGAAATCCAGTCCGCGCTTTTTGAGCAGCGCCATGGCCTCTACCTGGCGCAGATGGTTCTTCTCCGCCCGGAAATTCGCCACCGTCAGCAGCAGCGGCCGCTTCATCTTCTCCGTTTCGGGCGCTTTCTCCATGGCGGCGCGGCGGATGCCCTCGTCGTCGCAGAGGTTATGCACCACCGTCGCGCGCCCCTGCATGATCGGGTATCGCGCGAGCGCCGTTTCCATGGACTTGCCGGAGGCGAACAGATACAGATCGATCTTGTCGTCAAAGCGGAACATCACTTCCTCGTTAAAGAAGAGCGCCTTGTCGATGTCCGAATGAATCCAGACGATTTTTCGATCCGCCTGCACATATTCGGCCACAAATTCCGGTGAAATCCATTCGCCGTAGGAAATCGCCGCGTCATAGTGCTTGTCTTTCACAAATTCAAAGCACGCGGGGCGATACAGCTGCTTTTTCGTCGCGTCCCGCGTAATGCGGCAGAGCGCCTTATGCCAAAATCCGCTCCCGTCCTCGCGCCCGGCCGCGTCGCAAACCGTCACATGCGGCGGCACCTGCGGCAGCAGCGAAATGACGTTCGGCAGTTTCATCTGATCGTAAACCAGCAGATCCACCTGATCATCCGTTTCAGGCAGCGCCTTGAGCAGGTTCAGCAGGTTGGTTTCCGCTCCGCCTTTGTAAAATTGGTTGATGACAATCAGCAGTTTCACGGCCGTATGTTTCCCCCTGTCCTTTGTCACATCTGGCTGTACGCCCGGCAGACCTCTTCCGCCGGGCCGTACATCTTCACATGGCCCTTGTCCAGCCACAGCGCCTTGGAGCAGAGCTTGGTAATCTGTTCCCCGGAATGGGAAACAAGCAGCAGCGTCGCCCCGGAATCGATCAGCGACCTGGTGCGCGCAAAACTCTTCTCCTGGAATTTATAGTCGCCGACGGCAAGAATCTCGTCCAGAATCAGGATATCCGGCACGTTCATCGTCGCGATGGCGAAACCCAGTCGGGCCGTCATGCCGGAAGAAAAGTTTTTGATGGCGATGTTGCGGAATTCCTCCAGCTCGGCAAAATCCAGAATGCTGTCCACCCGCTCTTCCATATAGGCGTGCGAATAGCCCAGCACCGCGCCGTTGAGGTAGATATTTTCCACGGCGGAAAGTTCCGGATCGAAGCCCGCGCCAAGCTCGATGAGCGGGGCAATGCTGCCGTAAGTCTCCACCGTGCCCTTCGTCGGCTTCAAAATGCCGCTGACCAGTTTGAGCAGCGTGCTCTTGCCGGAGCCGTTGAGGCCGATGACGCCCAGCGAATCGCCGCGCTTCAGCTCAAAGGAAACATCCTGCAAGGCCCAGAAAGGCTCGACGGCAATCTTGTGTTTGAGCACGCGGATGAAATATTCCTTGATGTTATCCACCTTTTCGCTGCTCATGTTGAACATCATCGAGACCTGATCGACTTTTATGCTTGTGCTCATGATCGTTACCTCATTAAATGTACAGGACGAAATGATCCTGCTTCTTGTAGAAAACCCAGAAGCCCGCAAACAGCATCAGCACGCTCATGGCCACGCAGATCAGATTCTCGGTGATTCCGGGGAAAGTGCCATAAATGACCAGCTCGCGCATGAAGTTGACATAGTGGAACATCGGGTTAAACTGCATCAGCCTGAGCGCAAAATCCGGCAGGATATCCACCGGGTAGAAAATCGGGGTGAAATACGTCCAGGCCAAAATAAACACGCCGTAGAAATGCGCGATATCGCGGAAATACACCGTCAGCGCGGCAAGCATCGTGCCCAGACCGACCGAAAACAGGAACGTATAAAAAATCGGAATCGGCATCAGCAGCAGCGTCGCATGGAAAGGCGTGCGCGTGACGATCATCACGATAAACATCGCGACGAGCGAAAAGCCGAGGTTCACCAGCGAGGAAAGCACACAGGAAATCGGGAACAGGTATTTGGGCAGATAGACCTTTTTAATCAGCGAACAGTTGGACAGAATGGAGTGCATCGCGTTGGTGGTCGCTTCGGAATTAAACGAAAAAATCAGCGAACCGCTCAGGTAATAAATCGGGAAATTCGGGATATTCTGCTTGAAAATCGTGGAAAACACCACCGTGATGACGCACATCATCAGCAGCGGATTGAGCACCGTCCAAAGCATGCCCAGCACCGACTTGCGGTAACGCACCTTGATATCGCGCGAAACCAGTTCAATCAGCAGCGGATTGTATTTTTTCAGGGCGGCCGCCATGTTGCCGACCCGCGTTTTCAGATTCTGAAACATCTTTTTTCTCTCCTGTTATGTCTGAATATGACGAAGCGTTTCTCCAAACGCATTTTGTTTTTTCCCAAGTCATCGCCGCTTTCATCCGCGCGCCGCGGCACAGCGCCTGAACCCCCTTTCCCCCAGCAGTGTGAGCGCCGCCGCGCCGCGGTTTTTCATTCTCGCCCGCGGGTCGCTCAAAACCCTCCAGCGCAGCCGGCACAGCTCCGCAAAGATGGCCTCCGCCCGACCGCGATACCGCGCGTCCTCCGGCGGAATCGCCAGCAGGGTCTGGCACAGACAGCTGAACCGGCGGCAGTCCGCCGCGCGCTGCACGGACGGACAGTTTTCCCGCACAAAATCGCACAGTTCATCGATCGCGGTCAGCTCATCGAAGCGCCCCTCGTGGAAGCGCTGATTCATGATGCTGTCCCCGCGCGTGCGATAGCCATAGAGCGCGTCGCTCTCCCATGCTGTGCGCTCCGCGCGCCACAGGAAGCGATACACCGTCGCCAGATCCTCAAACAGCCTCCCCACGGGGAAAAGCTGCCCGCGCGCATCTTCGGTGCGGTATAATTTGCCGCATGCGCTTGTATCGAAAAGCCGCTGATAGAGCATGTGCTCCAGGGCCTTTTCGCGTTCAAAGCAGGCCGTTTGGCCCGTTGTCTGCCGGATGACTTCATCCGGCTTTTCCTGAAAAGTCTTCATCGTGCAGACAGCCAGATCGGCCCGGTAGCGCTCGATCAGCCCGTACAGGCTTTCCACGCAGACGGGATGCAGAAAGTCGTCGCCGTCCACATAGGTGATATAGTCGCCCTTCGCCGCCAGCGTGCCCGTGTTGCGCGCCGCGGACAGACCGCCGTTTTCGCGATGAATCGCCCGCACGCGCGCGTCCCGCCGGGCGTAATCCTCCGCCAGGCGGCCGCAGCCATCCGGCGAACCGTCGTCCACCAGAATCACATCCAGCCGGTCATAGGTCTGCGCCAGCACGCTGTCCACACACAGCGGCATCTCCGCTTCCACACGATAAAGCGGGACGACAACGGAAATCAACGGTTTGGTCATCTGTCCGCTCCTCCCGCCGTCATCCTTTCATACAACCGTTCCAGCTGTATGCCCGTTTGGCGCACATCGCGCCCCGCGCGGCGCACGGCCTCCACGCCCCCGGCGCGGTCTTTCTGCCTGTCCGCGCGCTCAAACGCGGCGCACCACGGCTCCGGCCCATGATCCAGCGGCAGAAACGCCGCCTCCGGCGTGACCGCCGTTTCCGCCGTCACCCGATCGGACATCAGGCAGGGCAGACCGTTGGCCTGCGCTTCCAGGCAGACCATCGGCAGCCCCTCATAGAGACTGGGAAGCGCAAAGATATCCATCGCGCTGTACACCTGCCGCATATCCTTGCGAACGCCGGCCATGCAGACCGCGCCGCCAATCCCCAGCGTTTCCGCCTGCCGCTGAACCTGTTCCTTCAACTCACCGCCGCCGACAAGCAGCAGGCTGCTGTTTGCGTGGCGTTTATGGTATTGCGCGAAACACGCCAGCAGGAAAGCGTGATTTTTCTGCGGCATGAAGCGCCCCACGTGGCCGATAACCACCATATCCGCGTCAAAGCCCCATTGCCGCCGCAGACTGTCGCGCCCCGCCGCATCATAAGCGAACGCGGCGGCGTCGACGGCGTTGGGCAGCACCGTGACGCGCCCCGCCTCGACCGCTTTTTTTCCAAACATCCAGACCGCCGCCTGCTCGCCGCACGCCATCCGGTCCGTGGCAAACCATCCCGCCGTCGGGCGGAGCATCAGCTTGAGCAGCGTCCGCGCCTTTTCCTCCGGCGCAGCCGCGCTGTGATTGTGGCTGATGCGCACGGGCACATCGGCGCGCCACGCCGCATACAGCACCGGCAGGTTGAGCGTGTTCATATGCGCGTGCACAATGGCATAATGATTTTCGCGAAACAGCGCCGTCAGCGCACGCACCCGCGCGGCCGCGTGCCGGGTGGACGGCACGACAAAATAGCGCGCCCCGCGGTCGATCATCTCCTGCGGCGGCGCCAGCTCGGAGTCCTCGTCGATGAAATAATCAAACTGAATCCGTTCCGTATTCATGGAACAATAATAGTTATTGACCACCGCTTCCACGCCCGCTGCCGCAAGCTTGCCGATCACCTGCGCCACGCGCATGCCGCATCGCCCCACTTTTCCGCTTTGTCTTTATAAAATTCCATCAGTTATCCAATTAAAGAGCAGAATATAACACTTTAAGATATTATACGGTTTTCGCTATCTTCTGTCAACTCTTCCGGCCCTCCGAGTCAGACGTCGGCGTCCATCGCCAACCGCCGTTTTTCTGCGGCAAAATGTGCTATTGGTCTTATTCCTCGCTGGACGGCTGCAACGGACAGATGATTCTGGGCTATGTGCCTCAAAACCTCCGTCAAAGGCGTGCCCTCCATCGTCAATGATCCAGACGACACGCGTTACGCCGATTTGAACAAGCACGCGTATGTGCAGCACTGCGTCGAAACCGACAAGGCCATGGCGGAATAATCCCATAAATGCAAAACACGGCGGCGTTCTCTTTAAGCCGGGGAGAACGCCGCCGTGTTTTTAATTGCGGATTTCATAGAGAATAAAGAAAAAAGAGGATCATGACTGCCATCATGATCACTCTGATAAGCAGGGCTAATCAAGCCTGAAAGCCCTCTGCTGTGCCTATATGCAGCATTTTCCCGGTCGTCCGTCAAGGGCGGCCGTTTTACTTTTTCACAAAATCCCGCGCGACTTCGGCGATGTGATCTGCGCACAGGCCAAACTGACGCAACACTTCCCATGCCGGGCCGGAATGGCCGAATTCGTCGTTCACGCCGATGCGGTGCATCATCGTCGGGCATTTTTCGCTGAGCACGCCCGCGACAGCCTCGCCCAGACCGCCGATAATGCTGTGCTCTTCGCAGGTGATGACCTTTCCGCATTCCTTCGCCGCCTTGACAACGATTTCTTCATCCAGCGGTTTAATGGTGCAGATGTTGATGACGCGCGCGTGAATCCCCTCATCCGCCAGCGCCCTGGCCGCGATAAGCGCTTCGTTAACCATCAGGCCGGTGGCGATCATCGCCACGTCATTACCCTCGGTCAGCTGTTCGCCCCGGCCGATTTCAAAGCGATAGTTTTCCTCATCGTGGAAAACCGGGATCGCCAGTCGGCCGAAACGCAGATACACCGGGCCGTCATAGGCATAGGCCGCCTTCACCGCCGCGCGAGCTTCCACATCGTCCGCCGGGCAGAGCACGACCATGCCGGGGATGGAGCGCATCAGCGCGAAATCCTCGCAGCACTGGTGAGAAGCGCCGTCCTCACCGACGGAGATACCGCCGTGCGTCGCGCCGATTTTCACATTGAGATGGGGATAGCCGACGGAATTGCGCACCTGTTCAAACGCGCGCCCCGCCGCGAACATCGCGAAGGACGACGCAAACGGCACAAGTCCCATCGTAGACAGACCCGCGGCGACGGCGATCATGTTCGCCTCCGCAATGCCGCAGTCAAAATGGCGATCCGGAAACGCCTTGCGGAACATGCCGGTTTTGGTGGCGGCGGCGAGGTCGGCGTCCAGCACGACGAGGTTGCTGTGCTCGGCGCCCAGCTCGACCAGCGCCTTGCCATAGCTCTCACGGGTCGCGATTTTCTTCACTTCGCTCATGCTCACGCCTCCAATTCTGCCATCGCGGCACGCAGTTCGTTCATGGCCACTTCATATTCCGCGTCGTTCGGCGCTTTGCCGTGCCAATCGACGTTGTTTTCCATATACTTCACGCCCTTGCCCTTGGTGGTGTGCATCAGGATGGCCGTCGGCTTGCCCGTGCAGGCGCGGAACGCGTTAAACGCGCTTTCAATCTGGTCGTAATCGTGGCCGTCGATGGTGATGACGTTAAAGCCGAAAGCCTCCATCTTCGCATCGACCGGCGCGCTGTTCATGACCTTCTCGGTCGGACCGTCGATCTGCAAACCGTTGAGATCGATGATGACGCACAGGTTATCGAGCTTATAATGCGCGGCGAACATGAACGCTTCCCAGACTTCGCCTTCCTCGATTTCGCCATCGCCCAGCAGGGTATACACGTTGATATCCTGTCCCAGATATTTCGCGCCCTTGGCCATGCCCGCCGCACAGGAAACGCCCTGGCCGAGCGAGCCGGTGCTCATGTCCACGCCGGGCACGAGGTTCATATTCGGGTGGCCCTGCAAATAGCTGTCCGCGTGGCGCAGCGTCGGCAGGTCGCTCACCGGGAAGAAGCCGCGATAGGCCAGCGCGCTGTAAAGGCCCGGCGCCGTGTGGCCCTTGGAGAGCACGAAACGATCTCGGTCGGCCTTTTTCGGCTGTTTGGGATCGATACGCAGCTCTTTGTTATACAGATAGGCGAACATCTCTGCGGAAGACAGGCTTCCGCCCGGATGGCCCGCCTTGGCGCCGTGCGTCGATTCAATGATGCCCATGCGGATTTGGCAGGCAGCGATCGCGAGCTGCTTCTTTTCCTGATTGGTCATAATTTCCTCCCTGAGACGGTTTGAAGTGGGTTTTCAATCTCTTTTATTTTATTGCTTTCCGAGCAGCTCGTCAAGTGTCGCGACGCGCTGAAAAAAACACTGGTTTGGCGATAAAGCCGTCCATGCCGAAGGCGAACGCCTTTTTTTGTCCTCGTCAAACGCATCGGCGATCATGACGGCAATCGGAATCGTGCGCTTTTCCGGGTCTTTCAACTCGCGAATCACGCGCGTTGCGTCATAGCCGACATCATCAAAACCATACTGATTTATGATATAGCTTTACGCGTGTACGGTCAAGAGAAATTTGTGCATTTTGCTTTCTACTGACCGCATTTTTTGAAAAAAGGAAATCCCCCTTTTTTTCGCGAATATAACGTATGATTTCCCGCTTGGCGGGCGAAAGGAGCAATCATCATGGATCAACTGAGCGAAGGACTCCGCAAACTGATTTTGGCCGGCATCGGCGCGGTCGCCGCGACAAAGGAAAAGTCCGAAGGGATTCTGGACGAGCTGGTGAAAAAAGGCGAACTGACCGTTGAGCAGGGCAAAGTGCTCAATGAGGAACTCAAGCACAACATCAAGGACGCCATCCGAGAGAACGTGACGCTGCACGTCGTCACGCCGGAGGAAACCTGCGGCGAAGAAAACGATGAAGAAGAAAGCGCCGACGACACCGCCGACTTTGTGATGGACGCAGTGGACAGCCTGAACGACGAACAGCTTGAAGGGCGAAGCCAATCTGGGCGTTGAGCACCACGTTGGGGACGACATGGCCCGTCTCGTTCAGGATGTCGTCTTCAAGCTCTGCGCCGCGCTGGTCGCCGCCCCGCTGGCCGGAAACCTTTCGTGGTTCTCCATCCTCTTTTTTGTGCTGAGCGCCGCTCTGCTGGGGTGGACGTTCGTGTGGAAAGAAAAAAAGAAATAAACGCTTCCATCAATAAAACCGCCCATGCCTTCTCACTCGGCATGGGCGCTTGTTTTACTGCGTCGCATCCATCATCGCGCATTCCACACGGCTGAGGCTCTGCGCCGCCTGCTCACAGAATGCGGTCAGCCCGGTTTGCCGCGCGTCTTCCGGCAGGGCGACGTATTCCTTGATGAGCGATATCATGCCGCCCGCTTCGCTTTGCAGACGTTCAAAACGCTTGTGCTCGTCGTCCAGCGCTATGCGCAGCATGTCGCAGCGCGCGCCCAGCCTGTCCGCCTTGCGCTGCGCGTCGGCGTTTCCCTCCGGCCTGGTCATCGCGCGGGCCAACAGATAATCCAACGATTCAAACAGCTGACCGATGTGCGCGTCGCCGCTCTCCTGTGCGCGCGTTTTGAGCCGCGTCAGCTCGACCGGGCTTTCTTCTCCGGCGTAGGGACTGACGTAGGCGCGCCCCTGCTCGTTTAAGCGCTCCATCACGCCACGAACCAGTTCCGGCCGCGTCCGCACCGTAGAACGATATTTGTTCTGATAGCGCAGCATCCGCGTCCGATCGCCGCCAGCCAGCTGCTGCACGCAGGCGCGCACGCTCACGCCCTGCGCTTTCGCGGTGAGTACCTGCTCCACCAGCCGCTCCACCTCTTCTTTGGAAAACGTTTCAAACGGCATCGCCCGCGCGCCGCCCTCCCCCTGTTCGGCGCGCACCTGCGCATAATAAAAATTGCGGATGCTGTTGGGTTTGCGCCCAAGCTGGCGGCTCATCCGATCAAATACGCTGCGCAGCGACTCGCCGCTTTGCTCCGCCGCCTCAATGCTCTGCCGCAAGGCGTCGATTTCCTGCTTCTGCCAACCTCCGTGCGGGCCGCGTATGGGCCGTGCCGCCTGCATGCTGACCTCCATCCCGTCTATCCCCTCCTTCTGATCGTCCGCGCTCTTGCGCAGATACAGGGTTCACATTGATGCAGTATTTTATACGGCGCGCGGCTTCATCCGTTTCCCGTCAAGGCCGTCCGTCTCTTCGTTTGTCGCTATCAGTGTATGAACAACTGCCGCCGTACATGACGCGGCTCCTTGCCTAAGCGGTGAATTTGCGATATAATCAGAATATACGGGTTCGGGAAGAAAAGCCCGGCCCGATTCGTTTTATTTTTTAGAAGATTTTTCCCCACAGTCGGAGGACAGCATGAAAAAACGGATATTGGGGCTTGCGCTGGCGATGCTCCTGCTTTTCTGCGCGGCGGCGCTCGGCGAAACCAATACACAGGTGAAGCATTATCTGATGCTCGGCGAGGATGGTTATGCGGATCAGGTGACGGACGACGCGCGAACGGATACCCTCGTGCTCGTGTCGCTGGATACGAAGTACAACCGCGTCATCCTGACCTCGATTCTGCGCGACAGCAAGATCAACAACCCGCGCGGCAACGAGACCAAGATCAACCTACTCTACAAAAATCACGGCTTTGACGGCATCGTCTCCTGCTTGGAACGCGAACTCGATATCAAAATCGAAGGCGCGATTCTCGTCAATTTTGAAAACGTCAAGCCCGTGATCGACGCGCTGGGCGGCGTGGATATCGAAATCGATCAGAACGAATATCTCGCCATCCGCAGCATCCTTTTGGGCAAAGACCCGAACATGCCGGACGGCCCCGGCCTCGTCCATATGACGGGCCGCATCGCACTGGCCTATATGCGCACGCGGGCGACGGGTTCCGGCGGCGACTTCGCCCGAACCGAGCGGCAGAGGAAGGTCGTCGCCCAGCTGTTTGACAAGTGCCGCAGCCTGTCGCTGCTGGAGCTGGTCGGGCTGTATAACGAAGTTTCTTCCGGCATGAAAATGAGCCTTTCGGCGATGGATATCCTCAGTGTGCTTTCGCAGGGCTATACTCTGATGACCTCCGGCGCGGATTTTGTGGAATTCCGGATTCCTCAGGACGGCACGTATTCCTACGGAAGCGTCGGTTCGTCCTCCGTGCTCGACGTGCGCTGGAAAACCAACAAAACCCGTTTCCATGCGCTGCTGGATAACGAGCAGTGACTTCGTTTTACAAGGAGCTAAACCATGTTGAAACACATCACCGCCGCTTTGGCGGCTTTCTTCCTTCTCCTTCCCGGTTCGGTCTTTGCCGAATCGCTCGATCTTTCCAAGCTCGGCGACATTGAAGAAGCCGAACAGTGGGAAGAGCGCGCGTGGTATCAGCGCGAAGACGGCAGCGACTGGCGCGTGCAGAATGACGGCTCCGTTATTGTCACGATTTCCGCGACAGGCGATGTAACCATCGGCGGCGACACACGCAAGAGCGGCAAGAGCATCTTCGATAAACAGCTCGCACAGGAAGAACTGGGTCTGGATTTTCCGCTTTCCAACGTCAAAAGCATCTTCGAGGCTGACGACATGACGCTCATCAACTTTGAAGGCACGCTGACCAACACCAAAAGCGCGACAAAAAACACCTACTCTTTCGCCGCGCCGCCGGAATATGTGCAGGTGCTGACCTCTTCGAGCGTGGAGGCCGTCAGTCTGGAAAATAACCACGTCATGGATCACGGCACAGCCGGATATCAGGACACCTGCGACACGCTGGCCGCCGCCGGAATCACGTACAGCGGTCATCTCGGCGCGTCCACATTCACGACGGGCACGGGCGTCAAAATCGGCATGCTGGCCTATCAGACCTTCAACGGCAACTACAAAAACATTTATGCCTCCATCGAAGGCGATATTCAGGCGCTCCGCGACGCGGGCTGCGCGCTGGTCATCGTCTCCTACCACTGGGGCGATGAAAAGGACTACGTGCCCAACGAGCGTCAGGTGCCTCTGGGACGCGCGACCATCGACGCAGGCGCGGATCTGGTCATCGGCCATCACAGCCACCGCATGAACCCGATTGAGCTTTACAAGGGCAAATATATCTGCTACTCGCTGGGCAACTTCTCCTTTGCGGGCAACGCCAAGCCGAAAGACATGGATACCTACATCTTCCAGCAGCGCTTCCGCGTCTATCCGGACGGCACGGCGGAAAATGCGGATATGCGCATCATCCCCTGCTCCATTTCGTCTCAGGAGAAGGTGAACGATTTCAAGCCCACGCCGAAGGATGCGGATAGCGCGCAAGCCCTGCTCGCCCGTCTCGATCAGCTGAACGCCCAGTTTGAAAAAGCATTCTCCAAAACGGGCGTTTCCGCCGTTTCGCCGTATCCGACGGAATGGAAGTATGCCTATTAAGCAGCTCAAATCCTCACGCACTTCTTCAAAAAGACGCGGCCTGTGCCAAAGCACGGGTCGCGTCTTTTTGTATGTCATTGGGTCTCAAACGGAATATACACCCGGAAACAAACCTTCCGGCCCTTATCGTCCGTTCCGCGAAGCATCCAGCCGTCGCCGACGCTCTTGGAATCCGCCCTACAGCCATAGGTGAGCCGCCGAAATTCCCGTCCGCTGATATAGCTGGGTTTTCCGCCGTTATTCTCGCCGAAAACATCCGTCGTCTGCGCATAGATGTCCGCCTTCCCTTTTTTGTAAAAACGCACGCGCGTCAGCTCGTCCACGGTTACGCCGACGCCGTTTTCTTCCTTGAAAAAAAGATTATATTCCCAAACCGGCGTGGATTCCTCCGTCTGCTGTTTGACCTCAACGGGCAGTTCCGTCTTGGTATAAATACGGATATAGGCCTGCCCCGGCTCATTCGCCGTTTCCTGCTCAAACCAGTCGATCGTATATCCGCCCTTTTCATGGCCGACGGACGGCAGAAAGATAATCCCCAGCACAAACAGAGCTGCCGCCGCCAGAATCATCAGCCACGGACGCAGGCGAAACTTTCTTTTTCCATCGGGCTTTTGCGCCTGATCTTCCTCCTCGGCCTCCGGCTCGGTTTGAGTCTCTTCTTGGGGCAAGAATTCCAGCCCCACCAGTTCCGAAAGCCGCGTCAGGGTCTGATAATCCGGTTCGGTTCGCCCGTTTTCCCAGTTGGAAACCGTCTGCCGACTGACGAAAAGCGCCTGCGCAAGCTGTTCCTGCGTCATGCCCTTTTCGCGGCGCGTCTGCCGGATTTTTTCGCCGAGGTTCTGCGTCATGGATTCGTCCCTTGTGTCAGATGCACCATCGAGGTAAACGCGCACGCGTTGCCGTTCGCATCCGTACCCCTGAGCATGATTCCAATGCAGTCAGTGGTTTGCAGCGCGGCCGCATCTTCATAGAGCAGCGGCTCGTCGCCCTGATTCATCTCGCCAAAACCGAAAATGGAGGTCGGCAGAACAACCTGTAACCGCTGTTCGCCTTGGTCAAAGAGCACAATCATCACGCTTTCCGGCGTAAAGGCTACATCGCTTTCATTCTGCATGGAAAAGCTGTAATACCAGCCCTGTCCGCCCTGAAAGAATGCGTCCTGTGTCAATCCCACGGGATCCTGAGTCGGCTCAATGCGGATATATGCCTGATTTTCCTGCGGTTCGGCTTCTTTCGTAAAATCCTCCGGCGTCAGCTTTGGCCTGATTTCGCCGGAAAGCGGAATATACAATTTGAAGGTCAGCTCGTTTCCGTTGTCGTCCTTTCCCTCGACGGCTACGCCGTAACCGATACCGCCGTCTGCCAGACGGTTGGTGGAATAATTGACAAAATCGCCCTGTTCCAGTCGCGTCGTATACCAGTACCACGCGATCTCGTCGCCCGTCATTTCGCCGGTATACATCGGCAGTTTTTCATTGTTGAAAAAGACCTCGGTGATCTTTTCCATCGTGAAAGGAATGCCGTTTGTCTCCTGCGCAAAGATGAGGATGTTCCACAGATACGGCTTCGCATCATCGCCGCTCTCGATGAGCATCAGCGGCTTTTCCGCCGTGGTCAGCTCCACATAAGCCTGCCCCTCCTGCGGCTGCGCATCCGGCTGCTGGAACCACTCCCACGAATACTTCTCGCCCTGCGGCGCCTGTGTTTCCTGCACGGCGGCCTCCGCAGTTGTGCCCGCGCGGCGGCTCTTGTAAATCGGGTATACCGCCATCACCAAAATCGCGACAAAGGCGATCAACGCCGCAGCGGCCAGAATACGCTTGTGCAGCGGGGTCGGTTTCGGCGCGTCCATGGGGATATCCAGCAGCTTGCAAATGGCTTCCCGTTGTTCCTGCGTGGGTTCAACGCGCCCATTTTCCCAATGGGAAACCAGCTGGCGCGAAACGCCCAGCGCCTGCGCAACCTGATCCTGCGTCAGCTTTTTATCTTTTCTTGCGGCAGTCACCCGTTCGGAAAATGTCGTCATAATTTCTGATTCCTCTGATTTGAATTTGATGTCAATATTATACCCATTTTACGAAATCTGTGCAAGCCTGTACCCCCCCCCGATGAATTTTTTTGCATGCAATAATAATCATCGTTTCTGTATAAAGCGGCATATAAAAATGCCCGCCCGCACCTTCTTGAGAGATGCGAACGGGCTGATATTGATATCTGTCTTTACGCGTTTTTGCTCTTGATATATTCGTCGATGGCCTTTGCGGCGTGTTTACCCGCGCCCATGGCGAGGATGACCGTTGCCGCGCCGGTGACAGCGTCGCCGCCGGCATATACGCCTTCGCGGCTGGTCAGACCGTCATCGCCGTTGGTGATGATGCAGCCGTGCTTGTTCGTCTCAAGGCCCGGCGTGGTATGGCGGATGAGCGGGTTCGGGCTGGTGCCGATGGACATGATCATCGTGTCCACATCCAGCACAAATTCGCTGCCTTCCTTGACGATCGGGCGGCGGCGGCCGGAGGCATCCGGTTCGCCCAGCTCCATCTCCACGCAGCGCATGCCGCAGACTTCGCCGTTCTCGTTGCCGAGCACCTCAACCGGATTGGTGAGGGTCTTGAAGATGATCCCCTCTTCCTCGGCATGCTCCACTTCTTCCTTACGGGCCGGAAGCTCTTCCATGCCGCGGCGATAGACGATGTAAACCTCTTCCGCGCCGAGACGTTTGGCCGAACGCGCCGCGTCCATCGCGACGTTGCCGCCGCCCACCACGGCGACCTTGCCGCTGTGCTTGATCGGGGTTTTGCTGTCCTCGCGATACGCCTTCATCAGGTTGATGCGGGTCAGATACTCGTTGGCGGAATACACGCCCTTGAGGCTCTCGCCGGGGATGCCCATGAAGCGCGGCAGGCCTGCGCCGGAGGCGACATATACGGCCTCAAAGCCCATCTCAAACAGCTCGTCGATGGTGAGCACCTTGCCGATGACCATGTTCGTTTCGATATCCACGCCCATGGCTTTCAGGCCGTCGATTTCCTTCTGCACGATGGCCTTCGGGAGACGGAACTCCGGAATGCCGTAGACAAGCACGCCGCCTGCCAGATGCAGGGCTTCGTAAATCGTGACCTTATATCCCAGCTTCGCCAAGTCGCCCGCGGCGGTCAGGCCGGACGGGCCGGCGCCGATGACGGCGACCTTGTGGCCGTTCGGAGCCGGCGCTTCGGGATGATCCTCCACATGCTCACGGTGCCAGTCGGCCACAAAGCGCTCCAGACGGCCGATGCCGACCGGCTCGCCCTTGATGCCGCGCACGCACTTGCCCTCGCACTGAGTCTCCTGCGGGCAGACGCGGCCGCAGACGGCGGGCAGGGCGGAGGACGCGGTCAGCACCTTGTAAGCGCCCTCCATATCCTCGTTGGCGACGCGCTCGATAAACGCGGGGATGTCAATCTGAACCGGGCAGGCGCTGCGGCAGGGCTTTTTCGGGCAGTTCAGGCAGCGCTTGGCCTCGTTCACGGCCATTTCATAGGTATAACCGAGGGCAACCTCGTTAAAGTTCTTGTTGCGAACGTTGGGTTCCTGGGAAGGCATCGGGCACTTCTTCGGGTCCATATTGCGCATGACGGCCATGTTACTTGACCTCCTTGTTCATCAGGTTGCAGTGCGCCTCGCGGGCATGCTGTTCAAAGTCGCGGTACATCGTGCTGCGCTTCATGGCCTCGTCAAAATCGACCAGATGGCCGTCGAAGTCCGGGCCGTCCACGCAGGCGAACTTCGTTTCGCCGCCGACGGTCAGGCGGCAGCCGCCGCACATGCCCGTGCCGTCGATCATGATCGGGTTCATGGAAACGACGGTCTTCACGTTGTATTTCTTCGTCACGGCGCAGACGAATTTCATCATGACCAGCGGGCCGATGGCGATGACCTCGTCATACTCGTTGCCCTCCTGAATCAGGCGCTCCAGCGCGGCGGTGACCAGGCCTTTTTCGCCGTGGCTGCCGTCGTCGGTCATCATGACCATCTTGCTGGAAGCGGCCTTGAACTCGTCCTCCAGAATCACAAGGTCTTTATTGCGGAAGCCGACGATGGCATGCACTTCGCAGCCCTGCTCGTGCAGCTTCTTGGTCACGGGCAGCGCGATGGCGCAGCCCACGCCGCCGCCGACCACGGCGACCTTTTTGAGGCCATCGGTGTGCGTCGCAACGCCCAGCGGGCCAACGAAATCATGCAGGCATTGACCCTCTTCAAGGGTATCCAGCTCCATCGTCGAGCCGCCGACGATCTGGTAGATAATCGTGATCGTGCCGCCCTCGCGGTCATAATCCGCGATGGTCAGCGGAATGCGCTCGCTGTCCTCCAGCGCACGCAGGATGATGAACTGGCCGGGTTCCGCCTTCTTGGCAATAAACGGCGCATCGATCACCATCTTGGTGACGGTCGGGTTCAGGCGCTCTTTTTTGATGATTTTGAACATGACGCTTCCTCCTGAATCAAACTCCGAATCACGTTCCTTTAACGCGCGGAACGTAAGCTGTTAATTTATTCGACACAAAACGGCGTTGCCCTGCATTTTATGTGATTTTTCCGTCCAAGCCTGTCATCAATACAGGGGACGCCGTTTTTTCCGGCGTCCCCCGTAAAAATCGGATTGGAGCTTGATTAGAAGTCAACCTCGGTGTCATAGTAGCAGCACTTGAGCAGCTTCTCCATCTCCTCCTGGCTCGGCTGACGCGGATTGGAGCCGGTGCAGGCGTCGGCGATGGCGTTCTTGGCGATTTCCGGCAGGCGCTCCAGGAAGACGTTTTCCGGCACAAAGCCCTGCTCGCACGGATAGCTGTCCGCGCCGTAGTGCCCGATGCAGTGCGGGATGTTGAGGTCGTCGTTCATCTTGCGCAGATAGGCGATCAGCAGCGCGACCTTCTCGTCGTCGTCCTTGCCGCCCAGGTGCATATAATCGGCGATCACGCCGTAGCGCTTCTTGGCCGTCTCATCCTTCGCGTTGAAAGCGATAACCTTCGGCAGATACATTGCGTTGGCCGCGCCGTGGATGATGTGCGCGCCGTAATCCGCAAACGCGGCGCCGGTCTTGTGCGCCATGGAGTGCACGATGCCCAGCAGCGCGTTGGAGAACGCCATGCCGGCCAGGCACTGGGCGTTGTGCATGCTGTCGCGGGCGGCCATATCGCCGTTGTAGCTGGGCACAAGGTCCTTCATGATCATCTCGATGGCGTGAATAGCCAGCGGATCGGTGAAGTCGCAGTTCGCGGTGGAGACATACGCCTCGATGGCGTGGGTCATCGCGTCCATGCCAGTGTGGGCGACCAGCTTCTTGGGCATAGTCTCGGCCAGATCCGGATCGACGATCGCCACGTCCGGCGTGATTTCAAAATCGGCAATCGGGTACTTGATGCCCTTGGAATAATCCGTGATGATGGAGAACGCCGTCACTTCGGTCGCCGTGCCGGAGGTGGAAGAAATGGCGCAGAAGTGAGCCTTGCGGCGCAGCTTCGGCAGACCGAAGACCTTGCACATATCCTCAAACGTGCAATCCGGATACTCGTATTTGATCCACATGGCCTTGGCCGCGTCGATCGGCGAGCCGCCGCCCATGGCGATAATCCAGTCCGGCTGGAACTTGGCCATCGCGGCCGCGCCCTTCATGACGGTTTCCACGGACGGGTCAGGCTCGATGCCTTCATAAAGCTCGACTTCCATGCCTGCTTCCTTCAAATACTGCTCCGCCTTATCGAGGAAGCCGAAGCGCTTCATCGAGCCGCCGCCGACGCAAATCATCGCGCGCTTGCCTTCAAAGGTTTTCAGCGCTTCCAGCGCGCCCTTGCCATGATACAAATCGCGGGGAAGAGTGAAACGAGCCATAATCTATTCCTCCTGTTTTTCTGGGACGACACCCATCTCGGTTTTTGACGCTTCTGATTGACTCGGAACATGTGTTTGACGTTTCTTTATCAATCTCTGCGCGTATTATACACCAGTCGTCTGATGTTGTAAAGAGGAATTTTGATTTTTTCTGTCAATCTCGGCGATTCTTTTTGGAAATTCCACCGTAATTCTGCATTTTTTCAGACATTTTCCGGCTTTTTGAATTTTCTTTTTGACAGGAAGATGTCAAATTTCAGTCAATCGCGAGACAAGACGACTTAAACGCATGAAATTGTCAATCGTTTTAAAGCCCGCTTCATGGCCCCTGCATGAAAAAAAACTGCGGCGCCCGGCCGCAGCATTCATCAATCTCCCTCAATCATCCGATACCCCACGCCGACTTCAGTAAAGATGTATTCCGGTTCGGCGGGGTTCTTTTCGATTTTCCGGCGGATATTCGCCATGTTCACGCGGAGAATCTGGTTGTCATATGCCTTGTTCGGCCCCCAGATTTCGCGAATCAGGTAATCGTAGGTCAGCACTCGCCCGGCATAGCGCCCCAGCAGCGCGACAAGCTTAAACTCGTTTTGGGTCAGCCCAGCGTCGCGTCCGTCGATATACACGCGGTATTTGTCATAATCGATGACCAGCCCGCGCGCGATGAAGCGGTTTTCCTTTGCAATGCTCGCGTTGCCGCTCGTCGTGCGCGTATGGCGGATCGCCGTGCGCAGGCGCGCCAGAAGTTCGGACGTGCCGAACGGCTTGGTGATGTAATCGTCTGCGCCGGCGTCCAGCGCGCGCACCTTTTCGCGCTCATCCGTCCGCGCAGAGACGACAACCACCGGCATCAGCGACCACGCGCGCAGCTGCGTCAGCACATCCATGCCGTCCATATCCGGCAGACCCAGATCGAGAATCACCACGTCCGGGCAATGCGAGGTGAGCATGCTCAGCGCCTCGCGCCCCGTGCCCACGATGATGGATTCATAGCCGTTCGCCTCCAACACGCGGCGCATGAAGCTGCAAATCGCGCGGTCATCCTCAACAATCAACACTTTTCCACGTACAGCCATCGTTTATTCCTCCTCCATCGGCAGCGCGAAAGAAACGCACGCGCCGCCCGTCGCCCGATTTTCCGCTTTCATTGTGCCGCCGTGCGCCCGCACGATGCTCATGCAGACCGAAAGCCCAATGCCCATGCTCCGCCGCCCGTCGCCGCGCAGTTCGCCCGCATGCGGAAACATTTCTTCAAACAATTTGGGCAGCACGGCCGGATCGATGCCTGCGCCATTATCCAGCACGCTGAACCGCGCCAATCCGCCCTCCCGGCGGACGCGCAGTTCGATTTCCGTTGCGCCTTTCGCGTGAAGAACGGCGTTTTCCATCAGATTGATGAGCACCTGCTCGATGAGCGTCGCATCCATCGGCACCATCAGCAGCTCGTCCGGCACGCTGACGCGCACGGGCAGCGTATCGAACCGCTTTTTGAATTTGCTCACCGCCTCCGCCGCGATTTCCTCTGCGGCCTGCGGCACCTTGTCGATCTTCACCGCGCCCTCGTTGAAGCGCGTGATCGAAAGAATGTTTTCCACCAGCCGAACGAGCCACTGGGCGTCGTCGCGCACATGGCCGATTAAATCCTTTTTCACATCGTCGCTGAATTTATCATAATTTTCCAGCACGGCGGAGGATGAACCGATGATCGACGTCAGCGGCGTGCGCAGATCGTGAGAGACCGAGCGCAGAAGATTGGCCTTCATCTTCTCCTTCTCCGCTTCGGTTTTGACGCGTTCCTGCCGCTTGACCCGGTCGGTCAGCATGCCGACGACCAGCGAAACCGCGAACATCGTCAAAAACGTCAGCGGATAACCCGTGATGGTGAAATTAAAAGCAAAATAGGGATAGGTGAACGCGTAGTTCACGCTGATGACCGAAACGACCGTTGCTACCAAACTGAATAGGAATCCATCCGTCAGGCGCGCGACCAGCAGCACCGCCAGCACAAACACCATCGGCACTGCGCTGTCGCTGTCGCCCATGTGCGTGAGCACTGTGCAGACCGCCGCCGCAATCGCCAGAATGCAGAACGTAATGCCCGCGTCGCGCAGAAGCTGACCCCTGCTCTGCCTTTTGGGAATCAGCATTTCCCGAAAAGAAGCCCAATTTTTCTGAAAGGCTGTCGGCATATGCACCGCCCCCCTTTTCGCTATCGTCCATGATTTAAAATGATTATACCATGTGCCGCTATCAAATTCCCGTTAAGATTGAAAGAATTGTCTGCCTGCACAAAACAACCGATTGAAACTTATGGAGTTACATGCTTTCTTTTGCCGCAAAAACATGCTATAATCGCTTCTGCTTCCGAAGAAAGAGATTCTTCGGGCATTTTTCTGGATGGAAAGGAAGCCGCGTCGTTTATGCCGCTTGTCATCGTCACCGTTTTTTTCATTCTGCTCTTCTCGTGCGAGGGCATCGATCACGCCTCCCGCGAGATGGATAACCAGCAGGCCCTGCGCCGTTATCGGGAGCACGAGCATCACACCCGTCCCACGAGCGACCGCTACCTCGATCTGCTCGGTTAATTCGCGTTTTCCTCTTGACTTTGAGCGGAAAATTAGCTATACTGAATCTGTTATTTCCCGCCGGTGTGGTGGAATTGGCAGACGCCCGGGATTCAAAATCCCGTGTTCGCAAGAACGTGCGGGTTCGACCCCCGCCACCGGCACCACACTTGAAAAAACCGAACCTGTTTTTTTGCAGGTTCGGTTTTTATTTTACAGCGCCGCTTCTTTCTGCATTTCATCGGATGCGATCGTCAGAAATTGCTTCACCGCTGCCCGGTCAAACGCATACACCGTCTCTTTTTCCGACTCGCACCGCTTCAGCGTCTTGCGAATGAATTTCACCCTGCCCAGCTCCATGTTTTCCAGCTCGCCGGCCCGCACGCGGAAAACGGTTTTATTCTCCGTACCCGAAACAGACAGATCCCACGCCAGATAGATATCCCGGTCGCTGATATAGTTGACGGCGTAACGCTGCTCCCGCGTTCTCAACTCCGGTGGGCAGTGATAGACATAGCCTCCGCTGTTTTTTGAATTCTGCGCGCCCAGCTTAAACCGCGTGTCACAGTGAATGCCCATCTGATTGCAGCATGCGCGAAAAAAATTTTTCCCGTTCATCCCAGATCCACCTCTCCGCATCTTTTACGAATGCTTTCGTTTGGTAAGATCTTAGCCGATACGGGGCGCAAAAGTCACGCAACAATCCTTTTACATCCGCGATAATGACATGATAATCCGGTTTTTTTGCGCCTGATCGCCCGTTTTTCGTTTCTGGCACGCAAATATGCCCGATATCTGTCATCCGTTCTTTCTACAATAGTTCCAAACGGTCTTTCCCTCGCAGATATGCTCCGATTGATTTATCTTGTCATCTTTTCGCGCACCATTTGAAGAAAACGCATCACCGCCGCCTGATCGAACACGTACACCGTCTCTTTCTGCCGGTCGCCGCTATGCGTCGTTTTGAAAACGGCGTGCACCTCGCCCGCCGACAAATGCTCCAATTCTTTTTTCAGCACGCGGAAAACCGTCTTCTTTTCGCTGCCGGGCGTATCCAGGCTCCACGCCGCATACAATCCCTGCTCTTCAATATAATTGACCACAAATCTGTGCGACGGGCCTCGCAGCCGCGTCGGGCAATGATACACGTAGCCGCCATAGCACTGCGCGTTCTGTTCCCCGATTTTAAAAAGTGCGGCGCTGTCCATGCCCATTTTCCGACAGCAGTCGCAGAAGTATTGTTTTCCGCTCACGGCCAGTTGCTCCTTTATAGCCCATCATGGCATTCTTTTCCCATATAGTATACATTATCTGAGTTATATTATCAATACATAATCCCACTATTTTACACCTCAACTGAACGATACAATGCTTTGTTGAGGAGTGAATGATCTTTATGAATGCAAAACTTCGCATCCGGAAATTGATGGCCGATCGGCAATGGAGCGAATATCGGCTCGCGTTGGAATCCGGACTTTCCCAATCCACCATTTCCAATATTTTCAGTCGAAACACGACGCCCTCCATTCCAACGCTGGAAAGCATCTGCAAGGGGTTTGGCATTACGCTCGCGCAGTTTTTTGCCGAGGGCGACTGGGTTGAGCTGACCCCCGAACAACATAAGATGTTTCTTGCATGGTCATCCCTCAGCAGCACGCAGAAAAAGGCGATCAGCCAGCTGATTGATGCCATGAAGGAACCCTGATTTTCTTCCGAAAAAAGCGGATTGCTCACGCGTCAGAGCAATCCGCTTTTGTCTATCTTCCGCTTAAAAAGCGCAATGGCCTCACCCGCCCGAAAACACATGTTCATAAAAAGACCGCCTCTCTTTTCAGAAGCGGCCTCCGTGTCCAAGTCGACAGGTTCAGCTTTCAACCTTTTCCACCGATGCTTCCGGCGCATTGCGACGGATCGAATCGATGCCATTCAGGCAGGAAGCCTTCGTCTTGTATCCTTCTCCGACGGCAATGATCTCGCCGTTTTTTGCTTTCAGACGGAAACGGAACTCGCCGACTTTGTCCGTGTAAACCTCAAACTTGGGGTTGGTGACGGCTTCATAGCCTCACTGCATCTTCCCTGCCGAAGTTTCCGACTAACTAAAAAATGAGCAAAGGAGCCATTCATGTTCCTTTGCTTTTGTTGTGGGTTTCGAGCAGGCGATTAATCAGCCCCAAGAGCATCAGCAAGTCGGCTTCATTTAACTGTTTCATGCCGCTGACCGCCTTTTGAATCAATTCTGGATTTTGCGACCCTTCATCGAAAAACTGCGCGGGGGTTAAGCCGAAATAATCACAGATAGCGAAAAACTCTTTGAGCGGCGGGAGCGCTTTGCCGGATGAAATGTTATAGATGTAGCCGCGGCTGTGACCCAAATCGTAACTCATCTGGTATTCTGAAACGCCCTTTTTCAGCCGAAGCGCGGTTATCCGCTCACGGACAAAATCTTCATTCATCGCTATCACCTCTTGGTTCAATGATAGTAAATTTTGAAGGGACTTAATCGATTTTTATTTCTATTGAACTAGCATTTATTTTATGTTATAATTCAGACAATGTCAATTGTATTAACAAAAGAAATCGGGGGAAAGAAATATGTTTGACGACATCGCTGGGAAAATCAAAGCGCTAGCAAAAGTAACCTGTGGGCTGGGCATCGCCGCATCGATCATGGGTGCGTTTGCACTTTGGGCGCAGAGCAGTCCCTACAATTCAACAACATCGGCAGGCGTACTTGTGTTGGTATTGGGTTCGCTGGCATCGTGGATAGGTTCATTTTTCACTTATGGATTTGGTGAGTTGATTGAAAATACAACAAGAATCCACGAAGATAATCTAGAGTTGCAGAAAATATTGACATTGATAAAAAATAAGTCTGGAGAGATAGACCTTCAAGAAGACGAGGCAAGCGCAATATCTGATAATTGTGAAGAAAAAAAGACAAGTGATTCAAAGCAGGAAAATGAACCACTTGAAATGTATAAAGTTGATCGCTCGGCGAATGAAATTGTGTGTCCTGTATGTGGCAAAGTTCAAAAATCTGACAGGAAGTTGTGCTGGAATTGTGGAGCTCGTTTCACGGATGAATAATAACAATATATAATATAAATAACAAATTCCTCTTTCCTCTTCGGAAAGAGGGCTTTCTTTATCCAACCATCTTCAAATATTTATAAACCGTCGGCCTGCTCAAATCACAAATCCGCGCGAGTTCGCTCACATTCATCTGACCTGCGATAGCCCCATCAATAACCAGTCGTTTTATTGTACGATGTTTCGATGTAAAAACAAAAAAGCGATGGTTTTTTGACCGTCGCTCTATCAAAAGATGTATCCAATTTGTTCTGCTATTGTTGAAAAAATACCTGTAAAATCAATCAAGATGTTCTGTTTTCGTTTACAAGTTTCATGCTATAATGTAGCCACGAAATATGTACCACTTCTTCGATGTACCACTTTAAGCTGTTTTCGCGCTCTTTTTGCCGTAGTTTGAAACTCGGCGTACAACTTTTGTACAACTTCTTACGAAGTAAGAGCTGTACCGTTTTCAGAAGCATCCCCCGTTTTATTGCAAAACATAAGCGTCATTTAGTGTGACATAATCAGAAAAACAATGTGCCGTGGAAATCCTCTCGCGACATAAATATGACATAATTTGGCGTTCAGAGCGCGAAAAGAGGGCTGCACCTCTTTCAAGATGCAACCCTCATTTTTCTATCGGTTTATATCGCCCGCGTGCGTCCAAGCCTGATTTTTCATCAAACTCCGGCGGAAATCACCGCAGGCTGTGCCTGCTTACTTGCCGAAGTACCGCTTGAGCAGCCCCGCGAACGCCTTGCCGTGGCGGGCTTCGTCGCGGGCCATCTCATGCACGGTGTCGTGGATCGCGTCAAGGTTATACTGCTTGGCCAGCTTGGCCAGCTCAACCTTGCCTTCGGTCGCGCCGTTCTCGGCATCCACACGCATTTCAAGATTCTTCTTGGTGGAGTCGGTCACGACCTCGCCCAGCAGCTCGGCGAACTTCGCCGCATGCTCAGCCTCTTCATAGGCGGCCTTCTCCCAGTAGAGGCCGATTTCCGGATAGCCCTCGCGATGCGCGACGCGCGCCATCGCCAGATACATGCCAACCTCGCTGCACTCGCCCGCGAAGTTCGCACGCAGGCCGTCGATGATCTCCTGCGGGCAGCCCTTGGCCACGCCGACCACATGCTCAGCCGCCCAGGCGCGCTCGCCCTTCTGCTCGATAAACTTGCTCGCCGGCACGCCGCACTGCGGGCACTTCTCCGGCGGGTTCTCGCCTTCCCAAACATAACCGCAAACCGTGCAAATCCACTTTTTCATAATCGTTTCCTCCTGTTTTTTGTCGTTTTTGTTGAGCCGTCGAAGACCGTTGAACGCTCAGCCTTCGTCGGTTGACGCCTTCTGCCTGCTCAGGCAATCCTTGCAGACGCCGTGAGCCGTTACCTCGCACCAGGTCACCTGATGCCCGCAGCATTTCGCGGCTTCCGCCGCCATGCCTGTGAAATCCGCCTCGATATCGTAGACGCTGCCGCACGTCTCACAGACGAAGTGCATGTGATTGGTGCGGATGTATTCGTAGACCGCGCTCTTTCTGCCGAGGGAGAGCCTGCGAATCAGGCCCATTTCCGTCAGATGATCCAGCGCGCGGTAGACGGTCGCCGTTCCGATACCTTCCAGATTTTCCAGAATCTCGTCTGCGGTGAGGTGACAACGCCTGGCAGCCAATACGTTTAAGACTTGCTGCGCCTGTGCGCTGACTTTGGCTTTCATCGCTTATCGCCTCGCTTAGTGAGAATCTGTATCATCATTATATCCATAGATCGCATAGTTGTCAAGCGTTTTTAGAAAATTTTTTGAGAATTATTCTCCTTTAGTGATTCGCGCCGTAGATAAAACAGAAGACAACGATCGCGCAGAGCACCACCAGCGCAATATCCAGCGAGCGCACGGAGATGTTCATCCTGTCGTAGATATCCGTCACCCAGTTGTGGCGGACGGGAGGCTTCTTTTCCTCCTGCCGAGAATCATTTTCAGGTTGCGACACGATTTCATCCTTCTTTCTCATTTTAATGAAAGAGATCATTTTCAAAAAACCTGCCGATCATAAATCGACAGGCTTTCGTTGTTTCGCAAATCTTACTTGCGGGTCATGTACTTGCGCATATCCAGAATGCACGCGATGAGGATAACCGCGCCTTTGATGATGTAGGTGATGTTACCGGAAATGCCCAGGAAGGTCATGCCGGAGATGATCAGCTGCATCATGAACACGCCGAGGATAACGCCGCTGATCTTGCCGGTGCCGCCGACGAAAGAAACGCCGCCGATAACCGCCGCAGAGATCGCGTCGGCCTCATAGTTCAGGCCGAGGGTCGCGGTGGAAGAACCGAGACGCGCAGCCTCCACGAAGCCGGTGTAACCGTAGAGCGCGCCCGCCAGCATAAACACGCCGATGATCGTCGCCATAACGTTGACGCCGGAAACGCGCGCCGCTTCTTCGTTGGAACCGACGGCAAACATATTCTTGCCGAAGGTGGTCTTGTTCCAGACCACCCACATGATGGCCGTCACGAAGATCGCCAGCACCACGTACATCGGCACGGAGGTCGTGCCAAACTTCACGAAAGACTTGGTGACGAAATTGGTGGTGTAGCTGGGATCCAGGCTGGAAACCTGCTTGGAGTTGGAAACCGTCAGGTAGATGCCGTAGGTGATCATCTGCATCGCCAGCGTGATGATGTAGGGATGCAGCTTCCACTTCGCCATGACGAAGCCGTTAACAAAGCCGATGCACGCGCCGATGACCATCACCAGCAGCACGACCAGCAGCAGGTTCTGCGGCACGCCGTCGGCGATGAAGCGGCCATTCGCACCCGCTTTTTGCAGCAGGATGGCCGCGACGAACGCAGTCAGGCCCGCGACGCGGCCGCCGGTCAGGTCCGTACCGGCCAGCACGATACAACCCGCGACGCCGAGTGCCATCGGCAGACGCGCCGCCGTCAGGGAGATGATGTTCACCAGCGAGGGAACGCCGAAGAACTGCGGGCGCTGAATCTGGACGTACACCGCCAGCAGCAGAATGATGATGATCATCGCGTGGTCAAGCAGCCAGTTGACCACCGCGTGGCGCTTATCCTGCGCGGAAAGCGCTTTGAAAGAATCCAATTTACCGGGCATGGGATGTCGTCCTCCTTATGCGTATTTCGCGGCAAGAGTCATAATTTCTTCCTGCGTGGTGTTGTCAGCGTCCACTTCGCCCGCAACGCGTCCGCCGGACATGACGACGATCCTGTTGCAAACGCCCAAGAGTTCGGGCATTTCGGAAGAGACCATGACCACGGCTTTGCCCTGCTTCGCCAAATCCTGAATCAGCTGATAGATCTCGTATTTCGCGCCGACGTCAATGCCGCGCGTCGGCTCGTCCAGCAGCAGCACGTCCGGCTGCGTCAAAATCCAGCGGCCGAAAATGACCTTCTGCTGGTTGCCGCCGGAAAGCGTGTTGATTTTGGTCTGCTGGTTCGGGGTCTTGATGCGCATGGCTTTGATCATGCTGTCCGTCGCGTCGGCCATCTTTTTATCGCTGAGGAACGGGCCGTTCAAATACTTCTTCAGGCTCGCGATGACCGTGTTCGCGCGGATATCCAGAATGCCGAGGATGCCCGTCGCACGGCGCTCCTCCGTCACCAGCGCAAAGCCGTTTTTGATGGATTCGCGCGGGGTCTTGTTGCCCACCAACTGGCCATTCTTATAAATCTTGCCGGATTTGCGCGTCGCGCTGCCGAAGATGTTTTCCAGCAGCTCGGTGCGGCCGGAGCTGTCCAGGCCCGCAACGCCGAGGATTTCGCCCTTGCGCACATGGATGCTCGCATCTCTCAGGTGCGAGTATTCGGCAGTCAGCCCTTCCACCTTCAAAATGTCTTCCGTGCCGACAACATTGTCCTTCGGCGGGAAGCGGTTGGTCAGCGGACGGCCGACCATCAGGCGGATGATTTCGTCCATCGTCAGCTCTTTGGCCGGGCGCGTGGCGACCCACTGGCCGTCGCGCATGATAGTCACATCGTCGGAAATCCGCAGAATCTCTTCCATCTTGTGCGAGATGTAGATGATGCCGCAGCCGCGCTCTTTGAGCATGTTGATGATGCGGAACAGATGCTCGACCTCCGTCTCCGTCAGTGAGGAGGTCGGCTCGTCAAACACGATGACCTTGGAGTTGAAAGAAACCGCCTTCGCGATTTCCACCATCTGCCGCTGAGAAACCGGCATCGTGCTCATCACGGTTTTGGGGTTGACGTTGATACCCAGGTCGTCAAAAACTTTCTTCGTATCGGCATAGCTCTGCTTGTCGGATACAAACGGCAGCCCTTTTTTCACCAGCGGATAGCGCCCCAGCCAGATGTTGTCCATCACCGTGCGCTTGAGCGCCTGGTTCAGTTCCTGATGCACCATCGCCACGCCGTTGTCCAGCGCTTCTCTGGAGGATTTGAAATCGATCTCCTTGCCGTCGAGGTAAATGTGCCCGGAATCCTTTGAGTAGATGCCGAACAGACATTTCATCAGCGTCGATTTTCCCGCGCCGTTTTCGCCCATCAAGGCGTGAACCGTTCCCGCTCTCACGGAAAGCTGCGCGTTATCCAGCGCTTTTACACCGGGGAAACTCTTGCAGATGCCCTCCATACGAAGAAGTACGTTTTCTTCCATATGTGCTTCTCCTTTCCGGCAGAAAGCCGCGTCATGCCCGGCCCTGCCGACCCTATAATGAAACATGCGGAGGGACTCATCGCTGTGAGACCCTCCGCACTGAGTCATTCAAAAATCGATCCGCAATTACTCGCCGGTGTAGACAGAGTACGGGATGTTGACCGTCCAGCCGTCAACGACTTCGTAGTTCTCGTTCAGGCCTTCAAACTTGTCCTTGCCCGCGATGAGGTTGGCAGTGATGGTCGCCACAGCGTCCGCCATGCCTTCCGCATCCTGCTTGATGGAACCGGTCATCTGCTTGTTGGCGATGAGTTCCTTGGCAGCGTCGGTCGCATCAACGCCGAACACCGGGATCACGGTGCAGCCTTCGCCGCCCGGCAGGTTGTAGCCCGCATTGACCAGCGCGTTGATTGCGCCCAGAGCCATATCATCGTTGTTGCAGATTACGACTTCGACCATGTTGTTGTTCGCCTCGTTGTACTGAGCGAGGATGGTCTGCATGTAGTCGAAGGACGCGGTGTTGGACCAGGTGCCGTTCAGGTCAACCAGGTACTTGTTGGCGTTGCTGGCGTCGTAGAACTCAAGCGCCGGCTTGCCCGCCGCGGTCAGCACTTCATCGGCGCACTCCACGCCGTACTTGGTGCGCGCGATGGCTTCCTGGTTCGCTTCGTCGCCCTTGAACATGACGTAGGAAATCTTGCCGTCATGGTTGAGGTCGATCTCGTCGAAGTGCTCAAGCACATACTCGCCGATCATCTTGCCCTGCATGATGCCCGCCTGGGTGAAGTCGGTGCCGATGAAGGCGCTCTTCTCATAGCCCTTGAACAGCTCGGCAGCCTCGTTGTTGTCGGTGGAAACCGCACGGTTGAAGAACACGGCCGGGACGTCCTTTTCCTTGATGGCGTTCATCAGGGTTTCGGCGGTGCCGATAGCGCCGGACTCAACCAGGTTCACGACCACAGCGTTCGCGCCGGTAACCAGAGCGGTGTTGATATCGTCGGTCTGGGTCTGCTGGTTCGCGTTGGAATCCTTGTCAACGACCGTCAGGCCCTTGGCTTCCATCGCCGCATCCAGCGCGGTACGCACGCTGGAGAGATACACGTCGCCGAACGTGTACCAGGACACATAGGTTTCACCCTCAGCAGCCGCGACGCCGCACAGCATGGACAGGCCCAGCGCGCCGGCGAGCATCTTGGAAACAAACTTTTTCATGGGAAACACCTCTTCTTTTTATTTCAATGGGATTCCTCCCATTGAGTAACGCGTTCCCGTCAGCTGCGTTTCTGAAATAAATCACTGATTTTGAGATTTATTTTTTATCGCTGTTGACGTTTGTATGTTCATTATAATCAACGTTTCAACAGATGTCAACGCCTTTTTTTGACCGGGTTGTCCAGTTTTTCCATGGCTTATCAGCCAAATCCTGCTGTATCTATATGCACTTTTGGCGCAATACATGACTTTCGCCGCCGTTTTGAAGGATATTTGTAGGACAAATAATCCGAAAATTTTCTTTGCGCTTCCGTTTTCTTTCTCCAAAAGATGAATTTATTCTTGCAAACCCCGCCTGCATCGTTCATAATATCATTTGACACAGGAAGGAGTTTTTTCATCATGTATTTGGCTGATATCAAGCGCGACGACCGCTTTGAGGGGTATCTCATCGTCCGTTCCGCCGAGCAGCGCGCCAGCGCCAACGGCAAAAACTATCTGGATATGACGCTGGCCGATAAATCCGGCTCGATCAACGCGAAAATGTGGGACGGCACCGTGCAGCCGCCGCTGGCGGGCAGCATTGTCAAGGTGCGCGCCACGGGCAACGAGTTCAACGGCCGCATGCAGCTGCGCGTGGAAAAAATCCGCGCCGCCGAAAGCCGCGACGCAGTGGATATGTCCACGCTCATCCCCTGCGCCCCACGCGACCCGAAGGAAATGCTCGACGAAGTCGTCCGCGCGGCGGATCACATCGCCGATCCGGATCTGCGCAAAATCACCTGCGAGCTGCTGGACCGCGCGGGCGACAAGCTGCTGACCTTCCCCGCCGCCAAGCAGATGCACCACGCCGAGCGCGGCGGCCTGCTCCATCATACGACGACCATGCTCCGCGCCGCCAACGCAATCATGACTGTCTATCCGCAGCTGAACGCCAGCCTGCTGACGGCGGGCGTCATCGTTCACGACCTCGCCAAAATCGACGAGATGGACGCGGATACCCTCGGCCTTGTTTCCGATTACAGCGTGGATGGCAAACTCATCGGCCACATCGTCCGCGGCGTGGTCAACATTCAGCTTGCCGCCGAAAAGACGCAAGCCAGCCCCGGTAAAGCCCTGCTGCTTCAGCACATGGTGCTCTCTCACCACGGCATTCCCGAATACGGCAGTCCGCTTGCGCCGAAGTTCCCGGAAGCCGAGGTGCTCAACACCATCGATACGCTTGACGCGCGTCTGTATGAAATGAACGAAGCGCTCTCCCGCGCCATTCCCGGCGGCTTCTCCGAAAAAGTTTGGGGGCTGGACAACCGCCAGCTCTACCGCATCCCGGAGGACGAGGTCGAGTGACGGAGAAACGATGGGGGCGCCCCATACCCTGCCGGAAACCGAAGGTTTCTGGACTTCTCTCTTTTAATCGCTTCGCGATAAAACAGGGATGATTGTTTTTTCTGCAATGCCCATAGAAAAAGCCGCTTGACAAGCGGCTTTTTCCATATGGGAAATGCAAGAACCTCAGGTTCTTGCCGGAGTCTGAGGCAGAGCCTCAGCGTTCCCCCTCTCTCTCCAGCGCCCGCGCGCCCAGCAGCAGCGCGCCGATCACGCCGGAATTGACGCCCAGCGCGGGCGGCACAATGTAGCTGTCGATACCCTCCGGCGTGATACTCGGCGAAGAAACGTAACCGCCCAGCAGATCGAGCACCTTCGCGCGAATCTTCGGGAACAGGTGCGCCTGCTGCATCACGCCGCCGCCCAGTACGATCACCTCAGGCGAGACTGTGACGATCATGTTTACGCACATCTGCGCCAGATAGGTCGCCTCCAGCTCCCACGCGGGGTGATCCTCCGTCATCAGCTTGGCCGACAGTCCCCAGCGTTTCTCGATTGCCGGGCCGCTTGCCAGTCCTTCCAGACAATGTCTGTGATATGGGCAGACGCCGTCGGGCATCGTATCGCCTTCCAGCGGCGCAAGGATCATGTGCCCCATTTCCGGATGCACCAGCCCGTGGATCATCCTGCCGTCTGTCACGAAGCCGCCGCCAATACCCGTTCCCACCGTCACATACAGCAGGCTGCCGCGCCCCTTGCCCGCGCCCATCGTGTATTCCGCCAGCGCCGCCGCGTTCACATCCGTGTCGATGCCCGTCGGCACACCCAGCGCATTCTTGAGCGTCGTCATCAGTGGATAATCGATCCACTCTTTTTTCGGCGTTTTGGTGATGTTGCCGTAAGTCGGCGAAGCCGGATTCAGGTCAAGCGGGCCGAACGAGCCGATTCCCAGCGCCTTGACGTCGAATTTCCCGATAAAATCCACAATCTGCGGCACGGTCACATCCGGCGTGAGCGTCTGAAAACTGGCGCGCTGGAGCACGCCGCCCTCCGGATTGCCGATCGAGCAGACCATTTTGGTGCCGCCCGCTTCCAGTGCGCCAATAAGCATAAGCCATCCTCCTTTTTGCGCCCGCATGGTTTCCGCCCTTTGCGGGCAGACTATCCATGTGCGCGTCTGCGTCCATGATACGCTAACCGCGCGCATGTGTCAAATGATATTGTCGGATATTTTTAGTTTTCGCAGCGAGGAGGACGCGCCATGGCCGATACTGCCCTGCTTTCCGGCGACGCGCGGCTGCTGACGCTGAAAATCGCCGCACCCGGCGTGACCGCCATGCTCGCGTCCTCCGCCTGCCAGTTGTTTGAGGCGCTCGTTCTCGCTCAAAACGACACGCCGCTCTCCGCCGCCGTCGGCGCATGCCTCGCCCTGATTCTACTGGAACAGACCGTCGGCTTCACCCTCGGCATGGGCGCGGGCAGTTTTATCAGCCGCTGCATCGGCCAAAGCAGCGTCCGGCATACGTCCTCCTCCGCGCGCCAATCCCATCGCGAAGCGGCCGGGCGTGCGGCCGGGGCGGCGTTCTTTTCCGCCCTGCTGCTCTCCGGTCTGCTGCTGATCGGCGGCTTTTTTCTCGCCGCGCCGCTGCTGCGCCTGCTCGGCGCGCCGGAAAGCGCCGTCTCGGCGGGCGTACCGTATGCACGGTATGTGCTTGCCAGCGGGCCGCCCCTGTGCGGCGGCCTGGTACTCGGCAGTCTATTGCGCGCGCAGGGCAAAACGCTCCCGAATATGGCCGCCGCGCTCGTCGGTTCGTCGCTCGGCGCAGCGCTGCTGGCTGCGCTCTGCCTCCGCCTGAATCTCGGCGTGCATGGCGCTGGCATTGCGATGCTCGCGCGCGAAACTGCCGTTTTCGTCGTTCTGCTGGGATATGCGCTGCGACACGGCGAGCTGATCCGTCCGTCTCTGCGCCGCGCCCGTTTTACCCTGCCCGTCTTTGCGGAGATCATGCGTTACGGTCTGCCGACGCTGCTGCGTCAGGGCGCAACCAGCCTTTCCGCCGCGATGCTCTCACGCGTATCCGCCAAATTCGGCGCGCCCGTCCTGGCGGGCATGGGGCTGTGCGCCCGCGCGGTCATGCCGTTCACCTCGGCCGTCATCGGCTTCGGCCAGGGCTTCCAGCCCGTCTGCGGCGCGGCCTTCGGCGCAAAGCAAACGGCGCGCTGCCAAACCGCGTATCGCTTCTGTCAGCGCGTCCTGCTCGTCTTTTCGCTGGCCGTCGGCGCGGCTGTCTTTGCCTTTACCCCGGCGCTGACCGCCCGCTTTGCTCACGACGCGCAGACCGCCGATGTTGCCGGACGCGCCCTGCGCCTGCAAAGCGCCGTCTTTTTTGCGCAGAGCGCCGTCATTTTGATGACCATGCTCACCCAATCGCTTGGGCAGACCGTCCGCGCCGCGCTCGTCGCCACAAGCCGACAGGGACTTTTCCTTCTTCCCCTGCTGACGCTTCTGCCGCGTGTTTTCGGCCTTTGGGGGCTGCTTGCGTGCCAGAGCGTCAGCGACGTGATTTCGCTTGTTTTCTCGTGGCTGCTGACGCGGAAGGTCTTTCCCCTTTCCCCGTTCACGCGGTCTTCCTCCCCTCGCGGAGGGGACAACCGTCCGCAGACGGCGGAAGGGTGACTGCTCAGATATTTCTCGTCCGCACGGTGCGGATGTTCGGATGTTCGGACAGCGTGCCGATCACATCCACATAGCTCGTCTTAGCGGGCATGGAAAGCGTGTACAAGTTGGTATACAGATTGCCTTCCGGCCTGCTTTCCGCATGAAAGTCCACGTCCAGAATCTTCACGCCCAGGTTCATAAAGTATTCGTTGAGGAACGCCAGCGTCTGCGTGCGGTGGATAAACTGCACCTCCAGCCGCTTGAGCGTGTTGACATGCACAATGCGCTGCATGAGCCGCAGAATCACCAGCACAATCACGCCAGCGGCGACCGCCATCAGGATATAACCCGAACCCACCGCCAAACCGATGCAGGCCGTGCACCAGAGCGACGCCGCCGTCGTCAGGCCGGATATCTTTCGGTCGCTCATGAAAATCGTGCCCGCGCCGAGAAAGCCCACGCCGGAGACAACCGACGTGGTAATACGTCCCATGCTCACGCCGATGGAAGCGTTGCCCAGCGCCACTACGTCCGCAACCGTCTGGCTTTCAATCAGCGACACAAGCGCCGCGCCGACGCACACCAGCACATGCGTGCGCATGCCCGCCGGGCGATTTTTGATTTCGCGTTCGATGCCGATCACCGCGCCGATGACCATCGCCAGGCCGATCCGCATCAGCACGGCCGCAATTGTCAGCGGCTGTCCGAATGCCGTCAGCCGGTCCAAAAAAGCCCCCATTCCAATCTCCTCCGCTCTCTGTAAAATCTGGGTTAAATTCAGATGATTTATTATACTGACATCGCGTTGTGCGCGCAAGGCATTCAGATAATTTTTTTCGCGTTGACAGCCTGCTCGCGCCGCATTACAATGGCTTTACGGACGAGCTGCGTCCGAAAAGGAGGAACAATCCCTTGAAAACCCCAACGAGCGCCGAGCTGGCTTTTCTGCGTCGGCGCGCCGAACAAACCTTTCAGCGCATGCCGGTTCTCCCGCGGCACGAAGACGGGCGCATGACCCCGGAATCGCGTCTGCGCTTTGAATTATCGATGGAATCCATTCTCGAAAACAATCGCACGCTGGGCGCGTGCGTCGTGCTGCGCCGCCCATCGGGACAGTATGACGTGTTTTGCCACGGTACGGCGCGCCTGTCGGGCCGCGTGCCCGTAACGGAGGAAACCTGCTTCCGCATCGCCTCCGTCAGCAAGCTGGTGATGGCCTTCGGCGTGCTGGCGCTTTGCGAACGCGGCGCGCTGAATCTGGATGCGGATCTTTCCGTCTACCTGGGCTATCCCGTGCGCAATCCGCATTTTAAAGACGTGCCCGTCACCCTGCGCATGCTGCTCACCCATACTGCCGCCATCCGCGACGAGGGAAACTACGGCACGCGCGGCATGCAGAAGGGATGCACCCTTCGCGAACTGCTGGAAAACGTCGACAACTGGCTGAACGCGAAGCCGGGCGAGGCCTTTCATTACAGCAACCTCGGCGCTGGCGCGGCGGGCGTGGTCATGGAGCGCGCGGCGGAAAAACCGCTGGACGACATCATGCAGGATCTCGTCTTTTCCCCGCTGGCGATCCGCGCCAGCTATGATCCCCGCCGCATTTCGCCCCGTTCGGATCTGGCCAACGGATACAGCATGCGCTTTCCCCTTCCGCTGCTCAAATACAACGCGCAGGCGCTGGCCAAACGCAAACCCGAACCGTTTGACCCCGAACGCGATTATCTCTGCGCCGCCGGCCGGCTCATTACGGACAGCCGCGGCATAGCCGCGCTGCTGGGGCTGCTGGCCTCTCATGGCGAAATGGGCGTGCTCTCCGCCCCATCGCTCGATCTCATGCGCGCCCCGCAGGACGGGCTGGGCGGCGTCGGCCAAATCGGCCGCGGGCTGAACACTGCGGCCCTGCCCGGCGTGTTTCCCGGCTTTTCCCCCGTCGGCCATCAGGGCGTGGCCTACGGCATGTGCGCCGAATTGTTCGCTGATCCGACGACGGGCGCGGGCGTGGGCGTGATGACCAGCGGAACGCGGCTGAATCGCGACACCCCGCCGCTGATGCGCGTCGGGTTTGACCTGCTTACACTCGGTTTTGCCTCTTTGCGCGGGGCAGACTGACTCCGACACAATTTTGTCACATTGTTTTAATGTTTTTTCCTCAAGTCTACCATTTTTTCTTCATACCTCCCTTCTATAATACAGCCATCGCCTGAAGGAAAGCGGGCGGGCGAAAACCTCGTTCCCCCTTTTCAACAGGCCAACAAGCAGTTTCACCCCGAAAGGAGATTTTCAGTATGCGTAAATCCATTCGTCCCCTGATTGCCATGACCGCCGCATTGGCGCTGACGGTTACGGCCGGCATGAGCGCGCTGGCTCAGGCCGATAACACCGACAAACATTTCAGCGTGATTGAGGCCGCCTCGAACGAGGATTCCCTCACCATCCCGGAGATCGCCAAGAAGTGCGGCACCTCTGTCGTGGCGATTGAAACCGAAACCAAGGTCGTCTACAACACCTACGACAATAACTATTACAACCCGTTCGGCGGTATGTTCGGTTATGGCTATGGTTACGGCTACGGCAACCGCGGCGGACGCGGCGGCACGCAGGAATACACCCAGACGGCAGCCGGTTCCGGCATCATCATCTCGGAAGACGGCTATGTGCTGACCAATAACCACGTCATTTCCGGCGCGGACAAGATCACCGTCTATGTCAATCCGGGCGACGGCAGCGAGGAACAGTCCTATGAAGCCACGCTCGTCGGCTCTTCCGAGAGCAACGACATCGCGGTGCTCAAGATCGACGCGACCGGCCTGAACGCCGCCGCCTTCGGCGACAGCGATCAGATCGAGGTTGGCGAACTGGCCGTGGCCATCGGCAACCCGATGGGCCAGGTGCACGGCTCCGTGACCGCGGGCATCATTTCCGCCGTCGAGCAGGAGCTGACCATTGACGACGTGACCATCAACGCTATCCAAACCGACGCGGCCATCAACCCCGGCAACTCCGGCGGCGCGCTGTTTGATTCCTACGGCAACGTCATCGGCATTGTCTATGCCAAGAGCTCTTCCGTGAGCATCGAAGGCATCGGCTACGCCATCCCGGTCAACAACATCAAGGATCTTGTCGCTCAGATGATCAACGATCCGGATTCCGTCAAGGATCAGACCAAGGGCAGCCAGATTATGCTGGGCATCACCATCCGCGACATCACCGAAGACATGAGCAAGCAGTATTCCATGCCGGTCGGCGTGTATATCACCGAGGTTTCCAGCATGAGCGCGGCTGAGCGTGCCGGCCTGCAAAAGGGCGACATCATCACCGAGTTCGCGGGCGAAACCGTGACCTCTGCGGATGACCTCAACGCCATCAAAGCCAAGCAGACTTCCGGCGACACCGTCTCTGTCAAGATCGACCGCAACGGCAAGGAAATGACGCTGGATCTCGTCATCCCGCAGCCGACCGAGGTCGATACCGCCAGCAACAAGTAATCGCATGCTTCCCCTTTGTACATTCTCTTCTGTAACAGCCGGGGTCGCTTTTCCCCAATCGGAAAGGCGGCCCCGGTTGTTTTTGTCTTTCGCTTGTGCTATGATGAAATGGAGCTCCTTCGGTCAGCTTCGCTGACACACCTTCGGCATTTCGCTTGCCTGCCTCCCGCACTGCGGGCGGCAAGCTGCACGCCCTCAGAGAGGGAGCCTTTGGGTATAGTAAACTGCCAGCCAATGAATTGATCCATCTCACGGAGGCTTTCATGAAACATCTTGCGCTTCTTCTCTGTCTGCTGCTGCTCGTTCCCGCAGGCGGTTTATGCGAAAAAATTCTCTGGGAGGACGACGCAGGGCAGGTCGTCCTGAGCGACGACGGCAACGTGCAGTTTGTCTCGCCAGGCGGCGAAGCGGCCGCCGAACCGATTGAGGAAAATATCGACGAAAACACCTACGCGCCCGATGAAACGCCCGCGCCGATTGAAAAATCCCTTCCCAACGATTTTACCTTCAGAAAGACGGTCAAATACGGCGACTCCGGCGAACTGGTCGCGCAAATTCAGGCCCGTCTGGCCGATCTGGGGTTCTACAACGCCAAGGTATCCGGCGGTTATTATAAGGTAACAAAGGCCGCCGTCAAAGCCTTCCAGACCCAAAACGGTCTGAGCGCGGACGGCATCGCGGGGCGCGACACACAGGAGCTGCTCTTCTCTGCCGCCGCTGTGCCCGCCGACGCCACGCCGCGCCCGTCTCCTACGCCGGAACCGACAAAATACACCCTGATGGTGGATGTGACCAACCAGATTACCCGCGCCTACACCTACGACGAGAACGGGCAGTATACCGTGCTCGTGCGCGAAATGATCTGCTCCACCGGCACAAGCAAATATCCCACGCCCTGCGGCACGACCATCATGCCGAAGAAGCGCGCCCGCTGGGGCTATTTCCCGACGTGGGGCTCGCACGCGCAGTATCTGACGCGCATCGATTCCGCCAACGCGTTTCACTCCGTGCTCTACACCGAGCCGGATGAAACGACCCTCTCCGTTCAATCCTTTGAAGCGCTCGGCACGCCTGCGTCGCACGGCTGTGTGCGCCTGCTCGTCTCCGACGCGAAGTGGATTTACGACAACTGCAAGGAGGGCACCATCATCACCGTTTACGAAGGCGAGTATGACCCGGAATACACCATGACGCTCAAACCCACGCTCAACACGAGCACCCTGCGCGAAAACCCGCTGCCTTCTCCGACGGCCGCGCCCGTTTACAGCCGTGCAAACTGGCCGACAAAGTACCGCACGCTCTCCAGAGGCAAGACGGGCGCAGATGTGTACATGCTGCAAATGCGGCTGACTGAGCTGGGTTATTACCACGGCTCAATCACCGGCGGCTATTACGGCGGCACGATTCAGGCCGTCAAGGATTTTCAAAAAGACCACGGCCTGACCGTGGATGGCGCGGCAGGCAAACAGACGCAGGCGCTGCTCTTCTCCGATGCCGTCGGCCAGACCGCCGCGCAGCCGGAAGAAACGTCCGTGCCTGTCGCCGATACGCCCGTACCGACCGCCGCGCCGACACTCACCCCCGAACCGACGCCCACCCCGCAGCCAACCTTCACCCCGACGCCCGATCCGGCGCTCTATATGCCGATTCAGGATTCGGTAGGGTAAACGATAACTTTTGTATAAAAAACGGGCGCGTATTGCGCGCCCCCAGACTGTAAACAAAAAGCTATTCTCCCCCCGAAAAGGGGGGAGAATAGCTTTTTCCGCAAATGAAAGAATAGCTGAATTTCTTGATTTTGCTATCCAAGCCAAGTTTGCTTATGTCAACAAGCTGCGGGCGCGTACTGCACGCCTCTGCATGGGTTTCCGTATTTTATTTCGGATTCGTTCCTTTATACCAGTCTCAGCGACGGGCAGGCGTTCAAATCCAGACCTGCGGTTTCGCCGCGCATCAGCCGATAAAACGCCGCGCTGCCGATCATCGCCGCGTTGTCCGTGCAGAGAATCGGCGGCGGCATCACAAGCCGAATGCCTGCCTTTTGGCATTTGTCGTTCATCGTGTTGCGCAAGCCGCTGTTGCTCGCCACGCCGCCCGCCAATGCGACCGTCTTTGCGCCGGTTTCGACGGCAGCCAGCATCGCCTTGTCGCTCAAAAGCTCCACCGCCGCATGTTGAAAACTGGCGGCGATATCCGCGGCGGGCACGTCCTGCCCGTTCTGGCGCAGTTTATGCACCGTGTTGATGAGCGCTGTTTTCAGGCCGGAAAAGCTGTAATCATAGCGTCCCGGCGTCTGTACGTGCGGCAGTTTCAGCGCGTGCGGGTTGCCCTCGCGGCTGAGCTTGTCCAGCAGCGGCCCGCCCGGATACGGCAGTCCCAGCACGCGCGCCGCCTTGTCAAAAGCTTCGCCCGCCGCGTCGTCCATCGTCTGCCCCAGCAGGGTATACACGCCGTAATCCTCCACGCGGACGATGTGGCTGTGTCCGCCGGAAGCCACCAGGCACACAAACGGCGGCTCCAGATCGGGATGCGCCACATAATTCGCGCTGACATGCCCTTCGATGTGATTCACCGGAATCAGCGGCTTATCCGCCGCATACGCCAGCGCCTTGGCCGCCGAAACGCCGATAAGCAGCGCGCCGACCAGCCCCGGCCCATAGGTCACGGCCACGGCGTCCACGTCGGCAAGCGTCATGCCCGCCTTTTTGAGCGCCTCATCCACCACGGGATCGACGCTCTCCACGTGCGCGCGCGACGCGATTTCCGGCACAACGCCGCCATACATCGCGTGCAGCGGAATCTGCGAAGAAATCACGGAGGAAATCACCTGCCGCCCGTCGCGCACAATCGCGGCGGCCGTTTCATCGCAGCTGGATTCAATCGCCAAAATCGTCGCGTGGCCGTCCGCCATCAGGCGTTCGGTCTGCGCTTTGGCACTCTGTTCATAGTTCATGGTCTTTCCTCCGTCTGTGTCAGCTGTCTCTTCACCATGCCGGAAACGACGGCATACGCCGCCGCCAGCAGCAGAATCGACAGAACCAGCGCCCGCGCAAACTGCCCCAGCACGTCGGCAAGCGCCGTTTCAAACAGGTTTTGCGGCATCATCCGAATCAAAATATCCGTCGCGGGGTTGAGCAGCCAGTTGTCGTTGATGAACAGCATGCGGTGCATGCCGACAAACATCGTCTCAAACCCGCCCGATTGCATCATCGCGCCGAACACGCCCGCGCCCAGCGCCAGCGCGCACACGCCGCACACCGCGCCGACAATCACCGGGCGGTGGCGCTTTTTCAGCCCCGCGCCGACCCAGGCGACCGCCACGGCCAACCCGGCCGCCAGCGAAATGCAGGCTGTCCGCACCGTTTTGCACAGCGCGATCAGCCGCCGCACGTCGTTCATGTGGCTAAGCTCTTTTTCGTTCAGTTCGTCCACGGCCAGCAGCGTGTCTTCGCCTCCCAGCTCCATATACAGCGCGATGATCTTCGCCGCTTCATTCTGCCGCGCTGCATCCATGCCGATATACGCCGTCACAGCGTCGTCGTCGCGCATGCCATGCGCCTGCGCAACCGCCGCGCGGGATTTTTCTCCATACAGCGCCGGGTTAATCGCTTCACTGTAAACCGCGCCGCAGAGCGAACCGACGGCGGCCAGCATAACGGCGAGGGCGGCCAGCAGGCCGACGATCCATGTTTGTTTTTTCATAGCTTTTAAATTGAAAAGGGCGGGCGAATTCGCCCGCCCCCGGTTTATTCTGCGTGATCCGCTCACTGCATTTGCAGATACGCGGTGATAAAGCCGTCCAGCTCGCCGTCCATCACGGCGTCCACGTTGCTCGTCTCATAGCCGGTGCGATGGTCTTTCACCAGCGAATACGGATGGAAGACATAGGAGCGGATCTGGCTGCCCCATTCGATCTTCTTCATCTCGCCCTTGATGTCGGCCATCTTTTCCTCACGCTCGCGCTCGCGCAGCTCGACGAGCTTCGCGCGCAACATGCGCATACAGTTTTCACGGTTATGCACCTGGTCGCGGCTCGTCTGAGAGGAGACGACGATGCCCGTCGGGAAGTGCGTCATACGCACGGCAGAGCTGGTCTTGTTGACGTTCTGTCCGCCCGCGCCGCTGGCGTGATAGGTATCCACGCGGACATCCTTCATATCGATTTCGACTTCGTTGTCGTCGTCGTCGATAATCGGCGAAACATCCAGCGAGGAGAAGCTCGTCTGGCGGCGCGCGTTGGAGTCAAACGGGCTGATGCGCACCAGGCGATGCACGCCCTTTTCGCTGCGCAGGAAGCCGTAGGCGTTTTCACCGTCCACCTCAAAGGTTACAGACTTGAGGCCCGCCTCGTCGCCGTCGAGCATATCGATGAGCTTGACGGTGAAGCCGTGGCGTTCGCAGTAACGGGTGTACATGCGGTAAAGCATGAGCGTCCAATCCTGCGCTTCCGTTCCGCCCGCACCCGCGTGCAGCGAAAGGTAGCAGTTGTTGCTGTCGTAGTCGCCGCGCAGCAGGCTTTCCAGTCGAAGCTCTTCCAGATCGCTTTGCAGCTTTTTGATTTCCTCGCCCGCCTCGGCCAGCAGGTCGGTATCCTGCATTTCCTCGGCAAGCTCCATGGTGGTATCCACATCGTCGGCGCGCTGGCAGAGCTTTTCATAATGCTCCACTTTATTTTCGGTGATGCGCACCTTCCGGCTGACCTCGGTCGAGCGCTTGAGGTCGTTCCAGAAATCCGGCTCGTTCATCGTCTCGTGCAGCTCAAGCAGCTGCTCCTTCAAGCCGGCGACGTTAAAGTGACTCACCTGCCTCAACAATGCTTTCGCGGATTTGTGCCATCTGCTGGCGATAGAGATCCAGTTCGATCACGTTGATTCACATCCTTTTATTTGGTCGTGAGGTTGCGGCGGGCTGCCGCCCGCACCCGCCTGAGGGGCGCACCCCTCAGACTCCCTTCTTCGCTTCGCGGCGGTTAAAACAGGACTTGTTTTTAGCCCTTGTCCTTGCCGCAGCAGTTCTTATACTTCTTGCCGCTTCCGCAGGGGCAGGGATCGTTGCGGCCGACCTGCTTCTGCACGCGCTTCGGGCCGGAAGGGCCGCCCGCCGCCTTGGCCTGTTCGAGGTTGGTCTCCTTCGGCTCGGCGACTTCTCTGCGCTGCTGCGGAATATTGATGCGGGCCTGATACATGCGGCGGACGGTATCTTCGCGGATGAAGTGCACCATCTCGTCGAACATGTCATAGCCTTCAATCTGATATTCGGTGACGGGGTTCTTGTTGCCATAGGCGCGCAGGCCGATGCCGTCGCGCAGCTGATCCATCGCGTCGATGTGATCCATCCAGCGGCGATCCACGCAGGAGAGTAGCACGACGCGCTCCAGCTCGCGGGTATCGATGTGCAGCAGCTCGAAGCCCTTTTCGCGCAGGGCGTAGAAATCGCGCGCTTCCTGCTTGAGCTTGGCGATCAGCTCGTCTTTATCGATGGTCTTGAACGGCTCTTCATGCGCCTTGAAGAAGCCAATGCGGATGCACAGGCGTTCCAAATACTGCGTCAGGCCGGGCAGATCCCAATCGGTGTAGTCGTCGCCGTTGCCGCAGTAGGTCGCGACGGCCTCTTCGATAAGCTTGTCCGCCATCTTGACGATGGTTTCGTGCATATCGCGGCCTTCGAGCACCTGCTTACGCTGCTCATAGATCTCCTTGCGCTGCTCGTTCATCACGTCGTCATACTGAAGCACGTTCTTACGGATTTCGTAGTTGCGCGCCTCAATGCGCTTCTGAGCGTTCTCAATCTGTCCGGTGAGCATCTTCGCTTCGATCGGCTCGTCCTCGGCCAGACCCATCTTCTCAATCAGGCCGCTGACGCGTTCGCTGCCGAACAGGCGCATCAGATCATCCTGCATGGAGAGGAAGAACTGGGAGGAACCCGGATCGCCCTGACGGCCTGCGCGGCCGCGCAGCTGATTGTCGATACGGCGGGACTCGTGGCGCTCTGTGCCGATGATGTGCAGGCCGCCGACGGCGATCACGCGGTCGTGTTCGGCGTCCGTCTGCTTCTTGAACCCCGCGTAGAGCTGTTTGTAAATCACGCGCGCGGCAAGCACTTCTTCGCTGACGTTCTCGTTGAAGCCGGTCGCTTCCTCGATCACGTTGTCCTCATAGCCCTTCTGCTTCATCGCGCGGCGGGCGAGGAACTCCGGGTTGCCGCCCAGCAGGATATCCGTGCCGCGGCCCGCCATGTTCGTGGCGATGGTGACCGCGCCGAAGTGACCGGCCTGCGCGACGATTTCCGCCTCGCGGGCATGATACTTCGCGTTCAGCACGACATGCTCGATGCCGCGCATGCGCAGCATCTTGGACAGCATCTCGCTGACCTCGACGGAAACCGTGCCGACCAGAATCGGCTGGCCCGTCTTGTGGCGGCGTTCGATTTCCTCGATCACCTGGCTGAACTTGCCCTTTTGCGTGCGGTAAACCAGATCGTTCATGTCCTTGCGGATCATCGGGCGGTTGGTCGGAATCTGCACGACGTCGAGCTTGTAAATGCCCTTAAATTCTTCCTCTTCGGTCTTGGCCGTGCCGGTCATGCCGGAGAGCTTGCTGTACATGCGGAAATAATTCTGGAAGGTGATGGTCGCCAGCGTCTTGCTCTCGCGCTGCACCTTCACGTGTTCCTTGGCCTCGATGGCCTGGTGCAGGCCGTCGCTGTAACGGCGGCCGACCATCAGGCGGCCGGTAAACTCATCGACGATGACGACTTCATCGTTCTGCACGACGTAATCCACATCGCGCTTCATCAGCGCATGCGCGCGCAGCGCGGCGTTGATGTGATGCAGCAGCTCGTTGTTGGCCATGTCGGAAAGGTTCTCCACGCCGAACCAGCGCTCGGCCTTGCGCACGCCCGCTTCGGAGAGGTTGCAGGTTTTCTTTTTCTCGTCGATGACGTAATCCTTGCGCATCGCCGCCAGCTCTTCGTCGGAGAGCGGGTTTTCCTCCCAGCGGTCCTGCTCCGGCTCTTCTCCCTTTTGCAGGGTGCAGACAAAGCGATCCGCCTTTTCATACAGATCGGTGGACTTGTCGCCCGCGCCGGAGATAATCAGCGGCGTGCGCGCCTCGTCGATGAGGATAGAGTCCACTTCGTCCACGATGGCAAAGTGATGGCCGCGCTGCACCATGTTCTTCTGATAGATGACCATGTTGTCGCGCAGATAGTCGAAGCCCATCTCGTTGTTCGTGCCGTAGGTGATGTCGCAGGCATACGCCGCCTTGCGCTCTTCCTGCGTCAGATCATGCACAATCACGCCCACGGTCATGCCGAGGAAGCGGAAAATGCGGCCCACGTCCTCGCCCTGGAACTTGGCCAGATAATCGTTGACGGTCACGACATGCACGCCTTCGCCGGAGAGCGCGTTGAGGTAAGCCGGCATGGTTGCCGTCAGGGTCTTGCCCTCGCCGGTCTTCATCTCGGCAATGCGGCCCTGATGGAGCACGATGCCGCCGAGCATCTGCACGCGGAACTGGCGCTTGCCCGTCACGCGGCAAGTCGCCTCGCGTACGACGGAATATGCTTCCGGCAGCAGGTCGTCCAGCGTTTCGCCGTTTTTAAGCCGCTCGCGGAACTCGACGGTCTTGCCGCGCAGCTGCTCGTCAGTCAGCGCTTTGTGCGCTTCTTCAAAAGAATCGATTTTATCGACAATTTTGTTCAGGCGTTTGATCTCCCCGGCGGACGGGTCGAATAATTTGCTGAAAAAGCCCATTGTTATCCTCCAATTACGCGGCCGGGATTTTGGCCTTTCGCCGAACGAAAAACTCCACATTGCCGCTCATTGTATTATTGTAGCATCTTTGCGGGGGTTTATCAACCTTTTCATGGCGAAAATGGCGGGAGTCAGAGAAAAGTTGGCTTTCCCTGCCCCTTGCGCGACGGACATGTATTTTGTATAATCAATCTGTTATTTTGAACGCGGAGGCGCTTTCCATGAGCCAGGTTTTTCGCCTTGACCGACGCGCAGTCGGCAAAATTTCGCTGCTGACCGCCGTCTTTTATTTTTCCGCTTACTTCTATCGTTTTTTTACGCTGGGCTACGCGCACGATTCTCTGTTGATCGATCAGAGTATCGACATGACCTGGCAGATCCAGCTTGGCCGGTTTTTGCAGCCCGTCTATCTCCTGTTTCGCGGGGACATTGCCGTGCCGTATCTGATCGGCCTGCTGGCCTATCTCTATCTGGCTGCCGCCATCTGTTTGGTCGTGGATCTGCTCTCGCTGTCTTCCACCCTGTCTATCTCGCTGGTCTGCATGGCGCTGTGCGCCAATACGACGCTGACCCGGCTCCACGGCACCTTTCACATGATGGCGGACTCCTATATGCTCGCGCTGCTGCTCTCCGTTCTCTGCGTCTTCGTTGCAGTGCGCCTTCGGCATGGCGTTTGGCTTGCGCCCGTTCTGCTTTGCGGTTCTGCGGCGCTTTATCAAAGCTATGTGCCGGTAGCCACCGTCTTTTTCCTGATTCTGCTCGTTCACCACGCGCTTGACGGTTTCTCCTTCCGCGCTCTCCTTCTGCGCGGCGTCCGGTATTTGGGCGTGTTAATCGCCGGACTGGTCTTTTATTCGCTTTGTCTGCGCGTGGTCTATGCGCTGACCGGGCAGACCGCCGCCGATTCCTACAACGGCATGGCGGGCATGGGCAATTTCAAGGGCTATTCCATCGTCGATCTGCTTCGGCGCGCTTATCTTTTCCCCTTTGAAAAAATGGCGCGCCCCCAAACCGCGTTCCCCCGCGCCGCAGCCGCGGCCTATGGCCTTCTCCTGCTCTTTTCGCTGGCCGCCGTCTGTTATCTGCTTCATGCCCGCCGCATCGCCCTGCCCTGTGCCGCGCTGACCTTTGTTTTTCTGCTGCTCGTTCCCTTCGGCGCCGATTTCATCTACCTGCTCTCCAAAGGCATGGTTCACGACCTGATGATCTACGCTTTTTTCTTCTGCGCCGTGCTGCCCATCTCTCTGGCCGACCGGCTTCGGCCGCTGGCCGGGAAGGCCATTCGGCTGGCCGTTCCGCTGGCCGCATGCTGTCTGTCGCTGGTCTATTTCAGCGACGCCATATTCGCCAATCAGTTTATCTTGCGCCGCGATCTTTCCTACAACGCGACCCTCGGCACAGTCACACGCATGCTGGAGCGGGCCGTTCAGGTCGAAGGCTATCAGCCCGGCGTAACCCCCGTCGCCTTTGCGGGCGTGATGAGCGACTCCCATCTGTACATGGAACGCCCCGGCTTTGAGGCAATCAACGATTTTGATTTTTACGTGTATTCCATCACCTATGAACAGACCTATCCGTGGTTCTTTCACATGATTCTGGGCGATCCCATCCGAATGGCCGACGAGGCGGAACGGATGGCCCTCGCTTACAGCGACGAGGTGCTTTCCATGCCCGTCTTCCCCGCGGAAGGTTCCCTTAAAATGGTTGGCGAAACGCTCGTTATCCGCATTGGTGAGCGCTACCTGTGATTTCATTCGTCCTGCCCGCGCGGCAGGGCGTTTTTTCTTCGCCTGTTTTTTGTCACGCTCGACGCCTGTCCCGCGCCGGTCTGTCCGCTGTCGGTTAGGCTTTCGCCCGGTCGTCTGACAACCTATTCACATTGCCCAAATCTTCACGGTTCCTTTTGCCAGAAATCTTGACGGCGTTTGGGGAACGGTGCTATACTGTATCTAGCTAAACGAGGGCTTTTACAGACCCTCTGGCAATTTTGCACGGCTATCTTAAATCTTGGGAGGTTACATCCATGGTTCAGCTCAATGCTTCCACTCTTTCTTCCGTCAAGATGGCGCGCGGCGTCGCGCCGAAAACGGAACGTGTGATTCAATTCGGCGAGGGCGGTTTTCTGCGCGCTTTCTGTGACTGGATGATCGATATGGCCAACGAAAAGGCCGGCATGGATGCCGGCGTGGTGATCGTGCAGCCCATCGAGCGCGGCATGGTTTCCATGCTCAACGAGCAGGACGGCCTGTATACCTTGATTCTCCGCGGTCAGGTGGACGGCAAGCCCAGCAAGGACGAGCGCATCATCCAGAGCGTCAAGCGCGGCCTGTCCCCGTACGAGGATTTCGAGGGCTATCTGGCGCTGGCGCACAACCCGGATATGCGCATCATCATCTCCAACACCACCGAAGCCGGCATCGTTTACACCGGTAAGGACAGCTTCGACGACAAGCCGCAGGCTTCCTATCCCGGCAAGCTGACCCGCCTGCTCTACGAGCGCTTCACCGCTTTTGGCGGCAAGAAGGGCACGGGCTTCATCCTTCTGCCCTGCGAGCTGATCGATTACAACGGCCGCAATCTGGAAGAGTGCTGCATGAAGACCGCCGAGCAGTGGGGTCTGTCCGAGGAATTCAAGACCTGGCTGAAGACCGAGAACGTCTTCTGCTCCACGCTGGTGGACCGCATCGTGACCGGTTATCCGCGCGGCGAAGCCGAATCTCTCTACGAAGAATTCGGCTACCGCGACAACATGCTCGACACCGCCGAGCCGTTCGGCCTGTGGGTCATCGAAGGCCCGGCCTGGATTGAGAACGAACTGCCCTTCAAGAAGGCGGGCTGCAACGTCGTCTTCACGCAGGACGTTTCCCCGTACAAGCTGCGCAAGGTGCGCATGCTCAACGGCGCGCACACCTCCATGGTGCTCGGCGCGTATCTGGCGGGCCACGAAATCGTTGGCGACTGCATGGCGGACGACACCATGCGTTCCTACATGTCTCAGGCGCTCTTTAACGAGATCATGCCGACGCTGGACCTGCCGAAGGACGATCTGGAGGCGTTCGCTTCCGCGATCTTCGAGCGTTTCTCCAACCCGTTCAACCGTCACCTGCTGCTCTCCATCGCGCTCAACAGCCAGAGCAAGTTCCGTGCGCGCGTGCTGCCGACCATCAAGGAGTATGTGAAGCGCAAGCACGCTCTGCCGAAGATCCTGACCTTCTCCATGGCGGCGTTCATCGCCTTCTACTGCGGCAAGAAGAAGGAAGACGGCTCTTTCGTGGGCGTTCGCGCCGCGGGCAACGAGTATCCGATTGCCGACGATCAGTTTGTGCTCGACTTCTTTGCGGGCATGACGGGCAAGCCGGCTGCGGAAATCGCGCACGCCGTGCTGACCAACGTCGATTTCTGGGGCAGCGACCTGACCGCCGAGCTTCCGGGCTTTGAGGCTTCCGTCGCCGCTTCTCTGGACGCCATCTTCACCAAGGGCGCCGCGAAAGCGATTGAAGAGGTTGTGGCAAAGGAATGAGCAGATTGATCCGTATCAATCCGCGCGACAACGTCGCCGTCGCGCTCGAACCGCTGAAAAGCGGCGAGAGCGCGCTCGGCGTGACGCTGCGCGAGGATATCCCGGCCGGGCATAAGTTTGCGCTTTGCGATATTGCCGAAAACGAGAACGTCGTCAAATACGGCTTCCCCATCGGCCACGCGACGCAGCCCATTCCGGCGGGCAGCTGGGTGCATACCCACAATGTCAAGACCAATCTTTCCGGCCTGCTGGAATACAGCTACCATCCGCATCCCTGCGCCATGCCCGTTGACCGCAAGGCCACGTTTGAGGGCTATGTGCGCGAGGACGGCCGCGTGGGCATCCGCAACGAGGTCTGGATTGTGAACACCGTCGGCTGTGTCAACGGCACGGCCAAGACGCTGGAGCGCATGGCGCAGGAAGCCTACGGCGACCGCGTGGACGGCATTCACTGTTTTGTCCATCCGTATGGATGCAGCCAGCTGGGCGAAGATCACAAGAACACCCAGAAGCTGCTCGCCTCGATGGTTCGCCATCCGAACGCGGGCGCGGTGCTCGTGCTGAGCCTCGGCTGCGAAAACAACAACGTCAATGAATTTAAGAAGGTGCTCGGCAATTATAACCCCAACCGCGTGAAGTTCCTGATTACGCAGGATGTGGAGGATGAGGTTGAAGCGGGCATGCGGCTGCTTGACGAGCTGACCGCCTACGCCGCGACGTTCAAGCGGCAGACAGTGGATGCTTCCGAGCTGGTCATTGGCCTCAAATGCGGCGGCAGCGACGGTCTTTCCGGCATCACCGCCAACCCGCTTTTGGGCAGCGCTTCCGACCTTCTGGCGCGCCACGGCGGCACGACGCTGCTGACCGAGGTGCCGGAAATGTTTGGCGCGGAAACCATCCTGATGGATCGCTGCAAGGACGAGGCGACCTTCCGCAAAGCGGTCGATCTCATCAACAATTTCAAGGAATACTTCATCCGCCACGGTCAGGAGGTCTACGAAAATCCCTCTCCGGGCAACAAGGCGGGCGGCATCACCACGCTGGAAGACAAATCCCTCGGCTGCACCCAGAAGGGCGGCACGGCTGAGGTGCGCGATGTGCTCAGCTATTGCGAACCCGTGACCGAAAAAGGGCTGAATCTCGTGCAGGGGCCGGGCAACGACCTGTGCGCCATCACGGCGCTGATGGCTTCCGGCGCACAGATGGTGCTCTTCACCACGGGCCGCGGAACGCCGGTCGGCGCGCCGATCCCGACGGTGAAGGTTTCCACCAACACCCCGCTTTCCGAAAAGAAGCGCAACTGGATCGACTTTAACGCGGGTATTCTGGCGCAGGGCGCGGACATGCAGGAGACGACCGAGGTCTTCTTCAAAAAGCTGCTGGCCATCGCCTCCGGCGAACAGACGCAGAGCGAAAAGCACGACTACCGCGAGATTGCGATTTTCAAAGACGGCGTAACGTTATAACTGCCGGCATTTCCGTACAATGTCAGAGTCTGGCATACGGAAGGCATTCAAAGCAAAGGAGGAGAACCCCTTGAAACCGTTTATGGATCAGGATTTTCTGCTTGAAAATGACGTGGCCAAAAAGCTGTATCACGAGTATGCGGAAAACATGCCGATTTATGACTATCATTGCCACATCTCCCCGTGCATGATCTACGAAAACTATCAGTTCCAGAATATCGGCGAATTGATGCTCGGCGGCGACCACTACAAGTGGCGCGTCATGCTCTCCAACGGCGTGGATGAGAAGTTCATCCGCGGCGACGCGAGCTGGCACGACAAGTGGCTGGCCTTTGCCGCAAGCCTGAAATACTGCATCGGCAACCCGATGTTCCACTGGACGCATCTGGAGCTGCGCCGCGTGTTCGGCATCGAGGAAATCCTGAGCGAAAAGACCGCCGAGGATATCTGGAACCGCGCAAACGCGCTGCTGGCGACGGAGGAATACCGCTGCCGCGGCCTGATCGAGAAATTCGGCGTGAAGGTCATCTGCACGACCGATGATCCGGTGGACGATCTGGAGCATCAGACCAAGATTGCGCAGGATCCGACCTGCAAGTTCAAGGTGTATCCAGCCTGGCGTCCCGACAAGGTGCTCAACATCGAGCGCGGCGGCTTTGTGGATTACATGAACCGTCTGTCCCGCGTCTCCGGCATTCACTGCCTGAATCTGGAAAGCATGATGCAGGCGCTGGAATCCCGTCTCGATTTCTTCCACGCGCACGGCGCGCGCCTGTCCGATCACGCGCTGGATACCGTGCCCTACGGCGTGCCGAGCACGCATATCGCGGGCGAAGCCTTCCGCAAGGCCATGAGCGGCGCGCCGCTGACCGAGGCGGAAATCGCTTCCTACAAGACCTACGTGCTCGTCGAGCTGGCGCGCATGTACAAGGCGCGCGGCTGGGCGCAGCAGTATCACATCGGCGCAATGCGCAACAATAATCCGCGCATGTTTGAGAAGTACGGCCCGGACGTGGGCTTCGACTCCATCGACGACACCTGCATCGCGGAGAATCTCTCCAAGCTGCTGGCCGAAGAAGAGCGCGCGGGCAACCTGCCCAAGACCATTCTCTACTGCCTGAATCCGAAGGACAATTACGTCATCGGCACCATGCTGGGCAACTTCCAGGGCGACGGCATTCCGGGCAAGATTCAATTCGGTTCCGGCTGGTGGTTCTGCGACCAGAAATACGGCATGGAAGACCAGATGCACGCGCTGGCTTCGCTGGGTCTGCTGGGCCGTTTCGTCGGCATGCTGACGGACTCCCGCTCCTTCATTTCTTATCCGCGCCACGAGTACTTCCGCCGCATCCTGTGCAACATGATCGGCAAGTGGGTCGAAAACGGCGAATATCCGGAGGATTACGACACGCTGGGCGAACTGGTGCGCGGCATTTGCTTTAACAACGCGGTCGAGTATTTCGGCATGGAGGTCTAAGACCCCTTTCTCCTTCGCCCGTGCGGGACAATCCGTCAAACGGCGTGAAGGCGGTCGAAACGAAGCACGAAGTCAGGAGATGTTTCGGATGAATCCGTTGATCAAAAACGAAGAACCGCAGTGGATTGAGCTGGGCGGCGGCCAGCGCCGCAAAATCCGTGCTTACAACGAAAACGCGATGCTTGTCGAGGTCGGTTTCGACACCGGCGCGGTCGGCGCGGCGCACAGCCATCCGCACACGCAGATTTCTTACGTGCTGGACGGCGAATTTACCTATACCATCGAAGGAAACACCCGTACCATGAAGAAGGGCGATTCCATCGTCGTGGACGGCGGCAAGGTACATGGCTGCACCTGCGTGAAAGCGGGCACGCTGCTGGATATCTTCACCCCCATGCGCGAGGATTTCGTCAAGTAACCTTAGCAGCCTTCTGCCGCCTTCGGGCGCGCGGATTGCATTCATACAGAAAAGCATACATGAGGAGGAATACAATCATGGATATGATGGAACAGCTTTCCCGAATCGGCATTGTGCCGGTTATCGCCATCAATGACGCGGCGGATGCCGTGCCGCTGGCTCAGGCGCTGATTGACGGCGGTCTGCCGTGCGCGGAGGTCACCTTCCGCACCGCCGCCGCCGCGGACGCGATCAAGAACATGACCGAAGCGTTCCCGGATATGGTCGTCGGCGCCGGCACCGTGCTCACCTGCGAGCAGGTGGATCGTGCTGTGGCCGCGGGCGCGAAGTTCATCGTTTCTCCGGGCCTGAATCCCACCACCGTCAAGCACTGCCAGGAGATCGGCATCCCGGTCTGCCCCGGCACGGCCAATCCGAGCGACATCGAGGTTGCTCTCTCCCTGGGCCTGAAGACCGTCAAGTTCTTCCCGGCTGAAGCGGCGGGCGGCCTGAAGTACATCAAGTCCATCGCGGCTCCGTATGTGGACATGAAGTTCATGCCCACCGGCGGTGTCAACGAGAAGAACCTGCTGGATTACCTCTCCTTCAACAAGATCATCTGCTGCGGCGGCAGCTGGATGGTGCCGGGCGACGCGGTGAAGGCCAAGGATTGGGATCGCATCCGCGCCCTGACCTCTTCCGCCGTGCAGCTGATGCTGGGCCTTGAGATCGCGCACGTGGGCATCAACAGCGCCGACGAGGCCGAGGCCATGGATACCGCGACCAAGCTGTGCAAGCTGCTGGGCTGGACGATGAAGGTCGGCAACAGCTCCATCTTTGCCGGCACGGGCATCGAGGTCATGAAGACCCCGTTCCGCGGCACGAAGGGCCACATCGGCATCAAGACCAACTTCATCGTGCGCGCCAAGGCGTATCTGGAGCGTCAGGGCTTCGAGTTCGACGAGAGCAGCGCCAACGTGAAGGATGGCCAGCTCAAGGCGATCTACCTCAAGGACGAGATCGCGGGCTTCGCGATTCATCTCGTGCAGAAGTAATCAGCCTGAGACTGCACGCGCTTTGCACATAACTCAAACCGGGAAGGGTTCGCGCCCTTCCCGGTTTTTTTGTATACGATCAGATAAAAGCGCCCGCGAAACGGCCTCCTTCACCGTCCCGCGGGCGCTTTGCTTTATACAAATTCAATTCTGAGCTTTTTCCCCATGCCTGTTGCCAGCTGTTCGAGCGTCGCAATCGTCGGGCTGCATGTCCCATTCTCAATTCGGCTGATATTGGATTGACGAACGCCGCTTCGCTCCGCAAGCTGTGCCTGCGTCAGGTTTTGTTCAATGCGCGCCGCGACCAGCGCGCGGGTGACTTCGTATTCCGCCTTTCCGTTTTCATATTCCTTTTGAAATTCCGGATTTTCAAGCATCCGCGCCAGATGATTTCTGAAATCACTCATGAGGATTTCTCCTTTCATAGTCTTTCTTATACTTTTTCGCCAGTTCGATTTCCGCTTTTGGCGTTTTAGGCGTCTTTTTTACAAAACCATTGGTCAGGATAATCTTATTATCCACTACAAAAAAATAGAAGATTCTTGTAATATCACTTGAAAATTTGATTCTCAGTTCAAATATGCCGTCCCCAATCGGCTTGGAAAATGGCTCGCGAAGCTGATTGCCAAATTCTTCAAGAAGGGCGAGACTGTACATCGCTTTCGCTTGCATTTTGGGATTCAACCCGTCGATGAATTGTTCCACGGGAGCCGCCCCGTTTTCAAGCCGATAATAATTGACCTCAAACACGTCTTTTCTCCTTCTTCTCCCATTATTTTATTCCTTTTTTGATATATTGTCAATCTTCTTTTATGTAAAAGCGCCCGCGAAACGGTTCTCTTCACCGTCTCGCGGGCGCTGCATTTCATTGGGCTTCTTCAGTTCCGATTGCTATCATCAGGCTTTTTCTTCTTCAACAAGGCACACTTCAACGTTTCCGTCTGCATCTTTGCTATAACCGTACCAGACGCCCGTTTCCGGCGTCAGGAAGTGCGTTCCAACACCTTTGTCATTGCAGATATCGCTGAACTTTTCAGCCATCGCATCCAGTTCGTCATAAGAGAAATGCTGCTGATGTTCCGGCAGAGCAGTTCTTCCTTTGACCGAAGCAATCCATTCGCCCATATGCTGACAATTCGGATTGCGGCGATCATAGTCAAAGCTCGCGCCCGCGACCTGATACATGAACAAGTCCGGGTTTGCATCACGGTAAAAATACGGTCTGCTTTCAAATCCCTGACCATCCGCCTGCATCTCGGAATTCCAAATCAAAAGCGTAAATCCCTCATCCGTCGTGATCTTCATATTCATGATCTCACGCTCGTAAATCCAGCGATACAGCTGATAGAAATCAAGCTTTCCGTTTTCATCCAGATATTTTTCCGCGTTCAGCGTATCCGAAACCGGTCGTTTGCTTACATTATGGTTAGAACGGCAGGTCTCCAACTCAAAACCGTCAAACTGGAAACGATCATGCGCGCCGGCTTCGCTAAAATACTTACCGGCGTAGTTAATCTTATTATCATGCCCCCATACGACAGACGGCAGCGCATGCTCCGGCACAACCACCTGCGCCAACGGATAATGTTCGAGCACAGAAGGCAGTTCGCCGGTATGGTCAAAATGCCCATGTGTCAGCAGCACAACATCCGCGCCATGCACCCATTCTCCGCCGGGCAAATCGGTCGGCGTATATTTGTACTCGTTATGCTCGTCATTCGGATCGTCAAAGTATGGATCCATGACGATTGTTTTACCATTAGGGAGCACAAATTCATAGAAATTCACGCCACTCCAACGCACTTTAAGCAATACGTTCGGGTCATTCCATGCTTTCTTTTCCAGTTTCGCACGGTCAAGCACACCGGATACCCCCGGCACTGACGGTTTCACCGCCGCTTCTTTCTTTTCGTCTTCCTGTGCCATTGCAACCTGTGCGCCCATCGTGGCAACACCCAGCGCTCCGGCCGCCGAAACCTTCAAAAAGTCACGCCTTGATAAACCCTTTTTCATTGCTGAAACCTCCCCTTATTTTTCGGAAACCGCTTTTTCGTTCTCCGGTTTCTGATCTGGTTTTATCATAGCGTACATGCCAGAGAAAATCCAATATCTATAAGTTATTCTAGATTGCAAATCAGGTTATATTTTGTTTTTTTAAATATAACTTTTTTCTTATTCTGTCCATAGTTAAAAAGCAATCCTGGAATTTTACAAATCGAATTGACATTTTTTGTGTTCCACTCTATCATTTAAAGGTAAACTCAATAAAAAGGGAGGGAAATTCGATTGAAACTACGTGAATACGAATATATGCTGGCTATCGCGCAGGAAGCAAACATGACGCGTGCCGCACAACGCCTCTATATTTCCCAGCCCGCGCTCAGCAAACTGCTCGCCAGTGTCGAATCTGAATTGGGTGTTCAGCTGTTCCGGCAGGAAAATCGCCGCATGATTCCCACTGCCGCAGGTAAAATCTATTTGGAAAATGCCGAAAAGATTCTGTCCCTCAATCACGACATGGAACGCACTGTCCGTTTGGCCTCCTCCCAGAGCGAGCTTACGCTCGCCTATCCGTTAATCTACTCCGGGTTTATCACCGGCAGTGTTTTACCCGCCATGTGCAGAATCAATCCCTCGGTTTCCGTTCACATTCTCCATTCGGCACAAAGCAAAATTCTGGATCACATTTTGCATGGACATTTTCCTTTCGCCGTCGGCATTGTTACCGATTCCATTCGGCAATCCGCTTCGTTTATCAACATCGGCCAGCAGGAAATGGTTTTGGCCGTCCATAAAGGGCATCCACTCGAAACACAAGCCGTTTTACGTGCCGACTGCACCTATCCATATATTCCAGCGGAAGCCCTTTCAAACTTTCCTTTTCTTGTGCCTTCTCCAACTTCATTCAGCGGCCATTTCGCCGTCAATTATTTTTATCAGCACCAGCTTCACCCTTCTATCGTTTTATCCTCCCCGCTGACCAGACCTTTATATCAGTCTGTCTCTATGGATTGCGGCATCGCCTTTCTGCCTTCTATTCCCCTTCGCCATATGCAGCTTGCCGATTCTATCACCTATTTATCTGTTGAGCCTTGTGTTCATCCGTACACCGTCGGGCTAATTTTCCGCAAAGATAGAATTCTTTCGGATTATGAAATCGCGCTTTCCGAACAGATGGCCGCGCTTTTTTAGCCCCCTCTTCTACGAATGCTGTATAATTGAAAGCGCCCGCGAAACGGCCTTCTTCACCGTCACGCGGGCGCTTTTCATTTTCATTCAGAATCAATCCAGCATTTGCAGCCACAGGCTCTTGAGATAATGGCTTTCCGGATATCCAGCCAGAACCGGATGATCGATGTCCTGACGACGCAGGGTAATCACGCGCACCTGACGATGCAGGTCTTGCGCGGCGGAGAGCACCGTATTCACGAAGACCTCTTCCGGCATGTGATACGAGCAGGAGTGCGTCGCCAGCACGCCGCCCGCCGGAAGCAGGCGCATCGCGGAGAGCGCAATCTCCTTGTAGCCGCGGCAGGCGCTGGCCATGTTGGCGTGCGCTTTGGTGAACGCGGGCGGATCGAGCACCACCACGTCGTATTTTTCGCCCGCCTTGACCTGCGCGCGCAGAAAATCAAAGCAGTTCGCACAGACGGCGGTGATGTCCGCGCCGTTGAGCGCGGCGTTCTTTTCGATCAGCTGCACGGCGGCTTCGCTGATATCCACTGCCGTCACTTCTTTCGCTCCGGCGGCCGCCGCGTTGAGCGCGAACGCGCCGATGTAGGAGAAGCAATCCAGCACGCGCGCGTCCTTGCAGAACTGGCGCACAAACAGGTGATTATCCTTCTGGTCGAGGAAATAGCCCGTCTTCTGACCGCCGAGCACATCCACAGCCAACTTGACGCCGTTCTCGTGGATGATGTTTTCCTCCGGCAGCGTGCCGTAAAGCACGCGGGTGAAGCACTCCATGCCCTCTTTGCGGCGAATCGCGTCGTCGTTTTGCAGCAGCAGGCAGTCCGGCTTTTCGCATGCAAGCAGCGCGTCGGCAATCGTCTGCGTAAACCGTTCCATGCCCAGCGCCAGCACCTGAAGCACGATCACCCCGCCGAAACGGTCGGCAATCACGCCCGGCAGGCGGTCGGCCTCGCCGTAAATCAGGCGGCAGGAATCCGTGCCCGGCCTGTTCATCACAAAGCGGCGGTAATCGCACGCCGCCTTCACGCGGGAAGCGATCAGTTCGTCGGTGATTTCCTCCTGGCGGTGGGTCAGCAGGCGCACGGTAATCAGCGACTTGCTGTTGTAAAAGCCCGTACCCATGTAGCGCCCGCGGAAATCGACGACCGTCACCAGACCGCCGTCCTCGATTTCGCCCTCCACGCGCTCGATTTCGTTGCCGTATACCCACGGATGGCCTTGCAGCAGCTTTTTCTGCCGTCCGTTGACAACATGAACAATCGGAAGATTTTCCATTTTTTTATCCTCAAAGTTACGTTGGGGCTTTGCCCCAAACCCCACCAAGAACCTGAGGTTCTTGGAACTCCCACATTGCCTGGTTTAAGCCGCCGCGAAGCGAAGAAGGGGTCTGGGGACAATCGTCCCCAGCAGGGGATGGGGCTGGCCCCATCGTCTCCCCAATCATCAAGAAGAACGTAAGTTTCAAAGCAGGATGCGAAGCATCCTACGATTGAAACGGTTTCAAAGCGGCGCACTAAATTTCAAACGCAATGTGTTTTTGATTTACTCAACCTCAATCAAATTGATCATTACGACCGGGCGGCGCTTGGTGCGCTCGTAGAGGAAGGAGCGCAGCTGGCCTTGCAGCTGGCCGGAGGCAACCGCCTCCTGCACCTTCTTGCCGCTGGCGGCAATGCGGGCAACCGCGTTCGCCGCATGCTGGCGGCAGGCCGCCTCGATCTTGACGTGCTCGCTGTCGTAAAGGAAGCCCATCGCGCTGACCACGGGCTGGGCCATCATTTCGCCGGTCTTCTTGCTGACGGCCAGCGAAATGGCCACCACGCCGTCGTCGGAGAGCAGTTTACGCTCGCGCAGCACGCTGTTATCCACCTCGCCGACGGACGCGCCGTCGATGAGCACCGCGTCGCCGTTGGTGAAGCCGGTCACGCGCGCCGAGCCCTTGGAAATCTCAAAGATATCGCCGTTAGCCAGAATGAAGATGTTTTCAAACGGCACGCCCAGCTTGTGCGCCAGCTCCGCGTGCTGATAGAGCATGCGGGTTTCGCCGTGCGCCGGGATGAAGAACTTCGGGCGGACGAGCGCATGCACCAGCTTGATTTCCTCCTGAGAGGCATGGCCGGAGACGTGCACGTCCGCCAGCGCGGAATAATACACCTTCGCGCCGCGGCGGTACAGCTCGTTGATGACCTTGTAAATCGGCTTCTCGTTGCCCGGAATCGGCGTCGCGGAGATAATCACGGTGTCGCCCGGCTGAATCTCGATTTCGCGATGGTTGGAGAAGGCAATGCGGGTCAGCGCGCTCATCGGCTCGCCCTGAGAGCCGGTGGAGATGATGACGACCTGCTCCGGCGGATAGTTGTCCACCTGGGAGATTTCGATCAGCGTATCCGGCTTCTTCTGGATGTAGCCCAGATTGTTGGCGGCGTTGAACACGTTGAGCATGCTGCGGCCGACCAGCGCGACCTTGCGCCCGTGGCGCTCGGCGGCGGTGAAAATCTGCTGCAAGCGGGACGTATTGGAAGAGAACGTCGCCACAAAAATGCGGCCTTTCGCATCCTTAAACATATCGGCCATCGATTCGCCGACGTGGCGCTCGCTCTTGGAGAAGCCCGGCACCTCGATGTTGGTCGATTCGCAGACGAAGAGCAGCACACCTTCGCGGCCAATCTGCGCAATGCGCTGAAGATCCATGATCGCGCCGTTGATCGGCGTATAATCGATCTTGAAGTCGCCGGAGTGCATGATCGTGCCGATCGGCGTGCGAATGGCGAACATGAACGCGTCCGCGATGGAATGGTTCACGTGGATGAACTCCACGGAGAAGCAGCCGGAACGAATCGTTTCGCCCGCCTCGACGACGTGCAGTTCGCAGCTCTTGGTCAGCCCCGGCACGCGATCGTCGAGCTTATACTTGAGCAGTTCGATGGTCATGCGGCCGCCGTAAATCGGCGCGCGGAACTCGCGCATCAGGTAAGGCAGGCCGCCGATGTGATCCTCGTGGCCGTGGGTGATGAAAATGCCGCGCACGCGGTCGCGATTTTGCAGCACATAGGTGAAATCCGGAATGACGGCATCCACGCCCGGCATGGTCTCATCCGGGAAAATCTGGCCGCAATCGACGATGATAATGTCGTTGCCGTATTCGTAGGCCGTCATGTTCTTGCCGATTTCGCACATGCCGCCCAGCGGGATCATGCGCAGAGTCGCGCGGCTGGGATGTTCGCTGGCGCGGGAGCGCATCGTCGGCGGTTTCTTACCAACCCATTGCAGGGTCTGCGAGATGCAGGGCTTTTCCTCCAGCGCAATCGGCGCGACAATGCGGCGGCGCATGCCCGTCTGCGGGCGCTCTGCCGGACGGGCGCTATTTGCGCGCGGGCGAG